>ENA-OPZD01000158-OPZD01000158.1-human-gut-metagenome-genome-assembly--contig:-NODE-158-length-21858-cov-2.403111_pt1 | contig 21858 bp, 25 predicted proteins | sample MGYA00242479_ERZ504495 | MGnify/ENA primary metagenome ERZ504495 (study PRJEB26092, sample SAMD00036286) | human gut metagenome | host: Homo sapiens | study: EMG produced TPA metagenomics assembly of... | reverse complement strand
TGGAGGACGAGGACTTGGACCATGGGTTACTGCAATGAGTGCAGAGGCATCTGATATGAGTAGCTGGCTGTTGATGGGACTTCCTGGACTTGCATACGCAACAGGATTCAGCCAGGCAGGATGGACAGCAATCGGATTGATCCTTGGTACATACTTAAACTGGAAGATCGTGGCAAAGAGATTACGTCATTATACGGAAGTAGCAGATAATGCGATCACAGTACCAGACTTTTTCAGTAACCGTTTCAAAGATGATAAGAAGATCTTAAGCAGTATTTCCGCAATTATGATCCTTATTTTCTTTACAGTATATACAGCATCAGGATTTGCTGCGTGTGGAACGTTGTTTAACTCTGTATTTGGATTAAATTATCAGAAGAGTATGATCGTCTGTGCGATCGTTATCGTATTATATACATCCATGGGTGGATTCTTAGCAGCAAGTACAACAGACCTGATTCAGGGATTATTAATGTCATTTGCCATCGTGATCGTACTGGTCGTTGGAGTTGTGAATGCAGGTGGAGTAGCGAATGTTATTGCACACGGTCAGGCAATGGAAGGATTCTTTGATGTTATGAAGTACCATGATCCAGCAACAGGAGGTGCAGTATCACAGGGTGTGATCCCAATCTTATCCGGACTTGCATGGGGACTTGGATACTGCGGTATGCCTCATATCCTTACCCGCTTCATGGCTGTAAAGAGTGAGAAAGAATTAAAAAAATCCAGTGCGATCGCAATCGTGTGGGATATCCGTTTCTCTGACATGCAGCGTGCTTTATCGGTATTATAGGTCGTTGCATATCTGCTTCCGACTGTACTTGGTGAAAATGGTGCATCTTCCTCAGAGAGTGTATTTATCGAGATGATCAATAAACTGTTTTCCAGTCATCTGGGACTTCCGTTTATCGGAGGAATCTTCCTCTGCGGTATTCTTGCGGCAATTATGTCCACAGCGGATTCACAGCTTCTGGTAACAGCGTCCGCAGCATCTGAGGATTTATATCATCAGTTCATTAAGAAGGATGCAGACTCAAAGGAAATCCTTGCAGTTGCAAGACTTACGGTTATCGTGGTGTCTGTTCTGGCATTTGTGATTGCGTGGAATCCGAACAGCAGTATCATGGGACTGGTATCCAATGCATGGGCCGGTCTTGGTGCAGCATTTGGTCCGACTGTGGTAATGTCACTGTTCTGGAGAAGAACAAACCTTGCAGGTGCAGTTGCAGGTATTGTTTCCGGTGGTCTGACAGTTATCGTCTGGGATTATATACCGTTTGCAGCAGGACAGACTCTTGGTTCTTATACAGGACTTTATTCTCTGGCTGTAGGTTTTGCTGTCAGCCTTGTGATGATCATTATCTTCAGTCTGGCTACGAAAGCACCATCCAAAGAAATCACAGATGTGTTTGATAAAGTGACAGGAAAATAATAGAATAGAAAGACTATCCATTTTCGGATGAATTTGTTATAATGGCAGTAGCGCAAAAAAAGCGTTACTTGCTTTTTTAACCTGATAAACTGCGGAGCAGTTATTCGGTTATGAGCAAGTAGCGAAGCGGATTGCGAAATATCCGCTTGATTATTACAAGAAGAAGGTGTCGCACATGAAGAAATATGATTATCTGATAGTAGGAGCCGGCCTTTTTGGTGCAGTATTTGCACATGAGGCCACAAGACGGGGGAAAACATGCCTTGTGATCGATAAGAGAGGTCATATCGGCGGTAATATTTACACTGAAGAAGTAGAGGGGATTCAGGTACACAGATACGGTGCACATATTTTCCATACTTCCAGAAAACAGGTGTGGGATTATATCAATCAGTTTGCAGAATTTAATCATTTTTGTAAATTCACCGATCGCAGTCTATAAGGATGAGTTATATAATCTGCCGTTTTAATATGAATACCTTCCATCAGCTCTGGGGAGTACGTACTCCTGCAGAGGCAAAAGCGAAGATACAGGAACAGATCGCAAGAATGCACATTACCCATCCGAAGAACCTGGAGGAACAGGCGCTTGCACTGGTTGGACAGGACGTATATGAGAAACTGGTAGAGGGATATACAAGGAAGCAGTGGGGCAGGGAGTGTAAAGATCTGCCGGCATTTATCATAAAAAGACTGCCTTTGCGTTATACTTATGATAATAACTATTTCAAAGATCCTTATCAGGGAATCCCCAAAGGTGGATATACACGTATTGTGAAGAAACTTCTGGAGGGTGTACAGGTATGTCTGAATACAGATTTCTTTGCAAACAGAGAAGAACTGACTGCACAGGCAGACAAAGTACTCTTTACAGGTATGATCGATGAATTTTATGACTATTGTTACGGAGAACTGGAATACAGATCACTGAAATTTGAGACAGAAGTGCTGGATATGGGAAATTATCAGGGCAATGCGGTTGTCAATTATACAGATTATGAAGTTCCGTATACAAGGATCATCGAGCATAAACATTTTGAATTTGGTACACAGCCAAAGACTGTGATCACCAGAGAATATCCGGCAGCATGGGAGAAAGGCAAAGAGCCGTACTATCCGGTCAATGACCCGAAGAACAGTGAACTGTTTGACAAATATGAACGTCGCGCACTGGAAGAGAAGAATGTGATCTTTGGCGGAAGACTCGGCATGTATCGCTACATGGATATGGATCAGGTTATTGAAGAGGCGCTGTCTCTGGCAGAAACAGAGCTTACCTATGAAGAGCCATGAAAGTAAATTTTGGGATTGTAAGATAAAGGTAGCAAACAGTTACAGATAAAGTAACCGGAAAGGATAAATATATGACAGACACACCAATAATTGCTCTTTATTACAGAGAGCATGATCCGATGAAAAGAAAGATGTTTCTTGACCAGTCTATTGCTGCAGGCGAAGATGAGGAGGCAAATGCTGTCCGTAAGGAACTGTGGGAACTGCGTTACGGAGAACCTTCAGAGGCAGGTTCCGGTACACGTGCTGATGGGTATCTGGCGCTTTGGATGGCAATGGAATACAGCAAGGATACAGCGGGAAAGCTGTTTGGTTTAAAGAGAGCCAGAAAAGAAATCGAGAAAAACCTTGCCAGACTGAAATTCAGGGAAATGCAGGAAAAGAGCGAACTTCACAGGGAACTGCTTTACAGAGAATGCTGCCATATGGTTAAGACTTATATGGAACTTTGTGAGAAGGACAAGACATATAATACTACCCTGTGCGGAATTGTTCCTATCAGTGAGAAAAGTGCGAAGAGTAAGCTTCAGAAAGATGTCTATACCACTGCCATTGTGTTTCCGGAAGAAATCAATATGCAGGAAGAACTGGAAATGATAACAAAGGCAGCAAGGGAAGCTTACGAAGCTCATTTTCCGGGAGAAGGCGGATTATAAAGAAAAGCCAAAAATAATTACTGGAGGCATACATGAACAAAGCAAATTGACAGCTTATGAAGTTGTAACAGAAGAAAACCTACGACAGATATCCCATTCCACAGGCTGGCTTCTGCGCCATAAGAAAACAGGTGCAAGAGTTATGCTGATCGAGAATGATGATGAGAATAAAGTATTTAATATCGCATTCCGCACACCGCCTAAGGACAGCACAGGTGTGGCACATATCCTGGAGCACAGTGTACTCTGCGGTTCAAGGGAATTTCCATTAAAGGATCCTTCGTAGAACTGGTAAAAGGTTCTCTGAATACTTTCTTGAATGCCATGACTTATCCGGATAAAACCTGCTATCCTGTAGCCAGCTGCAATGATAAGGATTTTCAGAATCTGATGCATGTTTATCTGGATGCGGTATTTTATCCGAATATCTATAAAAGAGAAGAGATTTTCCGTCAGGAAGGCTGGAACTATCATCTGGAACAGAAGGAAGGACCGCTGAAATATAACGGTGTTGTATATAATGAGATGAAAGGTGCTTTCTCCTCACCGGATGAAGTTCTGGAACGGGAGATTATGAATCACCTTTTCCCTGATACCACTTATGGATGTGAATCAGGCGGTGATCCGAAAAATATTCCGGATCTTACCTATGAGAATTTCCTGAATTTCCACAGAACTTATTACCATCCATCCAACAGCTATATTTATCTGTATGGAAATATGGATATGGAAGAGAAACTGGCATTCCTGGATGAGCATTATCTGTCGCATTTTGATTATCTGGATGTGGATTCTGTTATTCAGGAACAGAAAGCATTCGGAGCATGCCAGGATGTGACTCTTGAGTATCCGGTTGCTGAGAATGAGGGAGAAGAGGACAATACCTATCTTTCTTATAACATGGTTGTTGGAAATGCTGCGGACAGTCAGATGGCGATGGCATTTGAGGTATTGGATTACGCACTGTTAAGCGCACCGGGAGCACCGTTAAAGCAGGCACTTCTGGATGTAAAAGCAGGCAAGGATGTCTATGGATCTTATGATGATGGTATTCTCCAGCCATATTTTACAGTAATTGCAAAAGGTTCCAATCCGGACAGAAAAGAAGAATTTGTATCTGTAATCAGACAGGTATTGGGAGATATTGTTAAGAATGGAATTGACAGGAAAGCTGTAGAGGCAGGAATCAATTACTTTGAATTCCGCTATCGTGAAGCTGATTTTTCTTCTTATCCGAAAGGACTGATGTACAGTCTGGATATTCTGGGAGACTGGCTGTATGAAAAAGGAAATCCCTTTGCACAGGTACAGCAGCTTACAGTTTTTGAAAAACTGAAAAAGGCAGTAAACGAAGGATATTTTGAAGAACTGATCCGTAAATATCTTCTTGAGAATCCACATGGATGCATCATGACTCTTGTGCCGAAGAAAGGTCTGGCAGCCCAGCGTGAGAAAGAGCTGGAGGAGAAGTTGGAAGCATACAGAAGCAGTCTTTCTGAAGAACAGTTGGATGCAATGGTTGAGAAGACGAAAGCACTGGAAGCATATCAGGAAGCCGGCGAAGATCCAAAAGCATTGGAGTGCATTCCGATGTTAAAGAGAAGTGATATTAAAAGAGAAGCTGCAAAGATCATAAATGAAGAATTAACGGTAGATGACAGTCTGTTCCTTTACCATGACGTATGCACAAATGGCATCGGTTACGTAGACCTGATGTTTAAGACTGACAGTATTGCGCCTGAGCAGATTCCTTATCTGGGACTTTTGAAATCCGTACTGGGTTATGTGGATACAGAGAATTACACATACGGAGAACTGTTTAATGAGATTAATGCCAATACAGGCGGTATCAACTGTGGGGTAGAGGTTTTTGACAGAGCTGATTCTACAGAAGAGTTTCAGGCTATGTTCTCTGTAAGAGGTAAGGCACTTTATACGAAAATGGATTTCCTTTTCAAAATGATCGGGGAGATCCTGAACAGCTCGAAACTGGAGGATACCAAGCGTCTCTATGAGATTGTTGCATCTGTGAAGTCCAGGGCACAGGTAAACCTGACAGGTGCCGGACATTCCACTGCTGTACTCAGAGCTGCTGCATATTCTTCTCCGATGGCTGCATTCCAGGATGAGATGGCGGGAATCGGATATTATCAGTTTATCGAGAAACTGGAAAAAGATTTTGAACAGCGAAAAGAGGAAACTGTAGAAGAGCTTTGCAAACTGATGAAAAAAATTCTCCGTCCGGAGAACTTTATGATCAGTTATACAGGTGAGAGAGAGTCCCTGGAGACAGTTCAGAAACTGGCGGGAGCTGTAAAGGCAGGACTTGGCACAGAGCCGGTGGAGAAATCGGAAGAGAAGCTGACCTGCACAAAGAAGAATGAGGGATTTAAGACTTCCGGACAGGTCCAGTATGTGGCTCAGACCGGTAACTTTAAGAAAAAGGCCTGGAATATACAGGTGCACTGGAAATTCTGAAGGTTATCTTAAGTTATGATTATCTGTGGATGAATCTGCGCGTAAAGGGCGGTGCATATGGATGTATGAGCGGATTTAAGAGGAATGGTGAGAGCTATCTGGTATCTTATCGCGATCCTCATCTGAAACGTACACTGGATGTATATAAGGGGATTCCGGATTATATCCGCAATTTTCAGGCAGATGAGCGCGAGATGACAAAATATATCATTGGTACCATCAGCGGAAAGGATGTTCCCAGGACACCTCAGATGAAAGGTTCTGTTTCCAAGACAGCATATTTCTGCGGTGTGACAGAGGAGATGCTCCAGAAAGAACGTGATCAGATTCTGAATGCGTCTGCAGAGGATATCCATGCACTGGCCGAGATCATAGAGGCAGTTCTGGCAGCAGATCAGATATGTGTGGTGGGAAGCGAGAGCAAGGTGGCTGAGGCCTCTGATGTACTGATGGAAGTGAAACCACTGATCAATTGTTAAAAAAGGAAAGAACAGAATGAACGAAAATTTTAAATCCGGATTGTAGCGATTATTGGACGTCCAAACGTAGGTAAATCCACTCTGATGAATCATCTCATCGGACAGAAGATCGCTATCACATCCAAGAAACCACAGACAACCAGAAACCGTATCCAGACCGTTTATACCTGTGACGAAGGTCAGATCGTATTTCTCGATACTCCCGGTATCCACAAGGCAAAGAATAAGCTGGGAGAATATATGGTCCAGGTGGCAGAGCGAACTTTAAAAGAGGTAGATGCCATTATGTGGCTGGTAGAGCCAAGTACCTTTATCGGGGCAGGAGAGCGTCATATTGCAGAACAGCTTCAGGGAATCGGAGTGCCGATAATCCTGATCATCAACAAATTGATACTGTATCAAAGGAAGAAAATCCTTCCTGCCATTGACACTTACCGAAAGTATGCGAATTTCGCAGAGATTATCCCATGCTCCGCACTGCGTGGACAGAATACACAGGATATTATCGGTTGTATCCTGAAATATCTGCCTTACGGTCCTATGTTTTATGACGAGGATACAGTTACTGATCAGCCTCAGCGTCAGATCGTGGCTGAGATCATCCGCGAGAAAGCACTTCATGCACTGGATGCGGAAATTCCGCATGGAATCGCAGTTGCCATTGACCGGATGAAAACACGTCCGGGAAAAAATCCAATCGTGGATATTGATGCGACAATTATCTGTGAAAGAGAATCTCACAAAGGAATTATCATCGGCAAACAGGGTGCGATGTTAAAGAAAATCGGAAGTAATGCAAGATATGAGATTGAGCGTATGCTGGAATCAAAAGTGAATCTGAAGCTTTGGGTAAAAGTAAAGAAAGACTGGAGAGACAGTGATTTCCTTATCAAGAACTTTGGTTACGATAAGAAGGAAATCTAAATAAAAAGACAGTCAGGAAACAGAGAGAATGAGTGATTTGATAACTGTGCAGGGAGTAGTGCTCTCTGCCATGCCTGTGGGAGAATATGACAAGCGGATCGTCCTTCTCACCAGAGAAAGAGGCAAGATTTCCGCGTTTGCAAAAGGAGCCCGCCGTCCAAACAGCCAGTTTCTGGCGGCTGCCAATCCTTTTGTGTTTGGAACCTTTGCCCTTTATGAGGGGCGTTCCAGTTATAATCTGAATCAGGTATCCATCAGTCATCATTTTGTGGAACTGGCAGGCGAACAGCCTGGAATCTACTATGGATATTATTTTCTGGAACTGGCAGATTATTTCGGACAGGAGGGGATTGACGAGAAAGAATCTATGAACCTTCTGTATGTGACGGTGAAGGCACTTCTGAACCCGAATATTGATGACAGGCTGGTGAGGTGTATTTTTGAACTTCGTATGATGGCTGCACAGGGATTGTGTCCTTCACTGTTTCATTGTGTGTGCTGCGAAAGACAGCCTGTGGAGGGAGAAGAGCTTTTCTTTTCTCAGCAGAATCATGGTATTCTGGATAAAGCCTGTCTGGGACATGTAAATGATGCAAAGAGAATCTCAGCACCTGCATTATATGCCATGCAGTACATAGTAACTGCTTCTCTTGGGAAGCTTTATACATTTACTGTTACAGAAGAAGTACTCCATGAACTGGAACGTCATATCCATACCTATATTGCTGCGAACACTGAAAAACGGTTCAAAAGTCTGGAAATTCTGGAAATAATGAGCTGAGATACCTTGAAAAAGAAATCAGATACAGTTATAATAACGTTAATTGTAGCTGTTTATTACGTTAATCAAATAGCGGAATGGATTGTGAACCAAATTGCCTGACGGATATGAACAGTTACACGCATTTTATAAAAAGAACGAGGAGAATAGTCATGGAAAAAACAATGGACAAAATCATTGCGCTGGCAAAGGCAAGAGGATTTGTTTACCCGGGTTCCGAAATCTATGGTGGTCTTGCAAACACATGGGATTACGGTAATCTTGGTGTAGAATTAAAGAATAACGTAAAAACGTGCATGGTGGCAGAAATTTATTCAGGAATCCCCATACAATGTAGGTGTTGACTGTGCAATTCTGATGAACCCGCAGACATGGGTTGCATCCGGACATCTGGGAAGCTTCTCTGACCCGCTGATGGACTGTAAGGAATGTCATGAACGTTTCCGCGCAGATAAGATCATCGAAGACTTCAGCCAGGAGAATGGCATTGAACTTGAGAGCTCTGTAGACGGATGGTCTCAGGAAGAGATGATGAACTTCATCAAAGATCACAATGTACCATGCCCTACATGCGGCAAACATAACTTTACAGATATCCGTCAGTTCAACCTGATGTTCAAGACATTCCAGGGTGTTACAGAGGATGCCAAGAATACAGTATACTTAAGACCTGAAACAGCACAGGGTATTTTTGTAAACTTCAAGAATGTTCAGAGAACATCACGTAAGAAAATCCCGTTTGGTATCGGTCAGATCGGTAAATCTTTCCGTAACGAGATCACACCGGGTAACTTCACATTCCGTACACGTGAGTTCGAGCAGATGGAGCTTGAATTCTTCTGTGAGCCGGATACAGACCTTGAGTGGTTTGCATACTGGAAGAATTTCTGCCTGAACTGGTTATATTCTCTTGGATTGAAGGATGAAGAAGTTCGTTACCGTGATCATGACGCAGAAGAATTAAGCTTCTACAGCAAGGCTACCACAGACGTAGAGTTCCTGTTCCCGTTTGGATGGGGCGAGCTGTGGGGAATCGCTGACAGAACAGATTATGACCTGACTCAGCATCAGAATGTATCCGGACAGGATCTGACATATTTTGATGATGAGAAGAAGCAGAAATATATCCCATATGTAATCGAGCCGTCACTGGGTGCTGACCGTGTGGTACTTGCATTCTTGTGCAGCGCATATGATGAGGAAGTTCTGGATGCAGAGAAGAATGACGTTCGTACTGTCCTTCATTTCCATCCGGCACTTGCACCTGTTAAGATCGGTGTGCTTCCTCTTTCCAAGAAGCTTAATGAGGGTGCAGAGAAGATCTATCAGCAGTTAAGCAAGAAATATAACTGTGAATATGATGATCGTGGAAACATTGGTAAACGTTACAGAAGACAGGATGAGATCGGTACTCCGTTCTGTGTAACTTATGACTTTGAGTCCGAAAAATGACGGAGCAGTTACAATCCGCGACCGTGATACTATGGAGCAGGTTCGTGTGAAGATTGATGAACTGGATGCATATTTTGCGGATAAATTTACATTTTAACTGAATAAACAGCAAAGGAGCTGTATCGGATGGGAATCCGGGTACTCCTTTGCTGTTTTTTATTACAAAATACAGATTATAAAAATTCGTTACTGTTCACTCCGTTCTCAGCAACACGCTTCGCGATGCAGGAAATATGAACCTCCTTGTGCAATGCCCAAGGAGTATCGTTTGCTTCGCAAACTTAATTTATGCTAATCGCATAAATTCGCGCAGTATGTCTCGGGTTTTCTGTGACCTTCGCTCACAAAAAACACCTCGCGGGATATTACCAGTGAACAGTAACAAAAATTCGACATCAAAAGTTATCAAAATAATTTTTGCTTGTGTAAATATTCATTTTTTAGTATAATGTGCGATAATAACATGAAAAGGAGGCAATAAAAATGAGCGAAAAGAAAAAGAGTGGCGGAGCCTTACTTGGCGCAGCGTTTCTGATGGCCACATCAGCAATCGGACCAGGATTCCTGACACAGACAGCAACGTTTACCGGACAGTATCAGGAAAGTTTTGGATTTGTTATCCTGGTTTCCGTAATCCTTGCAGCCATTGCACAGCTGAATATCTGGCGTGTGCTTTGTGTGACTGGACTTCGTGGTCAGGATGTTTCCAATAAGGTACTTCCGGGACTGGGATATCTGGTATCGATACTGATCGTATTCGGTGGTCTGGTATTTAATATCGGAAACGTAGGTGGCGGAGCACTTGGTTTTAACACATTGCTTGGAATACCTACCAAAGTTGGTTACATACTGGCAGGTCTTTTGGCAATCCTGGTATTTGTGCTGAAAAATGCCAAAAGTGCCATGGATACTATTACCAAGGTACTGGGTGCCATTATGATTATCGTAATCTTTGTTGTGATCATTGTGGTAAAACCACCGGTAGGAAGTGCATTGAAGAATACATTTGTACCGGAAGCCGGTGCCACAAATCTGATTCCTGCAATCCTTACACTTTTGGGAGGTACTGTTGGAGGATATATCACTTTCTCCGGCGCACATCGTCTGATTGATGCAGGAATTACAGGCGAGAAGAACCTGAAAGAGATCAACAAGAGTTCTGTTATGGGTATGATCATTGCTACGATTGTTCGTATTTTCCTGTTTCTGGCTGTTCTGGGCGTTGTTGTCAAGGGCGTAACACTGGATGCTGCAAATCCTGCAGCAGACGCCTTCAAGCAGGGGGCTGGTGAAATCGGATACCGTTTTGCAGGTCTGGTTCTTCTGTGCGCAGCAATCACATCCATTATCGGTGCAGCTTATACTTCAGTTTCCTTCCTGAAGACTTTCAGCAAGTCTATCGAGGAAAATGAAAATAAAGTGATTATCGGATTTATTATTATTTCTACAGCCATTATGTTTATCCTTGGAAATCCGGCAGTACTTCTTGTACTTGCAGGTGCTGTGAATGGTCTGATCCTTCCGATCACCCTGGCAATCTGTCTGATCGCTGCACATAAGAAATCTATTATGGGAGAGAATTATCATCATCCGGTAGTACTTACCATTCTTGGAGTGATCGTGGTAATTCTTACAGCATACCTCGGTGTGACTACATTTGTATCTAAGATCGGTACATTGTTATAATTGAGGAAAATGTATCCGGTTTTCAGACTGGAGAGTATGTCAAAAAGGTGTGATCGTCCAGGTTACACCTTTTTGGTTCATTAACAGCCATGTGATGCAGAAAGAAGCAGATAAAAAGACATGGCGAAAAGATTAAGAAAAGAGGAGCAGATTATGCCGGACATTAGAATTTTAACAGAAGGTGATTCTTCTGTTCTGGTTGAATTTGGCAAAGAGATCAGTCCGGAGATCAACCGGAAGATCACTGCCACTGTACAGCTTATGAAAGAACAGCATATAGAGGGAGTTGTAGATATGATCCCTGCGTTCTGTTCTTTGCTGGTTAATTATGACCCGCGTGTGATTTCCTACGATGACCTGAAAAAAAGACTGGAAATTCTGTTAAAGATGGAAGTTACAGCAGGTGAAGGATGCAGAAAAGTTTATGAGATTCCTGTATGCTATGGAGGAGAATATGGTCCGGATATTGAGAATATTGCAGAACATGCCGGACTTTCCGTAGAGGAAGTAATAAAGATTCATTCTTCCAGAGATTACCTGATCTATATGCTTGGTTTTCTTCCGGGCTTTTGTTATCTGGGCGGGCTGGATGAAAGGATCCATACACCCCGTCTTGCAAATCCCAGAATCAAGATCAATGCAGGAAGTGTGGGAATCGGTGGTTCCCAGACAGGGATTTATCCTCTGGATTCTCCGGGAGGATGGCAGCTGATGGGAATGACACCTGTAAAAACCTATGATCCGGACCGTGAAATCCCGATTCTGGTAGAGGCAGGAGATTATATCCGTTTTGTACCGATCGATGAAGATGAGTACAAACGGATCAGAGAATTAGTAGAACGTGGCGAATACCAGTGCACCGTTCATGAGGAGGCATAAAATGGGAATTCGTATATTAAAAGGCGGAATGATGACAACGGTTCAGGATCTGGGGCGTTATGGATATCAGAGTCAGGGATTCAGTGTGGCAGGAGTCATGGATGTCCGTTCATTCAAAATAGCCAATCTTCTTCTGGATAATCCGGAGAATGAGGCAGTATTGGAGATAACGCTGATAGGCCCAACCCTTGAATTTACATCAGCTACTATCATTGCAATCACAGGCGGAGATTTCCAGCCAACCATTAATGGAGAGCCGGCTCCCATGTATACAGCCCTGTATATGAATAAGGGAGATGTACTGAAATTTGGAAGCGCCAGAACGGGAAGCAGAGGTTATATTGCTTTTTCCAGTTATCTGGATATTCCGGTAGTGATGGGAAGCCGATGCACCAATTTAAAGAGTGGTCTGGGCGGATTTAAGGGAAGAAAACTGGAAGCGGACGATTATATCGGATTTCGTATTAAGAGACGTTATCTGCCGTTTTTCCTTTCCCGAAAGCTTGATATGGATGAGTTTGATCAGACAGAAGCAACACTGCGGGTAGTAATGGGACCGCAGGATGGTATGTTCAGCAAACAGGGCATCCAGACTTTCCTGGGCAGTGAGTATACAGTGACAAATGAATTTGACCGTATGGGCTGCAGGCTGGAGGGACCGTTTATTGCTCCTAAGAAGACTTCGGATATTATTTCCGACGGAATCGCATTTGGGGCTATACAGGTACCTTCCCATGGTAAACCTATCATTCTGCTGGCTGACCGTCAGACAACGGGCGGTTATGGGAAAATTGCCACAGTGGCATCTGTGGATATTCCCAAGCTGGTACAGAGAAAAACAGATGATAAGATACATTTCAAGGCAATTACCGTACAGGAGGCTCAGGCTCTTTATGTTGAGGAAATGAAAGAACTTGACGGGCTGAGAAAGATCATTCATCAGCCATGTAAAGAGGTTCTGGATTGCCGTCTGGTGGCAAAGAGACTGCGCAAGCTGTTTGAAGAATAACCGTAAAAATAATATAAAATAGACAGAAAGGATAATGTTCGATGGATTTAGAGAAGATTGAAGGACTGGTAAAGATTATTGAGGATTCATCCCTTAATGAATTCACATATAAGGACAAGGATGTAAAGATTACAATGAGCAAGCTGGATCATCCTCCTGTAGTTGCAGCGGGAGTTCCTGTGGCTGCATCTGCACCTGTGAATACAATTGTGGAAAAAGCAGAGGAAGAAGAGGAGGAAAGTCTGTTTATCACTTCTCCTATCGTAGGAACCTTCTATTCTGCAGCTGCTCCGGATGTACCTGCTTTTGTAAAGGTGGGAGATCAGGTAAAAGCAGGACAGACAGTGTGCATTCTGGAAGCTATGAAGCTTATGAATGAGATCCAGAGTGACTATGACTGTGAGATTGAAGCAGTTCTGGTAAGTAATGAACAGAAAGTAGAATATGGACAGCCTCTGTTCCGTGTTAAGAGACTGTAGGATAAGGAGCTTTCATATTGTTTAATAAAATTTTGATCGCCAACCGTGGGGAGATTGCAGTTCGGATCATACGTGCCTGCAGGAATCTGGGGATCCGAAGTGTAGCTGTTTATTCAAAAGAAGATGCTAAGAGCCTTCATGTACAGCTGGCAGACCAGCGTATCTGTATCGGAGAAGGTCCTGCCAGAAACAGCTACCTGAACATGGACCGGATCATTGCTGCAGCAGAAAATATGGGAGCAGATGCTATCCATCCCGGTTTTGGCTTTCTTTCTAGAAAACAGTGAGTTTGTCCGCAAATGCAAAGAAAAACGGAATTACCTTTATCGGACCGGATGCGGATGTGATCGATAAGATGGGAAATAAATCCCATGCCCGTAAAACCATGATGGATGCCGGTGTACCGGTTGTACCGGGAACAAAGGAACCTGTATACGATGCAGAAACAGGTAAAAAACTGGCTGAAGAGATTGGATATCCGGTTATGATCAAGGCTTCCTCAGGCGGTGGTGGCAAGGGAATGCGTGTGGCTGCCAATGAGGATGAATTTGAATTTCAGTTTAATATGGCACAGAGAGAATCAGCCAATGCTTTTGGGGATGATACTATGTACATTGAACGTTTTGTAGAAAATCCCCGCCATGTGGAGATTCAGATCATGGCAGACAGTCATGGAAACGTGGTGGCACTGGGAGAACGTGACTGTTCGGTACAGAGAAATCATCAGAAGCTGATCGAGGAATCCCCGTCCCCTGCCATTGATGAAGAAATCCGCAGGAAAATGAATGAATATGCAGTTCTTGCTGCAAAACAGTAGGTTATACCAATGCAGGAACTATTGAATTTATCGTAGACCCCAAAGGCAACTTCTATTTCATGGAAATGAATACCAGAATCCAGGTGGAGCATGGAGTAACAGAGATGGTTACAGGCACAGATCTGATCATTGAGCAGATTCGTGTGGCTATGGGAGAGGAGTTAAGCTTTAAACAAGAAGATATCCGGATTAAAGGACATGCTATTGAATGCCGTATCAACGCAGAGATTCCTGAGAAAAATTTCATGCCAGTCCCGGAGTAGTACAGCATATGCATCTTCCGGCAGGCAACGGAGTCCGGGTGGATACTGCCCTTTATACAGGCTATAAGATTCCGTCAGAGTATGATTCCATGATTGCGAAGGTAATCGTTCATGCACCTGACAGAGAGGCTGCCCTGCAGAAAATGCGCTCTGCGCTGGATGAGATGGTGGTCATGGGTGTGGAGACAAACCTTGATTTCCAGTATCAGATTATGAAGAATCAGGTATTCTGCGACGGAAAGGCAGATACGGGATTTATAGAAAAATGTGCTGAAAATCAAAAGGATGATAAATAAAAAGAGGTAAGATGAATGTATACAGTAGATTTAAAACAGTGACCTGGGAGAGAGCTTTGGAAACTATAAAATCGGTAATGATGATAAGGTCATTCCGCTGATCTCCTCTGCAAATGTAGCCTGCGGTTATCATGCTTCAGATCCGGTAGTTATGGGAAATACGCTGGCAATGGCAAAGGAAGCGGGAATTCGTATAGGAGCACATCCGGGTTTTCCTGATCTGATGGGCTTCGGAAGAAGAAATCTGAGTGTTTCCCCTGCAGAGGCAAAAGCATATGTGCTTTATCAGCTGGGTGCACTGGATGCATTCTGCAGAGTAACCGGTGTAAAAATGCAGCATGTAAAGCCTCATGGAGCCTTATATAATATGGCTGCAGAGGACTATGCCCTTTCTACTGCGATCTGTGAGGCAATCAAAGAATTTGACAGCAGTCTGATCGTACTTGCTCTTTCCGGCGGACAGCTGGCAAAAGGCTGCTCAGGATATGGGCCTGCGTACAGCTATGGAGGTTTTTTGCAGACCGTGCCTATGAAGAAGATGGTACTCTGGTAAACAGACGTAAGGAAGGTGCTGTGATCACTGATGAAAATGAGGCTATTGTCAGGGTAATCCGTATGGTCAAAGAGAAAAAGATTACTGCAATTACAGGAAAAGATATTGATATTCAGGCAGATTCTGTCTGCGTTCATGGAGACGGAGCCAAGGCTCTGGCGTTTGTGGAAAAATCAGAGAGGCTTTGCAAAGAAGGAATCCAGATCCGTTCTCTGGATGAGTTTGTAAAATAAAAGAAATTTAGAAACAACTATTAAAAGGACTGAAGTAAAGAGGCTGTGGCACAGATTTTCTGATTGCCACAGCCTTGTTGCTGTTTTACAGCTTGCAGCGGTCCTTCTACTGATGCTCAGATTCAACCCCTGCTGTTTGCAAGTGAAGTGATAATCTCAATACAGTTATCGTATCCAAGGGTTCCGGTATCCAGACACAGGTCATAATCGTGATAAGTGCCAAGCTCATGTTTTGTATAGGTTTTGAAATAGGTTTCACGCAGGTTGTCCATTTTGGTGAGATATTTCCTGGGATCTTCCTTTCCGTTTAAGCCTAATTTCTGAATATGTTCTGTGCGGAGATTCACATCTGCATGAAGGAAAATATCCAGACTGGGAATACCGGCATTTCGCAGGATAAGATTGGAACAGCGGCCGATGATAATACAGTCCTGTTCTGCTGCGAACTGAAGGATCAGCTCTTTCTGAGCCTGGTAAATAGCATCATGGGAACTGAAATAACCTGCAGAGTTATTCAGAATGTTGTCCAGAAGTCTGGCGCTGCGGCTCAGATTTTCACCCTCACGATCAATATCCTCCTGGGAATATCCGCTTCTGGCAGCAGCCTGTTTTGCAAAATCCCGATCGTAATATGGGATACCAAGCCTTTCTGAAACTACTCTTGCAATACTGTGTCCCCCGGCACCAAACTCCCGGCTGATTGTGATGACAGGGTATTTTCTTTCGGACATAATAGATACCTCCATTGGGTTGTTATTTATTTTGTTATCCATGTTTTTCCTTTATTGTAACGTTTTTTTGTAAGATTGTTCAATAAAGATTATCATTTTTTGAAAAAATATGTTATAATTCAAAATATTATGTACCTGAAGGAGATGGATTTATGAAAAACAAAGAGCTTTTCAGAGGCAGGAGAAAAGCTGGCAGGATTGTTGGCCTTGTTTTGACTCTTGCACTTGCGGTCGGCCTTCTGAGCGGCTGCGGACAAAGTAAAGAACGTCTGACGTTCGGTACCGGCGGTACGGCGGGAACGTATTATTCCTACGGTGGTGTACTGGCCCAGTATATTACCAATAATACAAATGTAAAGGTTACAGCGGTTTCTACAGGTGGTTCCAAAGCGAACCTGCAGTCAGTACAGGACGGAGATTTCCAGCTTGGATTTGTCCAGTCAGATGTAATGGCCTATGCATGGGACGGCGTAAGAGCATTTGAACAGGACGGTGCAACTCATGATTTCAGGACTCTGGGCGGCCTGTATGCAGAGACTGTCCAGCTGTTTACCATGGATCCTGACATTAAGACAGTGGAAGATCTGAAGGGCAAGAGCGTATCTATCGGTGCGGCAAACTCCGGTGTATATTTCAATGCTCTGGATGTTTTAAATGCAGGCGGCATTACCCTGGATGATATCCATCCCCAGTATCTGTCTTTTGAGGACAGCAAGGAATCTTTGAAGGATGGAAAAATTGATGCTGCGTTTATTGTTGCAGGTGCACCTACAACAGCTATCACAGAGCTTGCAACTACCAATGGTGTCTATATGATCAATATTGATGGCGCGATCAGGGATTCGATCCTGAGTGACTGTCCATATTATACATCCTACCAGATTCCGGCAGGAACCTATCCGGGACAGGATGAGCCTGTAGAAACCATCACAGTCAAGGCGACGATCGTAGTGTCCGAATCTCTGGATGAGGATACAGTTTATGATATGACTGCGGCAATTTTTTGACCATGCAGACGAGATTTCTGCTGAGAATGCAAAAGGAGCGGAGCTTTCTCTGGAAAACGCTACTTCCGGTATGACCATTCCTTTCCATAAGGGTGCGGCGCGTTATTATGCAGAGCATGGAATTACAGTGGATACGAAAGGGGGAATAGTCAGGATGAAAGAAAATAAGATAAAAAAAAGCAAACACATCCCCGGAAGGGCAGGCTGGTTCTGAGAACATGAGCACAGCAGATGTAGATGCAGTAATGAAGAAATACGACCGCGAATCCAATATTCGTGTGTGGACCGGCAAATATAAGCTGGCTGTACGCGGCCTGCTGGTTGCCTTTTCTCTGTGGTGTATCTATGTTACCTTATTTGCAACCTTCCTGGAGGAAATCCGACTGACTTCTTTTCTGGGGCTGATCATTCTTATCGGATTTCTTACCTATCCGGCGAAAAAGGAGACATCAGAGAAAACTAACATGCCGATTGGCGATATTATTTTTATGATCGCAGGCACAGGTGCTTTTCTGTATTTTACTTTTTTCTGCAAATCAGATCATCAATCAGGGTACCAGATTTGCCCCTTATCAGATTGTGATCGGTATTATCGGTATTGCTGCACTGATCGAGCTTACCAGACGATGCGTGGGCCTGCCGATCCTGTTTGTGGCAGGTTTTTCCTGATCTATGCACTGGCTGTAGGGCTTACCAATCCGGCATTTTGGGGAAGAGTGAAATTCCTGGTGCGGAATCTTTTCTACACAAAAGAGGGTATTTTCTCCACACCTGTAAATGTATGCTCTAAATATATTGTGGTATTTATTATTTTCGGTGCGTTTCTGGAGAGAACAGGAATCTCCAACTTCTTTATTCAGCTGGCTAACTGCATTGCAGGAAAATATGCAGGTGGACCGGCAAAGGTAGCGGTTATCAGTTCTGCACTCTGTGGAATGGTATCCGGTTCCTCTGTAGGTAACACAGTAACAACCGGTTCTGTTACAATCCCGATGATGAAGGACACAGGCTACAAACCGGAATTTGCCGGAGCAGTAGAAGCTGCTTCTTCCACAGGTGGACAGATCATGCCTCCGATCATGGGAGCTGCCGCATTCCTTATGGCAGATTTTGTGGGTGTACCGTACTCCAACATTATTGTCAGGGCGATTCTGCCTGCATTGTTGTACTTTACAGGAATCTTTATTTCTGTACATCTGGAAGCAAAGAAATTAGGACTTTCCGGAATTCCGAAGGAAAAACTTCCGGTATTTAAGCTTCTGATCCGTAAAATCTATCTGTTATTACCTCTGGTCATGCTGGTAATCTGGGTGTCCGGAAACTATATGACCATGCAGAAGGCTGCCAGCTATGCAATCGTTCTTTCTGTTATCGTAAGTCTTTTTGACAAAGAAAACAGAATCAGTGTTACCAAATGTATTGATGCGCTGGAAGCAGGAGGAAGAGGTGTTATCTCCGTAGCAGTAGCCTGCGGTGTTGCAGGAATCATTTCCGGTTCCATCACCATGACAGGACTTGCCAATGACCTGATCAACGGAATCATCAGTGTTGCAAACGGAAAACTGATCATTGCACTGCTTCTGACTATGCTGTGCTGTATCGTACTTGGTATGGGTGTACCTACCACTGCCAATTACTGTATCATGGCAGCAACCTGTGCTCCGATCCTGGTACGTATGGGAGTACCTACACTGGCAGCTCATTTCTTTGTATTTTACTTTGGTATTGTTGCAGATATCACACCGCCGGTAGCGCTGGCTGCCTACGCAGGTTCAGCCATAGCGAAGGCCAATCCGATGAAGACTGCATTTACAGCCTCCAAGCTGGCTATCGCAGTATTTATCGTACCTTATGTATTCTGCTTCAATCCGGCAATGCTGCTGATCGATACCACACCGCTTAAGGTTGTTCAGATCTTTATCACCTCACTGATTGGTGTGTTTGGATTGTCCTCCTCACTGGAAGGCTTCCTGTCAGTGAAAATGTCTGTACCGGTTCGTGTCTTAATGGCAGCAGGCGGACTGATGCTGATCGATCCGTCACTGATGACTGATGTTGTGGGAATACTTCTGATCGTGGGATGCTGCGTATGGCAGACAGCGCAGAAGAAGAAAACTGCATAGAGAAGAATAAAAAAACCGGCAAAACACCTGTCATTTGGGTGCCTGCCGGATTTTTTATTTAGAAATCCAGTTCTTTCAGATACCGTCCAAGTGCATCCTGCCAGGTGGGGAGTGGTGTGAAACCATTGGCTGTCAGTTTGCTCTTATCCAGGCGGCTGTTAAACGGTCTGGCTGCTTTGGAAGCGCCATACTCTGCAGTTGTGACGGAGTTGACTGTCATGTTTTCCGGGAGATATTCCGGGTGTCCCATGGCAGCGGCCTGACGGAAGATTTCTTTTGTGAAATCATACCAGCTGATATATCCGCCCTCATTGGTTGCATGATAATAACCGTATTTTTCAGTTTCGATCATATCTACCAGAAGTCTTGCCAGGTCATAGGTATAAGTAGGTGTACCGATCTGGTCATTGACTACGGAGAGAGTATCATGAGTTTTCCGAGGTTGATCATGGTTTGATAAAGTTCTTGCCGTTTTTGCCGAATACCCATGCAATACGGACGATAAAGAACTTATCAACTGTGCCGGATACGGCAAGTTCACCGTCCAGCTTTGTCTGTCCATAGACATTTAATGGTTTATAGTCCTTGCAGTCAGGCTCCCATGGAGTGGTTCCCTGACCATCGAATACATAATCAGTGGACAGATACAGCATCTTGATGTCAAGCTCTTTGCACACATCAGCAATATTCTGAGTTCCGGTTACATTTACCAGACGGACCTTCGGCTGGTTATCTTCATCTTCGGCAGCATCTACAGCTGTCCATGCAGCACAGTGGATCACAGCATCAACATTTGCTTCTTTAATGACTTTTTCTACAGAAGCTTTGTCAGTGATATCCATCTGAACATAAGGCATTGTGGTAACTGCAGTGCCATCAGCGATTCCGCTGTAGGAAGGAGCAATGTCGCTTCCCACACCTTCATAGCCGCGTTTCGCAAGTTCGTTCATAACATCATGTCCAAGCTGACCGCCTACACCTGTTACAAAAATTCTCATAAATTATGCCTCCCCGCGGTTTGCGTACATTTTTTCATAGTAGTTCTGGTATTCACCGGAGATGATAGTTTCCCACCATTCCTTGTTATCCAGATACCATTTGATTGTTTTCTTGATACCGTCTGCGAATTTTGTTTCCGGTAACCAGCCAAGTTCGTTGTGAATCTTAGTCGGGTCGATTGCATAACGCATGTCATGACCTTTACGGTCTGCTACGTAGGTGATCAGGCTTTCTGGTTTGCCAAGTTCTTTGCAGATGATCTTAACGATATCAATGTTTGTCATTTCATTGTGTCCGCCGACGTTGTAAACTTCTCCAACACGTCCTTTGTGGATGATCAGGTCGATTGCGCGGCAATGATCTTCTACATAGAGCCAGTCACGAACGTTTTCGCCTGTTCCGTATACCGGAAGTGGTTTGTCATTTAATGCATTGGCGATCATTAACGGAATCAGTTTTTCCGGGAAGTGATATGGTCCGTAGTTATTGGAGCAGCGGCTGATGGTTACAGGCAGTCCGTAGGTTCTGTGGTAAGCCAGCACCAGAAGGTCTGCAGAAGCCTTGGAAGAGCTGTAAGGGCTGCTTGTGTGGATCGGAGTTTCCTCTGTGAAGAACAGGTCAGGTCTGTCTAATGGAAGATCTCCGTAAACTTCATCAGTAGATACCTGATGATAACGTTTGATACCGTATTTGCGGCATGCATCCATGAGAACAGCAGTACCGATAATATTTGTGGTAAGGAAAACTTCCGGGTTTTCGATGGAACGGTCAACGTGACTCTCTGCAGCGAAGTTTACAACCATATCAGGGTGTTCTTCCTCAAAAAGTTTGTAAACTGCTTCGCGGTCGGTGATGCTTTCTTTTACGAAACGGAAATTTGGGTTGTCCATGACAGGTGCAAGAGTGGAAAGGTTTCCTGCATAGGTCAGACAGTCCAGACAGATGATGCGGTAATCAGGGTATTTTTTTAACATATGAAAATAAAGTTGCTTCCGATAAATCCGGCACCGCCGGTTACGATAATGTTCATAGTGATTCTCCTTAAAAATATATAATATGAATATCTGTAAGATTCTGTTATAGAGTCAGGCAGATAAAATTATCCGCCTTGCTGCATGGCGGGTGATATATTAAATAACTGTTTGAAAATTTGATATATCACTCACTTGACTGCGAATTCGGTTGTACAGGTCTAAAAGCTTCGGTTAGTGCAATACATCCAGATATTTACCGTCCAGAACGTCTTTTAAGTTACTGACCATAACTGTATTTTTCCTACCATGTC
>ENA-OPZD01000157-OPZD01000157.1-human-gut-metagenome-genome-assembly--contig:-NODE-157-length-22032-cov-2.240904_pt1 | contig 22032 bp, 24 predicted proteins | sample MGYA00242479_ERZ504495 | MGnify/ENA primary metagenome ERZ504495 (study PRJEB26092, sample SAMD00036286) | human gut metagenome | host: Homo sapiens | study: EMG produced TPA metagenomics assembly of... | reverse complement strand
CGGAAACAGTAAAAGCAGTTTCGTGATTATCTGAATTTTCTGCTACCATCTGCGGGAACTGCAGTTTTCTTACATATTCCTCAGACATTGGCATACAGATAAGTCCTTTTCCGTGAGTTGCCATAAAGTTAATATTTTCTGTTGTGGCAAACTCTGCTGCACAGATAAAATCTCCTTCATTCTCTCTGTCCGGATCATCTCCAGAATAATTTTTTCCATTCCGAAGTTCTTCCAGAGCTTCTTCTACTGAATCAAATCCGTTTCATTTTTTCTCTCCTTATGCAATGTATTTTCTGATACAATATATTTTTCTGTTGTTAAGAGGGCAAAATCATTCGTATTGGCTGCTTATCTGGTTCGTGTCAGGCAGATAAAACATCCACTGTACAGTTCTGCATCAATCGAATAACCGCTTTGTGGTTAATTCTGTCAAAAGCCATACTTATTCAGAAAATCCCGTGTAATATTACTTTTTATCGGCTGTTCTTTCACAGGCGTTATTAATTTTTCCACGTATTTTCCAATTATGTCTGTCTCCAGATTAACGATATCTCCTTCTTTGCGTTCTCCGAGGACTGTAATCTTTACTGTATGAGGAATTGCAGAAATGGAAAAGTCTGTTTCTGAGACTTTTGCCACTGTAAGACTGATTCCATCAACTGTTACAGAACCTTTTGTCACAATATATTTCATAATTTGTGGTGAAGCCTGAATGGTGTACCAGACAGCATTATCATCTCTGCGAATTTCCGTGATTTTTCCTGTTCCATCCACATGCCCGGCAACAATGTGTCCTCCAAATCTTCCATTTGCAGGCATTGCCCTTTCCAGATTTACATGCTGTCCCAAAGAAAGCTGAATCAGCGCAGAACGATTCAATGTCTCATGCATCACATCTGCTGTAAAACCATCTTCCAGACATGCAGTTACAGTGAGGCAGATTCCATTTACAGCTACACTGTCCCCTGTTTTCAGATCATCCAGAATTTTCTCTGCCCGTATCGTAAATACTGCTGAATTTGCTCCTTTTTATTTTTTCACAGTTCCCAGTTCTTCAACAATTCCCGTGAACATTACTCTTCACCTCACTCTCTATAAGAAAATCATCTCCTATTCTGATTATTTCGCTGTTTTTTAATAATATTGCGCTGGCAGGATCAGGAAATCCTTTTCCTTCTATCGGTGTCTTTGCACTTTCTCCCCCAAAAAGTTTAGGTGCTATATAGGTCTGGACTTTCTGAACAATACCGCTTTCGAGTGCTGACCAGTTTAAAGTGCCTCCTCCTTCCAGTAAGATACTGTCTATCTTTGCAGCTCCCAGAAGTTCCATTAGTCTGTTTAAATCTATGTGTCCGTTTTTTTCCGGGACATCCAGAACTTTACATCCCATATCTTCATAATTCTTTATCTTCTGCTGGTCTTTACTGCTGGTTGCAAAGATTGTTGGAATTGTTGATGCCGTTTTCACAATTCTGGAATTCAGTGGTGTCCGCAAGTGGGAGTCACAGATAATACGCACAGGATTTCTGCCGTTTTTCCAGTCTGCATGTAAGCATCGGATCATCTGCCAGCACAGTTCCCACTCCAGCCATAATCCCTGTATATTTCAATCTCTGTTTCTGCACATGCATTCTGGCAGCTTCGCCTGTCACCCATCTGGATGCGCCTGTATAAGTGGCAATTTTTCCATCCATGGTCATCGCATATTTCATGACTACATATGGTTTTTGATTCTGTATGTAATAGAAAAATGCTTCATTGAGTTTATCGCACTCTTCTTTTAAAACGTTTTCCGTTACTTCGATCCCATGCTCTTTCAGAATCCGGATTCCTTTTCCTGAAACCAGGGGATTAGGGTCCGAGGAACCAATGATCACACGTCTGATCCCCGATTCCAGGATTGCATTGACACACGGAGGCTGTTTCCCGTAATGGCAGCAAGGTTCCAGAGTAACATATATGGAGGCACCTTCTGGCTGTTCTGTACATGATGCCAGAGCTTCCCTTTCTGCATGAGGTTCACCGTATTTTCTGTGATATCCCTGGCCAATGACTTTTCCTCTTTTGACGATCACGGCACCTACCATTGGGTTAGGTGCTGTAAATCCCATTCCTTTTTGTGCCAGTTCTAACGCCATTTTCATATATTGCCTGTCTTTTTCCATATCCGTTATATCTTTCAATCCCTCATCTCCTGTTCTTCTGATGGTACTGATGATACCAAAAAAGCCCCGGTGTCTTTCAACATCCAGGGCCTGTAAATTAATATCTGTTTGAATTATCTTCGTGTGAATCTGACTTTTTGCTTCATCATTAAAACTGCTTTGATGATATAAAAAAGCTCTGGAATAAAATTTTATTATTCCAGAGCAGTCGCTTTCACAGATCAGTTAATTCTTCTGTATCTCTACTACTATCTTCTTTCATCCAGACTGTACTGTCGGCTTCGGAATTGCACCGAATCATACCTTACGGCTCGTGGGCTTTACCACCGGTAGGGAATTGCACCCTGCCCTGAAGATCTTATTTTATTTTTATCAGCAATTTCTAAATTTTATCCTGCTGATGTCTGAAAGTATACTCTTAACTTTTATTTATGTCAAGATTTTTTCAAACATATAATTTCAGTTTTTCAGGAAAGTAATTCTCTTACCATCTCTGCATTGAATGTCACACCTGTCAGGTGGTCTACTTCAATCTGGTACAGGGCATTGGCTGCAATATGCTCTGCCGCCTGTTCCAGGTCACGGATTCCGCTGGTGTTTTTGTGTTTCTCAACAATAGCCTCCAGACCGTCTTCTGTCACTACGCATTCTTCTGCTTTGAGGCTCATACGTTTCAGAACTTTCGGAAGTACATATTTGGAGAAGATAATCTTCTTCTCTTCTGAGGTGTAATCCGGAATATCGATCACTGCAAACGGGACATCAGAGGTGCGCTGATCTGGGATTTATCATTTGCTGTAGCGATCGGATAAACGCCCACTGTCGGCACCATACATTCCATGTAGTTATCTGTAAATCCAAGGTTGTCAAGCAGTGTCAGAAGTACATCTGCCGGGTTTCCGTTGCCCTTGCCTGATGCTGCTTTATCAAGCTCGTTGATGATGAATACAAGGTTGGATTCTCCTGCTGCTGAGAAGGCTTCCATGATGATTCCAGGCTTTGCGTTTGCATAGATTCTGGAGCTTCCTGTGAGCTGTTCCGGATCGTTGATGGAACTCATATCCAGAGTTGTCCACGGAAGTTTCAGGATACGGGCAACCGCATAGGCAATCTGAGATTTACCTGTACCTGCCGGGCCTACAAGAAGAAGTCCGTATGCCGGAAGTGTATGGGTACGGTTGATCTGAATGATCGTCTCAATGATACGCTGCTTTACAGATTCCATTCCGTAGAGTTCTTCGTCAAGGATTCTGCGGGCTTCCTGAGGATCAATTGCTTCAAAGTAATTACTCTTCCACTGTACATTCATCATAATGGAAAGAGCTCGCTGAGCATGGCGTCTTTCCTCCGGAGATACTTCGTGGGAACGGGCAACTGCAAGGTTTCTTCTTGCCCAGAGACGGATGTTGTCCGGAAGGGTTCTGCCTGCGCAGGTCATAAAATCAGTGATGCTCTGAATACTTGTCAGCTTCATTTCATCTCCTGTTTCTTCCTCATCTTCGTCTTCTGCGATCTCTGCCGGTGCACTGCTTGCAAGAAGTCTCTCGATCATAAACTGAAGAAATCCGTCCTCTGCGGAGAGCTTTGTGCCGCCACCGAATGCGGTCTCACGAATCTTATAAACTGCATATCCTTTCTCCTGATTCTGTCCGGAAAGACGTACATTGATGTGATTCTCTCCAAGCCATTTCAGAAGGCTTACGAATCTTGAATCAATGCTGAGAATATCTGCTGCGAAAGTTCCATCGTCCTCTTTAAACTCAAAGGAAGTACGTTTGATCGGGTTTGTAAAAATACCGCAGGAATGATGTTTCCACTGGTGGCTGCTGTTATCAAGAACCATGATCGGTTTCTCAGGGGATGTTTCCTGTTCATTGGACTGGAAAGTCGTGTAGGTACATTCAGACTGTACACCTGGTTTCTTGTCTGAAGCACCGCTGAAATCAAATACTGGCATGGTGTGTTTACTCCTTTTATCTTATCCTTATTCAGTGTAAAATTTTGTATAATTCCTTATTATTTTAGCAGAATCTTTCCTTTTTATCAATTATGGAAATGTATTTCCTGTATAATTATTCACAAATTTAGCTGCTTTTTGATTCTGACCACTTTTCTCTTCCAATATATCATAATACCATACAGATATATGGTATTATTTAGCGTACATAAAACCATACTGGTGTAACATAATACCTATTTATTCTCTCAAAATCATTGACGGTAACATTCGCAGGCTTTATAATAGGGATAACTGAGAATTTCCAGAAACTCTCTGGAAAATCGAAATTTACTTTTAGGAGAGCAAAATGAGCAAAATTATTTTAACCGGTGACCGCCCAACAGGCCGCCTTCATGTTGGACATTATGTTGGTTCATTATCCGAGCGTGTTCGTTTACAGAACTCCGGCTTATATGATGAAATTTATATTATGATCGCAGATGCACAGGCATTAACAGATAACGCTGAACACCCTGAAAAAGTTCGCCAGAACATCCTTCAGGTCGCCCTGGATTATCTTGCATGCGGCATTGATCCTGAGAAATCCACTATCTTTATCCAGTCCATGGTTCCGGAGCTTACAGAGCTTACTTTCTATTATATGAACCTTGTTACTGTGGCACGTGTACAGCGTAATCCTACAGTTAAATCTGAAATCCAGATGCGTAATTTTTGAGACAAGCATCCCTGTTGGATTCTTCTGCTATCCAATCAGCCAGGCTGCAGATATCACTGCATTCCGCGCTACTACTGTTCCGGTTGGCGAAGATCAGCTTCCAATGCTCGAGCAGTGCAAGGAGATCGTCCACAAATTTAATACTGTTTATGGCGAAACTCTGACAGAGCCTGAGATTATTCTGCCATCCAATAAAGCATGCTTACGTCTGCCAGGTATTGACGGAAAAGCAAAAATGAGCAAATCTCTCGGAAACTGCATCTACCTTTCAGATGAAGAAGCTGATGTTAAGAAGAAGGTTATGTCCATGTTCACAGACCCGAATCATCTTCGTGTGGAAGATCCGGGACGTGTGGAAGGAAACCCTGTATTTATTTATCTGGACGCATTCTGCAAACCGGAATATTTTGCAGAGTTCCTGCCTGAATATCAGAATCTGGATGAACTGAAAGCCCATTATACACGCGGCGGTCTGGGTGATGTCAAGGTTAAGAAATTCCTGAATAAAGTACTCCAGGCAGAGCTTTCTCCGATCCGTGAAAGACGTAAATACTGGGAACAGCATCTTAATGATGTATATGATATCCTCAAAGAGGGAAGCAAGGTTGCTGAAGCAAAAGCTGCACAGACACTTCATGATGTTCGTTCAGCAATGCAGATCAACTACTTTGATGATAACAGCTTAATTAAATAATTATATGCCGGTGGCTACAGCGACCGACAACAATACGTAAATAAGAAATTCAAACGCAAGATTGTTCAAAAATCAACTTATTGACACATCAAAACAGGTTCAGGCAAAAGCATTCTGCTCACGTCTGAACCTGTTCTGTTATTTCTTCACTGACTTTCTTTTCAATCTATTTTACAGATAAAATCTATCCGATATCTTTCATATCTGATACCATTTGATCTCATTTGCCTCCATATGTAACCGGAAGCTGCTTCCATCACCTCTGTAAACTACTGTATCCTGTGGTTCGTAAGTGTTGTTGACTACGCAGTATTTTCCATTTTTTACGTAAGCATGTACTTCTACATTGTAGTTGGTTGAATACCAGCAGTGAAGTTCTTCCTCTGCGGATGCTGACCAAAGGACTGCACGATAAAGCACGCGGCTGTTCTTGAAGCTGTATGGAAGTCCGCTGATATAAACGCCTCTTCCTTTACCGAAAGTCTTTACAGCCATCTGCACTTCCTGGTCTTTCTGGATTAAGATTTCTGTTTCCGGTAAGGCATAAATGTTCTTCTTACCTTCACCGAAATCAACCTCGCCTTCTGCATCTTTAAGGATGAAATGATCTCTATGTTCTTCCCAGTTATATTTATCTGTATTCAGGTTAAATCCATGTTCTTCTTCTACTCCAAGTACATCATCTAACTGAATGAATCTGCCCTGCACTGATGTGCTGCCGGTTCTCCTACACCGATAAATCCACCGCCATTATATACAAATTCTCTGACTGCTGTGATGATTGTTTCGTCGATCCAGTTCTCGCCACCTGACTGTGCAGTGTCCGCATCTCCCACATTGATCACTACGTCAAATTTCTTCAGAAGATCTTTGTCTGCTTTGATATCATCAAAGCTGATAAATGATACATCAAACGGTGCGCCGCTTAATGCTTCGATAATTCCGAAATAAGAATAATTCTGCTTGTAATAGATGGCGTGATGTACCATATGGTTACCCCATGAGCGCATCTTTCCCCAACAGTTCAGGACTGCTACCCGTTTTACGCAATAAGGAGTCGTTCCCTGAATGTTATCATATAAAGTGCGGAACTCTTCGCAGACTTCTTTGATATACTGTACAAAATCCGGGAATTCCAGTGCAAGTTTCAGATATCCGCCGTATCCGATTCTCTGGATCGGGCTTCGAAGGATTGCTCTTCTTGCTGTTACCCAGTTCACTTTTGCCTCCTTTACAGGATCGCCGCCTTCATGGAACGTATCCGGGAAAAGTATGGCAAAAATCTTCCTTCTGTATATTTTACATTCTTAATATCGCTGAACAAACGCAGGGTCGCACCATTTCCAACACTTCCAACTACAGCATCCAGTCCGATAGATGCAAATTCGTCCATAAACGGTTCCATGCCAATCCAGTGATCTCCCATGAACATCATGGCCTCTTTTCCGTATTCATGTACGATATCTACCATCTCTTTGGCAAGCTTTGCAACTTCGCGTCTCTGAAATGCCTGGAAATTCTTTGAATTCTTTTGAGGGAATCCGATAGGTATTGTTCATGTATCCCTGGTCAATGATATATTCCGGTCTGAAAGGATAGCCCACTTCTTTCTCAAACTGCTCCAGAATATATGGGCTGACTGAAGCGGAATAGCCAAACCAGTCTACATATTTCTCTCTTGCAAGTTCATCAAACACAAGCGTAAACTGATGGAAAAAGTAGTAAATCTTACAACATTTACATACTCATGAGTATCCAGAAATCTGCGCAGACGTTCCAGAGAATGTGCTCTTGTTTTCGGCTGACGCACATCAAATGTAATCTGCGGTTCTACGTCTTTCCAGTCATTTACTACTGCATTGTACATATGTACAGGATCCCACATAATATATGCCAGGAAACTTACAGTATATTCATGGAAGCGTTTCGCAGATAAGATCACTACATTTCCTGTCTCTTCTTCATATGACCACTGATCTGTCGGTACCGGCTCTCCTGTGGTACGATCCATTACTTCCCACCATCTGCGGATATCATCTCTTGTGTTGACTGCAAGCATATCCGGATAGAGGTGATCCATCAGATGAATCTCCAGTGTATCTGCAACCGCTGTGTGGAAAGATGTCATAATATACATCTGCTGGATTTCTTCCGGATGTGCTTTCGCCCACGCATTGTCTTTACGGGTTGTATAGTAGGTTGCATAAATTTTGGCACCTGTGTCTTTTAATTTCTGCGGAAATTCTGTTCCGTCACAGTCACGTATAGCATCAGCGCCCCACTCTTCTATCATTTCCAGTGTCTGTGGAACTACATCCAGGTCAGTTGGTATGGTTACACGACCTTTTCCCATTTTCTGTTACCTCCTTCATTTTGCTGACAAGCGGATAATTACTGTCCGTTCGCTTCTGTAATCACATTATTTTCAGTCTATCTGTTTATAAAATACTTTCTTTCAAAATTTTTTCAATTCACTTTTTGCTTTGTTTTTAGAAATTCTTGCTCTTACAAAAAATTATGGTATTATAGAAAATACTATCATTCAGAATCCGCCAACAAAATTGCTACAAATATACTCATCTGCCGTAAACAGAAGAAAGGAGAATCTGCCATGAGCTCACAATCATTTCGTTTCAGCCCCGAACACCCAACAGCTCAGAATATTACACTTTTAAATACCTCTTCTTCCCGCTACGAGGGTGACTGGCCCAGTATTCCTCACTCTCATGCCTTTACAGAATTGTTCTATGTACGTGACGGTCAGGGAGATTTTCTGATCGAGGATCAGATTTTCCCAATCTCAAAGGACGATCTGGTCATCATTAATCCACATATCAATCACACTGAAATCTCCAAAGGGAGTCCTCCTCTGAGTTATTTTACTGTAGGTGTGGATGGACTATGTTTTTCCTTTAACGGTCATAAAGAGTATCGCATTTTTAACTGTCGTGAAAAGAAAACAGATTTGTTATTTTACTTTAATTTCTCTGTTTCAGGAGCTGGACAGACAGTCTGAAGGATATGAAACCATCTGCAGTCATATGCTGGATATTCTGATCCTGCAGCTTCGGCGCATTACGGATTCACCATTTGAACTGATCACCGCCCAGCATCCAAGTAAAGAATGCGCTCATATTAAGCGTTATCTTGACTCCAATTACGGGGAAAATATTACTCTGGATCACCTCTCAGAACTCAGTCATCTTAATAAGTATTATCTGAGTCATGAATTTACAAAATATTATGGGATTTCTCCTATCAATTATCTGAACCGGAAACGCATCGAAGTGTGCAAGGAACTTCTGGAAAATACTGATTATGGGATTTCAGATATTGCACATCTCACAGGATTCTCCTCTCAGAGCTATCTCTCTCAGAGCTTCCGCAAATCCTGTGGAATGACTGCAGGAAATTACCGCAAACTCAAGAAAAAACGAAAGGAAACAATGTGATACCATGCAATTTACATTTCCAGATTACTATAAAGAATTTTCCTGCATTGCAGGAGCCTGTCCGGATACCTGCTGCGCAGGATGGCAGATCGTGATTGACGATCAGACACTGAAGAAGTACCAGCACTTTAAAGGTCCGTTCCGCAATCGCCTGCACAATGATATTGACTGGAAAGAACATGTTTTCCGCCAGTATAACAGGCGCTGTGCTTTTCTCAACGAAGAGAACCTGTGTGATATCTACACAGAAGCAGGACCGGAAATGTTCTGCAGAACCTGCAGAAATTATCCTAGACATATTGAAGAATTTGAAGGTCTGCGTGAGATTTCCCTGTCGCTCTCCTGTCCGGAGGCAGCAAGGATTTTACTTTCCCAAAAAGAAAAGGTACACTTTATCACAAAAGAAAAAAAGACAAAAGAAGAAGTCTATGATGACTTTGATTATTTCCTGTTCACTGCACTTATGGACACCCGTGATATGCTTATAGATATCATCCAGGACAGAGCTGTACCCATGCAGAAACGTCTGTGGAAACTTCTGGCTGCTGCACATGATTTCCAGTTATGTGTAAATAAAAATGAACTCTTTAAATGGGAAGAAATGCGAAAACGACATGAAGATTCCGGATACGGAGATAGATTTTGCAACAAAATTTACTCTCGTATAAATGCAGATAACATAGAAAACAGTTCTGTTGCATCTGCCTGCGCAAATACACCAGAACAATTATTTAAAAAATGTGGAAAATGTTGTCCCGGAAATGGAGGTTCTGCGCCCGGGATGGCAGGAATACTTAAAGAATTGTCTGACTCCACTGTATAATGGAAATACAGATCCGCAGTCTGACTCCGGAAATCTTTATTCCTGGCAGAAAAGTGAATTTGATTTCTCTTATCCTGACTGGCAGGTTCAGGAAGAACAGCTTCTTGTTTACTGGATCTATACCTATTTCTGCGGTGCAGTTTATGATGATGAGATCTTCGCCAAGGTGAAAATGGCAGTTGTGTGCACCCTGTTCATCCATGAATTAAATGTGGGAACCTATCTGAAAAACAACCGGCAGTTTAAGCTGGATGACCAGATCCGTATCTGTTATCAGTTTTCAAGAGAACTGGAACACTCAGATCTTAACCTGAACAGATTTGAAGAATTAATGACTGAAAAAGAGATCTTCTCCTTTGAAAATCTGCTGAAGATCTGCTGATGCAAATAAAAAATCCAGTTATTATGAGCACTAAATCAATCGGAAGGCCTCTGATGGTCTTCCGATTGATTTTAATAATTAATATTGTCCTCTCATTACTGTGTTTTCAGCATATGCCAGAATTCTATCTGTTTTCATTTAGAGCGTGTTTGAAAAATCATTTCAACAATCTGTACGCTCTAGAGCGTGTCTGAAAAATCATTCCCGCAATCTGCACGCCCCACTTTGCGGTATATTTTGTCCGAATTCGTTGCCGTAGCCCATAATCTACGGATCATAGATACCAGATGTCCGGCACAATTTCGGATTTCTTCTTCTGTAAGTTTACCTTCTTTATATGCCTGGCGAATATTCTTATCATCATCCGGATTTCCAGGCATGATAATGTCATTGCCTGCTGCCACACATTTCCATGGAACGCTTCCATCTTCCGGAACTGTTGTGTTCCAGTCTGACATAATTGCTCCATCAAATCCCCATTCTTTTCTGGCAACTGTCATGCACAGATCTTTGCTGTTCGCCGCATGAATACCGTTGATAAGATTATAGGAAGTCATAATAGAAACAGGATTTCCTTCTTTTACTGCAATTTCAAATCCGCGGAGATAGATTTCTCTGAGCGCACGTTCGGATACACAGGAGTCAACACCCATGCGGTTATCTTCCTGATTATTGCATGCAAAATGCTTGATTGTTACGCCACATCCTGACTTGCTCTGAACACCCCGGATCACTGCTGCTGCCAGCATCCCTGACAGATATGGATCTTCTGAATAATATTCATAATTTCTTCCACATAATGGATTTCTGTGGATATTCATACCCGGTGCAAGCCACAGATTTACATGAAATTCTTCCATTTCTTCTGCGATTGCTTTTCCAAACTCTGTCATAAGATCTGTATCCCAGGTCTGTGCCAGTGCTGTTCCTACCGGAAAAGCAGTACAGTACTGATAATAAGTATCTGCATTCTCATGATGCACACCAGGTTCCAGAATTCCATTTTCCAGTGAACCAAGAACTCCCATTTCATAGATGCTGTCTGTCTCTTTATCTACCTCATACCACTGTCTGAGGCGGATTCCTGCCGGACCGTCTGCCATAACAAGAGACGGGATTCCATCCTCTTCCAAAGTACCGCAGGTTTCACCTGCTGATCCCGGTACTCGAATCCCTGCTGCACCAAGAGTACTGATATTCTCTGAAATCTTTCCATAAAGCAGAGGAATCAGCTCTTCTGTAGTTCTGTCTTCCAGAACAGAAACAAATCTTTTTTCTTCCTCTGTCAGATTTTCCTGATTTTTTCCGGCATTTTCCGATTTTGCCGGTATCATCGCAGGTTTAAAAATAATATTCCGGAACCTGCGTTGTTATCAGTTTTTTCCTGTCTCTGCACAGATTTTTTCTTTCAATTCTTTTGTCAGATAAATCTGTTCCAGTTCTTCCTGAAGCGGGCAGATTTTATCCATCTGTTCCAGTACTGTATCATCTGAAACTACCAGAACTGCTTCCAGTTTCAGTTTGTCTGAACTGTTTCCGACCAGAATGCCATATTTGCCTTTTTCCACTATCCATGTATGTGTTTTCTCATTGAAAGAAGCCAGTTGTTTCTGTGGAATTTCAACAGTAAGTGTTTGTGTTTCTCCCGGCTTCAGAAGTCTGGTTTTTGCAAAACCTGCCAGTCTCTTATACTCTTTTTCCAGTTCTGTCTGCGGAAGCGTAACATAAATCTGTACCACTTCTTTACCAGCATATTCATTTCCTGTATTTGTAACCTGAACCTCTGCTCTGATCTTACTTTCTTCCATATTTATGCTACAACACTTCATCTCAAACATAGTATAAGAAAGACCAAACCCAAACGGAAACATCACCTTTTTGTCAAAGCTGTCAAAATATCTGTAACCTACATAAATACCTTCTTTGTATTTTTCCTTTTCCAGATTGCCATTCAGATACCCATACTCTTCTGAAGCCGGATAATCCTCGTATCGCCTTGCCCAGGTTGTTGTCAGTTTACCGCCCGGCACTTCTTTTCCCAGAAGTACATCAGCCAGGGCATCTCCCCCCTTCCTGACCAAGCTGAGAAATATTTAAGATTCCTTTTATATTGTCTGTCTGTTCCAGAATATCTGTCAGCTCCACAGGACCACCTGCATTAAGAATAAGGATCACAGGTTTGTTCATTTCTGCAAGATAACGTAAATCTTCCTCTTCTCTCTCGCTTAAATAGTAATCTCCCTTTACTTTGCGACGGTCTTTTCCTTCTCCTGAAATACGACTGATCACATAAATCACCACATCTGCTTCACAGATATCTTCCTCTGCCACCTTACGTCCCAGCGGCATTGCAAAAGGATTCTCTGCATAGGCATCAAAAGGATTATCTACTTTCTTAGCTTCTTCCAGAACTTTTTCTTTCCACGCCTCTCTCGCCTGCTCATAGCGATTGTGATAATCGCTGATCCAGTCTTCGCTTACAATTTTTACTCCTGCTTCTTTCAGTCCCTGATAAATAGAAATATTCTTTCTGTTGTTAACATCTCCAGAACCAATTCCACCCTTTACGGTTTTCTCTGCTCCATACCCAAGAAGTGCAGCAGCTGTATCTTTCTTTAATGGAAGGATTCCTTCATTTTTCAGCAGAACAATGCCTTCTGACGCCGCTTTTCTGGCAAGCTTTCCATGCATCAGTTCTCTCTCTGACGGCTGTTCTTCTCTAGTTCCACTGTAAATCCATTTCTTCATATAATTATACTCCTGTTTTTAATATTATAATTCTCATGAAAAGAACCTCCATAGCATTCTCTCTATGGGGGTTCTTAATTCTCATTATTCTTTTACACCACCAAGTGTTACACCTGCAATAATGTATTTGGATAAAAGCAGATATACAATAATGATTGGCACGATCGCAACAGTGATCATCATGTAAAATTTTACCCATATCAAAGTTCATATAATCAGCACCACGCAGAGTTGCAATCAGGATCGGCACTGTCATTTTGCTCTTTGACTGAATGATCAGGGCAGGAACGAAGTAATTGTTCCAGGATCCTACGAAAGTAAAGATTGCCTGTACTGCTACTGCCGGTTTCATGATCGGAAGTACAATACTGTTAAAGGTTCTGAATTCTCCGGAGCCATCAATTCTTGCCGCTTCCACAAGGGATAAAGGAAGGGAAGACTGAAGGTAACTGTACATAAAGTAAAAGACTGCCGGAGATGCAATGGATGGAATGATCAGCGGAAGTAAAGAGTCATACATTCCCATCTTTGTGATCAGTCGTAAAAATCCCATTGCTGTTACCTGTGTAGGCATAACAAGAATTGCCATAATAAAGGTAAAAGCTGCTTTCTTCATTTTAAAATCATAAGCATATAGACCATAAGCTGTCAAAGAAGAAAAATATGTACAAAGTGCAGCACTGCAGGAAGATACAACAACACTGTTAAGAATACCGCGGAACATCGGAAAACTTCCGTCATTTGCCACATTCTTCAGATTCTCAAGAAAATATTTTCCGGGAAGTGCTGAAAATCCTTTCTGCAGATCCGCATGGGAACGTGTTGCATTTACAATCAGAATGTAAAAGAAAAACAGACACAGGAAGGATAAAAAGATCAGCACAAGATGAACAAAAATACTGCGCACACGACCTGATGTATTTGATTTCATAGTTTATCTCCTCCTTCTTTCTTCTTTTGCTTTTTTCTTTGCAGCTTTCTTGGAACCATCCGGGTCTGTGTCATTTGTCATCTTATATACGATCATACATAAAATACCGCTGACAATAAACAGATATACGGACAGTGCACCTGCCATACCATAGTTCTTGCTCTTTAAGTGGCTATTCAGGAACATGATCAGAGTCATAGATGTACGGTCCGGATTTCCCTGTCCATTTGTAAGAATCTGAGGAACATCGAACATCTGAAGACCACCGATGATAGATGTGATCAGTGTATAAGCAAGGATCGGACGGATCAGCGGCAGTGTGATATAGAAAAATCTCTTGATACTGTTACAGCCATCCAGTTCAGATGCTTCAAAAATATCCATACTGATACCCATAACAGCAGCCATCAGCATAATTGTTGTATTACCAAACCACATCAGGAAGTTCATAAATCCGACCAGAGATCTGGTTCCGATTACAGAACCCAGGAAATCTATCGGTTTTTTAACCCATCCCAGAGACATCAGAATAGAGTTAATCGGTCCGTTGGTAGAGAACATGGTAAAGAACAATAATGCAAATGCAGAAGCCATGATCAGGTTAGGAAGATAAATAACAACCTTGAAAAACTGCTGTCCATGGATCTTCAGACGCGCATCTGTAAACCAGCATGCCAGAACCAGTGCGATCACGATCTGCGGTACAAATCCGATTACCCACAGAATCAGTGTATTAGTACTGTATTTGAGCATATCTGACTTCAACAGACTCAGATAGTTTGCAATTCCAATAAAATTCGGTCCGATTTCTTTAATTCCTGAACGATAATATTCATAGAAACTATAACGTACAGTATCTACCAGCGGAATCAAAGAAAAGATTAAAAAAGTTATAAAAAATGGAAGGATAAAGATGTATCCCCATTTGCATAGCTGATGCTTTTCTTTTTTTCATAGTTCAGCATTCCTTCCTTTACATATTAGTGCCAGACACACATCTCTTTCATGCGTGCCTGGCAAATACAAATGCATCTGTACAGGTTATTTACACCTGAAACTTTTTAACTGTCAATTCAAAAGCGTTTATTATTCAGCCCAGTTAACTTCCTGGATTCCGGATAACGTTCTTTGATTGCTGTTTCAAAGTTTGATTTTGCTTTGTCATAGTCTACCTGACCCTGGAAGTAATCGCTGAAAGCGTTCTGGATCAGTTCTACGCAGCCCTGGTCATAAGCAGAAAGTGGTGCGATCTTGATGTTCTCTGCAACCGGTGAGAAATATGTAAATGGATTCTGTCCGCCAAGGAAGTCAGATGCGAAAGTATCATCTTTTGCAACTTCCTGCATACCACTCTTTGTATTTGTAAAGTCAGAATAATCTTTGGAAATCTTTAATAAATTGTCCTTATTTCCTGTCAGTGCAAGAATGATATCTTTTGCATGTTCCGGATTATCTGTTCCTGTTGCTGCATGGATGTAAGAACCGCCCCAATTGTATTCCTGTGGTGGATTTGTAACAGCCCATTCTCCGTCTTCTCCATCCCAGTTTGGTTTCAATGTAAAGTCAATTCCCCATGCCGGGAAGAGGAATGCAAATACTTTGGATTCAGATCCCATAGCTTTGTTCCAGTCATCATTCCACTGACCTTTTACAGTTTTGTTCAGGTATCCTGCATCCAGCCATTCTTTGGAATCTTTGATCCAGTTCATTACCTGCTGGTCTACATTAACAGTTGTTGCACCGTCTTCTACCCATGGCTGGGAAATGCTGTTTCCATACAGTCTAAATGTATCAGCATAAGAAGCAAATGTGTAATATCCTTTTGCTTTCAGTTCTTCAGCTGTAGCTTTTGCTGTATCCCAGTCTTTCATTCTCTTGCCTACTTCTTCAGGATCGTCGGTTCCGAACACATCTTTGGCAATATCACGACGATATACAAGAAGTCCAGGGCAGCACTGCCATGTAGATCCTCTCTGTACTCCATCTGCATCAGATGCAGTTGTTTTTGTAAAGTCATACTGATCTGCAAGATCTTTGTCAGGATCAATTCCAAGATCTTTCAGAGGCATTGCCACATCCGCTGCTGCATCTGTATATTTGTATACATAATCTGTTTCTGATAAGAAGATATCTACCTTATCATCTGCTGATGCATCAGCCTGATTCATAAGAGCTTCATCAAGTTTCTGCTGATAAACACCATCCTGATTTGGATTTATGATCCAGTGAATTTCTGTTCCATCCTTTAATGTTGTTACTGTTCCGTCTTTGGATGTTTCTTTCACTTCAGGATATACTGCTTCCAGACGCTGACGGAATTCATCATTCCAGGAATAAATATTGATTACTTTTCCTTCTTCATCTGCATGTACGATTGTAGCGGTTCCGCCCATTGTACCTGCAATTACGGATGCTGTAAGTAAAACAGCTAATGCTTTCTTTTTCATTAAAAAAGCCCTCCTTTTTCTTTTTTTCTCTTTGTGAGTTTCTTGCCTCACCTGATGTATCAGATTATAGCTTAAGCTGCTTTTCGGGTATATTATAATTTCCACCAAAATGTCAGATTCATGACCTCATTGTGTTCTTTTTATATACAGACAGATTTTGTCATTTAATAAGGAAATCTTTCCTAAAATCATAATCTTTCTGTTTTTTTATTAGTATTTTTGTATAAAAGGTACCATTTTTCTATAAATCAGCCAGATGAATATTCGCAATCTGATTCATTACCTGCTCATATATTTTTCTGAAATTGTGTTATTTTATGTCATGATTCTGATACTTACTTCATGTTTCTTATTTCCGAAAGATCTCATTTCCGATATAATTTCCATACAATATTTATGGAAGGAGAAAAATGTTGAAACATATTAAGTTTATTGATAATCATGGAAGCTTTTGTGTGAACAGACCGGAAAATACCAGTTATCTTTATTTTCCTCTTGCATCAGAAGCAGGTCTGAAAAGTTCCGTCACACCAGTGCTTGGAGGTGACAGCAAAATTGATCAGGATACCTTCCTGCTAGAACCGGTCAGTTCCGAAAATCTCCATAACAATCGTTCTTCCAGAAATTTCTGGATCGTAAAAGAAGGACACATCCCTTATTCAGTAACAGGTTCCTCTACTCAGCAGGAAGCCGACCGTTTTACTGACAGGCAGGAAGACAGTGAACTAACCGCCGGATTCATGTGGCAGACTTTGAAAAGGACTTCCAGAGAACTTGGGCTCATCTCCACAGTTACTTCTTTTATCCCCAAAAGTGATAATGTGGAGATTATGTATGTGACAGTTGAAAACCAGACAGATACCGTACAGAAATTTACTGCATATGGTGCAATTCCTGTTTACGGAAGAAGTGCGGATAACATTCGTGATCATCGAAATGTCACTTCCATGCTCCATCGTATCGAGACAACAGAACATGGAATCAACGTCTGCCCCACCATGTCATTTGACGAGCGGGGACATCAGCCAAATCATAAAATCTATTATGTAAATGGCTGTTCCGGAAAGGGAGAAAATCCGATTTCCTATTATCCGACTGTAGAAGATTTTATCGGAGAAGGTGGTACCTATACACATCCACGCACAGTATATGAAGGATATAAAGGAGTTCCCGCACACAGTCTGGCAGCAGGAAAGGAAGCAATGGGTGCTTTCTGTTTCTCATCTTTCACACTGGCTCCCGGTGAAAAAAACAGACTTTATTTTTATTATCAGGTATTGCCGACAGTAAAGAAGAAATTGAAAAATATTTTTTGAAAAAATACAATACTTCCGATAAAGTAAAAAAATGCACTGGAAGAAACCAGAATTTACTGGAAAAAACAGGTAAACGTTGACTTCCACACACAGGATCCTGACTTTGACAGTTATATGAAATGGGTAAGTTTCCAGCCATTCCTGCGCCGTTTATTTGGCTGTTCTTTCCTTCCTCATCATGATTACGGACGTGGTGGACGCGGATGGCGTGATCTGTGGCAGGATTGTCTTTCTCTTCTGCTGATGAATCCTCAGAATGTAGGTGCCATGATTGAAAAGAATTATGGCGGCGTACGTATTGATGGTACAAATGCTACTATTATCGGAGACGGTGACGGCAATTTTATCGCTGACAGAAACGGAATCGCACGTGTATGGATGGATCATGCACTCTGGCCGCTAATCACGACCAGTCTTTATATTAATCAGACCGGAGATATAGAGATCCTTAAGAAACAGGTTCCTTATTTTAAAGATGCACAAACCATGCGCGGCACAGAAATTGATACTCTCTGGAATGACGCATATGGAAATAAACAGCGCACCGAAGACGGTCAGGTATATACCGGAAGTGTTCTGGAGCACATCCTGATCCAGCAGCTTGCCGCTTTTTATGATGTAGGTGTTCATAATATTTACCGTCTCCGCGGAGCTGACTGGAACGATGCCCTGGATATGGCAGCAGAAAATGGTGAAAGTGTTGCCTTTACCTGTGCTTATGCGGGCAATCTCCATACTCTTGCTTCCATATTACGCCTTATGGAATCTGCAGGCGAAACCAGTATCCCGCTGTCAGAGGAAATTGAAATCCTGCTGAACGATCAGACAGATATGTTTGACAGTGTATCTGAAAAGAAAAAGATTCTTACTGAATATGCCAAAAGCTGCAGGCATAACCTAAGCGGCAGAAAGAAAAACTTCTCTCTCTCCACACTTGCTGCCAACCTGATCCAGAAATCCAACTGGCTGACAGATCATATCCGTTCACAGGAATGGATTGATGGCAAAGACAGCGAAGAAGGATGGTATAACAGCTATTACGATAATCATGGAGAGGCAGTGGAAGGTTTCCACCATGAACAGGTGCGTATGATGCTCACGGGCCAGGTTTTCTCTATTATGGGAAATGTTGCCACTGATGCGCAGATTAGAAAAATCGTAAAAGCGCAGATCATTATCTTTACAGAAAAGAAATTGGCGGTTACCGCCTGAACACAGATTTTCAGGAACTGAAGTTTGATATGGGACGTATGTTCGGTTTCGCTTATGGCGAAAAAGAAAACGGTGCTGTTTTCTCTCATATGGCAGTTATGTATGCAAATGCCTTATATCAGAGAGGCTTTGCAAAAAGAAGGCTGGAAAGCATTACGTTCTCTGTCTGATACAGCTCTCGACTTTGATACCAGCCATATTTACCCGGGAATTCCTGAATATTTCCGTTCAGATGGACGTGGCATGTATCATTATCTGACAGGTGCTGCAAGCTGGTATCTTTTTACCATGATCACAGAGGTCTTTGGTGTCCGTGGAGTTTTCGGAAACCTTCTGGTTCATCCAAAACTTCTGGCAGAACAGTTCGATGAAGCAGGAACTGCTTCTGTCTCTGTTACTTTTGCAGGAAAACAGTTCCATGTTACCTACCGAAACACAGACAGAAAAGATTATGGTTCTTATCATATCGCCGCTGCGGACTGCGACAAAACAGCAATAGAAATCGTAGAAGATTCCCATATTATGATCTCCAGAGAATTTATTAACAACCTCTCTTCTGATCTTCATGAAATTACAGTGACACTTGCCTGAAAACAATAGCTGCTCAGCCTCCATAAAAAGCAGGCGACAGGCTGTTATAAATATTGTTCTAACAGAAAGGATTTACTATATGAAATACGGATATTTTGACAATGAAAACCGAGAATACGTGATTACTAATCCGGCAACACCTGCACCATGGGTAAACTATCTGGGTTCCCCGGAGTACGGTGCAATCATTTCCAATAATGCAGGGGGCTACAGTTTTGCAAAATCCGGTGCAAACGGACGTATCCTGCGCTATGTTTTTAATAACTTTGACCAGCCGGGACGTTACATTTACATTCGCGATGACAGATCATCAGACTTCTGGTCTGCATCCTGGCAGCCTGCAGGCAAAGATCTGGCTCAGTATAAGAGCGAATGCCGTCACGGAATCGGTTATACAAAATTTCTGCCGACTACAGCGATATTCACTCAGAAGCCCTTTACTATGTTCCTCTTGGAAAGAGTTATGAAGTATGGGCATTATCTGTGACCAATCATTCTGATCACGAAAGGAACCTGACTCTCAGCGGATATGCAGAGTTTACCAACCACAGCAATTACGAACAGGATCAGGTTAATTTACAGTACTCTCTTTTTATTTCTCGTACACTGTTCGAAGGAAACAGAATTACTCAGCAGATTCATGGAAATCTTGATGCAATTCCTGAAAATGAGAATGTAGATGAGAAAAATGTGACAGAACGTTTCTTTGGACTTGCAGGTGCTGAGGTTTCTTCTTACTGTGGGGACAAAAATGAATTTCTCGGAAGTTACCATGGATATGGAAACCCTGAAGGTATTGTCTGTGGTGATCTTGGTAATAAGACAAGCTATAATGAAAACTCCTGTGGTGCTCTCTCCTGCAAAATAACTCTTAAAGCAGGTGAAACCAGAACAATTGCTTTTCTTCTTGGAATGAAACCGTCATCTGAAGCTGCTGAAGTAATCAGATGTTACGAAAATCCAGCTCCAACTGTAGCAGAAGAACTGGAAGCATTAAAAGCTGACTGGAACAGTAAGCTTGATAATCTTAAAGTCAGCACTCCAAGTCCGGAATTTGATACTATGATTAATACCTGGAACGCATACAACTGTTTTATGACTTTCATCTGGTCCCGTGCAGCTTCCTTCATTTACTGTGGACTCAGAAATGGATACGGATACAGAGATACTGTACAGGATATTCAGGGAATCATCCATCTGGCACCGGAAATGGCACTGGAAAAGATTCGTTTCATGCTGTCTGCGCAGGTAAATAACGGTGGCGGACTCCCTCTTGTCAAGTTTACTCACACACCAGGAAAAGAAGATACTCCGGATGATGCTTCTTATGTACAGGAAACCGGCCATCCGGCTTACCGTGCAGATGATGCATTATGGCTTTTCCCAACTGTATATAAATATATTTCAGAAACCGGAAACACTGCTTTTCTTGATGAAGTGATTCCTTTTGCCAACAAAGATGAAGCTACTGTATATGAACATCTGAAACGTGCGGTTGCTTTCTCTCTTAATCACCTTGGACCTCATGGAATGCCCGCCGGACTTTATGCAGACTGGAATGACTGTCTCCGTCTGGGTGCAAACGGAGAATCTTCTTTTGTTGCTTTACAGTTCTATTATGCAATGACAATCCTGAAAATCTTTGCCGAATATAAAAAAGATACAGAATATGTACAGTATCTTGAAGAAACTCAGAAAGCATTTGGCGAAAAAAGTTCAGGAACTGTGCTGGGATAACGACCGCTTCGTACGTGGTTATACAGAATCAGGAGAAAGAATCGGTGAAGCTGCTGCTCCTGAAGCAAATATGTGGCTGAATCCTCAGAGCTGGGCAGTTATCAGTGGTCTTGCTACCCCGGAACAGGGAGACGCAGCACTAAATAATGTATATGAACGTCTGAATACGGAATATGGCGCAATCCTTATGGATCCTCCTTACCATGCACATGCTTTCGATGGTGCACTGGCAGTTATCTATAATCAGGGTACAAAAGAAAACTCCGGTATTTTCTCCCAATCCCAGGGCTGGCTGATTCTTGCTGAAGCACTCCGCGGTCATGGAGAACGTGCTTTTACCTATTTTATGGAAAATTCTCCTGCTGCGCAGAATGACTGTGCCGAAATCCGTCGTCTTGAGCCATACTGCTATGGTCAGTTCACAGAGGGAAAAGCAAGCAAACACTTTGGACGCTCTCATGTTCACTGGCTGACAGGAACTGCTTCTACTGTAATGGTAGGATGTGTGGAAGGTATCCTCGGGCTTCGCCCTGATCTTGAAGGACTTCGACTGTCTCCTTCTGTGCCAAAAAGCTGGAAACACTTTGAGATTGAGAAAGTTTTCCGTGGAAAACAGCTTCATATCTCTGTAGAAAATCCAGACGAAAAAGAATCTGGCTGCTGCAGTCTGGTTCTTTAACGGACAGAAATTAGCAGATAATTATATCCCTGAAAACCTTCTTCAGGATAAGAACGAAGTCATATTAACTCTTTAATCCCCCGATATTACCAGATGAAAATAAGCGGCCGGCTTACAGAAAATTTATATTTCCTGTAAGCTAGAGCGTGTCTGAAAAATCATTCCCGCAATCTGCACGCC
>ENA-OPZD01000156-OPZD01000156.1-human-gut-metagenome-genome-assembly--contig:-NODE-156-length-22034-cov-2.625873_pt1 | contig 22034 bp, 31 predicted proteins | sample MGYA00242479_ERZ504495 | MGnify/ENA primary metagenome ERZ504495 (study PRJEB26092, sample SAMD00036286) | human gut metagenome | host: Homo sapiens | study: EMG produced TPA metagenomics assembly of... | reverse complement strand
CTGAAAAACGCCCCGATTGTGATTCTTGATGAAGCAACTTCCTATACTGACCCAGAAAATGAAGCGGTAATACAGGAGGCCATCAGCCGATTGACAAAGGGAAAACATTGATTGTAATTGCTCACCGCCTGTCCACAATAACGGATGCCGACCAGATCGTTGTTGTAAAGGATGGGACAATCCAAGCGAAGGGAACGCATGAGGAATTACTAAAAGAGTGCAGTCTTTATCATACGATGTGGACAGCCCATATGGGTGCAAAGGAGGTAGAAACAGTAGATACTATTTACTTTAATGAAATTTTTGAATTTGCGGGCCGCCAGAGCCGAAACTGGTATTTAGGACTCTTTTATGAAATCATACGGTGCATTTTAGAGGCTCTGCAATTTGCTGCCCTTCTGGTAGTGCTGGACGGATTAGTCCATGATAACATCACCGCACAGACTGCGCTTTTAGCCTTCGGTATTATGCTGGTCAGTGTGATCGGCACCGCTATTTTCTGGTATCTGGCGCATGGAAAAGAAGGCGAAGGCAGCTACCGAATGTGTGAGGATAAGAGGATTCAAATTGGCAACCGTATGAAATATATGCCGATGGGTTATTTCAATAGCCATAGTCTGGGCAACCTCACATCCGTTTCAACAGCGACTATGAGCGACCTTGAAAGCATGTCCTTTGCTGTTATCGTACGGACTTTGGTTGGCGTTAATCCACGCAAGTATCTTTTCTGTTGCCATGAGCTATTTTAGCTGGAAGATCAGTTTGATTTTTTTTTTAAACTGGCGTAATTTTGTTCATGGTAATTAACACAATGCTCCTGCGCTGCTCCAAAAGATTATCTCCCATACGGTTAGATGCACAAACAGAATTTATGGACGCTGTACTGGAATACATACAGGGAATGAGCGTTGTGCGAGCGTTCCACATGGCAAAGCAGTCAAATACTGCGCTGGAAAAGTCCATTGATGAAACACAAAGGAAAAACCAGCTTATTGAAAGACAGAGGATTCCCTATATAGCTGCCGAGCAGGTTGCCTTCGGATTGCCAGTGCCGCTGCTGCTTTCTGCTCTATCGCTCTTTTCATAAACGGCACGCTGGAATTGACATATTGTCTGATAATCTTAGTATCGGCGTTCATGGTATATAGCCAGTTGGAAAGCGCGGGAGAAATGTTCTTTATGCTTTCCATGATCGATGCTTCTATTGACCGTGTGGAAGAAATCAACCAGAGTCCTCAGATTGACATTGACGGCAAAGAACAGACCCCAGACCGGCTGGACATTGAAATGCAGGATGTGAGTTTTTCCTATGGGGATAAAAAAGTAATCGACCATGTATCGCTCACAATTCCACAAGGAACCACAACGGCGATTGTCGGTCCGTCGGGTTCTGGAAAAACAACACTGGTAAATTTAATCGCACGCTTTTGGGACGTTGACAGCGGCAGCGTCCGTATCGGCGGCATTGATGTCAAAGATTATAAGCTGGACAGCCTGATGAAAAATATCAGCATGGTATTCCAGAATGTGTATCTGTTCCCTGACACGATTGAGAACAATATCAAATTCGGCTGCCCTAACGCCACCCATGAAGATGTCGTAAAGGCAGCAAAGGCGGCAAGGTGCCATGACTTCATCTCAGCATTACCGGAGGGTTACCAGACGGTAATCGGAGAAAGCGGTGCAACCATTTCCGGCGGTGAAAAGCAGAGGATTTCTATTGCAAGAGCGATTATGAAAGATGCGCCCATCATTATTCTTGACGAGGCCACAGCAAATGTTGATCCCGAAAATGAAGCCGAGCTTCAGAGAGCGATTGAGGCGCTGACACAGGGAAAAACAATTATTATGATTGCTCATCGGTTGAAAACTGTAAAAAATGCAGATCAAATCATCGTTATCGACCGTGGTAAAATCTCTCAGCAAGGTACGCATGACGAGCTTATCAAACAAGCAGGTATTTATGCGGATTTTGTTGGTATGAGAGAAAAAGCTATCGGTTGGAAAATCAAGGCAGACAGCCTTGCATAAAAGAAAGGAGTTCCTACAATGGACAAGAAAAAATTGAACGCAAAAGACTTTATCAACATCGGTATTTTTACCGTCATCTACTTTGTGATGTTCTTTATCACAGGTATGCTGGGTTACATCCCTATCTTTGCAGTTATCATTCCACTTGTACTGGGAATATTGGGCGGCATCCCGTTCATGCTGTTCCTGACAAAGACCGGAAAATTTGGTGCAGCAACTATTATGGGTACGCTGGTCAGCGTCCTCTGCTTTCTGATGGGACAAAGCTGGATTTCTATTCCGTTTGGAATCGTATTCGGTTTTCTTGCTGATTTAATCTTCAAGGCTGGCGAATATAAAAGCTGGAAACATACTGTGCTGGGATATTGCGTGTTTACCGAATGGGTAGTCGGCTCCATGCTGCCTATGTGGATTATGAGAGATACTTTCTTTGAGGCGTACAGAAGCAAAGGAGGTACGGATGAATACATCAACGCCGTTATGGGCCTTACCGCTAACTGGATGCTGCCGGTAGTCATTGTTTTAGGCCTTGTTGGCGGAGTGATCGGCGCGTATTTGGGCAAGGCAATTTTGAAGAAGCATTTTGTAAAGGCGGGCATTGTTTAATGAAACCAGAATTATTACTGTCAGTTGATTCGGAGCGACGTTTCTGGCTTGATCCAAGAACAAAGCTATATATGCTGGTAATATTCAGTATTGTAATGATTGACGGAAAAACGGACGGTATTAGTTTCTGGTTAAAGCCGATTCTGGCATTGGTACCCTTTTTCCTCCTGCTTTCGGGCAGTAGGAAAAAGGTTGCCATCATCTATTTGATTGTTTTTGTTGTTTCATGGATGGTGAACATATTTCTTGTTCCGTATATGGGACTAATAGGAACAATTATAATATCGCTGCTGGCTCAATTTGGAACACGATGGTTTCCAAGCGCCATGATGGGCTATTATCTTCTCTCGACTACAAAGGTTAGTGAGTTTGTCCTTGCCATGCAGCGTATGCATATACCAGAAGCATTCATTATCCCGTTTTCTGTTATGTTCCGGTTCTTCCCTACAATTTCCGAAGAAGCGGGATCTATTGGAAACGCTATGCGTATGAGAGGAATCACGGGGAAAAATTTTTTCAAGAATCCACAAGCAGTATTAGAATATCGAATTGTCCCTCTTATGATGTCTGTAGTAACAATAGGGAATGACCTGTCTGCGGCAGCTTTGACAAGAGGATTAGGAAACGGAAAAAAGCGTACAAGCATTTGTAAGATCGGTTTCCATTGGAAAGATTTTGCGCTTATGATTATTGTTACTGCTGCCCTGTTGGTGTTCCTGCTTTTTTAGGAGGGCTGAAATGATAGAGTTTAAGGATGTAGCCTTTCAATATGAGCAAGGCAGTTCAAAAGGAAAAATCGAAAATATAAATTTGACTATCCATGACGGAGAGGTTGTTTTGATCTGCGGAGAATCCGGCTGCGGAAAGACTACACTCACACGTTTAATAAATGGGCTTATCCCGCATTATTACGAAGGAACGCTTACCGGGCAGACGATTGTGGAAGGGATAGATGTAAAAATGTATCCCTTTATGCTTTGTCTGGTGTGGTTGGTTCTGTTTTTCAAAATCCAAGGACACAATTTTTTACAGTGGATACTACCAGTGAAATTGCATTTGGATGTGAGAATTTGGCAATCGACGCAGACGAAATCAATTCGACGGATAGAAAAACGGTAGGCGCGTTAAAAATCGAAGATTTACTGAATAGGAGCTTATTTGCACTGTCCGGTGGCGAAAAACAGAAAGTTGCCTGTGCGTCCGTTTCCGCAATGGAACCGGATATATTCGTACTGGACGAGCCATCTTCCAATTTGGATATTAAATCAATCAGAGAATTAAAAGATGTATTGCGGAAATGGAAAAGCACAGGGGAAAACGATTGTGATTGCGGAACATCGCCTGTATTACCTGATGGATATTGCAGATCGCATTCTATATATGCAGGGCGGGCAAATAAAAAGAAAACCTTTCCATCTCCGACTTCAAAAAGAAATCTACAGGCGAATTGCACGCGCTGGGTCTTAGAACTTTACAGTCTGAAGATTTTAGTAAAATGCAGAGCACAGTGTGTGCGACAAAGCAGCTATATATCAGGGACTTTGAAGTTTCTTATAAAAATGCTTCCGGAGGTAAGAAGAAAAAGCGGAAGGTGCTGGATATATCAGATTTGATGATTCCGCAAGGTTCGGTGGTTGGAGTAGTCGGCAACAATGGAGCCGGGAAAACGACTTTTGCTAACAATTTATGCGGATTGCTCAAAACCGCAAAAGGCTGTATGAGCATGAATGGAAAAACTTATATGGCAAATCAGAGAATTAAGACCTGCTATATGGTTATGCAGGACGTAAACCACCAACTTTTTTACGGAAAGTGTAATGGATGAAATCTTGCTTAGTCTGGATAATTCAGATGAAGAAAAAGCGGCGCATGAGGCAGAAAGTATTATGGAAAGTCTGCACATTTCAGAATTTAGAGACGCCCATCCTATGTCGTTGTCCGGCGGACAGAAACAGAGGGTAGCGATTGCCAGCGCGATTGCGTCTGATAAACAGGTTATTGTTTTTGACGAGCCTACAAGCGGATTGGATTATCGGCACATGAAAAAAGTGGCAGAGAATTTGCGGGAATTGAGTTCGTTGGGGAAAACCTTGTTTATTGTTACTCATGACCCGGAGCTGATTGCGGAGTGCTGCAATTACTTTGTCTTTATAGAAAACGGAAAAGTGCTATGGAGTGATGGATGGAACAGAATAAGCAGGGAACGACTGCAAAGGTTCTTTGCTTTTGAAGGTGATTAAATATGAAACTTCATGCGTCCGGGGAGGACTACCTGGAAACCATCCTTGTTCTCCAAAAGAAACTCGGTATGGTGCGCTCCGTAGATGTAGCCCAGCACATGGAGGTGTCAAAACCCAGCGTGTGCCATGCAGTGGCTACCTTGCGGGACGGCGGCTTTCTCACTATGGACGAAGATCACTTTCTCCATCTGACCGATGTAGGCTGCGAGGTTGCCGAAAAATCTACGAGCGACACTGCTTCTTACCGAGCAGCTTATCGCCGCAGGCGTTGACCCCAAAACTGCGGAGGCCGATGCCTGTCGTATTGAACACATCATCAGCGATGAGAGCTTTTCACGGCTGAAAGAGGTAGCCGAACAGGAACAAACCTAAACCAAATAAGACAAGCGATCCTGCCCCGCAAGACGGGGAAAGAAAAAAACCGTTGCAGGGCAGGCAGCTTCGTGCGCCCATAATGGATTTTCAAGGACTGCGGCGGTTTTGAGTACATCAAGGCCGCCGTTCCTTATGCCCTCAACAAAGGAGTGACGACTACACGCTGACACGGCGGCTTTAGGAGGGAACCGCCATGAAGCACATTGACCGCCGACAAATTCAGACGATATTTCACTACCGTCAAAAAAGCCCAGTCAACGAACAGGCCCAGTCTGGCAGCCGGTGCGAAAATTGTCATTCTGTAAGTGAATATTGGAGTTTTTGCGCTCGAATAGCTTTCTGCTGTCCGGGCGTTTTTTCATACCTGTGGGGCCGTAACATCGGACCAGCATGGCCCGAACCCTGGCCCCAGTGCCGTTCTCCGCCGCCCCATTCAGATTTACCAAAAAATCTGAATGGAGGAAAGGCAGATGGAAGTTACCATCAATTATAACGGACAAGCTGTGGCCGTGGAGGTTACGCTGGAAGTCTATGAATTTCTTGACCGGGCCGATCATAAAACGGAGAACCTGTTCCATGAACAGCGGCGGCATTGGGATGGCCGGGAGTTTGACGAGTACATCATTACCACCGAGGGTGTAGGGGTCTACGGCGAAACGCCGGAGGAATACCTTTGCCGCATGGAAACGCTGCATGAGCTGATGGCTGTTCTGGACACCTGTACCGAGGCCCAGCGCCGCCGGTTCCTGCTCTATGCCCTGGACGGGCTGAGCCTTGCAGAGATCGGTGTGCTGTGCGGCTGCTCCAAAGTGGCTGTTTATCAAAGTGTGGAGGCGGTCAGGAAAAATTTATAAATTTCTTTGAGAACAGGCTTAACGAATGACCTGTTTTCTGGCTACCAAGTGAAAGGGATCATTTCCCTTATCTCAGCGAGGGGCGGACAGCAGACGAGCTGCCCGCCTCTCCGATTTTCAGGAGGTAAGCCTATGAAAACAATCAATCTGCGGTGGATGTATCCCCACTACCGGCATGACGAGTTTGTGGATGTTACAGACGAGATATGGACAGCGATGTATCAGGCCCAGCGGAAGATGGAGAACTATGAGCGCCGGAAAGTCTACCACTGCGCCTACTACTCTCTGGACGCATACAGCTGGCTGGAAAATTACGCACTGGAACACAGCAGATCGCCGGAAGATATTTTGCTGGAACGAGAAGAAATGACCACCCGCCTGCACCTGATAGCAGCTCTGCCGGTGGCTCTGGCTCATGCCACTCCGGCACAGGCCCGCCGTGTTCACGCCTATTACATGGGAGGTATCAAGCAGCCGGAAATCTCCCGGAGAGAGGGCGTCCACAGCAGCAAGGTCAGCGTTTCCATTCGCCGGGGGCTGCGGAATATGCGCCGCTGCTATGATGACCTTTTTCAAACAGAGTGAGGGCGTGCCTATGCAGACCATCAATCTCAAACAATATTATCCATTTTGCAAAGAGGACATTTTTGTGGAGGTGTCCGATGAGATCGTCGAAGCGTTTCTTCTGGATAAGAGAGCCGAGGCCGCCAGAGAGCGCAAGATGTTCCGCTATAAGGCGTTTTACTCCCTCGATTGTAACGATGGAATCGAAAATGCCGCCATCGGCTGGGCGCAGCCATCGCCGGAGGACTACCTGATAGAAAAAGAAGAATTAGCCGAATACGAAGAACTGATACGGCGATTGTACGAAGCAATTTCTTCCCTGCCGCCTATGCAGGCCCGCCGTGTCCACGCCCGCTATATGCTGGGTATGAAAGTGAAAGATATTGCCGCAATGGAGGGTATCACGCCATCACAGGCGGGAAAATCCATCCATGCCGCACTGCGGAGGCTGCGCCGGTACTTTGCTCGACAGAAATGGACGGTCAATCTATGAGTATTTCCAAAAAAGAGGTGCATGACATGGACGAAAAAATTACAGCCCACCCCAAAAAGAAGAACGGGAGAAAGTCCTGAAGGAGATTCGGCAGCTTGAAAACCGAAAGAAGATTTTGGAGAACAAGCAGCGGAACGAAGAACGCAGGGTTCGCACCCGCCGCCTGATTGAGCGTGGAGCCGTTTTGGAGGGGATTTTCCCGTTGGCTCCCGACCTTTCCGGCGCAGAGGTTAAAGCATTTTTGATTGCCCTGTCCCATCTTCCGGGGGCTGCGGAATTGACTGCAAACCTGCCAAAATCCGGGGACACCCCATAAGTCCCTTGTTCACAAGGGCGCACTTATACACCGTTGCCGGTGTCGTGCGCCCTGCCGGGGCTGTTGCGTACTTCGTCCGCGATGGGGCGCTACGCTCCCCAAACCCCTTGTGCGCTCTGCGCAGCCAGACACCCGCTTTGCGTTTGTCCGGCTCCACAGAGCCTGTTATCCCCTCACTGAAAGGAGGTGTTCCCCATAGATTTCTGTCATATCCCCGTCAGTATCATCAAGCGCAGCGCGGGCCGTTCTGCCGTTGCCGCAGCTGCTTACCGCAGCGGAACCAAGCTGACAAATGAATGGGATGGAATGACCCATGACTACACCCGGAAAGGCGGCATTGTCCATGCGGAGATCATGCTGCCTGCCCACGCCCCGCCAGAGTTTGCAGACCGCTCCACCCTCTGGAACAGCGTGGAGCAAATCGAGAAAGCAAGGGACAGCCAGCTTGCCCGTGAGATCGAGGCAGCTCTGCCCCGCGAACTGTCCATAGAACAGCAGCTTGCCCTTGTCCGGTCCTATGTGAAGGACAACTTTGTAGACAAAGGAATGTGCGCCGACTTTGCTATCCATGACAAGGGAACCGGCAACCCTCATGTCCATATCATGCTGACGCTCCGGCCTTTGAAAGAAAATGGACAGTGGGGCGCAAAGTGCCGCAAGGCATACGACCTGGACGAAAACGGCCAGCGTATCCCGGACGGGAAAGGCGGCTGGAAGAACCACCGGGAGGACACCACCGACTGGAACGACAAAGGGAATGTGGAGATTTGGCGGGCGGCATGGGCGGTCTGCACCAACCGGGCATTGGAGGCTGCCGGTCAGCCCGCCCTGGTAGATCACCGCAGCTACAAGCGGCAGGGCATTGATAAGATTCCCTCTGTCCATATGGGGCCAGCTGCCAGCCAAATGGAAAAGCGCGGTATCCGCACCGACAAGGGGGAAGTAAACCGACAGATCGCCGCCGACAACAAACTGCTGAAAGAAATTAAAGCCCGCATTACCCGTCTTTATCGCTGGTCGAAAGCCGAAACGGAAAAACCACAAACGCAGCAAAGCAGCTTGACCGCCTTGTGGGAGGCCCAGCAGCAGTTGAACGCTCCCCGCACCCGCACCGGCAAAATCCGGGCTTTGCAGGAAAGCGCTGCACTATTCAGCTTTTTGCAGGCAAACGGCATCCAGTCTATGCAGCAGCTTCATGAAAAATCGCTGATATGAACAGCCGTTACTATGACCTGCGCGGAAAGATCGTCAAGGCCGAGCGCCGGATCACTACCCTTACCGAGCGCGGGGAGATGTGGGAACAGTACAACCAGTACAAGTCCATCCACAAGCAGCTTGCCAAAGTAAAGCCGGAAAAACGGGAACAGTTTGAGCAGCGCCACAGCCGGGAACTGATCCTGTATGACGCAGCAGCCCGGTATCTGAAAGAATTGAAAGACAGCGGTGAGGCAATCACCCCGAAGGCATGGCAGCGGGAAATAGACCAGCTGGCCACCGGAAAGCAGGTGGACACGCTTGCCATGAAATCCATGCGGGAGGATTTGAAAGCAGTGGAACGGCTCCGCAAAACCGCCGAGCAGCTGTCCAGACAGGAACGGGACAAGTCTCACGACCGGGAGCCGGAGCGGTAAGGGCTACCGCATTTCACGACATACTTTTGCACACAGAAAAACCGCCGTACAGGTTTCCCCATACGGCGGCAGACTGTTTATTTGCCGAACAAGTCGCTGTGTGTGCCGGTGCGGGCCAGCGTCAGCACCAGAACATCATCTTCTATGCGGTAGACAAGCAGCCAGTCCGGGAGAATGTGACATTCCCGATGGCCTGCCCAATCGCCGGACAGGTCATGGTCACGGTTCTTATCCGGCAGCGGTTCGCCCATCGCCAGCAACGCTACGACCTGCTCCAGCAGCTCAATCTTCAAGCCACGCTTTATAGCTCGTTTGTAGTCCTTTTTGAAACTGGTCGTGTACTTGACGGTATATTTGGTTTCTTTCATCTTTTCAGGTCAGCAAATAACTCGTCAAGGTCATTGTAGCCCTTTACAGACGGGTCTTTTGCAATCCTTTCCGCTTCCAGCATGGCAGCAACCGTTTCTTTGTTCGGCTGTTCCAGCCTTACTTCAAAGGGAATGCCGCCTTCACGAAGCGACTGGCGCACAAAGATGTTAAACGCCGTAGTCAGGTTCATGCCAAGTTCAGTAAACAGTGCGTCCGCTTGCGCTTTCAAATCTGCGTCCATGCGGATACTGATGTTTGTGGTATTTCCAGCCATACGATCAACCCCTTTCTGCTGGCAATTATAGTATATGCCATTTGCACGAAGAAAACAATGCTTTGCACGAATATTTAACAATAAATTCATTCAAGGAGGTTACCGGCTTTATGAAAGAAATCATTTATGAAGAACAATAAGTCTGAACCTATCCCTGTCATGGATTACCGCCAGTACCGCAGAGTGCGGCGGCTGGTACATGAGTGCTGCAACTATGACGGCGGCCACTGTATCGCGCTGGATGATGGGGAGGAATGTGTCTGTGTCCAGTCTATTTCCTACTCCCTGTTGTGCAGGTGGTTTCGGGCGGCGGTATTGCCGCAGGATAAGGAACTGGAAACGGCGCTGTTCCACCGGATGAATGCGAAGAGGTGCGCCGTATGTAGGGCGCTGTTTACCCCCGGTTCCAACCGGGCCAAATACTGCCCGGAATGTGCCGCACGCATGAAGCGGATCAACGCCGCAAAGCGCAAGCGGAAACAACGGGAGAAATGTCACGCTTTAGGGGCTGAAAAACCCTTGTAAATCAAGGCTTTTTTCGAGGGTGTCAAAGGCAGTCTGATAGATTTATCCTCTGACCTCTAAAATAGCCTTAAAATGTGTACAGAATTCCAAGAGAACCCCAAAGGAGGAACCCTATGTCAGACAATCGAAAATATTATTACCTGAAACTCAAAGAAAACTATTTTGACGATGATTCCATCGTGCTGCTGGAAAGTATGCAGGATGGTGTGCTGTATTCCAACATTCTGCTCAAGCTGTATCTGAAATCGCTGAAACATGGCGGGCGGCTCCAGCTTGACGAGGACATCCCCTACACGGCGCAGATGATCGCCACCATTACCCGCCAGCAGATCGGCACTGTGGAGAGAGCCTTGCAGATCTTTTTGAAGCTGGGTCTTGTGGAAGTGCTGGACAGCGGCACATTCTACATGAGCAACATCGAACTTTTAATAGCAGCTCTTCTACCGAGGCTGCGAAGCTCCAAAACAAGGCTCTTTCTGCGCTCCGGACAAGTGGCGGACATTTTCCGACATTCGTCTACCAGAGATAGAGTTAGAGAAAGAGATAGAGAAGGTGCGCCCTAAAACAGGGCACCCTTCCCATACCTATGGCCGTTACCAGAATGTTTTCCTGACGGACGAGGAACTGGCAGACTTACAGGCCGGTTTTCCCACTGTATGGGGCCAGTACATCGAAAAGCTGTCCGAATACATGGCCTCTACCGGTAAGCGGTATCAGAGTCATGCCGCCACCATCCGGCGCTGGGCCGGTGAGGACGCGAAAAAGGCGGCCCCGCCCACCCGCAACCGGGATTACAGCGTAAAGGAGGATGAAACTGTATGATTGAGATTACCGCAGAAATCCGGGCGCTGATCGACAAGGCAGCTGCCGGTATGGAATTGGCCGGGGACGAGTATATAGACCCGTCAGACGGTCTCATCCACTGTAAGAAATGCGGCGGCCAGAGGCAGACCGTTGTGCCATGCTTCGAGAAATCCGGCTACTTTATGCCGCGCTGCATCTGCCAGTGCCAGCGGGAGGCTGAGGAGCAACGCAAGGCTGCTGAAGAACGGCAGCGCCGCATGGAGCGTATCAAACGCCGAAAGGCACAGGGCTTGCAAGACCGTTATCTGTATGACTACACATTTTCCAATGATAACGGGCAAAACCCATTGATGGACAAGGCTCATGCCTATGTGGAGAACTGGAAAGAAGCATATAAGAGCAATATCGGGCTTTTGCTGTTTGGAGATGTGGGAACCGGCAAATCTTTTTTCGCCGGATGTATCGCCAATGCTCTACTTGACCGGGATGTGCCTGTGCTGATGACGAACTTTCCCACCATCCTGAACCGCCTGACAGGGATGTTCTCCGAAGACAGGGCCGACTTTATCGCCAGCTTTGACGAATACGACCTGCTTATCATTGACGATTTGGGTGTGGAGCGCAGTACCGAGTATGCGATGGAGCAGATGTTTTTCGTCATTGACAGCCGCTACCGCAGCCGCAGGCCCATGATTATCACAACAAACTTGAAACTGTCCGAGCTGAAAAACCCGCCTGATCTGGCCCACGCCCGTATCTATGACCGTATTCTGGAACGATGTGCGCCGATTCTTTTTGACGGGAAGAATTTCCGGGAAGAAAATGCCGGTGCTACCCGACAGACAGCAAAAGACATTGTAAACAGTAAGCAAGACTGATTTTTTACCGGGCGGCACAGACCCGTTCGGAGAAAGGAGCGCCATGAACAGAGAGCCCCGTACTATGCAGGTGGCAGACGCCGCTACTGCGTCCAGAGCGCCGGAAAACACGCCAGCGATGGTAAAGAAAATCGGTAAGACAACCTACAAGGTTCATGTCCATTTCAGCAATACCAGCACAGAAACCATGAGCGATAAAATCAAGCGTATGCTCAAAAAGGAAATTCAGCAGATGTGACAGACTGATAAACGAAGCCGCCTTGTGCTAAACTGATGATGGTACGCACCAAAATTTTTGTCAAGGAGGACACGAAAAATGCTTTACACAGAAAAAGAGAAACATGAAATTGAGCGAGTAAAGGAAGTCTTTGCGGAACATCTGCGGCAAAGCCCTGATTTTGAACTGCTCTGGTCGGACAAGGTTGGCTATGTCTGGCTGGCGATTGGCGTCAATCCGCTTTATGTGGATACTGGCATCAGGATAGAATCAGCTGCTGATCTCTGCGGCAGGTGTTTGGATGATGTTGCTACGGATGTTTTATATATGACAGGCAACGATCATGCACTGGAGAAAGCCGATCCGCTGGAATTGGCGGAAATCAAGCGGCGCTGGGAGCCATATATCAACCAGCTGCCAGACTATGCGTATCTCTGCAAAGACCTGCTGAACGGAAAAATGTAATCTATCAAACGAGGTGTCAGGAGCCATACAATGCTTCTGGCACCTTTTTTGTAGGTTTTTGTGAATTTGATTAAAAAGTCCTTGACAATTTGTCTCTGGAAAAACAGCAAAGTCGATCCTTATTTCCTGTGCTTCCAGACTGGCTCCTTTTGACATTAAAGAAGTCAGGGAAATTACCATGTATGACGAACTGGATCTGAATATGCTGGGGGATGAACGGACTGCTCTTTTCCTTATTATGAGTGATACGGACGGGACCTTTGCATTTTTGATCAGTCTGATCTATTCCATTTTGTTTAACCGCTTGTGCGAACGGGCAGATGATATATATGGCGGAAGGCTTCCCATCCATGTACGCTGCCTGATCGACGAGGCGGCAAATATCGGGCAGATCCCGAACCTGGAGCGTCTTATGGCGACCATCCGAAGCCGTGAGATCTCTGCCTGCCTGGTGCTGCAGGCGCAAAGCCAGCTCAAAGCCCTGTATAAAGACAACATGGACACCGTCATCGGTAACTGTGACGCCTCTCTTTTCTTAGGAGGCAAAGAAGAAACCACCTTAAAAAGCTGGAACTCCCTATTGGGGAAAGAGACCATCGACCTGTATAACACCAGTGTCACAAAGGGCAATCAGGAATCCCACGGACAAAATTTTCAAAAGCTGGGAAAGGATCTGATGTCGGTGGATGAACTGGCAGTTATGGACGGGGGCAAATGTCTGTTGCAGATCAGGGGTGTGCGGCCGTTCCTCTCCCGGAAATACGATATAACCAAACACCCAAATTACAAACTGCTTTCCGATTTTAATGAGAAGAACGCTTTTAATATCGAAAAGTTTCTTTCTACCCGGATGCCGATGCGTCCCGGTGAACGATACCGCAATTATGAAGTCACAGCCGAAGATCTGGCTTCCCAGACTTTATAGAGTTGTTCCTGCCTGTCAAAGCATGATGCCCCGGCAGGCTTTGTTTTTGTCACGATGAAAGGAGGATTTTTTGAGGATTCGTGATTCTCCCTGAAAAGTAAATAACCGCAGGATTCTTCCTGCCCCATGCCGCCGTGCTGTTTGAAACAGATTTTTTCTAAAACAGTGCGGCGACTTTTTTTGTTTCCGGCCTGATACGGCCATATCACAAATTAAAATTTCTGAAATTAAAGGAGGAACATTATGGCATTTTTTGCAAGCGCGATTGATACTTTGAAGATCCTTGTGATCGCCCTGGGCGCAGGTCTGGGCGCATGGGGTGTTGTAAACCTTCTCGAAGGTTACGGAAATGATAACCCAGGTGCAAAATCCCAGGGGATCAAGCAGCTTATGGCAGGCGGAGGTATCGCTCTGGTTGGTGCAACGCTGATTCCGCTGCTTTCCGGCCTGTTCGGTTAAGGGCTGATTTATGGGCAGTCTGTTTGAACGGATAACAGACTGGATTAAAGAGGGCTTGATCGATGCGATCACCGGACAGTACACCAGCATTTTCAACTCCGTCAACAATCAGGTTGCGGATGTGGCAAATCAAGTAGGACAGACCCCGCAGGGCTGGAATGGCGGCGTATTTTCCATGATCCAAAATCTTTCGGAAACTGTCGTCATTCCCATTGCGGGCATGATCCTGACCTTTGTTCTGGTGTATGAACTGATCCAGATGATTCTCGAAAAGAACAACATGCACGAATTCGATACATTCAACATCTTCAAGTGGATTTTCAAGACTTTTTGTTGCCACTTACCTGCTCACCAACTGTTTTACGATTGTGATGGCGGTCTTTGATGTGGCCCAAAATGTGGTGTCGCAAAGTGCCGGTGTCATAAACGGGAACCTGGATGTGCAGGCGGCGTTGTCTGATCTGGAAACCCAGCTTGAAGCAATGGGAATGTGGGAACTGATTGGACTGTGGCTGGAAACCAACATCATCAATCTGTGTATGTGGGTACTGTCCATCGTGATCTTTGTCATTGTATATGGCCGTATGATCGAGATTTATTTAACCGTGAGCCTTGCACCGATCCCGTTTTCCACAATGGCAAACCGGGAATGGGGACAAATGGGAACCGGGTATCTGCGTTCCCTTTTTGCCCTGGGTTTTCAGGGGTTTTTGATTCTGATCTGTGTTGCCATTTATGCAGTGCTGGTCCAGTCTATCCCATCGTCCGGCGACGTGCACGGCGCGATCTGGGGAACGGCGGGTTATACGGTACTGCTGGCCTTTGCCCTGTTTAAGACAGGTTCGTTATCCAAATCCATATTTAATGCAAGATAGCATGAACAAAACCAATTCTAAAAAGGAGGATTTTATATATGAGTAAAACCAATACAGAAAAAATGGCGCCGGAGACACAGACGCCGGAAATGACAAACGGCATGAAGCTGGATGTCCGCGTGCGTCCGATCGCCCCAATGGGAAACCTGCTGGCGTTTGCCAATGTTACGATTGGCGGATGCTTTAAGATTGACGGCTTCCGTATCTGTTCCAGTGAAAAGGGGCTGTATGTCAATATGCCCGCAACCCAGGATAAGGGAGGCAACTGGAAAGATGTCTGCTGGCCGGTTACGGCAGAGTTCCGCAAACAGCTTAATGACGCTCTGATCGATGGGTATGGGCAGGCTATTGAAAATTTGCAAGCAACTCTTGAAGCAACAAAGGGAGCTGCGGAAAAACCTTCCCTGACCGGTGCATTGAAGGAAAATGCCGGTAAGGTCAAAGAACAGCCGGCCAAACCTGCCCCATCTAAGAATGAGCAGGCTCGCTATGCCGGAAACGAAACAGTACGGCATTATCTATGCCGATCCGCCCTGGCGCTATGATAGGAAACATGGAAGCGGCGTTGCGGAGAACCATTACCCCACAATGAGCATTGAAGAAATCTGTGCCCTGCCGGTATCGGAACTTGCCGCAAAAGACAGCACCCTTTTTCTGTGGGCGACCTTCCCGCAGCTCAATGAAGCCTTCCGGGTGATCGATGCCTGGGGATTCAAATATAAAAACGCTGGCTTTTCTATGGCTCAAACAGAACCGGAAAGCGGATAGCTGGTTTTATGGCATGGGCTTTTGGACCCGATCTAATGCGGAGGTCTGCCTGCTGGCAACCAGAGGCCGACCGAAACGCCAGTGTGCGGGAATCCATCAGTTTGTAATCTCCCATATTGAGCAGCACAGCAAGAAACCGGACGAGGTGCGGGATAAGATCGTAAAACTCATGGGCGATCAGCCCAGAGTGGAACTGTTTGCAAGACAAAAGACACCCGGCTGGGATGTGTGGGGCAATGAAGTGAACTGTACGCTGACTATGCCGGAGCGAAAGGGGTGATTTTGATAGAACAAGATGCAAAGCGGCTGCTTATGGAACGGCTGGACGAGTGTTTGAAGGTTCATGCGGATATGCTGGATGCACAGAACATCGGCAGCATTTACGAGTTGCAGGGACTTTCGGAACTCCACTATTATCTGAAGGTTGAGCATGTATTTACTCCGGCGGAAGTAGAGGCACTTCTTTCTTTTCAGGACCCGTTGGATGTAGCCCGATGGTGTTGGGAAGAAAATAACCATGAACACAGTTTCCCGATCTGCGATCTTCTCAAAGAAATTGATGCAGCGCAAAAATTTGAACATTTCACAAGCGAACCTTCCGCACAGGACAAATATACGCTCCTGATGAAACGGCTGGGACAGAATTACTTTGCCTACCGGGAAAGCCTTATGTCAAAGGATAAGGAATCCTTAATTGAAAAAGCTGCTGAAATTACAGCCATGCAGGAGGCGTATTCCTATCTGACAACAAAGTTTGAGTTCGGGGATGAAATGCTGGATGATGTGCTGGCGCTTGAGAATCCTTTGAAATACTTTGCAGACCGTTGGCTTTTGCCAGTTTCGGATGTGTTCGACGTGGATATGGATATTCGGGAAAATATTGCCGGAATCCGAGACAGCCAGGAATACCTGTGTCAGAGAGGACCGGCTGTTTCTGTCCTGGCACGGCTGCAAAATGCGGCTCAGGAAGTTCGGGAATGTCCGGCTGCGGAGAAAGCGGTACGCGATTTTGGTGCACGCTAATGGACCGGAAACTATATTACGATGGGAGGTGTATAGATGCCTTATGTACCTGTACCAAAGGATTTAACCAAAGTTAAGACCAAGCTGGCCTTCAATCTGACGAAGCGCCAGCTTATTTGTTTCAGCCTTGCCGGGCTTGTCGGCCTTCCGGTGTATTTCTTTACCCGCGGGGCGATCGGGAACTCGGCGGCTGTACTTTTGATGATCGGGCTGATGATGCCCTTTTTCTTCTTCGCCATGTATGAGCGTGACGGGCAGCCGGCAGAAAAGATCTTGAAGAACCGGCTCCGTTATAAGCTCTGGCCGAAGGACCGTCCATACAGGACGGATAACCTGTATAAATCTATGTCAAAGAAGGAGGTTACAAAGATTGCCAAAAACAAGCAGCAGGAAGCTCAGGAAAAGCGTCTGCAAAAAACATCAGGCAGGCCAAAAAGACCGGAGCCGATGCAAAGCAGGGCAAGACTAAGTCTGCCCGTTCCAAGCCGTCTAAAAAAGGCGGCTTTTTTGCCGGGCTGAAAGCAGATGCCCCGCAGACGGTCCAGCAGAGCATTCCCTACCGTGAAATGTACCGGGATGGGATCTGCCGGCTGACCGATACCCTTTACACCAAAACGGTGCAGTTTTTTGATATTAACTATCAGCTTGCACAGGCAGATGATAAAGCACAGATCTTCGAGGGTTACTGCGATTTCTTAAATTACTTCGACGCCTCGATCCATGTGCAGCTTACCTTTATCAACCAGCGGGCCAATATGCAGGATTTTACCAAAAGCATTGACATCCCTCCCCGCGGCGACGGGTATGACGGAATCCGCAAGGAATACGGGGATATGTTAAAGAACCAGTTGCAGAAAGGAAATAACGGTCTCACCAAACGCAAATACATTACCTTTGGGATCGAGGCAGATGACCTGCGTACTGCGAAATGCGTCTGGAACGCATTGAAACGGATGTGCTGGCAAATTTCAAGACTCTGGGAGTTCAGGCGAGATCCTTAAACGGACTGGAACGTCTGGAACTTCTTCACAGCCAGCTTCACCCGGACGGCCAGGAAAAGTTTCATTTCCAGTGGTCGGATCTGCCTAAGACCGGTCTTTCTACCAAAGACTTCGTTTCCCCATCCGGGCTGTCTTTTTCAAAGGATGGAAAGACATTTCGGGTAGGCGACCATTCCGGTGCTGTCTCCTTTTTGCAGATTCTAGCGCCGGAGCTTACTGACCGGCTTTTAGCGGATCTTCTTGACTTAAACGATGCCGTGACCGTCAACCTGCATATCCAGTCTATCGACCAGGCGCAGGCGATCCGAAACATCAAGCGCAAAATGTCGGACCTGCAGAAAATGACCATTGAGGAACAAAAGAAAGCGGTCCGATCCGGGTATGACATGGACATCATTCCCACCGACCTTGCCACCTATGGAGAGGAAGCCAAAAATCTTTTGCAGGATTTGCAGAGCCGCAATGAGCGCATGTTCCTTGTGACGGTACTGGTGGAAAATATCACTGCCAAACGCCAAAAGCTGTTCAATGATATTTTTGCCGCTTCGGGTGTGGCACAGAAATACAACTGTGCCTTAAAACGGCTGGATTACCAGCAGGAACAGGGGCTTATGTCCTCGCTTGCTCTTGGTACGAACCAGATTGAAATTGAGCGCGGGCTTACGACCAGCAGCACAGCGATTTTTGTACCGTTTACGACCTGTGAACTGTTCCAGGAGGGCGAGGCGTTGTATTACGGCCTGAACGCCCTTTCCAATACCTGATCATGGCGAACAGAAAAACGCTGAAAACCCAATGGGCTGTTTCTCGGTACCCCAGGAAGCGGCAAATCTTTCTCTGCCAAGCGTGAGATCGTCAATGTGTTCCTTCTGACGGAGGACGACATCATTATCGCCGACCCGGAAATGAGTATGGGCCGCTGGTACAGCAGTTCGGTTCCCAGGGGCAGGTCATTGATATTTCCCCTACTTCCACGAACTACATCAACCCGATGGACATCAATCTGGACTATTCCGATGATGAAAACCCGATCACTTTGAAAAGTGATTTTATCCTGTCGCTGTGTGACCTTATCATCGGCGGCAAAGAAGGACTTTCCCCCATTGAAAGGACGATCATCGACCGTTGTACCAGACTGGTGTACCGGGAATACCTGCAGGACCCGTGCCCGGAAAATATGCCGATCTTAGGTGATCTTTACGAGCTGCTTTTGAAACAGTCTGAACCGGAGGCACAGAATATCGCAACGGCGCTGGAAATCTATGTCAATGGTTCCCTTAACGTGTTCAACCACCGTTCCAATATCCAGATGGATAAACACCGGGTACTGTGTTTCCAGCTTAAGTCACTGGGAAAAGCCTTAAAGGAAATCGGGCTTTTGATCATGCAGGATGCGGTGTGGAACCGTGTCACGGCCAATCGCTCCAAACATAAAACAACCTGGTTCTATATCGACGAATTCCATCTTCTTTTGAAAGGGCAGACAGGAAGTTTCAGCGTGGAGATCTGGAAACGCTTCCGTAAATGGGGCGGAATCCCATCAGGTTTAACGCAGAATGTCAAGGACCTTCTGGCTTCCCGTGAGATCGAAAATATTTTTGAGAACTCGGACTTTATCTATATGCTCAACCAGGCCCAGGGAGACCGTCAGATTTTGGCAAAGCAGTTGGGAATCTCCCCACACCAGCTTTCGTATGTGACCCATTCCGGTCCCGGCGAGGGGCTTTTGTTCTTTGGAAATGTGATCATCCCCTTTGTGGACCACTTCCCGAAGGACACACTCTTGTACAGCGTGCTTACCACAAGACCGGATGAAGTAGCGGGACCAAAGCGTGAGACAAAATTAAAATGGATCGGAGGTGAGAACAATGGCACACGACAGGGAATTTCAAAGGAAGCGCAAAGATACCCGGATGCCGGTGCGTGATTCCCACGGGGAGGATCAACCGGCAGCCAGGCAGACCGAACAGGATTTTGACCTGCGCAGGGCACGGGACACCCCTTCTTCTGTCAACGGCAAGACACACAGGCAGGACATCCCTGTACAGACGGAATTTTCCCATCTGTCACCGGAAACACCGGCGTCCTTGCTGGAACAGGGCGAAGCGTATGCAAACGCTTTGGATGGTTTTCGGAACACTTTGAGACACCGGATGCTACCAGGACAGCGCCCCCGATACAGGACAACGTGCGAAGCAATTTCCGGCAGGAGGCTTCCAGGCGTTCTTTTGTAACAGAGGATGTGACAGACCATGATACCGGAAAATATGCTCCTTCTTCCGAAGGCTCAGCCCCACCGAACGGCACAGACAGATCCGGTCAGGAACACCGTTACCGAACACACCAGCATGGGAACAAATATCAGCAGCGTTTTCAGGAAGCGGCACAGGCGGAGGAACAGGCAGCGCAGAAGGAAAAGGGTATGGATAGCGAACCGCCGAAAACATCCAAGCTGGAATTTACTGCGGATGAACTACCGCCGGAGACAAAGGATAAAAAGCTCACCCATGCAAGACGGAAGGCGGAACGGACTGCACAAAAAAGCAGAGCAGGCGCAAAATCGTCTACCTGCCCGGAAGAAACTGCGCATGGAGACGGTTTCCGACCCGGAGACCGGAAAGCCAAAAAAACACTTAAAATTTGAAAAGGAGGTCAAATCCCAAAAGGTCCATGTAAAAGGACCTGTACCCCTGCGTCCGGTCAAGGCGGGCGCAATACTGCCATTGGTTACGCTCATAAAAAGATTTATGAGGCAGAGGATGAAAATGTGGGCATCAAGGCAGCCCACCGCTCTGAACTTGTGGGCGAGGCAGGGCTTCGCACGGCATATCACCGGCATAAAACTGCCCCTACCGAAAGGCAGCGAAATTACAGCAAAAATCAGCAAAAGCAAACGCAAGACTTGCTTACCGGCAGGCTCTTAGCGACCACCCGGAGCTGAAGAAACATGCGATTGCCCGGATATGGCAGAAACAAAAACTGAAAAGGCAGTATGCCAAGCTGCCCGTGAAGCCGGGAAACAGCAAAAAATGCCGCAGTCGCAACAGAGAGGGTCAGCGTCGGTATTGTCCATGCGGTCAAACGGCACCCTGTAATCTGCCTTGTCCTCCTGCTTCTCCTTTTGGTAATTTTCCTGATCACATCCCTGTTTTCCACGTTCTCCAATATCGGGACCGGCGGTTTGGGAAGTCTGGCTGCTTCTACCTATCTTGCAGATGATCAGGACATCAACCAGGCGGAGCTTACCTATACCGAATGGGAAACGGATCTGCAAATGGAAATAGACCGGGTGGAATCAGACCGCCCCGGCTATGACGAATACCGGTATAACCTGGGCGCAATCGAGCATGACCCGTATGTGCTGATGGGGTATCTGACTTCTGCTTATCAGGGATTTACTTACGATGAAGTGGAAAGCGTGCTGCGGCAGCTTTTCCAGGAACAATATACCCTGTCCTTTTCAGAAGAAACCGAGATCCGTTACCGCACCGAAACTTCCGTTGATCCGGAAACCGGGGAAGAAACCCAGGAGGAAGTGCCTTATGAATGGCGCATCTTAAATGTCAAGCTCACAGTCACACCTCTAGAAAACCTGGTCGTTTCCCGGATGAACGCAGACCAGAAAGAGATCTGCGAGATCCTGCTGCAGACAAAAGGAAACCGCCAGTATGTCAAAAATGTCTTTGGCACCAACTGGCTCCCTTATGTGACCAGTTATTACGGCTACCGGGTACATCCCATCAGTGGGGAAAAGAACTATCACACCGGTGTGGACATCGGGATGCCGGAGGGCACAGAGATCCTTGCCGGGCATGACGGAACGGTCACCCTTGCGGGAAATGCCGGCGGTTATGGCTTGTGTGTCGCTATTGAAGGCGAGGCATACGAAGGACATACCCTGACGACCAAATACGGGCACTGTTCCCAGATCCTTGTTTCTGCCGGGCAGGAGGTCAAAGCCGGGGATGTGATCGCAAAGGTCGGGAATACCGGAAATTCTACCGGGGCCCACCTGCACTTAGAAGTCCTGGTTGACGGCCAGTATTTGAATCCCCTGTATTTTGCCGGTACCGGCGATACCAGCGAACGGCACCTGCCGGAAGTTGGTTCAGGCGGCACAGGAAACTACTTCGATTATGACATTCCACCGGAAGCCCTTGCGGATGAACAGTTTGCCGCAATGATGGCCGAGGCGGAAAAATATCTTGGCTATCCGTATGTATGGGGAGGCGCAAGCCCTTCCACTTCCTTTGACTGTTCCGGCTATGTGTCTGGTGATCAACAACTGCGGCGTCGGCGTGGAATTCGGGAAGGTCTGGAACTTGGACGGCGGTCTTTAGT
>ENA-OPZD01000155-OPZD01000155.1-human-gut-metagenome-genome-assembly--contig:-NODE-155-length-22160-cov-4.669859_pt1 | contig 22160 bp, 24 predicted proteins | sample MGYA00242479_ERZ504495 | MGnify/ENA primary metagenome ERZ504495 (study PRJEB26092, sample SAMD00036286) | human gut metagenome | host: Homo sapiens | study: EMG produced TPA metagenomics assembly of... | reverse complement strand
CTTATATAAAATATTATAATACAAAACGGATAAAGATAAAACTAAAAGGACTTAGTCCCGTAGAATACAGAACTAAGTCTCAATTAGTAGCTTAATTAATATGTCCAATATTTTGGGTGCATATCAGATTTATCCTTTTTATATTTTTATAGCTTTTTATATTTTTCAACGATGAGCTAATAAAGTTTGTTTTAATTTGTCTTCAATTTGTACAAGTTCAGCTTCTGCTAATTTACGACGTTCACGTCCATCTTTTTGAATTTTAATAGTTTCTTCAATAGTAGAAATCAAATCTTCATTTACTTTTTTACAGTTTCGATATCTACAATTCCACGTTCTGTTTCACGTGCTGTCTCTATTGTATTTTGTTTCAACATTTCAGCATTACGTCGCAATAATTCATTTGTAGTATCTGTTACTTCACGTTGCATCTGTAAAACTTTTTGCTGTCTAGATAAACCAAGCGCAATTACAATCTGACTTTTCCATAATGGAATAGTATTATAAATAGCACTTTGCACCTTATCAACTAAAACTTTATCATTATTTTGAATAAGACGTATCTGTGGTGCTGTCTGTATAGCTATTGTTTTACTCAATTTCAAATCATGAACTTTTTTCTCAAAACGACTGACAGCATTTTCAAAATCACTGACTACTTGCACTGCCATTTGATTTTGAGAATTTACAGCTTCCATACGCAATTTAGGAATAGTATGCTGTTGCAATTCTAAGATTTTTTCTTCGCCAGCTTTAATATATAACTGCAATTCTTTAAAATACTCTAAATTTCGTTGATACATAGTATCAAACATTACAATATCTTTCATCATGCTCATGCGGGCTTTATCTAATTCGCCTTGTATCTTATCAATCTGTACAGATAATTTATCATATTCTGCCATCATACTTTTAGCACTGCCAACTAATGAGCCTAAAATAGGTATTTTCTTTATAAAACCGCCACTATTTTTACTATCTACATCAAAACCTTTTACTTTTACTACTAAATTACTTAATAAATCGCCAACATGTCCACTATCTTTACTGCGAATATTATTCAAAATACTATCTGAAAACTCCGCTATATTTCGTTGTGCATTTATGCCATATTGTACAGAAGTCTGCGAATTCGTCAAATCTATACTTTCTTTTATTTCATCAATACGTTTTCTATCTTCTGGTGAAATCAATTCTGTTTGCTTTGTAACCTGCTCAATCTCTTCTTTTTTTGTCATTACTTGCCAATTTTGAGCATCAGCATTATTGTCCATTGTTTGTGTTTTTGCTTTGATTAAATCATCTAAACTAATATCTGCCATAAGTTTCACCCTCTATTCATATTATCAAAAAATTTGCGATAAAAATCATCTTTATCCATGAATAAATAGCGTATACCTTCTATAAATCCCGCAATAAAAGGTATGCCTGTCCATGAGAATAATAAATAAAAAATTCCCATAAAAGTTTTACCTAAATAAAATTTATGTGCGCCAAAACCGCCAAATAAAATTCCTAGACCTCCAGCAATTAATTTTTTACGCAAAACTTCATCACTATCAAAAAATTTTTCTGGTAAATGTTTTAATTGCCAACGCATTCTCTGCATAGGTTTATCATGCATACAATTTTTACGTCTATAGCTAAAGCCAGATTTTATCTCTTGAATACGGTCTTGCTTTTTCACATCAAAACCATCTGCTTTTATTGTATTTTCCATGACCTTTAATTCCGCATCCATATCTAATAACTGGTCATTTATCAATTTTTTCAAATTGCTCTGTATAAGCATTACTTAATCCATATAAAGTATTTTTTGTTCTTTCCTTTATATCATTTACACTATCTGTATTTAATTGTGTATTTTCAATTTCTACATATTTTTCAATTAAACCAGCCACAGTATCTTGATAATAATCGATAAATCTTCTAGCTAAAGCAATTTTTTCTGGGTGTTTTTGTAGATATTGTAAAATATTCAAAGATACCTTTTGCATATCTTGCACATGCATTTTTAATTCACTATCTCTAATATATTTCAATGAACCTTTTATATAATTATAATCCTCTAACGCTTTTTGATAACTTTCCTGCAATAATTTACTATTTTCACTATCATCTAAATCTAAACTAATCTGCTTTTTCTTATTTGGTTTAAATGTCAAAAAGACACCTACACCTAAAGCTACCGCTCCTATCAAATTCACAATATCACTAAAATGTGTTATCATATCAAACCCAATAAAAGCCAAAATAGTCGTTATAACTGCTAAAAACATAATAAAACTAAACATAATTTTTATTCTCCTATATTTTATTATACTTATTAAATTCTAATAAACCCTTTTAAAATCCTGCACTACAAAAATAATTATACAAAATTTATACTGATTATGCTTGTATATCATATTAAAATTGTATTAAAATAAAATTAAAAATTTTACTCAACATTTATTCTTAAAACAAAACCATGCTTAGGAGGCTTTTATTATGACAAATATAAATAATGTATTACTAGAAATGATTAATTATTATCAAGGTGATCCTAAACGCATTCAACATTTCCTTAAAGTACATAGCTTTGCAAAATTTATAGCTGAGCAAGAAAACTTACCTTCAGATAAATTATATATTTTAGAAATTGCTGGTTTAATGCATGATATCGGCATAAAAATTGCTGAACAAAAATACAACAGTAGCAATGGCAAATATCAAGAATTAGAAGGCCCTGCTCCTGCTAGAGAAATACTTGAAAAACTCCAAGTAGATACTGCTGTAATAGATAGAGTATGCTTCTTGATTGCTCATCATCATACTTACAATAATATTGATGATTTAGATTACCAAATCCTAGTAGAAGCAGATTTCTTAGTAAATCTTTATGAAGATAATTGCCCAAAACAAGCTATAGAAAATGCATTAAACAGAATTTTTAAAACTAAAACAGGCATTAATTTATGTAAAACTATTTATGGTATTTAATCATATTCAACTAATAGAAAGGAATTTTTTATGTCCCCAAACCTTGATATTGAATTAAAACCAGTAATTCCCAAAGAATATCCTACATTTATCAAAAATTTACAAGAGGCTTTTTCTCCTGCAATTATTGAAAAATTTGGCACAAATGAATATCTTCCATCTAAAAACGATATATTATTCTCACTTACTGCTAAAAATGCAGAAATTTTCCACATTATTTATAATAATCAATGTGCCGGCGGTGTTGTTCTCATGATAGACAAAAATACTCATCATAATTCTTTAGATTTATTCTTCATATCACCAAAATATCATGGAGACGGCTTGGGTCTTGCAACATGGAAAACCATTGAGAAAAAATATCCCGATACAATCACATGGAGAACAATTACGCCATATTTTGAACAAAGAAATATACATTTTTATATAAATAAATGCGGATTTCATATAATAGAATTTTTCAATAAATATCACAAAGAAAAAAATATGCCCAATCATATAAATGATAAACCCAATCCATGTATAGATAATTATTTTCTCTTTGAAAAAAAGATGAAATAATCCAAAGAAATGCTACTTGCCAAAGATATTTTATCTCTAATTTTACCAGTTAAATTCTTAAAAAAGCTTTTCATTACCTGAAAAATAAGGCTTTTTATAAAATCTTTAAAATTACCATTATCGCTGGTAAAAAATATCAATATCCTTGTATATCAATACTTTAATAGTATAATGAAAATCACAAATACTGATTTTTCTAGCATTTAACTTTAACAAGAGTTGTATTTGAATATAAAATTAAACGAAGGTCTTCTATAGATTCAACTATAATTTAACTTTAACAAGAGTTGTATTTGAATTACACTAAATGCTGCACGTGTTGGCGCTTAGTGTAATTTAACTTTAACAAGAGTTGTATTTGAATTCAGATAGCTCGCTTTTTTTAGAAGGCGCATTGTCTATTTAACTTTAACAAGAGTTGTATTTGAATTTTTAAAAATACAATTTCTTTTATATGCTCATCATATTTAACTTTAACAAGAGTTGTATTTGAATTTATTGGGACTGTGAAGTATATGCAAGTTTGGCAGCATTTAACTTTAACAAGAGTTGTATTTGAATGATGCTGTAGCACTTATACTGTCCCAATTAGATATTATTTAACTTTAACAAGAGTTGTATTTGAATGCACTGGAAACAGACCAAATATTTGCAAGAAGAACATTTAACTTTAACAAGAGTTGTATTTGAATAAAAACTACTGGCATACCAGCCTCTGTAGCAACAGGATTTAACTTTAACAAGAGTTGTATTTGAATTTAACGAATGCCAATCAATTATTGACCAAATACGAAATTTAACTTTAACAAGAGTTGTATTTGAATTTTATTAAAGTAGATGCAGATTTTGCCCAATATTCAATTTAACTTTAACAAGAGTTGTATTTGAATTATGCTACGGCAAACAAAGTTTCACTAATATCTTCAATTTAACTTTAACAAGAGTTGTATTTGAATTCAACACGCATTTTATCTATTGGAACACCTGCTTATTTAACTTTAACAAGAGTTGTATTTGAATATGTACAGAAAATCTTTTTTGCAGAAAATGTAAAATTTAACTTTAACAAGAGTTGTATTTGAATTTACATTAAATTTATATGGCCATGCTATACCAAATATATTTAACTTTAACAAGAGTTGTATTTGAATATGAAGCACACAGAGCAGAAAATAATAATAACGTTGATTTAACTTTAACAAGAGTTGTATTTGAATAAAGCTTATGCGATATGCAGAAGATGATTGGCGAAATTTAACTTTAACAAGAGTTGTATTTGAATAAATCATTCATCTGCTTTTCTTATCCTTTCCGCCAAATTTAACTTTAACAAGAGTTGTATTTGAATTTGGTGCCAATGCTAATAAAAGAAAATGGTGAGGTAATTTAACTTTAACAAGAGTTGTATTTGAATTTTTCTTTTAAAACTACCATACCTTTAAAACGTTTATTTAACTTTAACAAGAGTTGTATTTGAATTGGTATATGTTTTTAACCATTGTGTGTTTTCTTTTGATTTAACTTTAACAAGAGTTGTATTTGAATTCTATGGTCATGTAAGAAATCGAATTTGCAGAAGTTATTTAACTTTAACAAGAGTTGTATTTGAATAACAGTACCTAACCAGAGCTTTAATATTGTGCTAGGATTTAACTTTAACAAGAGTTGTATTTGAATAGAAACTGGTATGCACTACGGAGAGGTAGCGTACTATTTAACTTTAACAAGAGTTGTATTTGAATAGGTCCGGCAGGTGCCGATGGAGCAGCAGGCGCTAAATTTAACTTTAACAAGAGTTGTATTTGAATAAAAGTTTTTAATAGAACTAAATACTGATTATTTAAATTTAACTTTAACAAGAGTTGTATTTGAATTTTTCCATTTTATAAATATCTTCTATTTCCATTATATTTAACTTTAACAAGAGTTGTATTTGAATGCAGAAGATGTAAGAATGTTGATAGTAGCAAAATCAGATTTAACTTTAACAAGAGTTGTATTTGAATAGTTGAAGCGGTTTGCAATGACGATAAAATCAGACCAATTTAACTTTAACAAGAGTTGTATTTGAATTTTTTAAAATATCTACAAAATAGTTCTAATACTGGAATTTAACTTTAACAAGAGTTGTATTTGAATAATGTGGTCGACCAATTTCTATTGTTCCATCTTTAATTTAACTTTAACAAGAGTTGTATTTGAATTTATATTTGTTGTTTAAATCAGATTGCAGGTCATTTATTTAACTTTAACAAGAGTTGTATTTGAATTAATATGGACGGCGACCAGATAATTGAAAGTGAGGAATTTAACTTTAACAAGAGTTGTATTTGAATTAGTAGACACTGCAATCAAGTCCCATATTCCCAATTATTTAACTTTAACAAGAGTTGTATTTGAATTATAATCCTCACCATATTGACGAATTAAAGACTCCATTTAACTTTAACAAGAGTTGTATTTGAATATAAAATACTTTCGTTTCTCTTGCTCCGTTTGTTGCATTTAACTTTAACAAGAGTTGTATTTGAATGCAGTTAAACCAGATAAAACCTTGTTTGCCCATGTTATTTAACTTTAACAAGAGTTGTATTTGAATACATTATACTAAGATATCTACACAAAAGGGCATACAATTTAACTTTAACAAGAGTTGTATTTGAATTAAAAATATTACTATTCCAATGCAAAACCAGGTGGAATTTAACTTTAACAAGAGTTGTATTTGAATTCTGGAATTTCATTTCGTTTATATTTCCAATGATTAATTTAACTTTAACAAGAGTTGTATTTGAATATATGGCTGAAAAATCGGCAACAATGAATTTATTATATTTAACTTTAACAAGAGTTGTATTTGAATTAGGGATAAATAACCCATATCCACCTTTATTTATAATTTAACTTTAACAAGAGTTGTATTTGAATATGTAGAATTTTATTATAGAGGTGATATTATATGAAATTTAACTTTAACAAGAGTTGTATTTGAATGTTTGAGAAGTGGATAGGTATTGAAAAAGAATATAGATTTAACTTTAACAAGAGTTGTATTTGAATTAGAAGTATACTAATCGAATAATTTTTGTCTTGATAGATTTAACTTTAACAAGAGTTGTATTTGAATGCTTAGCGACATAATATTCATTACTGCTATCTAAAATTTAACTTTAACAAGAGTTGTATTTGAATGACTGAAACACATCAACACCTATTGCCGATTTTAGAATTTAACTTTAACAAGAGTTGTATTTGAATGAAGATGATGTAATTACCATTGCGCCGAACGGAGACATTTAACTTTAACAAGAGTTGTATTTGAATTATTTGCTAAAATTGCTAAATCTTTAAATGTTATTCATTTAACTTTAACAAGAGTTGTATTTGAATTCTTTTCCTTTTTGTAAACTAGCTGCTAATTTCTCAATTTAACTTTAACAAGAGTTGTATTTGAATTACGAACCTCTAGCTCTATTATGGCGAATTGTACTTGATTTAACTTTAACAAGAGTTGTATTTGAATTCTACAGACGATTTAGAAGCATTAGAAGCCATAACATTTAACTTTAACAAGAGTTGTATTTGAATTGCTACCACTTTTATTTATAATCAATATATCATTTCATTTAACTTTAACAATTGTATATTTCTAAAATAACTTTTCCACTATTTGATAAATATGTAGATAATTATAAAAATAAAAACTCATGGATTAAAATACCCATGAGTTTTTATTTTGCTTTATTCTTTATTAGCTATACCTAATTTACCAAAAACATAAAACGATAAGCTGAGAATCATGCCACAGACAACAGCAAGGCCCATACCTTTTAATTGTACAGGACCAATATTTACAGCAGCTCCACTAAGACCACTTATCATAGTTACGGCAGTAAGTATCATATTTTTCGTACTAGTATAATCAACTTTTTTCTCTATAAGCATACGTATACCAGAACAAGCGATAACACCAAATAACAATACAGAAATACCGCCCATTACTGGTACTGGAATAGCATGAATAATCGCAGCAATTTTACCAATAAAAGAGAAAAGAATAGCAAAAACAGCAGCTCCACCGATTACCCACACACTATAAACACGAGTAATAGCCATAACGCCCATATTTTCGCCATAAGTAGTATTAGGAGTTGAGCCTACAAAACCAGATAAAACATTAGAAACACCATCAGCAAATAAAGAACGATTAAGTCCTGGATTTTAATTAAATCTCTATCAACAATACTACTTGTAACAACAACATGCCCAATATGTTCAGCAAAAACTACAAACAATGCAGGCATAATAATCATGATAGCGTGAATATTAAAAGTTGGTTCATAGAAAGTTGGTACTTGTACCCAACTAGCAGCTTCTACACCAGACCAATCTACAATACCTAAACAAAAAGCCATGATATATCCTGCAATTACACCAATTAATACAGGAATTACACTTAAAAATCCTCTACCAATTACAGAAGCCAAAATTGCCACAGCTAATGTAAATACAGAAGTAATCATTGCAAGCTCATTTGGAATGCCTTGAGATTGCATTGTATCGCTGATAAATCCAGACATATCCAAAGCAAGTGGTGCAAGTTCAAGACCAATTACTGCTACTACCGCTCCCATCGCAGCTGGTGGTAAAATAATATCAATCCAAGCTGTACCTAATTTACCCACAACAAAAGATAAAATAATAAAAGATAAACCAAATGCTATAAATCCACCTTGAGCATCTCCATAACTAAGTCCACTAGTAGCAAGTACTGCTAAAACTGGAGAAATAAATGCAAAACTAGAACCTAAATAAGCAGGTAATTTCCCTTTACAAATGATTAAATACAAAATTGTACCTATACCATTCATAAATAAAGCTGTTGCTGGATTTACATGAAGTAAAAAGGAACTAACACTGTAGAGCCAAACATAGCAAACAAATGTTGTAAACTAAGTGGAATTCCTTGCAACAAAGGCACTTTTTCTTCTACGTCATAAAACTTTTTCATTTTGTCCTCGCTTTCATAAATAATAAAACATTCCTTAGTTATTTTATCCATAAGAAATCATATCTATCTATTTAAAATAAAAATATCTATTAAAACCAAAGATTATTGCATATTTACCGCTTTTAATTTATATTTATATAGGCAAAAAATAAAAACATTATTTTTCCTATATATTTTATTATGAATAGGAGATTTTTTATGACTAAAGAAGAATTTATGCTTATTGCAACTCAAGAAGCTGATAGTAATTTAACAACTAATGAAGGTGGCCCTTTCGGTGCAGTTATTGTAAAAGATGGCAAAATCGTAGGTCGTGGTCATAATCGTGTACTTATAAAACATGATCCAACTTGTCATGCCGAAGTTGAAGCTATTCGTGATGCTTGTCAAAATTTAGGTACTCATGATTTAACAGGTTGTGAACTCTATACATCTTGCTATCCATGTCCAATGTGCCTTTCTGCTACTATTTGGGCAAACATTAAAAAAGTTTATTATGGAAACACAGCTAAAGATGCTGATAAAATTGGTTTTAGAGATGATTTCATCTACAACTATATTGAAGGAAAATGCCAAGATATCTCCGTTTTAGATTTAGAACAATTTGGTAGAGATATCACTATAAAATCCTTTGATAACTTTGCACAAAAAACAGACAAAATAATCTACTAAAAACAAAGAGGATAAGTTTTATACTTATCCTCTTTTTATTATTTTTATTATCATCAAATAGACAATTATTTAATTATATTATTCTTCTACTTTTTGGTTAAACAAAGCCGCTGCAAAGTCATTAGCTACAAATGGTCGTAAATCGTCCATACCTTCACCGACACCAATCCATTTTACTGGCATACTAAGTTCAGATTTTAAGCCAATTACTACACCGCCTTTAGCAGTGCCATCTAATTTAGTCAATACCAATCCAGAAATAGGAGCTGATTTTGTGAATAATTCAGCTTGGCTAATTGCATTTTGTCCTGTTGTAGCATCTAATACTAATAATGTTTCATGTGGAGCTTCTGCTATTTCACGTTTAATAACTCTTTGAATTTTATTTAATTCTGTCATTAAATTAGCTTTATTATGCAAACGTCCTGCTGTATCAATGATGAGTATATCCACTTTTCTTGCGATAGCAGCTTTTACAGCATCAAATACTACTGCTGCTGGATCTGAACCTTCTTCATGTTTAATCACAGGAACATTTACTCTTTGACCCCAAATTTCTAATTGGTCAATAGCCGCTGCACGGAAAGTATCTGCTGCTGCAAACATGACATTTTTGCCTTGTTCTTTATAATATCTACCCAATTTACCAATAGTTGTAGTTTTACCTACACCATTTACACCGATTACTAAAATTACTGTAGGCCCAGATTTAGCGATATTTGTTTCATCAGAACCTTCATTTAACATTTCTGTAATACGTTTAATCAAGAATGGTTTTAAATCTTCAGGAGAGTTAATCTGTTTTTTCTTAATACCAGCACGAACATCGTCCATTAATTGTAAAGAAGTTTTTACCCCTACATCAGCTTGGATTAAAGCATCTTCTAATTCATCTAATAAATCATCATCAATATCAGCATAACCAATAATTACTTTTTCAATTTTCTCTGTTAGAGATTTACGTGTTTTTGTAAGACCTTCTTTTAATTTACTAAAAAATCCCATCTTTTAACCTCTTTCCTCAAAATCTTCTAAACGAACAGATATCAACTTGGATACACCAGCATCTTCAATAGTTACACCATACATAACATCAGCAGACTCCATTGTTCCCTTACGATGTGTTACTAAAATAAATTGAGTGCGTTTAGCATAATCTTTTAAAAACTTCGCAAAACGTTTGACATTTGCTTCATCTAATGGAGCATCAATTTCATCTAATACGCTAAATGGTGCAGGATTATAAGTGAAAAATGCAAACAGTAATGCTATAACTGTAAGCGTTCTTTCCCCACCTGATAATACAGCTAGACTCTGTGGTTTTTTATCTGGTGGTTCTACTTCAATTTCAATACCTGAACTTAAGATATCTTCTTTATTTGTTAAAATTAATTTTGCATTGCCACCGCCAAACAAACGTTTGAAAATATCATTAAAATATACTTTTATTTTATCAAAAGCTAAACCGAATTGTGTAGACATTGTTTTATCAATCTGCTCAATGATTTTTGTTAAATCTTCTTTAGCTTTGACTAAATCTTCAATTTGTTTACTCATAAAGCTATAACGTTCATTTAATGTTTCATATTCGTTGATAGCATTTGGATTTACAGGGCCAATTTCTTTTAATTCTTTGTCTAATTTCTTTAATTTAGATTTCAGCTCATTTTCATCAAGTTCTAAACGATGATTTAAAGCTTCTTGTGGAGTCAATTCATATTCTTCTTGCATACTTTGCAAGCACTGCTTAATTTCAGTTTCTAATTTAGCTACACTTACTTCACATTTATGAATTTTATCCTTGATAGCGCCTACTTTACTTGCAATTTTAGCACGTTCTTCGTCCATATCAGACAATTCACTTCGCATACCTAATTGTCTTTTATATAAAGTATCGTATTCTTCTTTACCATCAGTTTTTAACTTTTCCAAATTAGCTACAGATTCTTCTAATTGTTTTAATTCAGCTAAACTATCATCAATGACTTTTTGTAATCCAGCCATTTCTTTATCACTATCAGCTAAAAAAGCCTTAAATCTATCTGCCTGTCCTGTCAGCAAATTCAATTTATCATTATAGCGAATGACTTCTTGTCTTGCTTCTGTACAGCTAATCTGTTTTTGCATTACCTTTTGTTGACGAATTTTTAAATCATGTTTCAATACTTCAATCTCATTGTAAATATCTTCATAAAGATTTTGTTTTTCATCAACTTGAGCTTCCATTTGAGCAATTTTTAGCTGTTTGTTTTTCAATATCTGCCTCAATAGCCGTTTTTTCACGATTAAAGCAGATATGCGATTATCTATAGCTTTTAAGATATCTTCTTGATTTACAAACCAACTTTCTAATTGTTTAAATTCTACTTTTTTCTGTGCTAATAATAAAGATAACTCTTGCCAATCTTTTTGCAAACGATTGATATTTTCTGCTAAAGCCACGCGTTTTGCTTCATCATCTTCATATTTATTTTTCGCATCACGTAATACTTTACGTTCACTAGCTAGATAATCTTTTAATTCTAATAACTCGCCTTTACGGTGTAAATAACCGGCTTCCTTGCTTTGGCTACTACCACCAGCAATAGCACCACCAGGTTGCAATAATTCACCTTCTAAAGTTACGATACGCAAACGATAATCATATAACTTAGCTAATTTCAAAGCGTTATCTACATCATCAACTACTAAAATTCTACCCAATAAAGATTGAGTTATCACTTTATATTCTTCATCAATATTTACAAGTTCATCTGCATAAGCGATAAAACCATGTTTACCTGGTTCAATTTCAGTACGTTTATTTTTATGTGGCTGAACAGTAGTCAGTGGCATAAAAGTTACACGACCAAATTTATTTTCTTTCAAATAATTAATTGCTGATTTTGCAGTATCAGTATCTTTAGTAACTACATTTTGCATAGCAGAGCCAAGAGCTACTTCAATAGCTGTAATAAAAGGATCTTCTACCTTTATCAATTCAGCTACAGCACCACAAATACCTTTTTGCCATGATTTATCTGCTTTTAAAACTCTTTTTACAGCCTTGCCAAAACCTTCATATGATGCTTGCATTTCTTGGAAAAATTTTACTTTTTCTTCTGCCATACGCACATTTTGGCGAGTTTCATTGATAAATTCTGTAGCCTCTTTGCAAACTTTTATAAGTTCATCTAAATTACTCTGCTGAGAATTAATACTTTCTTGTTTAGCCTGTACCTTTTTATTGATATTATCAATCTCTACCTGTAATAATTCCTTAGCTGTATTTTTTCTATTTTTCATTAATTGCATTTTTATGCGCACTATGCTGATTTTCAATATTTACATCGATATCAGACATATCTCGCTTTAACAATAGTAATACCTTATTTTGTTCTTCTATCTGCTTGCGCTTTTCATTATCTTGCTCTTGCTTTAATTTGATTTCTTCTTCTTTCGCTTTAATATCATTTTCTACTTTTTGTACACTTGAATTTTCTTCTTGCAGGGCAAGTTCCAATTTATCTGCAGTATTATTAGCAATTTGAGCTTTTCTTTTCAGTTCTTCTCCATCAGCTAAAGATATTTTTAATTCTTCTTTTGTTTGATTTTGTCTTTCCTCTAAACGCTGTTGAGACTGACAACTCTGTCGTATACGTTCTTGTAATAAAGTAGCTTGATTGCGACTGCGTTCTATTTCTTCATGGATTTTTTGATTATTTTCACCAAGTAATTTTATTTTCTGTTCTAATTTATTTATCTCACTTTTTTAGCGATTTTTTCACTTTCAGAAACAGAAACTGTAGCCTCTAATGAAGCTCTTTCTTGTTCATAACCTTTTATCTCTAAATCCAGTTTATTATTTTCAGCTGAAAGATTTTCATATTTATACAAAATCTGCGTGAGCCTACAATCTTTATATTCTTTATCAATGACATTATATCGTCTAGTTTTATCAGCTTGTTCTTTTAAAGGTTCTAACTGTTTTCAATCTCACTTACAATATCATTTAAACGTACAACATTTGCCTGTGTATTATCTAATTTGCGCACAGCTTCGCGTTTTCGTTCACGATATTTAGTAATTCCCGCACATTCTTCAAAAAAATATCTTCGCTCTTCTGGCTTTGTATTTAAAACTTCATCTACTTTATTCTGACTAATAACACTTATAGAATTTTTACCCAATCCTGTGTCGGCAAATAAATTATAAATATCCTTTAAACGACATTTTGTTTTATTGATTAAAAATTCACTTTCACCGGAACGAAATATGCGTCTTGTAATCATTACTTCCTGAAAATCTATAGGCAATTTACCATCACTATTATCAAAAGTAACGGAAACTTCCGCTGCACCAAGAGGTCTTCTTGTGGAGCTACCTGTGAAAATAATATCTTCTGCCTTATTTCCACGCAAATTGCGCACATTTTGTTCCCCTAAAACCCAACGAATGGCATCTGTAATATTACTCTTACCACTCCCATTAGGCCCTACAATTGCTGTTATGCCCTCATCAAATTCTACTTCTAATTTATCTGCAAATGATTTAAATCCATACGCTTCTAATCGCTTTAACAGCAAAGTTTTCACCGTCCATTGTTGTTTCTATTTCATAAACTACTATCTATCTATTGTTATTTGAACTGTTACATCAGCACCAGGTAAAACTTTATCTTTTAATTCATCAGGGAAAGAAATCTTTGCTGCTGTAACTAAATTTTTATTTTCTTCATCTTCACTATCTTGATGTGTTACCTCTAAGACAGTACCTGTTAAATCCATATCATCAACAGAATAATGCACAAATTGACCTTGACGTACTTTGGCATATTGTTCTTCTGTAAGTGGTGCTTCTACCCATAAATTTTTAGTATTACCCACATTGATGAATACATCGCCTTGTTTTAATTCATCACCTTGTTTAAAATCTGTTAAATATATAATACCACTAACTGGAGCTGTAATATCGGCAAAATTATCATCAGATTGAGCTTGGTCTAAAGCTGCTTTTGCTTGATTTAATTGAATTTGAGCTGTAGCTAATGCTTCTGATAATTCTTTAGATGGAGCAGAAGAAACACTTGCTTGTTGTTCTACAACTTGTGGTGTACTTGCTGCCGCTAAAGCACTTTGTGCTGCTGCATATTCTGATTGTGCTTCCGCATATTGTGTCGCACTTACAGCACCTATAGAATATAATTTATCCATCTTCTGTTTATTTGCTGCTGCTGCATCTAATCTAGCTTGAGCCGCTGCTACATTTCCTGTTGAAGAACTTGTAACCACTGGCTGACTTACTACCATAGAAGCTTTTACTTGTTGCTCTAAATTATCATAATTTACTTTTGCTTCATCATATGCCTTTTGCAAAGCTTCAATTTGTTCAGGTGTTACAACTACTTTCATTTTGGCAATAACTTGACCTGCTTCTACCTTATCACCATCATTTACCAGAAGCTCTGTCAATGTTCCATCATTTTGAGCTACAACCATAACTTTAGAACTTGTGAGTTTTGCATCATTAATATTAATAATTCCTTGTCCCTGGTTCCATTTATATACACCAAAAATAGCCACAACAGCTATAAGTAAAATTATAGGAACACTATAAATTATAAATGGTTTTATTTTTTTGTAATATCTTTTTCCATAATAGTACCTCCCATCTTCAGCAATAAAAAAAATCCTTTCTCATTCAACATATATCTAAATAAATGAGAAAGGCTGTATATATTCTTACAGCTAGTATTAAAAATACCACAAAACAGTAAAATAAACAAGAAAATAGGCTATTTCTAATGAAATTATAACAAAATAATAATATTTATTTTTCTCTTAAATCGAACTAGTTAAATACTTTTTAACATCTTCTATAGAATAACAAATTGCATCTGGATTTTTAGCTTTTACGGCTTCTTCTTCTATTCTTGTTCCGTACAATACAGAAGCTATTTTTACACCAACTTGTCTAGCTGCATCAATATCAGTTGGAGCATCACCAATATAAATCACTTCATCTGCTGATAATTTATATTCATCTATAACTTCTTGCATCATTTGTGGTTTTATACCACCTTTTATAGAGCCAGTTTTTACTTTATCAAAAAGATTTTCCATTTGATACTGCTTCAAAGATATTTCACAAGTTTTTGCACCTTTACCTGTAGCCAAAATTACAATGAGATTTTTACTTTTTAAATATTTTATTAAATCCACAACACCTGCAAATGGTTTTGGTGTTATTTCTTTATGTAATCTTGCATAAGCATCATATAATAGTTTGCAAGCTTCTTCATAGTCTTTTTCATCTACAAATTTTAAAATACTACCTTCTTCTATAGGTCCAAATGTATCTGCTATTTCATCATCAGATAATTCTCTATCTATAAAAGGACTTACTGCTTCTCTGATTGACTCAATAACTAATTTTAAAGTGTCTCCTATTGTACCATCAAAATCAAAAATAACTGCTTTTAACATAAATTCGCTGTTTCCAGCATTCACCTCTTTATCCATATTTATATCTATTATCTATCAAATACATAACAAAATCAATTTATTATGTTTAAATATATTAATAAAAAAAGTGGTAGATTTTTTCTACCACTTTTTATTGCATATCTTCTATTATCTTTTTTCAAAAGTACCAAATACAATAGGTTTACCATTTTCTACCATATGAGTGCCTCTTGCCCACACATGTTGTAATTGTAAATCTTTATCTAATACTAAAATATCTGCATCGCTATTATTAGCTAAGCAACCTTTTCTTGGATATAATTTAGTGAATTTAGCAATATTGCTTGTAATAATTTTTATAGCATCTGTAATCGCAATATTTTCTTTTTGTACCATATCTCTAAATTCATTCAAAATAGAAATCTGGCTCGCTACACCAACGCCAATATTATTACCAGCCTCATCAAAAATTGGCATACTGCCATTACCATCAGAACTCATAGTGATATTTTCAATATTAACACCAGCTTCTAATGCTTGTTTTACAGCTTCACTGGATTTTACAGAATGACTAGAACCGGACTCTGGGCTAACACTAGAAGTTACATCCATAATACCGCCTTGTTTTGCCCATTCAATAGCTTCTTTAAATAAACGTTTATTGCGATTCACATGAGTTGGAATGATTTGTGTTTTAGGAATTTCACCATTTTTAGTGATTTCATAAAGCATTTTTAATCCATCTTCACCATCACCTAAATGCATATTAACTACACCAGCTTTACTGCTGAGCATACCGCCCACACGAGCTTCTGCTGTAATCTGTTGATAAGCTTCTTTTGGTGATTGAGAAGAACGATGATCGCACATAGCAATTTCACCAGTACCAATTACTTTATCGATCAAAATAATATCATTGCGTACACTACCTGTAATTGTTGGTGTTGGAATTTCATAAGAACCAGAATAAATATATGCTGTAATGCCTTCATCTTCAAGACCACGAGCTTTAGCAAGTAAGCTAGCTACATGACGAGTTACACCATCTGTACCTAAAAGACCAAGTACTGTAGTTACACCAGAAGTTGTGATATCTGTTAATTGGATTTCAGGTGTTCTAGTCGCATAACCACCTTCACCGCCACCACCGATTAAATGTACATGAGAGTCAATAAAACCTGGTACTACATAATTACCTTCACAATCAACTACTTCGCAATCATATACTGCTGGTAAAGAAAGACCTTCACCTATCATAGCGATTTTTTCGCCAGCTACTAAAATATCTTTAACTCCTAAATCTTCTGGAGCAATTACATGTGCATTTTTTAATAATGTGAAAAATGTTTTTTTAGTATTCATATAATCAACCTTCTTTTATTGTAAAAATAACATAATAAAATGCATTGCCCAAATAGATAATAATGCATTAATTACACAAATTAAAATAATTGCAGGATAATGTTTAGTACTTACACCAGCAATACCTAAACAACGACCCACATTTTGTACAGGATTACCCATCAAATAAATAGCAGGTAAAAGCACTGTTACTTGCATAGCATCTAAAGAACCAGCAGTATATAAGCTCATTGCTACACCTACACCGCCACCCATACTCATTAAAGCAGTGATTAAAACTGTTGCTGCTTCACCAGGAAGACCCCAAAGCCCCATTACTGGCTGGAATACAACGCCAATTAATTGTAAAAGACCTGTAACATCTAAAATACGAATAATTACAAATGCCATCATTACATTTGGTAACAAACTAGTAGTACCAATAGTAAAACCTTTTCTAGCACCATCAATGAATAAATCCAAAATTGTTTTTTTCTGAATAACTTCTACTTTATTGTCGCTCATTTATCTTACCTCACTTATTGTCCAATAAATTTAAAATATAAACGCATTAAATTTGCACCCACAATTTTAAATACAAAAATTACAAGTAAAGGTACGATAATCGGTGCAAGTAAAATACTAAAAGCAGCAGCACCAGAAGAAAAATAATTTGTTACAAAAGCACTACCACTTGTTTGATAAGTGATGATAACAGAGCGTTCTTTATCTGTTAATTTTCCTTCATCAACTAATTCTTTAACCATACCAGCAGCAGCATCTGTACTTTGCATATTAGCAATATTTGCAAGTGCAGAAACACCTGGTACACCAAGTAAAGGTTTTAATAATGGGTTCATTAATTTTTGAGCAGCCTTCAATCCACCCAAACCATCAATGACATTTACAATTCCTAAAGCTAAAATAACAGCAGGAATAAGCTCTAAAGCAAATAAAAAGCCATCTTTAGCACCGCTACCGCCAGCACCTCTAAAGCTCATAGCCTTATCAGTTGGTATCTGTCCAAAACTACCATTCAATACATTGAAATCTAAAGCACGTAAAACTCCATCAGACGAAGAAAAAATCCCTGAAAATAATAAAATTGCCAACACAAAAACTACATAACCATACCATGGCACAGAGATTTTACATCATTATTTTTCTGTTTATCCATTTGTATCTCTCCCTAATAAAATATTTCACTATTTTATTATATGCAAGTTCCGTGCCAACAATTTAATAGATACAACAATCTAATATAAAAGTACTTTTGTGTTTTATTATAAAAACTTAATGGGAATTTTATAAAACTTAAAATATAAAATTCCCATTAAAATCATTTCAAGGATAATCCTAATTTATAAAATTTTATGCCTGAAACCTCAAACTCTCGATTAATTCTTCGTTTATCACCTGTATAACTATCAGCTTTTACTACGACATAATTATTAGACTTACAAACAAAATCGCCATCAAATTCTGGTAAATTTATTTCTGGCATGTGTATACTTGTATATTTTTCTGCCAATTTAGAAATACATTCTTCTCTTAGTAATTGCATTAAGTTATTCCATTTAGGATTATATAAAATATAACCTAAACGTATTCCCGCACCACAAAACTTAGAATATGAACCAATTACAAAAACATTTTCAGGTATTTCTCTATTACTATTTCTCAACATTTTAGCTGAATAAGTTTCATCCACAATAGTATATTTAGCATATTCATTTCTATCTTGAAGTACTTCATGCTCAAAAACATTATTATATTTATCAGTAATATAAAACAAAGAATTTTCTTGTGGTAATTTTAAAGGATAATCCCCTAAAACAAATTTTTCATTTTTAAACTCATAGTCCACTAGAAAAATTCGCTTTTCTTCAGGTGTTTTCTCAGGTCGAGGATATAACAAACCATTAGCCAATACTTCTACCAAACCCCATGAAGGATTTTCAATATAAGCATATTTAGGTCGAAGGGCTTCAAAAATAATTCTCACTGCATTTTCACAGCCATTAGTTAAGATAAAACTATCCCTTGATAAATTATATGTCTGTGCAAAATTTTTATATGCCTCAAACATATCTGGATATGTTCTTGCTTTTGTATCAGCCAAAGCTTCGCAAGTAACAGGTTCATCTTTTATTGACCATGGTTTTTGTCTATCTTCTTTAAAATAATCTCTGCGTTTAAACATAATAATTATCCTATCTAATTATAGTTTTACAGATTTAAATTCATTTACAAAATCAACAATATAATCAAGCAAAGCTACTTTCATATCTTCACCCCATTGTTTATTTGCACTATAAGAATCACTTCCGCCATAGCCACCGCTATTTACAACTTTATCTACACTGCGAATTACTTTTATAGTTGCACCTTTAAAATCAACTGCATTTAAATGTATATTTTTTAATTTATCCGATAAATGATTTACCTTTGTTTCCATTAAATCATCTTTATTTATTAAACCTTCATCAATAGCCATAATCATGGAAACTTCTTGTCCGTCACCATGACCGCCTTTCCATGCAGGATTGAGCATTGGAGCAAGTGACCACCAATCAATCTGAGCACAAAGACAACCTTTTTTATTAGCTTCTAATGCTACTTTATCCAAAGCAGGAGTATTACCACCATGACCATTTAAAAATACAAATTTTTTCACGCCATGACGACTTAAACCATCTACAATACCTTTAATAACAGCATATAAGCCATCAAAACCAATATCAATAGTTCCCGAAAATTCCACATGATGTGTAGCTATACCAAAAGGAACTGTAGGCACAATCAAAACTTCTGTGCGTTTTTCTATTTGTTTAGCAAAATAATCAGGAATTAAAAAGTCTGTTCCCAAAGGACCTACAGGGCCATGTTGTTCTGTACTTCCAATAGGAATAATTGCTACTAAATCATCTTTTGCGAAAGCTCTTTTGGCTTGTTGCCAATTTAAATGTGCTAAATACATAATTAATACCTTCTTTATTCATTAAAATCAAATTAACATTTTTCTAAATCATCAAAATGACGTCTGATTGTTTCTGCTGATGCAGGTTTTGTACACAAGCTCACTACAATCAATACCACCATAGCAATAATCCACGCCACGATTAATGAATTGAAACCAAATGTTAAAGATGTAAAAGTAGTTGTCAATAAAATATATACAATTTCACCAACGATTACAGACGCAAATGCACCAACTTTTGTTGCACGTTTCCAATAAAGACCAGCTAAAATTGGAGCTGCCCAAATACCTAAACCACCAAAAGAGAATAAAACTAATTGGAAAATTGAAGATGGTTTATAAATACCAATACAAATAGCTAATACTCCTAAACCAACTGTTACATAACGAGACATGATAAATGCATCTTTATCTGTAGCTTCTTTATTAAATATTTTTTGATATAAATCACGAGTTACAGCACTTGTGGAAGTAATTAATACACCACTTACAGTTGACATACCTGCAGAGAAAATACCAGCTACCATCAAAGAAGAAATTACAGGATGAACGCCTGCTTGTAAAATAAGAGGCACGATAAAGTCTGTATCTGTTCCTGTGAGATTAGGGAAAGACATTCTACCCGTTACACCACACCATTCAATGAGTGTAGCAGAAAACCACATACCTAAAGTTCCCAATAATACTGCTTTAAACATTACATTGTAATTTTTCATAGTGAAAAATTTTGTAAATAAATGTGGCTGTCCAATTGTAAAGAAGCTCCACATGATGATCATAGAAACATAATTTTGCCATGGCATAGAATTATTTTGTCCAGGATGAGATAATAAACTCATATCAGTATCTGCTAAATGCTGATTAATTACTTCAAGACCTCCACCTAATTGCAAAGATACAAAGAAAGTAACTACAGCTGTTGCTACCATTAAAATACCCTGAATAACATCTGTAATCATAATACTTCTAATACCACCTGCCATACAATAAAGTATAACAGTTATACCCATGACTACAATACCAACCCATTCTGGAGCACCAGTATATGTTTTAAAAATAATTCCAGCTCCAATTGTTTGCGCTCCCATCATTGGTACTAAGAATAAAATCATAATAATAGCCAATAATGCACGCATTAAAGTGGACTCATATCTATCAGATATGTAATCTGCCATAGTAAGCATACGATAACGATGACCCAAACGAATTAATCTTCTACCAACAAGTAAAGCAGGAATAACCATACTAAAAGCAATACCTGGCACCGATACAGACATTCCCGCATAACCTACTTTATAAATAGTTCCTGGCACACCCATAAATGTACTCATACTATATTGAGTTGAAAAATATGCAAGACCACTAAGCAAAGCTCCTGCCTTACCACTCATTGTGAAATAATCTCTAAGAGTTCGAGTTTGCTTTGTAGCATAATAACCGATATAAGTCAATAAACCAAAATAAGTAATAATAACAGCTAAAAATGGAATAATATTATTATCTAATGAATGTGTCATTTAAATCACTCCTCATCATCAAATTCTTTATACTCTGGTCGTTTTTTACAACTTTGCCACCATAAAAATATAAGTATAATAACTACTAAACCATGAAAAATCCATCCAAAGATGAATAACGGAGTTCCCCAAAATGAAGGAATGTATTCAGTGGCATAATACCAAGGAAATGGCAACATTATTAACACATACATAATAAAAATAAAAACCGACCAAAACCCATGGAAAACAATATACAAATTTATCTGTCAATGCATCTTTATATTTATATTCCTCTTGATGATGTGTATTCTCATCATTAGGTGAAAAATCCTTTGCCAACATAGTCCATAAAAACTAAAAGCAAAATACTAAATAAGCTAAATACATACATTGTATGTTGCCAATCACTGATAACTACATCTTTATATAAAAAGAAAATAAATAGCCACTAAACCTGCACCAATATTATACGAAGCTGTAACTAGCGCACTTGCTATAATTTTTCATCATTAGCTATAAATCTAGCTACTACAGTATTCATATATACCATTATCATAGAACCGCCTAATGCCATAATCATACGCGCAATAGTATATAGCCAATAATTGTAGCAAATACAGCAACAAAGAAAACAAAGTAATACTAATGCTACAATACTTGCCTTCGCGGAT
>ENA-OPZD01000154-OPZD01000154.1-human-gut-metagenome-genome-assembly--contig:-NODE-154-length-22182-cov-4.789299_pt1 | contig 22182 bp, 30 predicted proteins | sample MGYA00242479_ERZ504495 | MGnify/ENA primary metagenome ERZ504495 (study PRJEB26092, sample SAMD00036286) | human gut metagenome | host: Homo sapiens | study: EMG produced TPA metagenomics assembly of... | reverse complement strand
AGCTAATTTTCTATATAGACTTATACACATACCGATTACAAGCTCGCTAACAGCTTCATTTGCATATCCTGAACAATTAGAAACTAATATATTATGTTCATGACAATAATCCATATCTACATGGTCTACACCAGTAAAAGCAACAGAGAGCATTTTTAAATTACTACATGCTTTTAAAACATTTTCTCTATATGGTTTATTAGCTATTATCACTGCATCAGCATCTTTACAGCGTTTGATTTTTTCTTCATCGCTATCTGCTAAAGAATTATAATACTTGATTTCTACATCTTGAGGTAAAATATCTTTTGCTAATTCATTCAAGGTTTTTCATCTATACCTATTGTTTCCGCTATAACTAATTTTAAACTCATAAATCCACTTCCTAACCATAAATTTATTCACTATAAAATTTTATTCGCTATTAAATAATAAATACCTGCAAATTAAATTCTAGCCAAATATATTTATATATCCTATAATTACATCAAATAAAAATTTTAGAAGGTGCTTTTATGGAATTTCGTTTATTAAAATATTTTTTAATGGTAGCTCGCGAAGAAAATATAACAAAAGCAGCTAATTTGTTGCATATTACACAGCCCACTTTATCTAGACAACTTATCCAATTAGAAGAAGAACTCGGAGTAACTTTATTTCAACGAAGTAAACATCGCATTATTTTAACTGAAGATGGTATGTTATTGCGTCGTCGAGCCAATGAAATAATTTCTTTGATGGAAAAAACACAACAAGAATTGACAAAAGAATGCGATGATTTAGTTGGAGAAATTTCTATAGGTTGTGGGGAAACTCAAAATATGTCATATTTATCTCAAAAATAAAAGATTTCCATAGAGTTCATCCATTAGTAAAATTCCATATTCATAGTACTACTGCAGATGAAATTAAAGAACGCATAGAAAATGGTCTTTTAGATATGGGATTAGTAACTGAACCAGTTGATATCAGTAAATATAATTTCTTTCGTTTACCTCAAAAAGAACAATGGGGCATTTTAGTCCATGAAAAACATAGATTAGCTCAAAAAACATTTATCACACCTGACGATTTAATCAATGAACCACTAATCATTGCCAAACGTACAGCAGTACAAAATGAATTAATTAATTGGTTTAATAATTCTCCAGAAAAACTAAACATTGTAGCAACATATAATCTGATTTTAAATGCTGCTAATATGGTAAAACATCAAATTGGTGTAGCCCTTTGTTTTAATCTTAATTTTGATAACTTGTATCAAGATTTACGCTTCATACCATTATTTCCTGAAATAAAAACAGGGGCAGTTCTCATTTGGAAGAAAAATCATATATATTCACAAACTATGTCCCATTTTATCAAAAGTATTAAAAATGCTTAAAAAGCATTATTTATTATGAAATATAAGTATTAGTCATAATTAAATAAATATATTACAATGTAGGTGTTCAAAGAAATAGAATACCTACTTTTTTATTTTGCAAAATAAAATGCTCATTATTAAATTCAATTAAAACGAAATAAGGAAGTATTAAGATGACAATTGATGAAGCAAGCAAACTTTATAATATTCCCCTAGAAATCTTACACGAATATGAAAATGGGGGTTATGTAATGCAGTAAAAAAAAAAAGTCATGGGTTCATGGCAATATGATGATAGTGATTTAGAAAATCTAAGTTTAATCATGACCTTACATGATATAGGCTTTAATATTGAAGAAATTGAAAATTATATGCGTTTATTGCTCGATAAAAACAATCATAGTGATAAATTACAACTATATAGTTTAAATAAAAAACGCAATGAACTTCTTGATGAAATCCATTTCCGTGAAAAACAATTAGAACGCTTAAATTATCTTCGTTACAAAATCGAACATAAATATACTAAATAATAACGTATTGTGCTAGTCAAAATTTTTACTTGCAAAAAAAGTTCAACAAAGAGTACATTTCTAAGTATTTCATCACAAAGAAGTGTATCTAATGTTGAACCAATCTCATTGTAAGCTAAATACTTTAAAAATTCAATCCCATTTATTAAATTGGTACAAATTTATTCAACCTTTATACCAAAATATGTTCCTTCTTCTATTCGCCATCGCAGAAATATTCAGCACTGTAAATTAGATGATGTCCTTGTTATTTCTTTACTTTGTTGGCAAGTTGAGCTTAAAATTACTACTCAGCTTCGTTTTTATTACTTTTTGCAAAATAATATTTTTCCTAAATCTTCTCTTCCTGAGCGTTCACGTTTTAATCGTATTTGCAATAATGCTTTTTGTTTTTTGCAATGGATACGTATTGGTATATTAAAACAACATTCAAATAATCCTAAATACACAATTATTGACAGTTTACCACTACCATTATGTCAACCTATTCGTAATAAAAGATGTAAAGTACTTACAGATTATGCAGATATTGGCTATAATGCCACTAAAAAGCAATATTATTATGGATTGAAAGGTAGCTTTGAAGTAGGAAGTGATGGACACATTTGGGCATATACATTGAGTAAAGCATCTAAACATGATATAAAAATGGTAGAAGATTTGTTAAGACAATATAGATGTCAATATATTTTAGCAGACCAAGGATATCTAAGTAATGAATAAAAAAAGAAATTGGAAAAAGAAGGAATATGGTTTTGGACACCATCAAGAAAAAATATGAAAGAAAAGAAACAAGAAAATAGTAAATTTCTAAAAAAGAAGAGGAAATATATAGAGACAGTATTTTCTAAATTAGTAAATTTATTTGATATAGAAAGAATAAGAGTACAATCTATTTTAGGATTTCGATTAAGATTGGAACAATGTTTATTAGTTTATACAATAAAAAATGAACTAGCACAATGAGTTAAATAATAAAAAAATTCTATTGACTTGGAGTTGACTACAAGGATTAAGATTAAATTATAAATCGAGGTACTTACAAATGGATAAACTTACATTAAATAACCAAGTAACAATACCACTTACAGGATTAGGTGTATATCAAATAAATAATCTTGACGAATGTGAACATACTGTATTAAATGCTTTAAAAATAGGCTATCGTTTAATAGATACAGCTGCTTGTTATGGCAACGAAAAAGCCGTTGGCAATGCAATCAAAAAAGTCAAATTCCTCGTGAAGATATTTTTATATCGTCTAAAGTTTGGATACAAGATGCTGGTTATCAAAAACAAACAATCATTTGCTAGAACATTAGAAATTTACAAACAGATTATTTAGATTTATATCTTATTCATATGCCTTTTGGTGATTACCATGGCAGTTGGCAAGCTATGGAAGAATTATATGCTTCTGGAAAAATAAAGCTATTGGCATTTGCAATTTTTACCAGATAGATTAGTTGATTTGATTTTAAGTCATAATATTATACCAGCAGTCAATCAAATAGAACTTCATTTACTTTGTCAACAACAAGAATTATTAAAACTCATGAAAAAATATGATATAAAACCTATGGCATGGGCTCCATTTATTGAAGGCAAAGAAAAAATTTTTGAAAATTCCTCTATTGATTTCTTTAGCTAAAAAATATAACAGAACTACAGCACAAATTATTTTAAAATGGCTAAGACAAAATAATATCATCAGTATTCCTAAATCTACTAATTACACACATCTTCAAGAAAATATACAACTAAATAATTTTACTTTAACAGCAGAAGAATTAGATGCTCTTACTCAATTAGATAAAAAACATAGCATCATTCTTGATTTACACGATATAAACGAAGTTTATCGCTTACACAATATTAAATTTATTCAATAATAGATAATCTACAATAAAGGAGAAATAATTATGCAATATAGATATTTAGGTAAAGATAAATTAAAAGTATCTGCTTTAGGTTTAGGCTGTATGGGATTTACTCAAAGTTATCCGCCATATCTTCCTGAAAATGAAGCTATCTTCGTATTACAGCAGGCCGTTGATTTAGGCATTAACTTTTTTGATACAGCTGAAGTATATGGTCCATATACAAATGAAGAATTATTAGGCAAAGCATTAAAACCATATCGTTCCCAAATTGTTCTCGCTACAAAATTTGGTTTTGATTTAGCTCATAAAATGGATAATGCTAATCGACCTATATCTCTTTCTAGTAAACCTAAAGATATTCGTAATGCACTTGAAGGCTCTTTGAAACGATTGCAAACAGATTACATTGATTTATATTATCAACATCGTGTTGATCCACAAACTCCAATTGAAGAAGTAGCTGAAACTATGAAAGATTTAATCAAAGAAGGTAAGATTTTACATTGGGGATTATCAGAAGCTAGTGCAAAAACTATCCGTAAAGCCCATGCTATCTGCCCTGTAACTGCTGTACAAAGTGAATATTCCATGTGGTATCGTGAAGTTGAAAAAGAATTATTACCTACTCTTGAGGAGCTTAATATTGGTTTTGTTCCTTTCAGTCCTTTAGGTAAAGCTATTTTAACAGGACGATTTAATAAAGATACTCATTTTGCTAAAGATGATTTCCGCAGTCAAATACCTCGTTTCAATAGCGAAAATTTAAATCACAACTATATTTTAATCGAATATGTACAAAAATTAGCACAAGAAAAACAAATATCTCCTGCACAAATTGCTCTTGGTTGGCTTTTAGCTCAAAAACCTTGGATAGTACCTATTCCTGGAACTAAAAAAGTTTCTCGACTACAGGAAAATATCAATAGTATAAATGTAAAATTTTCTGCTGAAGAATTATCTATGATTAACAAACATTTAAATTCCATCAATCTTCAAGGTGCAAGATATCCTCAATCACAAGAAAATTTAATAGATAAATAAATTTATATTAAAAATTTTTATAAAAGAAGGTATTTATATGTCTAATACATTAATAGTTTATTATTCTCATTCTGGTAATACACGCAAAATGGCAAAAATTATTGCCGAACAAACTTCATGCTGACTGTTTAGAAATTATTCCACAAAAACCTTATCCCCAAGCCTATAATGCAGTTGTCAATCAAGCTAAACATGAAATTTCTCAAAACTATCAACCTGACATCAAAGATATTCAAATAGATTTAAATAAATATTCCACTATTTTTATTGGTTCACCTAATTGGTGGAGTACTATTGCACCACCTATACTCACTTTCATTATGCAAAATCAAAATCATTTAATAAATAAAGAAGTCATTCCATTCTGTACTCATGGTGGAGGTGGTTTCGGTCATATCCCTCAAGATATAAAAAAATTATGTCCTCAATCAAAAATTCTCACAGGATTAGCTTCTTATGATAGCACTGCTTCAAATACAGATATTCATAAATGGTTAACTAAAATAAATATTTTATAATCATTTTAATTAAATTATCACTTGAATTCTAAGAAAGGAGTAGCTTATGACTTTAAAATTTAAATCAAAAATCGTCTTAGATATCATCATGTTCATACTACTATTATTATGTATGTCATATTCATTAATAGGCACAAAGTGGCATGAATATTTAGGCATTATCCTTTGCATAGGATTTATAATTCATTGTATATTACAAAAAAATTACTTTGCCAAGATAATATCTTTAAAACACACACTTTATAACTCATTTATTTTAATAATTAATCTACTCACTTTCTTAACTATGTTTGGATTAATTATCAGTAGTCTTATATTTTTAGATTATATCCCACTATTTCTAAAAACCTCTTTTCCAAATTTAATCAATTTTGCTCGTACATTGCATCTACTGTCAGCTTATTGGGGTTTTATTTTAATATCTATGCATATAGGATTACATTGGCAAATTTTTTATAATCTAATAACTAAATATACAAAAGATAAATTATCTTATTTGCTAAATTCTAAATTAATATTATGGATAATTTTTCTCTATGGATTAAATAACTTTATACATTATGATTTAATTTCATATATGTTATTACAAAATAATTTCGTATATTTTAATCCATCTCAATCTTTACTATCATTTTTTGTGGATTACTTATCTATCGTAGCTACTTTCATAATTTTAGCTAACTATTTACGAAAAAGCTTTCTAAATCTTCAAACAAAAGATTGTATTTTATCACATATTTTATATAAATTAGATAAAAAATAAACATACAGGAGGTTATTATCATGAAAAAAATCTTTTTACTGCTAAGTTTATTATTAATGACCTTTTCTCTAACGGCTTGCAATGCTCAAGTAGAACCAACTCAAGATAATACTACAGCTAATACTAATGTAAAAACAACAACTGAGACCACCTCTTCATCCACTTCAACACAAACTAAAATTATAAAATTAACAACTACTAATAATCAAACTATTGAAATCGAATTAAATAATAGTCCAGCTGCTAATGATTTATATAATCAATTACCACTATCCATAGATTTAGAAGATTATAGTACAAATGAGAAAATATTCTATCCACCTAATAAATTAAATACAGAAAGCACACCTAAAGCCACACCAAAAATCGGAACTTTAGCTTATTATGAGCCATGGGGAGATGTTGTTATTTTCTATGATGATTTCCGTGCTAACAATGATTTATATGAATTAGGTCATGTTATTTCTGGTGAAGATATAGTATCCGAGCTATCAGGTACAGTAACTATTGAAACTATGCCTAATCAATGAGGTTATTTATCATGAACCGTAGAGATTTTATCAAATTAAGTGGCTCAGGTTTATTGACTCTATTTTTGAGTGGTTGTGGATTATCTGCATTGACAAATAAACCTGAAACAACAGCTAATGCTAATGATCATATAGGAGAAAATAAAATGAAAATTGTAGTTATTACAGGTAGCCCTCATAAAGCAGGAACTTCAGCTTTATTAGCTGATAAATTTATCGAAGGTGCAACTAATGCTGGACATGAAATCTTTCGTTTTAATTCTGCATTTGAAGATATTCATCCTTGCCAAGGTTGTGACCATTGTGGTATGAATGGGCCTTGTATTCAAAATGATGCTATTGAACAAACACTCATGCCAAAATTAATTGGTGCGGATTTAATTGTTTTAATTACACCTCTTTATTATTATGGTATGTCCGCACAAATAAAAACTGTTGTTGATAGATTTTATTCACGTACAGGCTCCTTGCAACGCAAAAAATCAATTTTAATGGCAACTGCTTATAATAGTGCCGATTGGACTATGGAAGCTTTAGTTCACCATTATGAAACTCTAGTGCGTTATATGGAATGGCAAGATATCGGCAAAGTTTTAGCCATTGGTTGTGGCTCTCGTCCTATCATTGAACGTACAGAATTCCCTAATCAAGCATATCAAATAGGCTACAACCTTTAATAAAATTCATTTAAAAGTGAGGGATATTTATGAAATACTTATTATCTATATTGACCTTTTGTAGTGTTTTATTCTTAGGCATAAGTTCTAGTTTTGCTAATTATCAAGCTGGTTCTTTGACAGCAAAACAACAAGCTATCATTCCCATCGCTTCTTATACAGCTACTGGAGATTTAAATAATTTAAAAACAGCTATAAATGAAGGCTTAGATAGTGGACTAACCATCAACGAAACAAAAGAAATAATGGTTCATCTCTATGCTTATTGTGGTTTTCCTCGTGCCTTAAATGGTCTTGCTACTATAGATGAAGTTTTATCCGAACGACAAAGCAAAAATATTCATGACACTATGGGCAATGATGCAACACCATTACCAACAAATACAGATATTTTAGCTCTAGGTACTAGAGTTCAAACTCAATTAGCAGGAGCACCAGTGAATATTGCTAGTTCTTCTGGCATTGATTACATGTTGAAAGCACATCTTTTTGGTGATTTATTTGCTCGCGATATCTTGACTTATCCAGAACGTGAAATTGCTACAATCTCTGCTTTAGCAAGTATGAATGGAACAGAAAACCAACTTCTATCCCATCTAAATATTGGTATCAATGCAGGACTTAGCAAAACTCAATTACAGGATATAATCAACACTTTAGATGCAAAAGTTAATACCCAATTAGCTCAACATGCTCAAAAAACCCTAGATAACTATCTTGCCTCTTCTAAATAAAATACCATATAAAAAGATACACCTTAAAAGTTATTTCAATTAACCTTTAAGGTGTATCTTTTATGATATAATAATACGTATAAATTGTTTCTATTACATCTCCATACTAATTACATTATCTATGAAAAATTATTAAATACAATATGAGAAATGTGATTTATATGTCTAAATGTATAAAATGCGGTTGTGAACTTATTTTTGATGGTATAAATAAAAATACTTCAATAGAACATATAATACCTAATGCTATTGGTGGAAAACTAAAATCATCAAAATTATTATGTAAAAAATGCAATTCTGATTATGGAAGAGAATGTGATTATGAATTATGTAAACAACTAATGTTTTTTACAGTAATGTTAAATCCTAATAGAGATAGAAAATCTTCTTTAATTTTAAAAACAGATAAAGAAGAAGAATATGATATTAGTTTAGGCGGAAAGCTATATTAAAAGCTCCTAAAATAATAAAAGAACAAAATGAAAAATATATTAAATATAAGATAACTAGCAGAAATATCCAAGAAACAACCAAAATATTAAAAAATCTTAAAAAGAAATATCCTCAATTGGACATTGATTCTATAAAAAGCAATCTGCAAAAATCTATTAAATTTATTAATAAACCACTAAAAGTTTCTACAAGAGTAAATAATACATTAATTTTTCAAGCTATATATAAAATAGCTCTCGAATATTATATTGAAAATGGTGGACAAATATCTTCTACTACATTGTTCAATGAAAAAGTATGCTATTCTTATGAACTTGATTTTATATTTGATAAATATATTAAAAATACTATTTATCATGGTATTTTCATAAAAGGAGATCCTAAGGAAAAATATTTAATAGGATATGTTGAACTATATTCTACATATAGTTTTCTAATTCTTTTAGATGATAACTATAACGGAGATAAAATTCAATATTATTATTGTTTTGATCTATTTAATAACAATAAATTAGATAATCTTTCTATTAATTATGAAATAAATCTAAAAAAAATTTATGATTATAATAAAAAAAATTTATGATTATAATAAAAAAATCCTGTTCCTCAAAATATAACCTATAAAATAAATAAAGCAATAAAATTAATTTCAAATTATCAATTTAGGAATATTATATATAAAATTTTGATGAATGTTATCCTGATATTGATGCTTTTTTATTACGTATAAGGCCATACATTTTAAACATTATGAAAGATACAGAATAAGTTTTTATCCTTTTATGAAGTACATACCTCATAATAAAATACATGAAATTAAATTTATCTTCTATTATTTTTCTATCATCACAATCTTTTATATTCTATTTATCTTTATATATCATATATTCAAATTTTATTAATAATATAAAAACCCTTAGGAAATATTATTTCCTAAGGGTTTTGTATCATATAGATTTTATAATCTAAAAATATACATTATCTTAAAATGGCAACCAATTTAGATTTTAATTCTATTATACTAAGTTCAAACATTTTAGTATATATAACCAGCAAGTCAATGAAAACGCACTTCCAAGTGTTGTTAGCATTACTGTTCCAGCAGTCAAATTACCATCATGGCCCATGCTCCTTGCCATGATATAGCAGCTTACAGTTGTAGCTGAACCCAACATAATCAATGCTGCGACCAATTTACTTTCTGTAAAGCCCAAATAAATAGCAAATGGCATAAACAACACTACAAATACAACTAATTTCATAACACTACAAACAATAATAGGCTTTATATTTTGACTAAATCCCTGAAACTTAAATGCTGCTCCCATAGCCATAAGCCCCATAGGTGTAGCCAAAACAGCAAGCAAAGATACAGTCTTATGTACAATTACTGGAGTTGGAATTTTCAAAAGTGACCAAATAACACCCACTACTATACCTAATATAATAGGATTAGTAATAATACCTTTAATAGTTTTTTTCATCAAGGCAAAAGTTAAACTACTTTGACCAGGTTTTAATAAAGCCAATACAACAACCGCCATCACATTATACAAAGGCACCGTACCTATTATCATCAAAGAAGCCATACCATAATCACCATAAATATTTTGTACAAAAGCCATACCGATTATAGCAGCACTACTGCGATATGCAGCCTGTACAAATTCACCTTGAGAAACATTTTTTCTAAAAGGTATAGAAATAAAAAAGAAATCAATATACTGAGCAAAGTTGCCCCAAAACAGTATAAAACATATGTAGTATCCCAAGCTTCATAAAAATTAGCTGAGCCAATATCTTCAAATAATAATGCAGGCAAAGCCACCACAAATACAAATTTATTCATTTTGTAATAAAAGCTTCATCAAATAATCCTATTTTACGAAAAATCATACCCAATACCATCATCAAAAAGACTGGTATAGTCGCATTCAAACTAAAAATCAAATTATCCATAAAAATCCTTCCTCATCAAAATTAATAAGTATTTTTTATTATAGCACAAAATTTTATTCACTAATAATATTTATAAAACTTATTTTCCTATTCAATAATTATAGTTGATACATATATAAAAAAAGAGTAAAATCTAATAAGTGAATTTTTTAACTTAAGAGGTGTTCTCGTGATTAATACATTAGATAAAATAGAACAAAAGATTTTAAATAATAAGCGTCTAACAAAAGAAGATGGTTTGGCTCTTTTTGCCTCCAATGACCTTGCTCACATAGGTTATCTTGCAGATTTAGTACGTAAACGTATCAGCGGAGATTACGTTTATTACAATGTAAATTGTCATTTAAATTTAACTAATATTTGCACAGCTCTTTGTGATTTTTGTGCTTTCGGTTGTGAAGCTACAGATAAAAAAGCATATGCTATGACTATGGAACAAATTTATAATAAAGTATCTAATGCTTGCAAAGATCCAAATATGAAAAATCTGCATATCGTAAGCGGATTACATCCTGATTGGCCATTTTCTTATTATGTAGACATCATTAAAATGCTCAAAAAAGAATTTCCTCAACTTCACTTAAAAGGTTTTACTGGCGTGGAAATCACTCATTTTGCCAAGATTTCTGGAAAATCCATTCGTGAAGTATTACAAGAATTAAAAGATGCAGGCATTGAAGCTATGCCAGGTGGTGGAGCTGAAATTTTAAATGATCGAATTCGTCAAAAACTCTGCCCTAATAAAGCTACAGCTCAAGAATGGTTAGAAGTTTCTCGCACTGCTCATCAGCTCGGTATCAAGACAAACGCTTCCATGCTCTATGGTCATATTGAAACTATTGAAGAACGTGTAGACCATTTAATCACACTTCGCAATCTTCAAGATGAAACAGGTGGATTTCAGACATTTATTTGCTTCCCATTCCACCCTGCCAATACAAAATTAGGTAAAACTGTTCATCGCACTAATGTTTGGGACGATTTAAAAACTATGGCTATCTGTAGATTAATGCTTGATAACATTCATAATATCAAAGCATATTGGGTAATGCTCACTTTACCTATTGCTCAATTAGCTTTAGGCTTTGGTGCAAATGATGTGGACGGAACTATCAGCGAAGAAAAAATTATGCACGATGCTGGAGCAAATTCACCAAAAGCACTCACTCGTGATAATCTAATCAATTTAATCAAACAAACAGGCAGAATACCTGCTGAATGTGATTGCAATTTCAATATAATCAGAACATATTAAGCTAATTATTTTGTAAAGGATTTTTATTTATGAATATCAATCAACAAGCTATAACAAAAGCTCAAAATGGAGAGCGTTTATCTTTTGATGAAGCACTATATCTATACAAACACGCTGATATTTTAGACTTAGCTACATGGGCAAGAAAAGCCAAAGAACGTCATAGCCAAAAAGAAGTCTATTATAATATCAACCGCCATATAAATTTATCCAATATCTGCACTGCTAATTGCCCTTTATGTGCTTTTTCTTGCGAAGATGGCGATAAACGAGGTTTTATCTTAACTAAAGAAGATGTTGAAGCTAAAATCAAAGATACTATCGCTCATGTCAAAGGATTAACAGAAATACACATTGTAAGCTCTCTACATCCTACTAACGATTTTAATTACTATATAGAAATCATCAAATCCATTAAAAAACTTTTACCTAACGTGCATATTCAAGCTTTTACACCTGTGGAAATAGTTCATTTTGCCAAGATTTCTCAAAAAAGTATTTATGAAGTCTTAACTATTTTACAACAAGCAGGTCTTGATTCCCTTCCAGGTGGTGGAGCAGAAATTTTAGATGATGAAATCCGTGCTAAAATCTGCCCAAACAAAGCCAATACACAAGAATGGATTGAAACTATAAAAACAGCTCATAAACTCGGTATGAAAACTAATGCTTCTGAACTTTATGGTCATATTGAAACTATAGAACAAAGACTACAGCATTTATTTACACTCAGAGAAATTCAAGATGAAACACATGGTTTCCAAGCATTTATTTCATTCCCATTTCATCCGCAAAATACTCAATTAGACAATATAAAACCTATTACATCTTATGAAAGCTTGCGTTTTATCGCTATTTCTCGACTTGTATTGGATAACATTCCTCATATTAAAGCCTTTTGGATGATGCTCACCTTGCCTATCGCTCAATTAGCCCTTGCTTTTGGTGCTGATGATTTAGATGGTACAGTTGAAGAAGAACAAATCATTCATGCTGCTGGCGCTAAAACAGGTCAGAAAATGACTACTGCACAATTGCAAAAAATCATTACCGAAACAGGATATACACCTGTTCAACGTGATTCCTTATATCGAAAAATAAAATAAATTAGAGGTATGATTAATGAACAGACTTTCTGATAAAGAAGCTATTGACCTTTTAAAACATGGTGATATTTTAGAATTAGGTCAACAAGCAAATAAAATCCGCCAAGAAAAACATCCTGGCAACACTGTTACCTTCATTGTAGACCGCAATATTAACTACACTAATATTTGCCTTAATGAATGTCGTTTCTGTGCTTTTTCCGTCGCGAAAATCACAAAGACGCTTATTTATTACCCATAGAAACTATTTTACAAAAAGTAAAAGAAACTCAAGAAGCTGGTGGTACTCAAATCATGTTACAAGGAGGTCTGCACCCTTCTTTACCTTTTGAATATTACTTAAATATGATTAATACCATTAAAACAGCCTTTCCTGATATTGTAATCCATTCTTTTTCTCCTGCGGAAATACTTCATTTCTCCAAGATAGCCAACAAATCTATCAAAGAAACTCTACAAGATTTACGTTCTGCTGGTCTTGCTTCACTTCCAGGTGGTGGAGCTGAAATCTTAGTTGACCGTGTACGCAAAATTGTAAGCCCTAAAAAAATCATGACAGATGATTGGCTAAAAGTAATGGAAACTGCCCACTCTATCGGCATGGAAAGTACAGCTACTATGGTTTTAGGACTAAGCGAAACTATTGAAGAACGCATTGAACATATGCGACGTGTTCGCGACCTTCAAGATAAAACAGGTGGTTTCAGAGCTTTCATCATGTGGACTTTCCAACCTGGAAATACTCAATTAGGTGGCAATAAATTATCCTCATGGGAATATCTAAAAACTCTAGCCGTATCTAGACTCTATTTTGATAATATCTCTCATATTCAAGGCTCTTGGGTTACACAAGGTCAACAAATTGGACAAATAACATTAGCCTTTGGTGCTGACGATTTAGGTAGTATCATGCTTGAAGAAAATGTCGTTCGTGCAGCCGGTACTGCTTATCAAATGTCCATTGACAAAATGGTAAATACAATCGAAAAAGCTGATTTTAAAGCAGCTCAACGTGATACAGAATATAATATCATTCGTCGATTTTAATAAAATTTAATTAAGGAGATTTTTTATGAATACACAAAACATTCCTCAAGCCGATTTTGCCATTATCGGTGGTTCTGGTACATTATCCAGCAATTTTCCATTAGGTGCTAAATGTGATGATGTAAAAATAATTCAAGACCGCATGGTTTTTGATACACCTTATGGCAAAACTACTGAACTTCGCTTATTTGAAGTAGCAGGTACACGCGTTTTTAACTTGTAAAATGCATGGTTGGAGAAGTGGAGTCAATCGTGCTGATGCTTCCCGCCAATTATTCTGGACTTTCCGCGAAGCCGGTGTAAAACGCATTTTCTCTGAAGGTGGTGTAGGTACTATCAATAAATTATTAGATACTAGAGATTTTCTCATTCCTGATGATTATCTCGATATGTCTGTTCGTAAAGATGTTGGACTTGAAGGCAAATATTTACTTGTTATGCGTGATGCACTTTGCCCTCAAATGCGTGAAGAATTAATCAAAAATACACGTAAACATTTCAGCGGTAGAATTTTTACGCGTGGCACTTATGCCAATACAGACGGTCGCCATTTTGAAAGCCCTGCCGAAATCGCTATGTTAAATGGTCATGCAGATATTGTAGGTCAATCTATCTGCCCTGAAGTATATCTCGCTCGTGAAATCGGAGCTTGTTATGCTGGTCTTTACTATGTAGTAAATTATGGCGAAGGTATCAAACCATGGTCTCATCAAGTATTAGAAGATATCTTCTATGATGATGCACCTATGATTAGCAAAATTCTTTTAGATACAATTCGTTCATTAGCCCAGCAAGATAGAAATTGCGAATGTTTATCTTTACGTAAAGAAACTTTATTAAAAGGCATTTATGACGATTAAGATATAAAAATAAGACGTATACATTTATTTGTATACGTCTTTTATATTGCTTTTACTATTTACTTTTATTAATACATTCTAAAAGTCTGTTTATTATTATCCCAATCTACTTTTACATAGCAATCATCAACTTTTTTACCTTCCGCCATAGATTTGCCTTCAGGAACTTCTAAATGAAAACAATTGATGATGAGTTTTCCATTTACAATTTTATTATTCATATTATAATATTTATCTGGATTTATACCAAAACTCTTTAGATTATCCATAGAAATAAATACAGTCCACTTGTCATCTTTTTTGCCTACTAGCCAATAACCTTCTAATTTTGCATGAGTCCCTGCTGTACATTTTACTTCATAGAAAAGTTTATCGGAATTTGCCAATTTTATCTCTTTTATACTTAAATCTGGTACTAATACATCTGTATAAAAATTCATTAAAACTTGATTTTTATCATCTAGCATAACTGAGCAATTATTACCTACATTTTTAAAAGATATCTTACTATTAGGGAAATATGCTACTTCCTTATCGCCTAATATAAATTTATCATTTTGAGTATATTCTAAATTAACGATATCCTCTACTGGCTGTTTAACATCTTCTTTAACTGCATTATTTTTATCTTCACTTACAGTATTTTCCTTATTTGGCTCTGCCGTTACATTTTGCTCAACTTGTTTTGTATCTTTATGAGCAAAATAACTATACGCACCAAAGGAAACTAATCCTAGTAATAAAATTACAGCGATAAAAATACCTATATACTTATATTTTGTATAATTCTTTTCAGTATCTACATTTTGACTGACATTATCGCTTATTGTTTTTTCACTTTGCTTCATTTGCTCATTATTATCTTGGCTATCTTGCTTAATTTGATTTCCACATTTAGAACAAAAATTTTTCATTATCATTTATCTGATTACCACAATTAGGACAAAAATAATAATCATCTCCCTTTGTTACACTTACTATGATAAAGTATAACAAAATAGATGAAAATTAACAGAAACATATAGGAAAGTTAATCTTTTCTTGTAAATTAAATTTGATATCATCTTATTTTTACTTTATTTCTTACATAACTTGCATAGCTTCTACCTATATTATATAATAAATTTGTAACCAAGATTATATATTAATATAAATACGTATTCTCAAGGGGCGCTTTTCTTAGCGTCTTTTTTAGTTTACTAAATGCAAAGGAGATTTTATGAACGCTCGTGAAGTTGCTTTAAATATTTTAAATGAAGTATATACTCAACAAGCTTATGCTAATATATCCCTATCACGCCATTTGCAAAAAATCAATTATCCGACCAAGACCGCCGTTTCATCACTGAATTGGTTTATGGTACAGTAAAAGCAGGCGATACTCTACTTTGGATTTTAAAAAAATTTGTAAATAGACCTTTAAATAAAATTGAACCAACAATTATTAATATATTGCGATTAGGTATTTATCAAATTGTATTCATGGACAAAATTCCTGAATCAGCAGCTTGCAATGAAGCTGTAAACCTTGCTAAAAAATATTCTAATCAAGGTTCTGCAAAATTTGTAAATGGTGTTTTGCGTAATTTAATCCGCCAACCAGAAAAATACGCTATGCCTACAGGCAATAAAGCTAGTGAATTAGCTATTAGAGAACAACACCCTCTTTGGCTAGTAAAAAAATTCATTCATACTTTTGGTAGTGAAGCTGCTATCAAGCTTTGTCAATTCAATAATACTAATGCTCCACTTGTATTGCGTACCAATACTTTGAAAACAACACGACAAGAATTAATCACAGAGCTTATAAATGCAGGTTGTGAAGTTATTCCTTCCAAATTAGCACCAGAAGGAATTATTTGCAAAACGCATACTTCATTAAATCAACTAGCACCATTACAAAATGGTTTTGCCCAAGTACAAGATGAAAGCTCTATGCTTGTAGCTCATGTAATTGATCCTAAACCTAATGAATTTATCATTGATACATGTAGTGCCCCTGGTGGTAAAACTACACATATGGCTACTTTGATGCAAAATAAAGGAAAAATCATAGCTTGTGATATCTATGAACATAAATTAAAACTAATTCAAGATAATGCTAATAGATTAGGTATCAACATCATTGAGCCTAAATTATTAGATGCCCGTGAAATCGGCAACCAATATAAAAACCAAGCAGATAAAGTATTAGTTGATGCACCATGTTCTGGAATGGGCGTACTTCGCCGTAAACCTGACTCTCGTTGGAACAAAACAGCGAAAATCTTTGAAGAATTACCACCTCTTCAATTAGCTATCTTAGAGTCAGCTGCTCTTGCTGTAAAACCTCAAGGCGTTTTAGTCTATAGTACTTGTACAATCATGCCACAAGAAAATATAGAAATCATCAATCAATTTTTAGCTAAACATCCAGAATTCGTTTTAGAAGATATCCGCAAATATTTACCATTTAAAACTAAAAGCAAAGAGAAAACATTACAATTAATGCCATATAAAGATAATACAGATGGCTTCTTTATCGCTCGTATGTACAAAAAAGTATAAAAATCTTAGAATTATTATTTATATTTATTTTAGAAGGGAATTTATAATGACCAATATTTTTGGCTTAAATTTAACTGAACTTACTTCACTAATCACAGATTTAAACCTACCAAAATTTAGAGCAAAACAAATTATTGAGTGGCTCTATCAAAAACATGCTACATCTTTTGATGAAATGACCAATCTTTCCAAAGATTTACGTGAAAAATTGGCACAAGAATTTACTATTGAACGTGCAAAATCTTGTGATAGACTAGACTCTAGTGATGGAAAAACAACTAAATTTTTATTAGAATTTGGCGATGGTATCGGTGTAGAAACAGTTTTAATGCGTCAACCTTATGGTAATAGTATCTGTGTTTCTTCTCAAGCAGGTTGCAATATGGGCTGTAGCTTCTGTGCTTCTACGCTTCACGGCATGGCTAGAAACTTATCCACAGGTGAAATTTTAGCTCAAGCAATGTTTATTCAAGAATTATTAAATCAAACAGGCGAGCAAATCAATAATATAGTAATCATGGGTTCTGGTGAGCCTATGCTCAACTATGATAATGTATTGAACTTCATTCGTTTAGTACATGAGCCTTATTGCTTAAATTTAGGTTATCGCAATATCACAATTTCCACATCTGGTATCGTGCCTGGAATAAATAAATTAGCTCAAGAAAATCTACCTATCACCTTATCTATTTCCTTACACGCACCGAATAATGAATTGCGTACAGAGCTAATGCCTATAAATAAACGCTATCCTATCGAAGAAGTCATTAAAGCTGCTGTAAATTATGCTAATACTACTAAAAGACGCATAACTTATGAATATATCTTAATTGATAAATACAATGATAACATGACTGAAGCAGTAGAATTATGTAAACTCTTAAAAAATCAATTAGCCAATGTGAACTTAATCCCTATCAATCCAGTCAAAGAGCGTAATTACAATCGTCCTTCTTTAGCTAGAATAAAAGCTTTCGCTAAGTATTTAAATGACCATCATCTCACAGCTACCATTCGTCAAGAAATGGGAACAGATATTCAAGCAGCATGTGGTCAATTGCGTAATAAACATTTAGCAAAATAAAAACTCTAGGAGTTGAATTTTTATGTTTTTTTCACGTATGGAAAATTTTCTTGAAAAAAATATTGAAGGTTTTTTTAATCGTAAATTCTCAAGTAATCTACAGATGGCAGAAATAGAAAAAATCATTGACCGTATTTTAATCCGTCAGAAAAAACGCGTAAATCGTGCTATTTTTGTTCCTGATAAATTTACAATTACTATGAGTGATGAAGATTTTAACCAATTAAATAATATAGAAACACAAAATCATTTAAAATTATTTCTTTATAAATCTGTCATTCAAAAAGATTATTTTATGGAAACATTACCAACTATCCATATTCTAAAATCTCCTAAATTTAAATTAGGCGTTTTGTGAAATAACGGCTAAATTTAATAGTGATAAAACTTCTGATACAGACGATGATAATGTAAATGATTTAGAACAAGGTACGATTATTGTCCCTAACCTTGATATAAAAGAAATAACTAATCCTTCACATAAACAACAAGCTTTAAATTTTGCTTCTTTAACTATTATTGAAGGACCAGATAAAGACTCTTATTTAGCTTTTGGTTGTAATCAAATTCATCTTGGCAGACGTGATAAAAATGAATTTCTTTTAACTGATGTAAATGTATCTAGACTTCATGCCTATATTACCTTTGAACATGGTAGACACATTCTTCGTGATGCTAATAGTTTAAATGGCACATCTGTTAATGATAGACCTATAACTAATTTCTGTTTATGCCCTGGAGATATTATTCAAATAGGAAATACTCGTATTGTTTATGACCTTATTTGATAAATTATTTAAATACAAAAAGAAGTGGTATTTATATGTACCACTTCTTTTTTATTTTATCAATATTAATGTTTTTGATTAAATGCATCAAATCCTGGATATACAGCAGATTGTTTTAAATCCTCTTCAATTCTCAATAATTGATTATATTTAGCTACGCGTTCACTTCTGCTAGGTGCTCCAGTTTTAATCTGACAAGTATTTAAAGCCACTGCTAAATCAGCTATAGTAGTATCTTCTGTTTCACCAGAACGATGAGAAGTAACAGCAGTATAACCAGCTTTATGAGCCATTTTAATAGCTTCTAAAGTTTCAGAAATAGAACCAATTTGATTTAACTTAATCAAAATAGAATTTCCTGCTCCTTCTTTTATACCACGAGATAATCTTTCTGTATTAGTTACAAATAAATCATCACCTACAAGCTGAACTTTATCGCCAATAGCATCTGTTAATTTCTTCCAGCCTTCCCAATCTTCTTCATCAAGACCATCTTCTAAAGAAACAATTGGATATTTTTCCACTAACATTTTCCAATGAGCAATTAATTCATCAGTAGTAAATTTTTTACCAGATTTAGGTAAGATATACTCTCCTATTTTATTACCTTTCCATTCACTAGCAGCTGCATCAATAGCAATCATAAAATCTTTACCAGGCTCATATCCTGCTATTTTTACTGCTTCTAAAATTACTTCAATAGTCTCCTCATCACTAGAAAGATTTGGAGCAAATCCACCTTCATCGCCGACAGATGTTGCTAAGTTTCTGTCCTTCAATAATTTTTGTAAAGCATGGAAAACTTCACTACACCAACGAAGTGCTTCTCTAAAGCTTGGAGCACCTGCTGGCATAATCATGAACTCTTGGATATCTACTGTATTAGTTGCATGTGCTCCACCATTTAAGATATTCATCATTGGCACAGGTAATCTATTGCCATTAATGCCACCAAAATAGCGATAAAGTGGAATACCTAAAGATTTACTAGCAGCTTGTGCACTAGCTATTGATACCGCTAAAATAGCATTTGCGCCTAAATTTGATTTATCTTTTGTACCATCAGCTTCTATCATAGCATTATCTACAGCATAAATATCAGAAGCATCTTTTCCTACTAAAGCATTATGAATGATAGTATTAATATTTTCTACAGCATTTAAAACACCTTTTCCATTATAACGTGTTTTATCTCCATCACGAAGCTCTAAAGCCTCAAATACGCCTGTAGAGGCACCACTAGGAGCACAACCTCTACCAACTGTTCCATCTGCTAAAATTACTTCAGCTTCTACAGTTGGATTTCCTCTAGAATCAATAATTTCTCTACCAATTACTTTTTCGATTTTTAATTTATTAAATATCATTTAAATATCTCCTTTGATAATATTTTAAGCAAATGATTTTTATTCTCAATTCATTTATATATTATCATAATTAAGATAGATTATCAATATTTATTGTAAATAAAAATAACTTAATAATTAATAAAATAAAAAAATAACCTTAGAGCATTTTAGCCCTAAGGTTATTTTAATCATTAACACATGTGTTTAAAATCTACTAAATCTGAATTAATTAGATAGTATGAACACGGATTGTGCTTGTGTTACCTTCACCAAATTTCATACCAGAAGTGATGATTGTTTTATCACCCTGTTTTACAATGCCCTGACGAACAGATGCAGCAGTAGCTGTTGCGATCATTTCATCAACATCGTCCCAAGCTTTACCTTCTACTGGAACAACGCCCCAACGAAGATTTAAGTGACGAGCTACACGATCATTTGGAGTATAAGCGATAATTGTAGCTTTTGGACGATATTTAGATACAACTTTAGAAGTGTAACCGCTTTCAGTTGGAGTGATGATAGCTTGTGCACTAAGTTCATAAGCCATCTGTACTGTAGCATGAGCGATAACATCAGTTGTAGAAACATTGTGATGAGTGAAACCTTTAGATACGAAGATTTCTTTGTATTCAAGAGCTTGTTCTACACGTTTAGCAATAACGTTCATTGTAGAAACAGCTTCTAATGGATAATCACCATTAGCGGATTCACCAGAAAGCATGATAGCGTCTGCACCATCAAAGATAGCGTTAGCAACGTCAGAAGCTTCTGCACGAGTTGGACGTGGGTTAGAAGTCATAGTTTCAAGCATCTGAGTAGCTACGATAACTGGTTTACCAAGTTTGTTACATTTTTTGATGATATCTTTCTGAATAAGTGGAACTTCTTCAGCTGGCATTTCAACACCAAGATCACCACGAGCAACCATGATAGCGTCGGAAGCAGCAATGATAGCATCAATATTTTTAACAGCTTCAACACATTCGATTTTGGAAATGATTTCCATGTGTCCACCATGTTCTTTAATAAGAGCACGGATAGCTTCAACGTCTTCAGCACGTTGGATGAAGGAAGCTGCTACGAAATCCATATCATGTTCAATACCGAAAATGATATCGTTTCTATCTTGTTCAGAAATAGCAGGAAGACCGAGGGATACACCAGGAGCTGCAGCACGTTTACGAGTGCTCATAGGACCATCATTTAAAATTGTGCAAACGATGTCTTTACCTACGATTTCGTCAACATGAAGACCTACAAGACCATCAGAAAGTAATAAAGTATTACCTGGTTTAACTTCTGTGTAAAGTTTTTTATGATTGATGGAAACATGAGTTTCGTCACCTGGAATGTCATCATTAGTTAAAGTGAATTTATTACCTTTTTTAAGGTATACTTTACCTTCAGCAAAATCGCCAAGACGCATTTCAGGTCCTTTTGTATCAAGCATTAAAGATACAGTTTTACCCATTTTTTTGAACTTCTTAACTTTATTAATACGTTCTTCATGTTCTGCATAGTTCACCATAGAGAAGTTGAAACGAGCAACGATTCATTGACCGTTTTCAATAACGTTTTCTAAAAGTTTCAGTAACCATTGTTCATAAGTTAGGACCACTTTGTGCAAACTGATTTTTGTTTTTCTTTAACAATTTTTAAAATACCCCTTACCTTAAATTAATAATT
>ENA-OPZD01000151-OPZD01000151.1-human-gut-metagenome-genome-assembly--contig:-NODE-151-length-22849-cov-2.940894_pt1 | contig 22849 bp, 26 predicted proteins | sample MGYA00242479_ERZ504495 | MGnify/ENA primary metagenome ERZ504495 (study PRJEB26092, sample SAMD00036286) | human gut metagenome | host: Homo sapiens | study: EMG produced TPA metagenomics assembly of... | reverse complement strand
CATAACGGAAATTATAAGGTTGGAGAATTAAAATATATCTACAGGAACGAATTGTTAAAAGAATGGTAGTGATGTTCATCTTTCAAAATATGAATATGATATTTTACTTCTTTTAGCGAAAGTCCAGGTAGAATATTTGGAAAAGAAATGGTTTATGATCTGGTATGGAATGAACCTTATTCCGGTGATTATAATGCGGTTATGCGACATATCTGCAATATCAGAGAAAAATAGAAGATGATCCTGGACAACCATTATATATACAAACAGTACAAGGTGTAGGATATCGGTTTAACGGGAATTTAGGCAGCGAGTGAAATCGCTGCCTATTATTATGGTTTTACAAAGAAGGAAGTTTGTTATGGGAAGATTTTTCTATTTCAGGATCATCCGGTTTTAGATACTTGGACAAGTTTTGATGTATCAATTCCAACTCTTTCATTTCTTTCCGAAAGGAAACATATTGAGTATTTATTGACTTCTTTCTGGAAATAAGCTCTGAAATTTGAGCCTGTAACTTATTGGTATTGAGCTGTTTCAGGTCTATACCATTTTCCTGTAAAATATGCTCGGCACCAGCGAAAAGGATAATTTGAGATTCATATTTACGGAAATAACGATCCGGATTTTTGGAACTTTTATAATGGTCATCGTAAATTTTATTTTTCTGATATTGTTCGGCATATTTTAGCATTTCTCGAAGATGACGTATCTGAGACTCGAGAGAAACAACAGAGGTATTTACCTCTTTTTGCTGCATATGTAACAAGGCTATGCGGTCTTCAAGTTCTGAAAAATTATGTAGATATGTGTGAGCATCTTGTTATATTCAGCAGAGACAATTTTTAAATTTTCCTTATTTGCCCATTTCTGAAGTCCAATGTTTTCTGCTATATTGGGAGTGTTGGTGTCTATTAACTTATTACGAACAGAAGGAACGGTAGTCTGCGAAGCTTATTATTAATGCGTTCTTTGATACGTTCCTTAGTAAAATTTTTTCCTAAAGATTTAGCACTTCCACGCACTGGACGGGACATATCGGGAGAACGAAAGGTAATGTATTTCCTGCTGTTTTCGCCAAATTCTGCGTTTTTTATTTTCATATCCTTTAGCTTCCATAAATGCAAGAAATTCTGAGTAAGTGGAAACGATTCGGATTGTCTGGTTGATATCTTTTCGCAGCTGCGCTTTTTTACTGGATTCAGATTTATTTGCAGCCCATTCATTGTATTTCATTCCTTTTTTACCATCTGGCATAATTGTGGACAGGTTATGTTCCTGGCATAAAGTGTCGCTGAGATTTTCGTATTTTCCAGTAATTCTTTTTACAGTCATGATAATGAGAAAAAGTGATATTATCTGCAGAACAGAAAATCAAATGGTTATGTACATGACCTTTATCAGTGTGTGTTGTCAGAACATAGGAGTATTTTCCCTCCAGTAAGCGATCCGCAAGTTCTTTGCCAATTTGATGGGCTTCTTCATAGGAAACTTCACCAGGGGAAAATGCCTGAATCAGATGAAATGCCTTATTTGTATTGTGCGGATCTCTGCAGTCATGTGTATGATCCAAAGTGTATTTAAAGTCAAGAACGGCTGTTTCGGGAGAGCAGGCAAAGGAAGAAATATATAGATTCTGGTCAGTTTTATCTGGATTGCAGATGTATTCTATTGCTTTATTAACGGTTGTTTGATACCATGGATTTTTGTAACTGCCATATTTTTCCATTAACTCCTTTATATCGTCCAGGTCCTTTGGGTAAACTGTATTGGTACTGTTTATACGATGGTGATCTGATTCAAATTGCTGCTGATATTGCCAACAGGGTATTCATTTTTCGGATATGAGAGTAGTCTACTTCATATACAAATCCATATAAGATCATTTTCCGTAGAAAGGCAGATTTGCTTTTCATCCTGGAAAGACGATATTTTTCTTCTAAAATGTATTGTTCGTCATCATTCAAATAAAATTGTACGGGATGAATTCTGGTACGTTTGCTCATTGAAATCCTCCAATTCGTTTTTTCTATAAAAAGAGTACAAAAAACTGTCTAACCAGTTCGGCTATGACAGTTATATTACTTGGCTGTATGATGTTTGGACAGATGTGTCTACAGTTTATTTTAACAGGAGTAGGCGGAAGCGTCAAATTAAGAAATTATAAAATATGAGAGGACCAGGGATACCTTTCAGAAAAATCTCTGATCGGCTTCCAGCTATTTATTCCGGATATGTATAAGTTGATCTTTGCAACAGGATATTTTCCCAATCTCGTTCATGGCGCAACACTCGGAGAATATGAATCTCTTTTGTTTACTTCCATTATAATATAAAAATAATAGATGGCGGAAAAGATCTTTTATGTATGGAATATCCTCTGTACAGAATTTGAGTTCGGGGAAAGGCAGTACTGAACTGGCTTAAATTCTGCATTTGTTCTTTCAGATCAGATTGAAAACGGTCAGCACGTTGCTGGCCGAATTCTTCTTCAATATAATCTGCAATGTCTGTGACATCGTAAATTGCTTCCCAGGTTAAAATAATTCTATATTCTTGCATTTCTTCGTGCATCCCTTAATTCTGCGATTTTGCGAAAAGCATCTTCCAGTGGCAATTCACGACCAGCTTCCATATCATCAATTCCCCGGTCTAACATGCGGAGAAGATGATTGTTTTTCCTGGCTTTTTATCGTGTTGAGGTATTTTTTTTGTTAATTCCATGAAATCACTCCAATCATACGGTTTATAAATAGTGTATGTTGTTCAGAAGTATCTATCCATAGTCTAGCATATAATTGGAAGCAATACAATTAAATTATTTGCAGGAGCGTCCGTCAGACCAAGAAGATATTCGCAGGAAACATTAAATACTTCGGCCAGTGCGACAACTTCGTAGTCGGGAACGAAACGTGTGCCTTGTTCAATTCGCAGGTTGCCAGATCATTAAAATCATATCCTGCAAGTTGTAATTTGGCAGCGAGCGTTTTCTGAGTAAGATTATGAGCCTTTCGTAATTCTTTTACCCGTTGTTCTATTCTGTTTTTGCTGTTCGTTTTTTATCCCAATAAATAATCGTTCTGATCCTCAAAAGTTTCTAAAGATGAAGTATTATTATTGATTTTAAGGAAAAATATTGTTACTATACTTCTCCCCTTTGGTCCAAAACCGGAATTTAGTTTTTCATTTAAGTTAACTAGCTTTTTCTATAAAAAGCTGTATCCAGCATTATAAAAAAGAAAATATGTTCGATATTTTATTGCGAAATTTTTGATATCATGGTATACTATATGTATGAAAGAAAATCTTATACATTACCGCACTTGTGTGTGTAATATTAATTACCATATGGTATGGTCAGTGAAATACCGGCGGAAGATATTAAATGCGGAGGTCGAGGCATATCTGCAGGAACTGGTGCAGGAGATCGCAGAAGATAAGGGCTTTACGATCCATCTGTTTGAATGTGGGGAAGGAGACCATGTACACTGTTTTGTGTCAGCCCCTCCGAAATTATCCATAACTGCGATCGTGAAATACCTGAAGGGGATCTCCGGCAGGAAACTTTTCGAACGTTTTCCGGAAATAAGAAACCAGCTTTGGAAAGGGGAGCTGTGGAACCATTCCTATTATGTGGAAACGGTCGGATCTGTATCGGAAGAAAATATCCGCAGGTATATCGAACATCAGAGCAAAGCGTACTGATACGATGGAGGAGAGGAAATGCTGCTGTCAAAGAAAACATCCATAAAGGTCAGCCGGGAATATGCGAACCTCATCGGGCATATGTGTTATGCAGCATCCAAGCTCTGGAATGTCTGTAATTACGAGCGTCAGCATTACAAAGAAACAGGGATGGAGCAGTATCCTGACTGGTACTATCAGAAAAAAGCCCATAAAGAGGATCTGTGGTATAAACAGCTCCCGTCCCAGACTGCCCAGGAAGTCTGCAGGCTGCTGGACAAGGCATGGAAGTCTTTTTATGTCCTGAAAAGATCCGGGGGGATCGAGACTCCCAGACCGCCGCGGTTTAAGCAGGAAAGTATCCCCATTACCTATATGCAGATGGGGATCGTGCATGAGCGGGATACGGACAGAGTCCGCCTGTCCCTTCCAAAGACATTAAAAAAATATATGGAAGAAACATATCAGATCCATGAAAACTTTCTTTACCTTGAAAATAAGATTTTCAGGGGCATGGACCAGATCAAACAGCTGCGGATCTATCCGCCGGAGAAGGGAAGCTGTAAAATTATTGTTGTTTATGAGGTTCCTGACCAGGAAGAACTTCCACAGAACGGACATGAACTGTCTATTGATCTGGGGCTTCACAACCTTATGACGTGTTATGATTCTGGAAATGGAAAGACGTTTATCCTGGGCAGGAAGTACCTTGCACTGGAAAGATATTTCCATAAAGAGATCGCAAGGGTGCAGGCCCAGTGGTATGGGCAGCAGTCCGGAAAGGGAGTAAAACATCCGGTCACATCAAAACATATCAGGAAGTTATATAAGAGAAAACAAGACTCAGTAACGGACTATCTGCACAAGATCACAAGATATCTTGCAGAATACTGCCGGGAACAGGAGATCACCTGTGTCGTTACAGGGGATATCCGGAACATCCGGAGAGAAAAAGACCTGGGACACAGGACAAACCAGAAGCTTCACAGCCTGCCGTATAACAGGATCTACATCATGCTGGAATATAAGCTGAAAAGATATGGGATCCGTTTTATAAAACAGCCTGCAAATAAAAAGTCAAGGCTAAATTGAAAGAATATTGAAAAATTTATACAGGTTGAAAATTGGGTATCAAAATTAGACCACCACGCCAGTGCTGGTCTGAAAATTTTGGTGGATAATTAAGACTCTGGAAGAGATGCGAGATATTCTTTCACTCGTCCGTAGTAGATTCTTAGAAACTTGTTGGCACCTGCAGTCATATAGACATAGTAAGGCTTGCCTTGAGCACGTTTCTTATCTAAGAACTGATAAACAGGATCATCTTGAGGATGCGTTTTAATTAGGACATCCATTACCTGAAATAAAGTCTTTCTTAGATCAGCGGAACCTCGTTTTGAGGTAGGAACACTTTTTTGTTCATAGGTTCCGGATTCATTAACACCGGGATCTACACCGGCAAATGCAGTAATAGCACTTTTGTGAGTGAAACGGGAAACATTTCCAATCTCAGCCATCAACTGAGGACCAAGTGAAGTTCCAACACCTTTCATAGCCATAACGACAGGATACTCCGGGAGTTTGGATGCAGTTTCATTCATGAGAGTGCGTAGTGACTCAACAGTTGTAGAGGCACTATTAAGCTGGTCTACAGCCTGCTTGATAATAAGCTTTGTAATGGCATCCTTTGGAAGTACAGGAACAAGTTCCTTTGCTTTTCCATAGATTTCTTCAGCTTTTGACTGACTGAAGTTGTACTTCTTGCGTTTGCACCAGTTTTGATAATGGTCGATAAAGGCATTCAGGGACATTTTACGGACACAGTCCACATGCCAGTATGTAGATGCAAAATCAACCCATTTCTGGCTGCCGTCACTGCGTGCAGGACTGTCAAAGTAAGTATTAACACCAGGATAGGTTTGGTCAAGGATGCCGATAAGATTATTTTTCATAGCTGTCTTATGCTTCATGTAAAAGCCGAACTGGCGATTCATGGTTTTGAGCTGATTGCGTAATTCATTCATAACATTATACTGTTTAAGGTTTTGCCATTTGTCAAGAGCATATCGGGCAATCTTAACAGCATCCGCTTTGTCAGATTTCACTTTACGAAGAGAATCATTATCAAAGTCTTTGATAAGTTTTGGGTTAATGGCACTGACGAAAAGATTTGCCTCCAAAAGCTGATGAGCGAGGACTTCATAATAACGTCCTGTGTGCTCCATTACGATTCGAGACTCACCTTCAACAGAGTTGATGAGTTCTATAAGTGAATGGATATCGCTGGCTGTGTGTTTGATTTCGAAAGGTGTGGAAACAATTTCACCGAAAGGCCGCATAATAGCAACCACACTTTTACTTTTAGAAACATCGATACCTACTGCGTTCATAAATTGTCACTCCTTAAGATTATTGCAATGGATAAGTACCAGTTTTACTCATTGCCTATTCAATCTACTGTGGTGTGACACGAATGCACCTAAGGTGATTCAACCTGCATAAAACGAACGCTGCGAATGAGGAACTGGTTATCAGTCTGTTTTACGGACGCGAAGTCCAAGGAAGAAAAAGATATCCAATTGCTACCTACATTCTAACAGCTTAAGCAACAAGATGGATAATTCCTTACTGGATGTAAGGGATATTAACCATAAATATATTGTAGTAGGAAGAAAGTTATACCAGCCAGTGCAGTCCGCTGTCACCGGAAGTAGGGAAAAGATATGCGGAACCGTCCAACCGGAAAGAGAGAGGATCATATAGGGATGGAAACAGAGTCTATAATGCAGATGCGGTAGGCGCATATAATATCCTGAGAAAATATCACTCCGTATCCGAAATAAAAAGAGAATTGTCCGTAACCGGACTGAAAACACCGGAAATAATAAAAGTAGCTGTATAGCTCTAAAGAGCAAACAGTAGTGGTGCCATGGATGCACCCTGAAAAAAGGCGGGATACCGCCTTAATTCAGATGCTCTGGTAACTCAGTTACCGAGTAATTCACTCTCTTGACATTATCATAAGCAACACCCCTGAGCTAAATGTAACTCTGGCATGTTCGCTGATTATCTCATTGCTTACAGTAAGTCCACTGTCTGCTGCTGTCAGACAATAGTTACTCAGGGGATATTTAAATCCTTCCAGAGTCAGATCTGTCACATTTCCTCCAAATGGAAAAAATGACACATATTTTCCAAACTGTTCTGACTTTTTCAGAACTGTTCCGTCTGAAATAAGCTTCATATAATTATACCGATCCACAAGTGTTACTTCTGCCCCCTGGTTTTGTGCCAGGACAAGGAGTCCGAAATTCGCCATCAGATGATCTACTCTGTTTCCTGTCACACCAAAGATCACTATCTTTTTCGCACCGGTCCTGATCGCATAATTCATGGCAGACTGTGTATCTGAGTCATCTTTTTCCGGTCTCAGGCGGATAACTTTTATTTCTTTTTTTCTATTTCCAAAGCCTTTTTGCAATTTCCACTCAGTCATTCCACCATAGGGAATTTCACTGTCCATACTTCTTTCTTCATGAATTTCCAGGAATTTTTTTCCATCTTCAGACAGACTGTCAAAATCTCCAATAACTGCATCCGGCAAAAGCTGATGCTCCAGAAAGAATTCCAGCCCTTTATCAGCTGCGATTAGACAGGCTTCATTCTTTTTTAAAAAATCGAGGGCAAAATCACTGTGGATATTGCCCCCGCTTACAATTATCGTATCTATCATGCTCTTCCTCAGTCAATCCTTCTTATGATCTCATCCATTCGTTCTCTGGCATGTTTTACATTTTTTGCCAGATCATCGTTGAAAACATAAGAACCTGCTACCAGCAGATTTGCACCTGCTGTGAGCACTGTCTCCATTGTCTCATCATTGATGCCACCATCAACCTGAACATCTACATCCAGATCCTCGGCCTCGATCAGTTCACGTACTTCCCTGATCTTTTCCGTACATTCTTCCATATACTTCTGACCGCCAAATCCCGGCTGTACAGTCATGATCAGAACCATATCCACATCGCTGAGCATATGACTTATATCATTTACAGGTGTAGCCGGTTTGATGGAAACTCCCACCTTCACACCTGCTTCCCTGATCTGTTCAATAGTTCTCTCAAGATCTTCACATGCCTCCGCATGTACTGTAATGGAATCTGCCCCACATTCCACAAAATCTCTGATATATCTCTCAGGCTCTGTAACCATGAGATGTACATCAAAAAACAACTTTGATTCCTTTCGGATAGACTTTATCACCGGCATTCCAAAAGAAATACTCGGTACAAAATCACCATCCATAACATCAATATGAAGCCATTCAATCCCCTCTTTTTCCAGGGTTTTGATCTGTTCGCCCAAACGGTTAAATCTGCGATAAAATAGAAGGACACAACTATACATAATTAGAATCTCCTTTTCTCTTTTAATTCATTATAAAGTCCCAGATAATCTTCATAGCGAAGCTGGCTGATCTCATGCTCAGCCAATGCTGCTTCACGCCACAGTCCGGTTCATGGATATGTCTGCATCCCTGAAATCTGCACTGTTCTTCATATCTGCGAAACTCCGGAAAATACGCCTTAAGTTCCTGTTCTTCTATATCTGTCAGATATAAAGAAGAAAATCCCGGTGTATCCATCAGATAAGTATCATGTCCCACCGGTATCACCTGAGAATGACGCGTGGTATGCTTTCCACGTTTCAGCTTCTTACTTATCTCCCCGGTTTCCATCTGTACATTTTCCTGCAGTGCATTGGTAATTGAAGATTTTCCCACACCGGAAGGTCCTGCAACTACAGTTGTTTTTCCTTTCAGGATCTCACGTATTTCATCCAGCCCCTCTCCATTAAAAGTGCTGGAAAAAATCACATCATATCCACAACTCTTATAAGTTTCATATAAAAGCTCCAGTTCTTCCTGTTTTGCAAGATCTTTCTTGTTAAAACATATGACTGCCGGAACATTCTCTTTCTCCATCATGATCAGAAAACGGTCAAGCAGCATAAAATTAGGTTTCGGATTCTCCATCGCAAAAATCACAAAAGCCTGATCCACATTGGCAACGGCCGGACGGATCAATGAATTTTTCTGGGAAGGATGGCAGTCACACTGCCTTCCTTCTCCTGTTCATCCAAAACCTCTATCTCCACATTATCCCCTACAAGAGGTTTCTGTTTATCTTTTCTGAATATTCCCTTTGCTTTGCATTCATAAATCTCATCATTTTCTGCATAGATGTAATAAAATCCTGCAATTCCTTTTATTATCTTTCCCTGCATGGATCATTCAGCCTTAGCAAATGTAATAGAATAATTTCCGAGTTCCTGATAAGTTCCACTGATCTGTTCAGACAGATACAAAGTACCCTCGCTGATACCAGGTGCACCTGTGATATCCAGATCATATGGGAACTGGATTACCTGATCTTCCAGAACAACTGAAGCTGTCGGTGTTCCGTTTACATTCTGGATCAGTTCCAGACGAACCGGACCTCCGGAATATCCTGACGGAGTATTCAGAGTCTGTGTACATTTCCATACTTCCCCGGCTGCTGCCGCCGCACTGTTATCTGCTGTCTGTGCCGGAGCATCAGATGACGCAGCAGTATCTGCGCTGTCACTCTGAGCCGAAGGTTCCTGATCTCCGGTACTTACTGTGATCACAACATTCACATTATCCGGATCTTCCCAGTTTCCGGCTTCCGGTTCCTGTGAAATTACTTCTCCTTCTGCCACCTCTGTACTCTTTTCCTCTTTTACTTCCACATTGAGGAACTTACCAAAAGTAGTAACTGCATCATTCTTTGTCATTCCGACAACACTTGGAACCTCCACACTGTCTCCATAGTCCACGCCTCGACTGACAATCAGTGTTACGCTGTCCCCTGCTGAAACAGAGTTTCCGGCTGCCGGAGTTGTGGAGACTGCATATCCCGGATCTGTAACCGGAGTACCATCATCATTTAATTCACTGTATTCTTTCTGTATCTCAACAGTTAATCCCATATCTTCCAGAGTCTGCTGTGCGTCTACTCCGGTCTGTCCATCCACATCCGGAATTGTGATCTTCTGCGCACCCTTGCTGATATAATACTTAATGGTCGTATACTGCTCTACTTTACTTCCCTTTGGAATATCCTGTGAAGAAATGGTTCCTTTTGCCTGATTTGAAGCCTCCTCGCCCATAGGCTGAATACCCAGTTTCATATCTTTTGTGATATTCTTTGCTTCATCCTCTGTTTTTCCTACCAGATTCGGCACAGTTATCATTCCGTCATCATCTGATTCCGATGTATCTGAGCTCAGTTTTGTCTGTATCATTGTTACTTCCAATAAGTCCGGCGCCTTTCCTGCGACCAGAATGATTGCTATCAGAATCACAACACCCATCAGAAGTCATTACAATAGTCAGCCCATGTCCGCCTCTTTTTCTTTTCTCAGGCTTATCTGATTTCTTCCCGTGCTTTTTCACTTCCGGCTCATCATCATAATCTGTTTCATTGATTTCTTCTTCCAGAGCCTCAGGTTCTGACTTTGCGATCTGCTTCGGCATATGTTTGATCTCGCCAAGCTCCTTATCTGAGATCACAACTGTTTTTGCTTCGTTATCCACAGACGTCAGCGTTACGAAATCTCCCTGTGGATCGATCAGAGAATGCTTCAGATCTGCGATCACATCCTCCATATTCTGATAACGGCGATCCACGCTTTTCTGTGTACATTTCAGAATGATCTGCTCCAGACTGTGGGGAAGCTCCGGTGTATAAATACTTGGAGGAACAATCTCTTCCTGAAGATGTTTGATAGCAATAGCTACTGTGGTATCTCCGTCAAAAGGAACCTTCCCTGTAACCATTTCATACATTGTGATACCCAGTGAATAAATATCACTCTTCTCATCACTGTATCCGCCTCTGACCTGTTCCGGTGAACTGTAATGAACAGATCCCATTACATTTGAGCTTATGGTATTGGAAGAAGCGGCTCTTGCAAATACCAAAATCTGTTACTTTTTACCTTTCCATCCATGGAAATGATAATATTCTGCGGTTTTTACATCACGATGTACAATCCCATGGCTGTGTGCAGCTTCCAGTCCCATGGAGACCTGGATTGCAATACTGGTTGCTTCTTTTACAGAAAGCTTTCCCTTTTTGGAAATGTACTCCTTGAGAGTAATTCCCTCAATAAGCTCCATAACAATGTAATAAACTCCGTTATCGTCACCAACATCAAATACATTCACTATATTCGGATGTGTCAGGACTGCTGCAGCCTGAGCCTCACTTTTAAACTTGCGGATAAAACGTCGTATCCTCTCTGAATTCCGGCTTAAGAACTTTTACAGCAACAAACCGATTCAGCTTATGGTCTTTTGCCTTGTATACGTCCGCCATTCCGCCGGTACCAATTTTTCCTAATATCTCATAGCGTTCTGCTATGATCATTCCCGTTTTTAACATGCTTTCACCTCGTCTTGTGAATGGTTCTACCAATACAATTGCAATATTATCCTTGCCGCCATTGCGGTTTGCTTCTTCTTATAAGTATCCTGCCTTTTTCATCCAGATCTGTTAGATGTGTCAGAAATGATTTCCCTCAGCTGGCTGTCCTCAACCATGTTGCTGAGCCCGTCCGAACACATCAAAAACTACATCTCCGGGTTCCAGTTTCAGATCAAAGAAATCAATATCCACTGTTTTCTCTGCTCCAAGTGCTCTTGTAATGATATTTTTCTTCGGATGCTTCCTTGCCTGTTCAGGGTCAAGTTCTCCCATTCTTACCATCTCCTGCACCAGTGAGTGATCCCTTGTTATCTGCTGAATCTTCTCTCCGATCACATAAAGTCTGCTGTCACCTACATTTGCCACATAAGCGTAATGTCCTACGATAGTAGCTGCCACTATCGTTGTTCCCATTCCTCTGAGTTTCTCATCCTGCTGTGCCTGGGCAAGAATCTCGGTATTTACACATTCAATGGCATGACGGATTACCTTTACCGGATTAAAATCCGCATCCTGCCGGATTTCCTCCACCATAGATGTAACCGCATGAGAGGATGCATAATCACCTGCATTATGACCACCCATACCATCTGCAACAACAAACAGATTCGGAAGATTTCCAACCGGGTCAGCAGTTGCGAACACATAATCCTGGTTCATCTTCCGCTTTTGCCCGACATCAGTAGCTGAATATATCCTCATGTCACTTCTCGCTTTCTGTTTTTTCCATATAACTTTTTCTTAACTGTCCACAGGCACCATCAATATCACTGCCCATTTCTCTTCTAATAGTAACATTTATTCCACATTTTTCAAGTTTTATTTTGAAATTCTCCACAGCCTGTCTTGTTGAACGCACAAAGGAACGTTCCTTAATAGGGTTTACCGGGATCAGATTTACATGGCAGTTCATATCTCTGATTCTGCCGGAAAGTTCCCTTGCATCCTCATCGCTGTCATTAACTCCGGCTACCAGACTGTATTCAAATGTGATCCTGCGCCCGGTTTCTTTAAAATAATAACGGCAGGCTTCCAGAACCTCATCCATGCTGTATTTGTTTGCGATCGGCATCAGTTCCCGTCGCTTCACATCATTAGGTGCGTGAAGGGAAAGTGCAAGTGTCATCTGAAGCTTTTCTTTTGCAAGGTCATAAATCTTCGGAACCAACCCACAGGTAGATACAGTCAGGTTTCTCTGACTGATATGAAGTCCTCCTTCTTCTGTCAGGATATGTATAAACCTGAGAAGATTTTCATAATTATCAAGAGGTTCCCCCGTTCCCATGACCACAACATTGGAAACTCTTTCTCCTGTCAGAGCCTGTATCCTGTATATCTGATCCAGCATTTCTGACGGGAGAAGACATCTGGTCAGTCCTCCTATGGTAGATGCACAGAATCTGCATCCCATGCGGCATCCCACCTGAGAAGAAATACAGACAGAATTTCCATGTTTATACCGCATGAGAACACTCTCTATCACATTTCCATCACTGAGACGGAACAGATACTTCTGTGTACCGTCAATCCGGGATGTCTGTACATCTACCATCTTCAGTGCTGTGACAGGATATTCTTTCAGTTTTTCCCTCAGGCTTTTGGAAAGATTTGTCATCTCATCATAAGAAGTAACAAGGTGTTCATGCAGCCAGCTGTAAATCTGCTTCGCACGAAAAGGCTTATCTCCCAGAGTGGTCATCAGTTTCTTTAATTCGTCGATCGTCATTGACTTAATGTCTGTCATTACTTATTTTCTCCTGAATTTTGCAATAAAGAAGCCATCTGTTTTGTGTACTCCCGGCAGAAGCTGAAGATAACCCAGAGCTGTTGTCTCAGAATGCAGTTCTTCCGGAAGATACGGATCAATACTCTCCAGTTTGAACGGATGATTATTCATAAACCACAACATGTTCTCTTCATTCTCTTCCTTTGCGATAGTACAGGTACTAAATACCAGCACTCCGCCCGGTTTCACATATTCTGCCGCATTGTCAAGGATTGTTCTCTGAAGGATTACAATCTCTTCCTGCTTCTGTGCTGTCACCCTGTATTTGATCTCCGGCTTCTTTCCAATTACTCCATATCCGGAACATGGGACATCTGCCAGAACGACATCTGCCTTGAGTTCTGAATCTACATCAAATACCGTAGCATCCATCACATGAGCCTGCACATTAATGCAGTCTGTTCTGTGAATATTCTCTTCGATCATATCCACTTTGTACTGGCTGATATCGCGTGCATCTACTGTTCCGTAATCTCCCATTTTATCTGCAACATGGAGACTCTTTCCACCAGGTGCTGCGCACATATCTATCACATAATCCCCTTTTTGCGGATCTGCAATTTCTGCCACCAGCATGGAGCTTACATCCTGCACCTGGATTTTCCCCTGTATAAATGCATCCAGTGCAAGAATATGGTTATAATTTGAAATTTCATATGCATAGGGAAGATAAGGTGCAGGTTTCACTTCCACTCCCTGATCGACCAGGCTCTCATAAATCTCTTTCTGTGGATATTTATGAGTTCTGCAGCGTACTGTGATCGGTTTCTCAGTGAGAAAATCTGTAAGGATCTTTTCTGTTTTTTCTTCCCCCGTAATCCTCAAGCCAACGGTTTACCAGTGTTTCCGGCATAGAATATCTGACAGACAGATATCTGACCGGATTTTCTTCCCTTGAAGGAAGTTTCAGATTTTTCCACTCTCTGGCAATCGTACGAAGAACACCGTTTACAAAAGGTTCAGGCTGTAAAAGCCTTTTCTCTGTGCCAGCTTCACCGCTTCATTACACACTGCGCTGTCCGGCACACTGTCCATAAACCTGATCTGATAAACTGCACTTCTCAGGATTTCCCTGATCACAGGCTTCATTTTATCTACAGATACTTTTGAATATGAATCAATAATATAATCTATTAAAATACGATATTCCAGTGTTCCTTCGCAGACTCTGGTAATAAAAGCTCTCTCCTGTCTTGGAAGGAACTGATATTTGGAAAGAGCATTGCGGATAGCGATATGGCTGTGTTTTCCCTCTTCCTCGATTTCCAGTAATATCTGCAATATCAGTTCTCTTGTATTTATTCCATTAGTCACGGTCTCTTCCTCCGGCAAGTATGATCAGTCTTAAAAGCTGCAGAATTGATGAAGCAAGTGCTGCAACATAGGTGAGTGCCGCTGCTGTAAGGACTTTTCTTGCACCTTTTACCTCATCAGCTCCAAGCATTCCTGAACTTCCAAGCATTTTCAATGCTCTTGAAGATGCATTAAATTCTACCGGAAGAGTTACAAGCTGAAAAAGAACCGCAAATGTAAACAAAATGATTCCAACAGTCAGCAGTGGACGGATTGAGAAAATCAGTCCTGCCAGAAACAATGGCCAGGAAAGTGTGGAACCGATGTTTGCAACAGGCACAATCGCAGAGCGAAGATTCAATGGCACATAGTTAGTCGCATGCTGAATAGCATGTCCACATTCATGCGCAGCCACTCCGATCGCAGCCACCGATGTTTTATCATATACATCCTGGGAAAGTGCCAGTTTCTTACTTCCCGGATCATAGTGGTCTGTCAGGCTGCCGGATATGGGTACTACCGTAACATCCGTAATTCCCGACATACGAAGAATCCGTCTGGCAGCATCGGCACCTGTAAGCCCCGATGCACTGCGCACTCTGCTGTAAACAGAAAACGTACTCTTTACCTTTGCAGATGCCAGTAAAGACAGCACCATTCCGATAACGAGCAGTAAATACGTAGGATCAAAATAATAATATCCGTACATCTAATCACTCCTTATGATCTGTAAAAACAATTCCATTTTCAATGTGATATCCCCGGAGAAAGGCTTCTGTTTCCATACGCTTCTTACCTTCCAGCTGTACCTCTGTAAGAATCAGCACTCCTTCTCCACATGCTGTATGGATCCCCTCTTTATCTGCCAGGAAGATTGTTCCCGGAACAGCATCTGTTTTCTCAGTGCTGACTTTACATTTCCACACTTTCAGAGTTTTTCCATTAAGAAATGTATAAGCACTTGGCCATGGATTCAGGCCGCGTACAAGGCGTTCCAGTTCTTCTGCAGATTTTCTGAAATCCATCAGTCCCATCTGTTTGGTGATCATAGCCGCATAAGGTGTAGGACTCTCCTCCGGCTGTTTTTCAAACTCCGCGGTTCCCTGCTCAATAGACGGAAGCGTCTTGATCAGCAGATCCGCACCGGCCTGCGCAAGTTTTCCAAACAGGCTTCCACCTGTTTCTGTCGGAGAGATCGGAATCACTATCTTAGAGATCATATCACCGGTATCAAGACCTTCTCCCATCTGCTGGATCGTTACACCTGATACTTTTTCCCCGTCGATCACAGCCTGCTGGATAGGCGCTGCTCCTCTGTATTTCGGAAGAAGAGACGCATGAATATTGATACATCCAAATTTCGGAAGCTCCAGGATTTCTTTTGGAATAATCTGTCCATATGCAGCAACAACTATGATCTCAGGATTGATTTCTTTCAGAATCTCCAGAAATTCAGGGTTATTTCTCACTTTCTCCGGCTGATATACCGGAATATCGTGCATAACGGCTTCTTCTTTTACAGGTGTTGGCAATAATGTCTTACCTCTCCCTTTTGGTTTGTCAGGCTGAGTCACCACTGCTGCCACCGCATATCCGGCTTCTGTCAGTGCATGTAATGACGGCACTGCGAAATCCGGTGTTCCCATAAATACTATCTTCATTTGATTATCACTCCTCATCCTCATCATAGGAAACCTGATGAAGTTCTCCTTCTACCAGTTCTGTATACATATGTCCGTCCAGATGATCGATCTCATGGCAGAAAGCACGCGCAAGAAGACCTTCCCCTTCATATTCTACTTCATTCATATCCTCATCCAGAGCTTTTACCTTTACATAGTTCGGACGTGTTACCTGACCAGCCATTCCAGGTACACTTAAGCATCCTTCATCACCAGTCTGTTCGCCTGATGTTTCAAGGATTTCAGGATTGATCAGCACGATAGGACCCTCTCCTATATCGATCACAACAATACGCTTCAGCATACCTACCTGTGGTGCAGCGAGGCCAACTCCCATTGCATCATACATGGTTTCAAGCATATCTCCGATCAGATCATGAATACGTGGTGTCATCTTTTCTACCGGTCTGCTGACCTTTGCAAGTACTTCGTCGCCCTGTAATCTGATTTTTCTAAGTGCCATTTCTTTATTCTCCTCTTCTTTGATTATGATGTTAGGATCAAAAGATATTTTGCCCCTAACCTGATATCTTGATTATTGTTATATCACGATTTCAGAAATTACTGCCTGTCGGATTTCCTTTCTGCCGCAGATTACTTCAGTAATGAGATTTTGAAAAACTCTGCCCTAATTAACTGAAATCAAATTGTATGTATATTTTCCGGAAACCGGAATTTATCTCTATGTATTTCTCCAGCTGGTCTTTGATATGTACCAGCGTTTTATGATCTTTATGTTTTAAATAGATAACCTGTCTGTAAATATCCTTAACTTTTCCAACTGACGCATATGCCGGGCCAATGATATGCAGGTCATTTTCTCTGTATATCCTTTCTATATAAAGTTTCAGATAATACATGGCCTGAACCAGTTTCTCATCTTCCGGACCTGAACCCAGAACTGCCAGCATATGTGCCGCAGGCGGATAATCCAGAAGCATACGGTAACTCATCTCTTCCTCATAGAATGCCTGATAATCCTGCACTGCCGCCGCCTGAATACTGTAATGATCCGGATGATAGGTCTGGATCACTGCCTCTCCCGGTTTTTCCCCCCGTCCTCCCCGGCCGACTGCCTGACAGAGAAGCTGAAAGGTACGTTTCCGCACATCGATAATCCTCTGCATTCAGCGAAAGATCCGCTGCTACTATTCCCATGAGTGTGACATCCGGAAAATCATGCCCCTTAACGATCATCTGTGTTCCGATCAGTATATCTGCCTCATGAGCAGCAAAAGCTGCAAGGATCTTTTCATAGCTGCCCTTGGTTCTTGTTGTATCAAAATCCATTCTGAGAGTCCTGACTTCTGGAAAATCTTCCCGCACTACCTTCTCGATCTGCTGTGTTCCTGCCTTAAATCCGCCAATATAAGGCGATCCGCACACCGGGCATATCCGGGGTTTTCCTGTCTCATATCCACAGTAATGACATAAAAGCCTTTCATTATTATGCTCCGAAAGAGAAACATCACAATGCGGACACTTCATCACATGTCCACAGGACCGGCAGGATACAAAACCTGCGTATCCTCTTCTGTTCAGAAAAAGCATTACCTGTTCTTTTTTCTCAAACCGGCCTTTCATCTTTTGCCGGAGTTCTCTGCTCAGTACAGACCTGTTTCCTGCTTTTAATTCCTCACGCAGGTCTACGATAGAAACCCGGGGCAGAGGTCTGCTTCCATATCTTGTTGTCAGCCTGACCAGACTATATTCCCCATTCATTGCCTTACTGTAGGCTTCCACTGATGGAGTAGCTGAACCCATTACCACATTTGCATGTTCTAAAACAGCTCTCCGGATTGCAGTTTCCCTTGCATGATAACGGGGTGTGCTTTCACTTTTATAGCTTGGTTCATGTTCTTCATCAATAATGATCAGTCCCAGACTGGCAAATGGCGTAAACAGCGCAGATCTGGGACCGATCATCACCTGGACTTCTCCCTTTTTCGCACGTTTAAACTGATTATAGCGTTCTCCCTGAGACTGTCTGGAATTGATAACTGATACTTTATCCCCAAATCTGGCATAAAATCTGCGTACCGTCTGATATGTCAGAGCAATCTCCGGGATCAGCACGATTGCTTCTTTTCCCTGAGAAAGCGTCTGCTCGATCAGCTTTATATACACCTGGGTTTTCCCGCTCCCTGTCACTCCCTCGATCAGTACAGGCTTCGGCGATGGTTTTTTCCACTCTCTCTGTATCTGCTTTACTGCTGCTTCCTGTTCATCTGTAAGCGGCATTCGCCTTTCTCCGGAAATATCACCTGTATTCAGTGAAGTTCTCATTATCTCATCATATTCTATGCGGATAATCCCCTGCTCCTGAAATTTCTTTACAACAGCAGAAGTTGTCCCCAGTTCTTTCGCCGCATGTGTATAATCCAGTCTTTTTTCTCCAGAAGTTCCCTCAGAAGTCTTGTTCTGGCTTTAAACCTTGTTTGTTCAAGTTCTTTCAGCAACTGCGTTCCCGCCTCTTCGGAAATATCCAGGCATATATATTTTTTCTCTTTTGCCTTGATTTTCTCCTGGATAGGAAGTACTGTCCTGAGAGCCTGGATCATGGTGGAACCATAATTTTCTCTCATCCAGGCTGCCAGGGCGATCAGTCTGGATTCCGTAGTCTCTTCTCCACTGCAGATTTCACTGATTTCTTTAATCTTTTCGGGAGCAATTTTCGGTTTATCTGACAATCCGATCACATATCCTTTACACACCCGGCCGGCATTTCCAAAAGGGATGGCTGCCACCATCCCTGCCTTTATTGTCTTCTCCAGCCTTTCCGGTACACGATATTGAAAACTCCGGTCCAGTTTATCACTGGAAATATCAATTATTATATCAGCATATATCATGAACTTATTCCTGTTTGACCCGCTACCTATTTACCAGCAAGAATATCTGCGATCAGGACACGTTCATCCATAGGATATTTCTTTCCTTTAATTTCCTGATAATCCTCATGTCCCTTACCTGCCAGAACTATAATATCCCCCGGCTCTCCATGATGGATCGCATAGGCGATGGCTTCTTTTCTGTCCGGAATCTCTACATATTTTCCATCGGTTTTTGCCATACCGATCTTGATATCATCGATGATCGCCTGTGGTTCTTCATCACGTGGATTATCAGAGGTAATGATGGTAAGGTCTGCAAGCTTTCCGGAAACCTCTCCCATCTCATAGCGGCGAAGCTTTGATCTGTTGCCTCCGCATCCAAACAGACATACCAGTCTGTGGGGATGATATTCTTTCAAAGTGGTCAGAAGACTCTCCAGAGCCATGGCATTATGCGCGTAATCGATCATCAGAGTAAAATCATCGGATACTTTTACCATTTCGATACGGCCTTTTACCTTAGCTACTTTTAAGGCTTTGAGAATGTTCTCTTCCGAAACCTTAAAATGACGGCAGATCGCGATTGCTGTCAATGAATTGTAGATGCTGAATTTACCGGGAATATCTATCTCCACATGAAAATCCAGAAGTCCTTTCAGATGGTAGGAAATACCCAGATATCCTTTACCTCCGACCAGCTTTGCATCTTCCGCACGAAGGTCTGCTTCCGGTGAAAATCCATAAGTTTCCAGGCTGCATGTATGACCTTCAATAATCTTCTCGAAATGTTCATCATCTCTGTTTACAATTCCTACCTTGCACTGTTTCAGAAGTAAGGACTTGCATCTGAGATAATCATCAAAATCCTTATGTTCATTTGGTCCGATATGATCCGGCTCAATATTTGTAAAGATACCAAAATCGAAAACAAATCCCTGAGTTCTGTGAAGCATCAGTCCCTGGGAGGAAACTTCCATAACCACACAGTCACAGCCGGCTTCTGCCATCTCATGGAAATATTCCTGAATCACATAAGACTCCGGTGTTGTGTTCTTTGCAGGAATCACTTTGTCACCGATGATCGCTTCAATGGTTCCGATCAGTCCCACTTTATATCCGGCATTTTCCAGAATAGATTTTACCATATACGTAGTGGTTGTTTTTCCTTTGGTTCCTGTGATACCAATTGTTTTCAGTTTCTCTGCAGGATATCCGAAATATGCGGCAGAAATAAACGCCATTGCATATCGTGTATCTTTCACAAGAATGACTGTCACATCTTCCGGTGCTTCCACAGCTTCTTCCACGATCAGAACCTTTGCTCCTTTTGCAACTACATCCGGCACAAATTTATGGCCATCCACCACTGCACCGCGGATACAGATAAAAAGAGAGCCCTCTTCTACTTTCCGGGAATCATAAACCACATTTTTTACTTCCTGGTCTGTACTGCCCTGAAGACATGTATATTCCAGCTTTTCCAGTAAGGATATTAATTTCATTTTAATCCTCCATATCATTTCCTGCCTGCCTGAATTTCATACAGCCTCTGCGGCAATTTCGTTACTGTTCACTCCGTTCACAGTAACTTAGCCAAAATTCATTCCAGATTGCTCGCGGCAATGGAATTTTGGCTTGTATGTCTCGGGATTTTGGCATATTCATGCCAAAACACCTCGCGGGATAGTGATGTGTGAACAGTAACGCAATTTCTTTAAAGTCAGGCAGAGGTGTTTTACTAAAGCGTATATTCTATATAAGAATAGCACACCTCCCCTGTCGTTTCAACGTTGTTTCTCTACTTCTGCTGTTTTTTTGTCTTCCTGTAACAGAATGCACTGACTCCGGACATGATTGCAAAAATCCCCAGTACAATATACAAAGCCGTTTCTGTCTCATCTCCTGTACGTGGTTTGGAAGCAGTAGTATAAGCACTTCCGGACTTTGAGTCATATCCATAATTCTGGGAAGCCAGAGATGCCGGTTGCGGCGTAACTGTAACAATATTATCAGTTTCCTTTAATTCTACGTTTGCCTTAGATGTCATTGCCTGTGTACCAGTCTCATCAGATGTAACGATTACCTCATTGATCAATTCCTGACTTGCCATATATTGTGGAACAGTCACTGTGGCGTAAAGTGCAAAAGCCTCTCCCGGTGCGATCTGCGGAATCAGAGCCTGTGTGCCTGTGCTGTTTAATGTTACGCCCTCTTTCCTGACAAAGTTTGCCTGAATACCGGCATTTTGGAATCTTTCTGTACTGAGAACCGAATGAAGTGTCCGCTCACCCGTATTCCTGATGCAGATCTGATATGTGATCGTATCTCCCGGATATGCCTGTGTTCTGTCCGCAGTTTTCTCCACCTCAAAAGCAGCCTTTAATGCAATGACTTCTGTTTCGACTGATTTCTGACATCCAATACTTTCTTCCTTTCCCGGATATTTCGCTTTTTACAGTTACTGTATGAATAAGCTCTCCTGCCTGCTCTTCTGTAAGCTGTACTGTCATCTGAAGATTTCTGATTTCTCCTGCCTTAAGACCTGAAATAATTCCCTGCATACCATTTGCAATAAATCCCTCTTCCTGTTTCCATTCGGCTTTTATATTATCCTGAGAAAAAACACTGGATATCTCTATATTTTCCAGAGGTAATTCTCCTGTATTCTCTACAGACAATATATAAGTAAGGTTCTGCCCTGCACGTACCTCTTTCGTCTCCTGCTGTAACCGGGCTGTGATCCCTGTTTTTGCCTCCTGTACGGAAAGCAGAGCTGAAGGAGTTTCTGCAACAGTCCGGGTTTCATCCCCTGATTTCATCCAGAAATACGCACCTGTCCCCTCCCAATCTTTGCAAAGCGGTGCATCCTGGCACAGAGGATAATCTGTTTTTACAGAAGAAATACGATATTCTTCACGCAGAGACACCGGCACTTTCATGGTAAAGATATCTGTTTCCGCATCTGAAAGTGCAGTCTCACAGGTCAGCTTTGTAATCTGGGTTGTCTCACCTTTCTTATTTTGTATCTGTACGGATTCAGCCTGCAGATCATTCTTTAACACTTCTGCATTTATCTGAAAATATTCTGAAATATATACAGTCAGAAAATATCTGGTTTTATCTTCCCTGATCTCATTTTGGTTCTCCTGCTCACTCTGTTGTGTCTGTCCGGTTTCTGTGTCAGATCCTTCTGCGTTTTCTTCTGCCTTCCGATATTCTTCGCTTTCTATATCTTCTATATCTATTACTGCACTCTCTGATTCACACTCTGTATTTTCGGAATCCACTTCATCTGTCGTATTTTCTGCTGCTTCTGCTTCTCTCACTTCTCCATCCCATGTACTATTTTCCATCTGCAACTGTCCGTTCTCCGAAACAGTATTCTCCTGTTGACTTTTGTACAGTTCTTTCAGACCGCTCACTTCCAGTGTCAGTTCTGCCTGAAATTTCTCTTCATCGATCCACTGTGCACTCTGCTTTAAACCCACAGCAGGAACATATAACTCTGCAGCTTCAAATTCTGCTGCTGATACTGCTCCTGCTCCCAAAATCCCGACAGCAGCCGTTATCATGACTGCTTTTTTAACTGATTCCATATTCTTTTTCATTCTCTCATTCTCCTGAATTTTTATTCTATGTCATCTGAGGTACTTCCACTGTCAGAATGATATCGGTACAGTATCTTTCGAGATTATAAGTTCATATCCACAGACATACGCATCTCTCCTCTCTGTTTTGCACAATAAATAAGATTTTCAGAGTTTCTGCTCAGGATTCAAAACCATCTCCCGGACTATCAATAAATAATTGGAAATTTTTGCACCGGACCGGTGCGTGAAAATAAGAATACTGATAACGGCTGTTGCCGATGAATCTACTTTAGCATGTCTATGCTATAAAAACAAGATACCACTTTTTTATTTTTCGTATTTGTTTATAATTCTTTTATAAATTTACCGATTGTTTCAGAAATTCGACATACTTTGAACATAATTTTCCCATAATAATAGGTCTTGGATAGATGAAAACCACTCTCTATCTCCCCCCTCAAAAACA
>ENA-OPZD01000150-OPZD01000150.1-human-gut-metagenome-genome-assembly--contig:-NODE-150-length-22903-cov-2.946128_pt1 | contig 22903 bp, 25 predicted proteins | sample MGYA00242479_ERZ504495 | MGnify/ENA primary metagenome ERZ504495 (study PRJEB26092, sample SAMD00036286) | human gut metagenome | host: Homo sapiens | study: EMG produced TPA metagenomics assembly of... | reverse complement strand
TATGGTTTAAAAACCGCCGCGTGACCAGATCTACCGGCGATATCTACTATTTTGGAAGCGACGGTGTACGCTGCGAGAATGGAATGTACAAATCAGGGAAAAAGTGGGGAACACACCTATTATTTCCAGAAAAACGGAAAAGCGTATAAGGGATGGCTGACGCTGAATGGTAAAAATACTATTTTTACAAAGGCAGTTCCGCACTTTCCGGTACGCGTGCCGAGAACATTACACTGACCAGTTCCAACAGGATTGTATCTGTGTTTGATGGAAATGGAGTGTGTACCAGACAATATAAAAGCGGTAAAAATATTGAAACATATAAAAAGATCCTGCAGCTGTGGCACTGATGGAAATTCTGCAACAGCTTCGGGATCTTTTTATGAAATTGCCGTAATTAAAGCGTATAGATCAGGATACCTGCAATGATGATCAGGTTTCCCATGATTTTTCCTTTCGTGATTTTTTCCTTCAGAATGAATGAGAGAGAAGCAGGACAAACACATAGGCGGCAGTATCAATGACAGGACCATAGCGCATATCTACTTTTGTATAACACCATGTATTGAGGAGGAGGATCAGCATATATATGGTGTATGAGAGAATCACCCGGAAATTGAGATATTCCCTGATTCGGTTTTCGTATTTGATATTTGCGCTCTGTTTCAGAAGTATCTGTGAAACAGCGGAAAAAAATGTTCCGCTCAACATGATTAAAATAAATGTTCTATTCATATCTCTGCACCGTCCATACTCCAAATAAAACCACCAGAATACCTATGATATTCTGAATGGAAAGATTTTCATGAAAGATCAGCACTGCCCATATCTGCGACCACAGAAGATAAACACTTTTATTGGCATAGGCAGTAGACAAAGAGAATTTCTTGATGACCTGCTGCCAGGTGATGGCGTAGATTCCGCAGTTGGCTACCATCAGGAACAGGAACAGGTAAAGCAGAGGACTGCTGAGACCATGTTTATTATACTGAACAGATGCAGCTTTGGAAAAACACTTGTCAGTGAAACAGCAGGATATTCAGATGAAGTTGTATGTAGTCTTTGAGTTTTGACATAATACCTCCGGGCGATAATGGTATTTTACGGATTTTGTCCAATAGAGCGTGTCTGAAAAATCATTCCCGCAAATTGTGACGCACATCTTGCAGAAAGCCTTTTTCAGTACACGCTCTAGCCTGAAAGCTGTCGGACAGTAACTATTTTACATAAAAAAAGCAGGGAAGTCAAGGTTTGTGCAGCAGGAATCTTGAAAAGAAATGTTGAAAATGATATGATAAAAATGATTGCAAAAGATGAAAAGAGAAAGGAAAAGCATATGAGCTTATATTCAGTGGTTGTTCCTGTATATAATTCTGAACATACACTGGGAGAACTATATACCCGTTTGGAGAAAGTATTCCGGGAAACTCTTAAAGAAGACTTTGAACTGATCCTGGTAGATGACGGATCAAAGGACAGATCTTATGAGATCATGACGGAACTCAGAGAAAAGGATCACAGGGTACGGATCATACAGATGGCCCGTAACTTCGGACAGCATCCGGCACTTCTGTGCGGATTTGCACATGTAAAAGGAGAGTTTGTGGTAACAATGGATGATGACCTTCAGCATCAGCCGGAGGAACTTCCGAAGATGGTCAGAACCATGCAGGAGAGACCGGATTGTGGATGTTATCATTGCAAGCTATGAAGGAAGAAAGCATGGTCCGGAATACGCAAACTGGGGAACGAAATTTTCTGTATGGGCAACTTCAAAGATGCTGGGAAAGATCCGGATCTTCAGATCACCAGTTACAGGCTGATCCGCAGATTCCTTGTGGATGACAATGGTAAAACAAATACATATCTTCCACAGATTGGAAACCTTCTGATCAGGAGTTCTAACCGTATTATTAATGTTCCGGTTCAGCATGCAGACAGAGCTTACGGAAAAAGCGGTTATTACCTTTAAGAGACTGCTGAAAGATCTGATTTATGATATCACGACACATACTGCATTTCCCCTTCTGCTGGTGAGAAATATCGGAATTGTCAGTTTCCTGATAAGTGTAGTTCTGTCGGTCTGTTATCTGGTAAGATATTTTACACTGGGCATATCTGTGCAGGGCTGGACTTCGCTGATGCTGGTTATGCTGGCGTTTTTGGACTGATTTTGTTATCGATCGGAATTATGGGAATCTATTTAATGAATATTCTTAATGAGGCAAAAAAAAATGCCCCATTATGTAATACGTCGGGAGGATACGGACGAATAATGAAGGAAATTGGCGGATATTTTCAGCTGGAAGAGATGCCGGGAGAGGAATATTATCCTGACCTGTACAGGGTCAATCTTGGAAGAACCGCACTGCTGTGGCTTTTGAAGAGCCGCAGGTGCAGGAAAATCCTATTACCGTATTTTCTGTGTGGATCAGTGGTGCATACCTGTCAGGAAAATCAGATAGAGACAGAATTTTATCATCTGAATGAGAAACTGGAAGTTCTGTATCCGAAAGAACAGCTTCCGGAAGGGGAATATCTTTATCTGGTTAATTACTATGGTCAGCTGTCTGATTCCCGGATATCAGAGTATAAAAAGATTTACGGAAACATCATAGTGGACCATACCCATGCATTTTTCAGAAACCATTAAAAGGGATAGATACACTGTATTCCTGCAGAAAATTCTGGGGTGTCAGCGATGGCGCATATCTGTCAACAGATACCAGCCTGACAGAAAATAAGACTGTCGATTATTCTGCAGAGCGTATGAAACATATTCTGGGGCGTTATGAGCATAATGCCGGAACCTACTACAAAGATATGCTGGAAAATGCGGCAAAATATGACGGGATGGAGCTTCGGCAGATGTCAAAGCTTACACAGAATCTTCTGAAAGCTGTGGATTATGACAGAGCAAAGAAAAAAAGGGAAGAAAACTACCGGATTCTCGGAGAACTGCTTCCATCGGAAAGTATATTTAATCAGACTGTGCCGGAGGGACCTTTTGCATATCCGTATTTCCACGCTGATGGAATGAAACTTCGCAGATATCTTGCCGAAAAGAAGATATTTGTGCCGACTTACTGGAAAAATATAATTGAGAACTCTGAGACAAAAAGTCTGGAATATACCTGGGCTGCCAATATTCTTCCGTTGCCCTGCGATCAGCGTTACAGCGTGGAGGATATGAAATATATGGCTTCGGTTGTCAGAGAATGTGAGGAACGGATATGAAACATAAAGTGTTGATTCTGGGAACGCTCGGAGAATTTACAGAGCTGGTAAAGAAAGCAAAAGAGAAAGGTTATGAGACTGTTGTGTGCGACGGATATGCAGATGGTATTGCCAGAACGTATGCAGATAAGGCTTATACCATTCCTGTAACAGATGTAGATGCTATTGCCCTGATGTGCAGGGAAGAAGGTGTGGACGGGATCATCACATCATTTTCAGATCTGCTCCTGGAGTGTATGGTTAAAATTGCAGACAAAGCAGGACTGCCCTGTTATCTGAAACCGGAACAGCTTTCCTGGTACAGGGATAAATCGGCATGCCGGGATGTTCTGGACAAGCTTGGACTGCCGGCACCGGGATTTCGGAAAATATCTGTGGAACTGCTGAAACAGGGATCAGAAGAAGAAATACAACAGAGTATTGCAAATCTGCAGTATCCTCTGATCAGTAAACCTCTGGATAAATATGGTTCAAGAGGAATCTTTATTATTCATCATTCAGATGAAGTCAGAAAAAAAGCCTGCAGACAGCGGAATATACGGACTGTCAGGAAATTCTGGTTGAGGAATACAATGACGGTTATGAGTTTAACATGATGACATGGGTAATGGATGGGAAAGTCAATGTGATCAGTATTGCAGATCGTGAGAAAACGGAAATGGAAGAGGGAATGCTTCCGCTCAGCACACGAAATGTTTATCCATCCCGTTTCCTGGCGGAGGTCGAAAAAGTGCCACAGATATTCTGCAGAATTATATCCGCTATACCGGACAGACGGAAGGTGCATTATCCATGCAGTTTTTCTGGAAACCTGGCAGGGGCATTCAGGTATGTGAGATTGCAGGACGTTTCTTTGGATATGAACATGAGCTGACAGATATGGTTTATGGATTTCAGACAGAGGAACTGCTGCTGGATTATCTTTATGAAAAAGACCGGATAAAGGAGATGTTTGACCGTCATGATATTTATCATCCGGTAAAATATGGGGCTGTACTGTATTTTCAGGGACGACAGCTTCAGATTGCAGATCAGACGGCAGCCTGTGAGCTTGCAAAAGAAAAATGCGTTGTAAAACCCTGGATTTTTTATAAAGAAGGCGAACATGTGATAGAATATGGGCCGAATCCATATCTTGCATTGTATTATATAGAAACAGAAAACCGCAGGCAGCTGGAGATGGAGACTGAGAAATTTTTCAGTGAGATGAGTATCCGGGATCCGGAGGGAAGAGAAGTTGCCTACAGAAATAAGATACCGGAATACGAGAAGGAAAAGAAAACAGATGATTGATTTTAACAGACCTGCTTTTACAGGCAGGGAATTTGATTACATACGTGATGCGGTACAGAGAGGAATGCTCTGTGGGGATGGAGAATATACGAAAAGATGTTCTCGGTGGATGATGGATAAATTTCATGTAAATCATGTAATGCTTACCACATCCTGTACCCATGCTCTGGAGATGGCAGCCCATCTTTGCGACATTAAGCCCGGTGATGAGGTGATCATGCCGTCCTATACATTTGTTTCAACCGCAGATGCCTTTGTGTTAAAGGGAGCAAAGATTGTATTTGTTGATATCAGACCGGATACAATGAATATTGATGAGAAACTGATCGAGGCGGCAGTGACTGAGAAAACAAAAGTGATCGTCCCGGTCCACTATGCAGGGGTTGCCTGTGAGATGGATACCATTATGGAGATTGCAAAGAAATACAATCTGAAGGTTGTTGAAGACGCTGCGCAGGGAGTAGATGCCTGTTATAAGGGAAAAGCTCTTGGTACCATTGGAGATTTTGGGTGTTACAGTTTCCATGAGACAAAGAACTATACTATGGGAGAGGGCGGTGCAATCCTTTTTAACAGGGATGAATATCTGGAGAAGGCAGAGATCCTGAGAGAAAAGGGAACTGACAGAAGTAAGTTTTTCCGCGGACAGGTTGACAAGTACCGCTGGATAGATTATGGTTCTTCCTATCTTCCAAGTGAACTGAATGCAGCATATCTTTATGCACAGCTGGAAGCAAGAAATCAGATCTTTGCCAAAAGAATGGAGATATACAATTATTATCATAAAAATCTGGCTCATCTTGCACAGGAAGGTAAGATCGAACAGCCTTATGTGCCGGAGGAATGCAGCCACAATGCCCATATGTATTATATCAAGGTGCGTGATATACAGGTAAGAACCCGGCTGATTGCTTACCTTCGGGAAAAAGGAATCTGCAGCGTATTTCATTACGTGCCTCTTCATTCTGCACCTGCGGGACAGAAATTTGGAAGATTTTCAGGGGAAGATGTTTATACTACAAAGGAAAGTGAACGTCTGTTGAGACTGCCGATGTTTTATAATCTGGATATGGATGATGTGAAGTATATCACAGATACCATAGCTTCTTTTGACGGATTCTGATAATCGTGTGCCGCAAGTTTGTTTCAGGAATCAACCTGTCGGTACATCGGACGGAAAACAGAGACATATATTAAGAGGAAATATTATGAAAAAATGGAAATATTTATTAAAGGTTGTTATGGCTGTGGGAGTCATTGCAATGACTGCTGTTCAGATCTGCACTGCTGCGGAAGGAACTGCGCAGGCTGCTGTTTCAGAGGTTACACCCGTATCCATTTCAACTAATGAGATTTCAGGCTGGCCTGCAGGTCCTGAGATCACATCTGAGACAGGGGTACTGATGGATGCAGACAGCGGAACTCTTCTGTACAGCAAGGGCGGAGATGAAATCCGTTATCCGGCAAGTATTACCAAAATCATGACACTGCTTCTGGCGGTGGAGAACTGTTCCCTGAAAGAAGATGTTGTCTTTACGGAAACAGGAACACGTGATATCAGTTGGGATTCCGGCAATATTGGAATGCAGGTGGGAGAAGTGATGAGCATGAGAGCATGCCTTTATGCACTTGTGATCCGCTCTGCAAACGAGGTCGCAGCCCAGATTGCAGAACATGTAGGCGGCACAGAGCAGCACTTTGTAGATATGATGAATGAACGTGCGGCACAGATCGGATGCACGAATACACATTTTGTAAACGCCAGTGGTCTTCCGGATCCTGATCACTATTCTACTGCACATGACATGGCGTTGATCATGCGGGAAGGTCTGAAGAATAAAAAAATTCCGCAGGATCATCGGTGCTACAGATTATACGATCAAACCTACGAACATGAACAGTGAGCCAAGGGTACTGCATACGCATCATCCGATGCTTGCCCCGGAGAGCAGTTATCATTATGATGGCTGTATTGGCGGCAAGACAGGATATACCAGTGAGGCCGGAAACACTCTTGTGACAGCAGCAGGGAAGAATGGAACTACCTATATTACAGTGACAATGAAGGCGGCAGACCTTGCAGTTGCCAGTACGGATTCCACAGCACTGTTCAACTATGGTTATCAAAATTTCACAAAAGCACAGGTAAATGGTGGAGAAGTATCAGTTCCAAACGGAGTGACTGTGGATAACCTGACTGTTCAGGAGAATTCACAGAATGGAAATACAGTAGATGATTACTATTATAATGATTATCTTTTGGGAAGCGTTGAAGTTCCGGAAGCTACACCTACACCGGAACCTGCAGTGGATGCCCTTTCTGATACATCCGGAGGAAATACGGATCAGGCGGATCAAAATGAGAAAGCAGATACTGTCGGAGAAGAAAAAACTTCTGCGGGGATGCCGGAACTGCGAAAAATACTTCTGATCATAGGAGCGGCAATGCTTCTTCTTATTATCATTCTGAGCATTGCACTTGCAAAAAGGAAAAAGATATTATGGCTAAGTCTGCATATCATGTGGATTTATGCGAACAGATATAACAGAAACACAGAGAAAGCTAAAGAAAAGAGGAAAATAAAATGGGAAAAATCAAAGTTACAGAATGTGGTGGAATTAAGGGATTAAAAGTGGTAGAACCTACAGTTTTCGGAGATGCCAGAGGATATTTCATGGAAACCTACAATTACAATGATTTCAAAGAAGCAGGAATTGATGTCGAATTTGTACAGGATAATCAGTCAAGCTCACATAAGGGTGTACTTCGCGGACTTCATTTCCAGATCAATTACCCACAGGATAAACTGGTACGTGTTGTAAATGGTGAGGTATTTGATGTGGCGGTAGATCTTCGTGAAGGCTCAGAAACATATGGAAAATGGTTTGGAGTCGTACTTTCTGCTGAAAACAAGAAACAGTTCTTCATTCCGAAAGGATTTGCACATGGTTTTCTTGTACTTTCCGAGCATGCGGAATTTGTTTACAAATGCTCTGATTTCTATCATCCAAATGATGAGGGCGGCCTGATCTGGAACGATCCGGATATCGGAGTTGAATGGCCGATTCCGGAAGGAATGGAATTAAGCTTTTCTGACAAAGATACCAAATGGGGAAGCTTTAAAGAGTACCGTAAATAGGAGAATGAGCGATTGAATACAATTTTTTCTTTACCGATGGATATTTATAAGAACAGACGGCTTGTTGCAAAGCTTGCAAAGAATGATTTCAAAACAAGATATGCAGGTTCTTATCTGGGAATTGTGTGGGCGTTTATCCAGCCTGTGATCACGATCCTGGTATACTGGTTTGTATTCTCTGTAGGTTTTCGTTCCGGAACAGGGGATCTGGGAGTTCCTTTTGTTCTTTATCTGGTAGCAGGTATTGTTCCATGGTTCTTTTTCCAGGATGCGCTGATAGGGGGGACAAATTCTCTGCTGGAATACAATTATCTGGTAAAAAAAGTCGTTTTTAATATCAGTGTGCTTCCGGTAGTCAAGATCATTTCTGCTATGTTTGTGCATGCATTCTTTGTGTTGTTTACGATCATCCTGTATGCAGCGTATGGGAAATTTCCTGATTTCTATTATCTGCAGATTATTTATTACAGTGTATGTGTGTTCATTCTGGTATTGGGCTTATCCTATGCCACAAGTGCAATCGTTATTTTTTTCAGAGATCTGACCCAGATCATCAACATTGTGCTTCAGGTAGGAGTCTGGCTGACTCCGATCATGTGGATCGTTGAGGCTTCACCTCTGATGGGACATCCTGTGATCATGAAGATCCTGAAACTGAATCCGATGTATTATATTGTTTCCGGATACAGAGATACATTCCTGATGAAAACCTGGTTTTGGGAACATGCAGGATGGACGGTCTATTTCTGGATATTTACAATTCTGTGTTTCCTGTTCGGAAGCTGGGTATTTAAACGTCTGCGCATTCATTTTGCAGATGTACTGTAACTAGTACAGCGAATATTAATATAGCAGAAACTTAATTTTCGCTGTACTGGTAAGCGTGAAATAAGTCAGAAGAAGATGAAAAACACAGGAACATAACAGAAAGGAAATCACGTGGAGAACAAGAAAGTAATTCAGGTGAAGGATCTCACCAAAATGTATAAATTATATGATAAGCCTTCGGACAGACTGAAAGAAGCGCTGGGGCTTACCAGAAAGAAACTTTATAAAGAGCATTATGCACTTCATGATGTAAATTTTGATATTTATGAAGGAGAATGCGTGGGAATTATCGGAACCAACGGTTCCGGTAAATCCACGATCTTAAAGATCATCACCGGTGTCCTGACTCCCACAGCAGGGGAAGTAAAGGTAGACGGACGAATTTCCGCGCTGCTGGAACTGGGAGCCGGATTTAACATGGAATATTCAGGTCTTGAGAATGTATACCTGAATGGAACCATGATCGGTTTTTCAAAAGAAGAGATTGATGCCAGACTGAATGATATTCTGGAATTTGCGGACATTGGAGACTTTATCCACCAGCCTGTAAAGACTTATTCCAGCGGTATGTTCGTGCGTCTGGCTTTTGCTGTTGCGATCAATATTGATCCGGAGATCCTGGTGGTAGATGAGGCGTTGTCTGTGGGCGACGTGTTCTTTCAGGCAAAATGTTATCACAAGTTTGAGGAATTTAAGAAACAGGGAAAGACGATCCTGTTTGTAAGTCATGATCTTGGAAGCGTTTCCAAGTATTGTGACAGAGTTATTCTTCTGAACAAAGGGGTAAAGATGGATGAAGGTTCACCAAAGCAGATGGTTGACCTGTACAAACAGCTTCTGGTAGGACAGAATCCTGTAAAACAGAATGAATCTGACGGTACAGAGCAGATTGTGGCAGAGGACAGTGAAGGACTGGGAGATTTTCAGGTAAATCCCAATATGCTGGAATATGGAAGCCGTATTGCTGAGATCACAGATTTCAGAGTCATTGATGATAAAGGAAGATGTTCCAATACTGTTGAAAAGGGAAGCTGCTTCAAAATTCGTATGAAAGTCCGGTTTAATGAAGAGATTCAGGAGCCGATCATGGCATACACATTTAAAAATATTCAGGGTACGGAAATCACAGGTACCAATACCATGTATGAAAATGCAAAGATAGAACACTCCGGAAAAGGGGATATATGTACTGTAACATTTACACAGAACATGAACCTTCAGGGCGGTGAGTATCTCCTGTCATTTGGATGTACAGGGTATAAAAACGGAGATTTTACGGTATTCCACAGACTTTATGACGCATGTAACATAACAGTTATTTCCAGTAAAAATACAGTTGGATTCTATGATATGGATTCAAAGGTGGAAGTACGGTGCGAAGAACAGGTCTGAGAATGTTATGATGACAAATATCAGTGCGAAAAAATAATCAGCGCGAGGACTATATATGGAAGAAAAATCGGGAAAGTAATTCTGGATACCACGTGCTATCCGGGAAAAGATCTATACAGTGATGGTGCGATAGAGGATGAAATGCTTGCAATTTCCAGAGATTTTGCACCGGAAGAATTTAACAGAGTGATCAGTGAGAGAAAGAGCTGGCCAATTCTTTATCATTTTTCTCATATCAGGGAGAATATTCTGAGCTGGATTCCCTTTACAGGAGAAGAGAAGGTTCTGGAGATTGGTTCCGGATGTGGTGCTGTGACAGGAGCTCTCTGTGAAAGGGCGAAGGAAGTTACCTGCATCGAGCTTTCTATGAAAAGAAGTAAGATCAATGCATACAGACATCAGGATCAGGATAATCTTAAGATCCTTGTGGGAAACTTTCAGGAGATCGAGAAAAACCTTACTGAGAAATACGACTATATTACTTTGATCGGTGTATTTGAGTATGGAGAATCCTATATCCGGAGTGAGAATCCCTATGTGGACTTTCTCAGGATCATATCAAAGCATCTGAAGCCGGATGGAAAGATCATTCTGGCCATTGAGAACAGACTGGGACTGAAATACTGGGCCGGATGTACAGAGGACCATTTTGGAACTTTATTCGAAGGAATCCAGGGATACCCCAAAACAAAAGGGGTTAAAACTTTTTCAAGAAAAGAATTTAATGGAATTTTGGAGGAAGCAGGAAACTTAAAAGCCGACTGGTATTATCCATATCCGGATTACAAATTTCCAATGACTATTCATTCAGACAGACATCTCCCTGCAAGCGGAGAGCTGCATATGAGGGACTACAATTTTGACAGACTCCGTCTGGATCTGTTTCAGGAATCTCAGGTGTATAATACACTTTTGAGCAATGATCTTTACCCGCAGTTTGCCAATTCCTTTCTTCTTGTGATCGGAAAAGAACAGCCACAGACAGCACCGGTTTATGTGAAGTTTTCCAATGAGAGAGATCAGAAGCTCTCCATTTATACGGAAATCAGTGAAGCAGCAGATGGGCAGCTGACTGTGAAGAAAGTACCGTCGCAGAAGAAAGCGGCAGCTCATGTACGGAATCTGGGAACTATCTGCGAAGAACTGACCGGAATGTATAAAGAAGAGGAAATTGAAGTAAACCGCTGCCGGATCAAAGGTGACTGTGCGCAGCTGGAATATCTGACAGGTATCACCCTGGAAGATAAGCTGGATCATCTTCTGGAAGAAGGCAGAACAGAGGAACTGGAGAAATTATTCTTCTCTTATATACAGAAAGTAAAGAATATTCATGAGAAGAAACCCTTTGAGAAAACACCGGAATTTGTAAGGGTATTTGGAAATGTAAACCTGCGTTCTGATCTGAAATGTACAGAAATATCCAATATTGATTTTGTTCCTGCAAATATTATCCTCTCTGAGAATAAAGTATCTGTGATCGACTATGAGTGGACCTTTGCATTTCCTGTACCTTCACAGTTCCTGGTTTACAGGATGATCTTTTATTATCTGGAACTGAATGACAAACGAGGAATACTTAAAGAACGGGATTTCTATGAGAAAGCAGGAATCCTGCCTGAAGATATAGAAGTTTATGTGGAGATGGAACATAATTTCCAGCAGTATATTCTGGGTGAGCATACAGCAATGAGAAATATGTATGCCCAGATCTCTCCGGGCCGGGTGGAAGTAGAAGATTATTACAGAGAAAGAAACAGGAATCTCTGGAAATGCTTCAGATTTTCTGGGATAACGGAAAGAGCTTTAATGAGGCTGATTCTGTGAGATATCTGTTCAGAAACGGGAAAATTCAGACGGAGTTTGAACTTCCGGAGAATACCACAATGCTTCGCCTTGATCCGGGCGAAATGTCCAAGGGACTTAAAATTGTAAAGCTGACATGGGAAGATGAAAGTCAGGTAAAGTTTCACACAGATGGCTGTGAAGTGTCCTCCGGAGAATTCTATTTCGGCGGTGACGATCCGCAGATCATAGTAGATTCTGTTCCTGAGAACAGAAAGTCCATAAAGATTGAAATGGAGATCCTGGACCGGCAAACCACAGAAAAGAAAATTCTGGAAAGTATACGCAGAAGCAGAAAAAGGGCAATGGAGCAGATGAGTCAGGAGCTTGCGCAGAAGAAAGCTCTGGTCGATCAGGTGGAAGGCAGTAAGGCATGGAAAGTGTATCGTGCCATCAAAAGGGTTTAGTTATGGGAAATATACTTTGGAGTGTAGATAAAAAATATACAGTGACAAAGAAGATCATACTCTGGCCATTACCGGATGGGCGATAACCAGAGATCAGTCAGAATGTGATTTCATTCTTTATGGCTCGGGAAAGGAACTCTCCGTTCCTGAACCTTCACGTTGTGAAAGAGCGGATGTTGCCAAAGATTTAAAAGAAACAAAAGATATAAAAGAAGTGGGAAATGTCGGATTCACAGTAAAGATACCGGAAATTATAAAACTTGCAGAAGAACATGAGAAACTGCAGCTTGCGCTGAGAGCGGGAGATGAAAAAGAAATCATCTGGGAAGCCACAGCTGCAGAAGTGAAGGACTTTTGTGAGGAAAGTCTTATTGAATATCATATTGATGAGGAACAGATCACACAGGAGAGTATCCTGACAGTCAGAGGCTGGGTTGTAAACCAGCTGGAGCCGGATGAGATATTTGTACAGGGTACAGATGGGAAGGTTCTGGAATGTACGATCACCAGACAAAGACGTCCGGACGTGGAAGAGGCAAAGGGGATTTCCGAAGAAGAGAAAAGAAATCTGGGATTCAGTATTACTGTCAATCTGGAGAATACAAACGATCAGAATATCTGCATCTGTTTCAGGGGAAAAGATGTACAGAAAATTTATACTGTAAATGTAAAAAAATAAAACGGGAAAATACCGGACTGTATCAGCAGATGAAACTGCTGTCTCTGAAGAACAGGCAGAAGAATCAGGAATATATAAAGAAAAACGGTATTGGAAGATTTATCCGTTATGTGAGAAATTCCCAGCTTAAGGACGGAGATCAGGATTATGAAGACTGGCTGAAAGATCATGTCGCATTCCGAAAGGAATTAAAAAGACAGAGAAATGCTGTTTTTCTTATTCACCGCTGATCAGTATTGTGATGGTGGTGACGGATACAGATGAACAAAGGTTAAAAGTGTGATCGATGCTTATACAGAACAGACCTATGGTAACTGGCAGCTGTGTCTTGCAGATGCATGTGAGGGAGAGGAAACAGGAGAGTTTCTGCGGAAAAAATATAAAAAGAGACCCGCCTTCCTACAAGAAGGTTACGGAAACAACGGCATTTCGGGAAATCTTAATGCATCTCTGAAACTTGCAATGGGAGAGTATGTTCTGTTTGCCGGTCAGGAGATCATACCTGAACCTGATGCACTTTTTCAGATGGTCAAAGCGATCACAGAGAAAAAAGCGGATATGATCTATACAGATGAAGATGAGATCAGCGCAGACGGAAAACATTATTCTGAGCCGGAATTCAAGCCGGATTTCAATCTGTTCAGATTAAGGGAAAATAATTATATCGGACAGTTCTGGGCAATCCGGAAGGAAATTCTGGAACAGGCCGGAAAGTTTGATCCGGAATATGATGGTGCACAGGATTATGATATGCTCTTAAGATGCAGTGAGCAGGCAGAGAATATTGTGCATATTCCAAAGATCCTCTGTCATTCCATGAAAGCAGAGAACCTGATCACAGAAGAACAGGAGAAGAAAAACTGGGAAGCAGGCAGAAAGGCACTGGAGGAGCATTACCGCAGGGCAGAGGTTTCTGCAACAGCGGAACTTGCAGACAAGAAGGGATGGTACAGAAGCCATCTGACTATTTCCGGCGAACCGATGATTTCTGTGATCATTCCAAGTAAAGATCACATTAATGATCTGGAACTGTGTATTTCATCCATAGAAGAGAAGACAACATGGAAGAATTACGAGATCATTATTGTTGAGAACAACAGTGTGGAAAAAGAAACCTTTGTATACTATGAGACACTGAAAAACAGATACCCAAATGTAAGGATCCTTACATGGAAAAAAGAATTCAATTATTCTGCGATCAATAATTTTGCAGTAAGAGAGGCACGGGGAGAGTATCTGCTGTTTCTTAACAATGATGTGGAGATTATTACAGAGAGCTGGCTTGAAGAAATGCTTCAGCTTTGTCAGCAAAAAGACGTGGGAATGGCCGGTGCGAAACTGTATTATCCGGATGATACCATTCAGCATGCAGGAGTGGTAGTTGGTCTTGGTGGAGTTGCTGCCCATGTATTATGTAAACTTCCCCGGGATGCGGAAGGATATATGGGACGTCTGCGCTGTGTGCAGGAGATAAGTGCAGTCACTGCCGCCTGCATGATGGTAAAGACTTCTGTTTTTAAAGCAGTTGGAGGATTTGACGAGGAGCTGAAGGTTGCATTTAATGATATTGACCTCTGTATGAAAGTGAGAAAATATGGAGTGAAAATTGTATTCACACCGTATGCAGAACTGTATCATTATGAATCCAAATCCAGAGGAATGGAAGATACACCGGAGAAACAGCTGCGTTTTTCCAGAGAAGTAAACTGTTTCCGGAGAAAATGGGAAAGAGAGCTCCTGAAAGGAGATCCTTATTATAATCCCAATCTGACATTAAACAACACAGACTGTTCTCTGAGAAAACAGGAGAAGAACGGAGATTAACATGCCTAAGGAAATATTTGAAGTAGTAAGAGAAAGATTTCATTTATCAGACAGGACACAGTATATTGTGCAGGGACACTGGCCGAAAGATGCGGTGATGGAGGCATATCTGGATCAGCACAAACTGAAGGTGTCTGTGAAAGAAAATGAAAATGTAAGTGCACTGGAACGTTTTAAAGATCCGGAGAAAATGCAGGGAATACAGATTACGGCAACTGTTCAGATACCGGAAAATCTGGAGGGGTATCATAAGCTTGTGATCTATGAGAAGTTTCCGGATAAAAAACATGTCTGGTTTTCCATCACTGCCGGTGAACTGGATAAAAAAAGAGATAAACCGCAGGTATATTTTGAAGAAGAGAGTGCAGAACAGGGAACTGTACGGATCAGAGGGTGGGCCATTGCACCCAAGCCTGTGACTGTCCGTATCTTTGATGCGGATAAAAAGCCGGTTGCCGCTGAAATCCAGAGAACAGACAGGGTGGATGTCAACCAGCTGTTTGAAGAAGCACAGGATCCGGGAAAGACAGGATTCTTTTCTGAGATCACCAACGTTTCGGGAAAATGCCTGTATGTAGTGTTTTATGCAGGCGAGAAGAAAACTGTACATGTGGTTCCTCTGAGAAAAGCTGATATTCTGGCAAAGAAATTAGACAAATATGTAGAAAAAGGAATCCGCTACTGGAAATCTCAGGGTGCGGCGGCTCTTGCTGAGAAGGTAGTGACAAAGGTTAAAAATGTGCGTCAGGGACCGCCATCCTATCAGAAATGGATCAGACATCATCTGCCGGACAGGAACGAACTGGAGAAACAGAAGAAAACATCCTTTGGATACAGACCCAAGCTTTCTTTTGTAGTACCGCTGTATAAGACACCGGAGAAATATCTCAGAAGACTGACAGAATCATTTCAGGAACAGACTTATTCAAACTGGGAACTTTGTTTCTCTGACGGAAGCGGCGCACAGTCACCGCTGACGGAATTGTTAAAAGAACTGACAGCGAAGGATAACAGAATTAAATACGTTTCTCATGAGGAGCCGCTTCAGATTTCAGAGAATACCAACAGTGCCATTGAAATTGCAACAGGTGATTTCATTGCCTTTGCAGACCATGATGATGAGCTGACGCCGAATGCATTATTTGAATGTGTGAAAGCAATAAATGAGAAACCGCAGACACTGGTGATCTACACAGATGAAGATAAGATGTCTATGGATGGACATAAATTCTTTCAGCCGCATTTTAAACCGGACTATAATCCGGATCTGCTGTGCACGGTCAATTATATCTGCCATCTGTTTGTGGTATCACGAAAAGTAATTGAAAAAGTTGGCGGGCTGCGAAGTGAGTTTGACGGTGCACAGGATTATGATTTTGTGTTACGCTGTGTGGAAGCAGTAAAGGATGAAGAAATCTGTCATATTCCAAAAATCCTGTATCACTGGCGTTGCCATGAGGACTCCACAGCAGAGAATCCCGAGAGCAAGCTTTATGCCTTTGAAGCCGGAAGACGTGCAGTACAGGCTCACTATGAGAGAACAGGAATCCACGCAGAGGTTTTTAAGGGTGAATATCTGGGGCTGTACAGAACGAAGTTTATCAGAGATCATGATCCGCTGATTTCTATTATTATTCCGAATAAAGACCATATTGATGATCTGAAGAGATGTATGGAATCCATTGAACAGAAATCTACGTACAAAAATTATGAGTACATTATTGTAGAGAATAACAGTACAGATTCTGCTACTTTTGAATATTACAAAAAACTGGAGGCAGAGAATCCGAAGGTCCGCATGGTATACTGGGACGGAGTCTTTAACTATTCTGCCATTAATAACTATGGTGCATCTTTTGCAAAGGGTGAGTATCTGCTTCTGCTTAACAATGATACAGAGATCATTAATCCGGACTGTCTGGAAGAACTCCTGGGTTATTGCATGCGTAAAGATGTAGGCGCAGTGGGTGCAAGACTTTATTATGAGGATGATACGATCCAGCATGCAGGTGTTGTGATCGGTTTTGGCGGAATTGCAGGACACTGTTTTGTCCAGCAGAAGAGAGGTACCACCGGATATTGTCACAGAATTATCTGTGCACAGGATTACAGTGCGGTTACAGCTGCCTGCATGATGGTGAAGAAATCTGCATTTGATGCAGTGGGAGGACTTTCAGAGGAACTGGCTGTTGCATTTAATGATATTTGATTTCTGCATGAAGCTGAGAAAGGCGGGATATCTGATCGTGTATAATCCATATGCGGAATTATACCATTATGAATCCAAATCCAGAGGTCTTGAGGATACTCCGGAAAAAGTGGCACGATTTAACAAAGAAATTGCCACCTTTGAGAAAAAATGGCCGGAGATCCTGAAGAACGGAGATCCTTATTATAACCCCAATCTCACTCTGAAGAGCCAGGACTTTTTCTCTGAAAAGAATCTGAAGATGAAATCGCTATAAAATGAATGTGAAAGAAGATATGTTAAAGAAAAAGAAAGAGATCAATGAAAAAACAGAAATTTTCATTTTTGTATTTCTGGCGTTTATCCTGCTGACAACCTGGGCGATGACACAGCCTTTTAATTCAGGGCCGGATGAACAGATGAGATATTATGTTGCAGATTACATTTATAAACACCATGGAGCTCTTCCGGGGGGAGATGATCCGGCTGTCAGGAATAAAGTGTGGGGAATTTCCTATGCATATTATCCGGTTGTATCTTATATGGTGTCTGCATTATTTATGAGAATATCCCGGCTTTTTGCAGATCCGGGATACTCCATGTTCAAAATTGCACGTATGGCAGATGTACTGTTTGTCACAGGTGCAGTGTATTTTGTTGTAAAAGCTTCGGGCAAACTGTTTCCGAAAGAAAAATATTCCAGAGAAGTTAGATGGCTGTTTGCAGCACTGGCAGGATTTATGCCGCAGGCAATCTTTATGGGAACTTATGTGAATACAGACTCACTGGCACTGCTGGCAGCAGCCATGATCTTGTATGCATGGGCCTCTTATCTGAGAGAAGACTGGACATGGAAAAACTGTATACTCCTTGCAGTGGGAATGGCTGTATGTGCATTGTCTTATTATAATGCGTATGGCTGGATACTCTGCAGTTTTTTCTTCTTCTGTTTTACGGTATTACTCTGCAGAGAAGAAGCTTTTTCACAGAGAGTTCGTTTCCTTTTCAGCAGAGGAGCAGTGATCGCAGCAGTTACTTTAGTTCTCTGCGGCTGGTGGTTCATCCGTAACGCAGTTTTGTATAACGGAGATTTCCTGGGAAGGAAATCCTGTGCGGAATGTGCGGAAAAATATGCTCAGAAGGATTACAGACCTTCACTGTATCCGACGCCTGCAAAGCTGGGATGGAACTGGAAAGATATTATCCTTTATCAGGATCCGGGCTGGTATCATAACTGGATTCTGACAGTGTGTGTAAGTTTCATCGGTACTTTTGGACAGATGAAAATTTATATGCCATATACGGTCAGCAAACTGTATATGCTGTTCTTTGCTGTTGGGATCATCAGTGTATTTTTTTGTAAAAGAGACATTTTGATCTGAGAAAAAAAATGTATGTTGCACAGCGGAAAGCAGTTGGAAATGACAGATGGAAGATTAAAACAAAGGTGATATCCCGAGAGTGGAATAAAGAAGGTATTTTCCATTTGATGATGGTATTTCTGATTATGATTCCGGTATTTCTGTTTCTGTATTATGTTTATTACAGTGATAATCAGCCACAGGGAAGATATCTTATGCCTGCATTATATCCTCTGATGTACTTTGTTACGCTGGGCTGGAATAATATTCTGACAAAACAGTGAAAATGAAAAGGTGCGGAGTCTGATATACAGAGTACTGACTGTACTGCTGGTGATTTCGCCATTTGCCTGCTGGGCATTTTTAATCTTGCCTTAAAAGAAATAAAGGGACTGCCGCATGAAAAGCTTTTGCGGAAGTCCCTTAAATTTATCTGTTTTATCTATCAAAGAAATGGTTACTGTCTGGTATTCAGAAGCAGGCTTCAGGATTTGATCACTTTGATCATCAGGAACAGGAAAACAGCAGGAATGCTGCCCGATCGCCCCGATGATATAATAAGGAGCAGTTGTATGGGAAGCAGAATATGCCTGTGCTGCCTCCATATTCTTCTGACCGGTTACTGCGGCATCATTTGTCTGCTGCTCTGCGTCTCCAGAATAGCAGTTCCTACAGGAGTTCCTCCAAAGTAATACTGGCGTGTGATCTGTCCGTCAGAAGAAGTATCTTCTGTGGTCAGATTATCTTCTGTGGCACCGTTTGGTGCAATGACTGTACCACCGGAAAGACGGTTAAAATCATCGTCTGCGATGGTAAGGGGTGCAAAATTGTCAAAACCATAATTGAGAAGCGCGATCGCTTCATCATCGGTAACACCGGATGCGCCATTTAATACAATGCATACCAGCTTCATGTTATTTTTGGAAGCTTCACATACCAGGGTACTTCCGGAAGCTTCTGTGTACCCTTCCTTACCGCCGATACAGGGTTTATAATAACCGTCGCTGGTGCTGTTTATCATGGTAAAATTGTTTGTAAGTACACGTTCACCGCCGGAAACATTTGTTGCCGGAAGTGTATAGGAAGTAGTTGCTGCAATGGTGCGGAAAGTGTCATTTGCCATAGCTGCTTCCATGATCAGAGCCATATCATGGGCGGTGATATGCTGGTTCTCATCAGGAAGACCGGTAGGATTGGTAAAGACAGTATTGGTGCAGCCAAGTTCCTGTGCCCGGGTATTCATTATCTGTACAAAAGCATCCACAGAACCTCCCACATGTTCAGCTACCTGCAGTGCGATATCATTGGCAGAGGCAACCATGATGGCATATAAACATTCTTCCATGGTGAAAACCTCATCTAACTGTGAGGAAATATTGGCTCCTCCGTCAGTAACACCGGAAACACCGGTTGCAGTCATGGTTACCTGTTCATCCAGACTACTGTTCTCAAGAGCAACCAGGCAGGTCATGATCTTGACTGCGCTTGCAGGGTAAAGGGGCTGATCTGCATTTTTGGAATACAGGACTGTGTTAGTGGAAGTTTCCATCACAATTGCTGCGGCAGACGAAATATCGGAAGCCTGGGGCCATCCGTCGATACCGTTGGTGACTACGACAGACGGATCTGCTGTCTGTGCGGCGGCGTCTGTATTCTGAGCTGTTTCTTCAGCAGCAGATACCGGAAACTGTGAAAACATGGTGACAGCACCAAGTCCCAGAGCCAGCAGGGCTGCAGTGATTCTTTTTTCTTTATCATCATGGTATATAATACTCCTGTGTATAAAAAGATTGAAAAGTTACTGTTCATTGTAAGTGAACAGTAACCATAAAACAATAACAGTATAACACATTTCTCTCCTTTCTTGCAAAAATATCATACAATGTTAAAATAAAAATCATAGTAAAAATCGAGGTTATCATATGAGTAAAAAACCATCTGCAGGAGGAAAAATCCAGTGGACGAAAATGTTCAGGAAGCTTTCCCCCTATACGATCCGGAAAGGGTTCCGCTACATGAAGCATTATGGACCAAAGGAATTCTGGATCAGGCTGCATGAACGTTTTGAACCGGAAGAAGTACCATATGGTCCATGGTACCGGGCTTACATTCCGACGGAGGAAACACTGGAAACACAGAGGAAACAGAAATTTGATTATTCACCGCTGATCAGCATTGCAGTTCCGGCTTATCAGACACCTGTAGAATTTTTGAGACAGATGATAGAATCACTGATCGTTCAGACTTATTCAAACTGGGAGCTGTGTATCGTAAATGCAAGTCCGGACAATGAGGAGATGCAGAAAGTACTGGCAGAATATTCAGCCGGAGATTCCCGGGTGAGATTCTGCAATCTCAAAGAGAACCTTGGCATTGCAGAGAACACAAACCGCGCGTTTGCAATGACAAAAGGTGAATTTGTGGGGCTTCTTGACCATGATGACCTGCTGGCACCCAATGCATTATATGAGATCGTGAAAATACTGCAGGATCATCCGCAGGCAGATGCGCTTTATACAGACGAGGATAAGGTTACAACAGAACTGGACGAGCATTTTCAGCCACATCTGAAACCGGATTTTAATCTGGATCTCCTGCGTTCCAATAATTATATCTGCCACTTTTTTGTAGTGCAAAAGAGTATTGTAGAAAAGGCCGGAGGTTTCCGGAAAGAATTCGACGGAGCTCAGGATTACGATTTTATCTTCCGCTGTACGGAGAATGCCGGAGAGGTTTTACATGTTCCGGAAATCCTGTATCACTGGAGAACACACAAAGCCTCCACTGCAGATAATCCTGCCAGTAAAATGTACGCATTTGAAGCCGGCAAGAGAGCAATAGAAGCTCATCTTGAGAGAACAGGTACGAAAGGCGAGGTAAGCCATACACAGGATCTGGGCTTTTACCGGGTGAAATATCCGGTGCAGGGAAAACCTCTGGTGTCTGTTATCATACCAAACAAAGACGAGAAAGAGACTCTTCAGACCTGTCTGGAAATGCTGGAGAAGAATACCGGTTATCAGAATTTTGAAAATTTATAATCGTTGGAGAATAACAGTACCACTGATGAGATTTTCCGATATTATAAAGAGCTTTCCGGAAACCGTAAGATCCATCTTTTGAGATGGGGAAAAGAATTTAATTATTCTGCCATTAATAACTTTGCTGCGGCGCATGCAAAGGGAGAATATCTGCTTTTTCTGAATAATGATGTAAAATCTATCAATCCAGACTGGCTGGAAGAAATGCTTGGAGTGTGTCAGCGTCCGGAAGTGGGCGGTGTCGGAGCAAAGCTCATTTATCCGGATAATACAATCCAGCATGCAGGATGTGTGATCGGAATGGGCGGTATTGCGGGGCATATGTTCGTAGATATGCCTGCGGACCGTACCGGCTATCTGCATAAGGCATCCCTTCTTCAGGATATGAGTGCAGTGACTGCCGCCTGTCTGTTGATGAAGAAAGAGGTTTTTGAGCAGGCAGGAGGATTTACAGAAGAACTGGCTGTGGCATTTAATGATGTGGATCTTTGCCTGAAAGTAAGAAAAAATGGCTATCTGATCGTATATGATCCCTATGCGAAGCTTATCATATGGAATCAAAGACCAGAGGAGCTGAGGACAGCAAGGAGAAAGTGCGCCGTTTTCAGACGGAGATTGAATATATGCGATGTCACTGGATAGACATTCTCAAAAACGGAGATCCCTGTTATAACAAAAACCTGTCTCTTACCAAATGGAATTATTCTCTGAAGCCAATCCCGGGAATGGAGACAGAAGCAGGACAGAAAAAAGAGAAGACAGGGAGGAAATCATGCAGGAAGTATCAGTGATCATTCCGAATTTTAATGGGATGGCTTATCTGGATGGCGTACTTGCAGGTCTGGAGTGTCAGACTGTAAGCAATTTTGATGTAATTCTTGTGGATAATGGATCCAATGACGGAAGCTGTGCTTTTGTTGCTGCAAGGTATCCATGGGTCCATCTGATCGAACTGCCGGAGAATTTCGGATTCTGTAAAGCGGTCAATGAAGGGATCAGAGCATCACGCTCACCTTATGTACTGCTTTTAAACAATGATATTGAAGTAACGGAGAATTTTATAGAAGAAATGCTGTCAGCCATCAAAAGGCATCCCAAAGCTTTCTCCTGTGCTGCCAGAATGATTCAGTTTCATGACAGGGACAGGCTGGATGATGCAGGAAACTATTACTGCGCGCTTGGATGGGCTTATGCAAGAGGTAAGGGGAAAGATATCCATACCTATGAAAAGGAAGAGAAGATTTTTGCTTCCTGCGCAGGAGCTGCTATTTACAGAAAGAAGATCTTTGATGAACTGGGATATTTTGACGAAGAACATTTTGCATATCTGGAGGACATGGACGTGGGATACCGGGCCAGAATCTACGGATATGAAAACTGGTATGCACCTGATGCCATGGTATACCATGTGGGAAGCGGTACCAGCGGATCCAGATATAATCAGTTCAAGATCCGGTATTCTTCCAGAAATAATATTTATCTGATATACAAAAATATGCCGGTGTTACAGATTATTATCAATCTTCCGTTTCTTGTTGCAGGATTTGGAATCAAAATTCTGTTTTTTACGCTGAAAGGATTCGGAAGAGAGTATATTGCGGGAATTAAGAATGGATTCCAGATCAGCAAAAAAAAATCATAAAAATAAACCTTTTAAACTTTTTACTAAAA
>ENA-OPZD01000149-OPZD01000149.1-human-gut-metagenome-genome-assembly--contig:-NODE-149-length-23232-cov-9.039429_pt1 | contig 23232 bp, 31 predicted proteins | sample MGYA00242479_ERZ504495 | MGnify/ENA primary metagenome ERZ504495 (study PRJEB26092, sample SAMD00036286) | human gut metagenome | host: Homo sapiens | study: EMG produced TPA metagenomics assembly of... | reverse complement strand
CATATATAATTAATTCATACAATATATGTATGAAAAAGATTATACGATTTTGATGTAAACATGTCAATCGTTTTAAAGTGTATAAAAATAAAAGATAATGTGATTTATTTTTACTATTTACATTATCAAAAATAAATAAGGAGTTGTCAACATAAAAAGTAATTCATTTTGTCATCAAGCTTAGAAAAAATAGATTATTTTATAGTATTTATAAATATTTTAGTTAAAATAAAAAGTTTAATCAAAATGGATTATTGTCTAATATCACGTTATTACTACCTTTTTGATAACCTATTAAATCTACAGTGATAAATTTAAAACCTAGTTTTTGAAATTCTTTATGAATTAAATCTCTAAGAGGATTAGTAAATAATTTAGGGACTTCATTTGTTTCTACTTCTATACGGGCTAAATCACCGTGATGGCGTACGCGAATTTGACCTTGTAAAAATTTATGAAGTATATCTTCTGCCTTAGCAACTTGATTTAATCTTTCAGGAGTAACTTCAAGACCATAAATTAAACGAGAGGCAAGACAAGCAGAGCTAGGTTTATTCCAAACAGGTAAATTCCAGTCTTTTGCCATTTGGCGGATTTCATCTTTAGTAATGTGCAATTCTAAAAAAGGTGATTTTGTTAAATTAAATTCTTTTAAAGCGAGCATACCTGGGCGATAATCACCTTTGTCATCTTCATTAGAGCCTTCTAAGAGATAGTTATAATTATTTTTTTGACAAAAATCTTCTAAAAGTTTAAAGCGATTAATATGACAATGGTAGCAACGCATTTTATCATTGCAGATGAATTTTTATCAGCTAAATCATCTACAGTGAATAATTTATGCTTTATGCCAATGAGTTTAGCAACTTTTTTAGCGTCAGATATTTCATTAGTAGTTATTAATTCAGATACAGCAGTGATGGCGATAGCTTTATCTCCTAGAGCAATTTGTGTTGCTTTAGCAAGTACAGAGCTATCTACACCTCCAGAAAAAGCTACAGCTACAGATTGGTAAGATTTTAGTAATTCGATTAATTGTTGTTGTTTATTCATGTTTTAGTTCCTCGTTTGCTAGAAATAATGCTGTTTGTTGAATTGTTTTTAACGGTACATTGTGTTTTTGGGCTAATTGTTTACAATCTTCATATTCAGCGGATATATTTAGGATTTTATCGCCTTTTTTAGCTATTTTACATTTTACTTGACCATATGGAGTGATGATGGATTTAAATTCTCTATCTAGACTATAGCGAGTGATTATTTCTTCACGTATGCCAAGCGTTGTCGTTTCACTGAATATAATATCAAGGCAATTTTCTTTATCTTCGGGACGGATTAAAACAGATAAAGTATTAGCTGAGCGGGATTTTTTCATATAAATAGGAGTCAGCCAAACATCTAAAGCATTATGCTCAAAGAGTTTTTGCGAGATATATTCATAATTTTGAGGATTGAAATCATCTATATTACAAGATAGTATAAGTAATTTTTCTATAATATAATCGTTCATTTTTTCACCTGTCATTTGTTGTAAATTTAATTATATATTAAATTAGAATTTTTATTTAGGCAAGAAAGTAGATTTTAGCTTAAATAAAAAGACTTAGCTCTATATAATGAACTAAGTCTTTTCTGGGGGTTTAAATATGTGATTTTGATATTAAGATGGAGTTTTTTATAACATGATTGGTGCAAAAACGAAACCTAAAGCTACAGAAACAACGATTGTTAATACACCAGGGAAGAAAAACGGATGATTAAATACATATTTTCCTATGCGACTGGTACCAGTATCGTCCATTTGTACAGCACCTAATAATGTAGGATATGTTGGCAATACAAATAGAGCGGAAACAGCAGCAAATGAAGCTACGATAATTGGTACAGAAGCAGTATTTTCTGGAGTGATGCCTAAAGCGACGATAACAGTTGGGATTAAAGCTTGAGTTGTAGCTGCTTGTGAATATAAAAGCATACTAGCGAAGAATAGAGCTACAGCTAATAAAAATGGATAAGCTACAACGAGATTAGAAGCTAATAATTTAACGCATATGATTAATCATACTAGCTAATCGACCAGCGCCAAAACCGTTGTCAATATTCATTACGGCAACGCCAGCAGCGCAACTATTTAACATAGAAAGCAATGCTGTTAACCCATGAAAGGAAGCACCATAACCTACGCTTGTAGGCACAGCAATTACTGGTTTATTGGCAAGACCACCAACAACACTAGCCAAAGCTCCTTCCATACCAGCAGCAACGATGATTACATTAGCCTTATCAATCAAATCTTTTTTACTGAGTAGACGATGAATACCTGCAACGCCTACATCAAAGCAATATTGTACTTTATTTCCCATCAGTTGAGCAGTAAGACCTGCTTCTTTAGCGACAGGTATGTCACTTGTACCAGCTGTCATAACGAGGATAAAACGTTTTATCATCAATAGGCATATTATCTCTATTAACATAGATAATACGTGCAAATTCGTCATATTTTGCATCTTTTACTTTTGCTAGTACAGCTTGATAATTTTCTAAAGTAGCACGAGAGGCAATTATATTTTGCTCACTTTTTTGATAGAGGTGAGCGAAAATATCAGCTATTTGCTCATTAGTTTTACCTGCACAATAAATTACTTCAGGAAATCCTTGTCTTTTTGCTCGGTCATGGTCAATCTTGGCAAAACCAATGTCTTCAAAACCTTGATTATCTTGAAGTGATTGAAGCATAGTTTTGTCAGAGATATTTCCTTGTTTATAATCGTGAAGTAAATCTAATAATTGAGTAGTGTCCATATTTATTGTTTAACGGCCTTTTTTTATTGCGTTTCCAGCGAATATAGTAGAAAGCGCAAGTGAGAACAAGAATAGCACTTACAACTAAACTTGCTTCATGACCTACAGCAAGCATAGTTTTCCAATTTTCGCCAAGTATCATACCGATGTATAAGATGAACATAGTCCAAGGAAGGGAACCGATGAATGTGTAAATGATGAATTTTTTCATATTTACTTTGGCAAAACCTGCAGGTAAAGAGATAAATGTACGAACTACAGGGAGTAATCTGCTGAAGAATACAGCTTTAATACCATATTTATCAAACCATTCTTGAGCAGTGTCTACATGAGATTTTTTCATGAAGAAATATTTACCATATTTATCTACAAAAGGTCTGCCACCTTTAGCACCGATATAATAAGTGATGATAGAACCTACCATACCACCAATCATACCAGCAACAGTAGCGTGGAAAAATTCCATTTTGCCAGCAAAGATGAGATATCCAGCAAAACCTAAGATTAATTCACTAGGAATTGGAATACAAGCATTTTCAAGCCCCATTAGTACAGCTACAGCAACATAGCCCCAAGTATCAATAAAACTCAAAAAGATTGTTGAAAATTGTTCCATTAAAAATTAGTCCTTTCTATTGTTAAATTATAAGATAATCCTTATATATATTATAACCGATAAAAATATTTAAGTTAATATAAATTTATGATATTCATAGCATGTAAAATGCCAACAACACCAAAGAGAATAAAGATTAATGAAGCAAATTTTTTGATGACTCTATCAGGTACATATTTATGAAGAGTAGCACCTAATAAAATGCCAAGTCCATCAGCAACGAGCATACCAAGAGTTGTACCTACTAAGATAGAAAGCATATCAGCACCGATTTGAGCAGATAATGCTACTGTAGCGAGTTGAGTTTTATCTCCCATTTCGGCAAGGAAAAAGGCGATAGCTACAGTCCAAAGATGCTAAAACGATTTTTTTCAGCTTCATTACCGAGTTCATCATCTTTTAAAATCCAAAGACCAAAGACAATAAAAGCGATAGAAGCAACGAGTTCAACAATGTCTTTAGGAATAAAAGAATGCAAATAAATACCAGCAGCGATTGCTACAAAGTGATTTAAAATAGTAGCAACTAAAATACCAAACATGACTTTCTTCCATGGATATTTTGTGGCAAAAGCCATAGCTAATAATTGAGTTTTGTCACCCATTTCGGCAAGAACCACCATGATAAACGCTGTTGAAAATGCAAACATAAGATTAAATCTCTCCTTAAAATAAATTAAATTTATTTGATAAAGGGAATAAAAAAAGAGACTTCTAGTATAGACTGATACACTTAGTGTAACTAATCTATACCAAAAGTCTCACTATTGATGTAAAACATCAACGAATAAACCAGATGAATTTCGTCGTTCATCAGTATGTTGACTTATTCTAAAAAGCTACTCCCTTTTAGCCAATACATTTACCAATAATACCATATACACACAATGGATATAATACACAAAAATAAATATTTTGGCAAGGATTTATTTATTTTTCATAGCAAAATATTCTCTATCTAAAATTCCGAGAATGATTAAATTTTCATAAACACCATCAGTTAAAATTGTTTCGCGAATAAGACCTTCACGGACAAGACCAGCTTTTTCATATACATGTAAAGCACGAGTATTGTGGTCTTTACAGTCAAGCCATGCTCTATGGAATTTTAAATCATCAAATGCCCAAGATTTTAACATTTCTAGTGTTTCTTGACCATAGCCTTTACCTTTTACATTTAAAATAATGCGAGTCCATTCGATTTCTTTAGATGGATTATCAAGACCTGCTATCATGAGAAAACCAACTTTTTCATGTGTGTCTAAAGTTTCGATAATTAGATGAGTAGCAGAAGGGGTATCTAAAGTTTGCATATGCACTTCGCGAGTATAAGGAATTACATATTTTGCATTTTCAGGAATGTATTCCACTTCCATGATATAGTCCATATCTTCAACTGTTGCTTGACGAAAACGTAATCTATTTCCTGTTTTTACGATTTTTTCCATATTAAAACCACCTTCATTATAATATTATAGATTTTATAATAAATTTTAGAAACTTATGGGAAAATTCCCTGACAGTTTAAGAAAAGTATAGTATACTTTTCTTAATATAACAAATAAGGAGGACAGCAGTATTGGCAACGATGTCTTTTGAACATTTATTAGATATTTTATTTGTACCAATTTGTATTCAAATAGGTGCCTTAATCGTAGGTTCATTTCTCAGTCGTTTAATTAATCGTTATTTACAAAGTAATGTAAATAGGGATTCATGGCAATATATTTTTGTCAATGCCTTAAAGGGATTACCGATTTCTTGGTGTTCCGGTGTTGGCTTATATTGGACGATAAATAGTTTATCTATACCAGAAACTATCAGCAGATTATTATCATATTTATTATTTGCAGTGATTATCTTTACTTTGACAAGAGTTATTGCAAGAACTTTATCTGGAATGATAGATTTTTATACTATGCGTTCCGACCAAAATATGCCAAAGACTTCATTATTAAATAATTTAATAAATATTTTAGTGTATTCTATGGGTGCACTCATTGTTTTACAGTATTGTGGAATATCAGTAGCGCCAATTCTCACAGCTTTAGGGGTCGGCGGTATGGCAGTAGCCCTTGGTCTTCAAGATACGCTTGCTAATATTTTTGCTGGACTGCATTTAATTTTATCAAAACAACTTCGTTTAAATGATTATATTAAATTAAGTACAGGTGAAGAAGGTCGAGTATCTGATATTACATGGCGTTTTACCACACTTCAATCTGTTAGCAACAATGTGGTAGTTGTACCTAATCAAAGTATATCTAAGGCGATTATCACAAATTACAGTATGCCACTTCAAGATATAACAGTAAGTGTAGCTATTGGTGTAAGCTATGATAGTGATTTAGATAAAGTGGAAGCTGTTTGCATAAGGACAGCAAAGGAAATTTTATCTAAATTAGACCCAGAAGTTAAAGCGGAGCCTGTAGTTAGATTTAATTTGTTTGCTGACTCTAGTATTAATTTCAATGTGATAATGCATGTTAGTGAATTTACAAATCAATATATTGTTAAGCATGAATTTATAAAAGCGATTACAAAAGAATTTAGAAAAGAAAACATAGAAATACCATTCCCAGTAAGAACTATTATCAATAATAAAGAGTAAAATGGATATCAAAATAAATGAAAATTATCATAAAAATATTTTATAGTAATAATGAATAAAATAATTAGAGAATATTTCAGGAAAAGCTTTTTATTTTGTTAGAGATTTGGTAAGATATACTTGATTGAATACAAAATGCATGATTTTGGGATAAACATGGAGAAATTAAATTTAATGAAAGAATTTTTATCTGTTCAAGGTAGAAAATTATTAATACAGATTTCTATTTGTACTATTATTATTATTGGTATGTTTATAAATTATGATAAACTTTACTTGATAACAGGTGTATTTACAGGCTATTTATTAGCAGTTATATGCGCTTGGGTAATGGTATATAGAACGTGGAAGGCTGCTCATTTAACAGTAGGTAAAGCTAAAGGTCAGATGTGGCTTAGTTTGATAACGAGGTTATTGATGATTTTTATTATACTAAGAGCTGCTATATTGCAATCAGTGGAATTATTTTATGCAGTAGTAGGAGGCTTTTTCTTAGCTTTTATACTGTATATGATACATTTAATTATTTTTGTTTATCATAAGAATATGGAATAATATTTGCCTAGTGCAAATATTATCTACATAGAAACTGAAAAATATAATCTGTATTTTTCGGTAAAATATGAAATATATAGTAAAGAGAGGTGAGGACACTGTTACTTATGGACTGTATAAGCGGCAGTGGGGAAAATGCATGAAATTGGTGTGCGTGAAGTGGTCACTTTCGCAGGTATGCAATTCAATATTCAGACCTTAGAAATGACCTGGCTAGCAATGGCCATTGTAATACTGATTGCATTTTTAGCAACACGAAGTCTAAAGCTTGTTCCTTCAGGTTGGCAAAATGTAATTGAAATGGTTATTGTTTGGCTCAATGAGCAAATTGGTGTTACACTAGGTTCTCGTGGTCAATTAGTAGCACCATTTTTAATCACGCTATTTCTGTTCTTATTGATTTCAAACTGGATAGGACTTATTCCAACGCTTGCATCACCAACAAATGACTTAAATACAACTTTAGGTCTAGCTTTATTGGTGATTGTAATGTTACATGTACTTGGCTTGTATTATAAAGGTTTTAATTATATAAAACATTTTTTCCAGCCAGTAGCGCCATTTGTAATTATCAATTTGATTGAAGAAATAGCAAAGCCTATTACACTTGCTTTCCGTCTATTTGGTAATATTCTAGCAGGGGAAATTTTAATTATTATCTTGCTTTTATTAGTGCCAATATGGATGCCAGTACCTAGTGTTGTTTGGCTTGCATTTAGTTTATTTATCGGTGCAGTTCAGGCATTTATATTTACTATGTTATCTATGTCTTACTTAGCAAATGCTATGAAAGACGATGATCACCATTAATATTTGTTGATATATTTTAGTCAACAGATATTGATATAAGATTATCTATAGTTGTAGGTAATCTTGAAAAATTAATTTAATTTATGTTTATCTTTAAGGAGGATTTATTTTTATGGAAAACGCAATTATGGTTATGGCAGCATTAATTGGTGCAGGTATTACAATGGGTCTTGCTTCTATCGGTGCAGGTATTGGTGATGGTCTTGTTACTTCTAAATTCATCGAAGGTATTGCTCGTCAGCCAGAAGCAAAAAACACTTTATTCATGAACACTCTTATCTCTGTAGGTTTAATCGAAGCTATGCCAATCATTGCAACAGTTATTGCATTGATCATGCTTTATGCTAACCCACTTATTAAATAATTTGGGTAAACATTTAAATTTTAGATGTTTAGGAACGCATAAGGGGGCAATAAATTGATTGATATCAATATGACGATTGTGGCTCAAATCCTTAACTTCCTTATTTTGGTACTTATTTTAAAATTTGTAGCATATAAGCCTGTTATGAAAATGCTTAAAGAACGCGAAGAAAAAATCGCAAGAAGCATTGATGCCGCAGAAGCAGATGAACAAAAGGCTAAAGAACTGCTCGCTGAATATAATAAGCAATTAGCTGATGCCCGTATAAAAGCACAGGAAATTGTAGATAAAGCAATGAAACGTGCTCAAGAAGAACGTGATGCTAGCGTTGCTGAAACAAGACGTGAAATTGAGCAGATGAGAAAAGCCGCAAAAGAAGATATTGCTAGAGAACGTGAACGTGCAGCAATGCAGTTACGTGGTGAAATGGTAGCTTTATCCATGCAAGCAGCTGGCAAAATTATCGCTGCTAATATGGATAATAAAACAAATGAAAAATTGGTTAGTGATTTCATTGACCAGTTGGATAAAGATAAAATGGGTGGATTGCCATGCTGAATTTACAGTTAGCAAAAAAATACGCTGTGGCAATGTTTGAATTAGCTCAAGAAGAAAATAAGCTTGTAGAATATGGTGAGCAATTAGCAGAAATTAGTACGCTTTTTAAAACTCAACCAGAATTAAAAGCTTTTATGAGTAATCCTCAAATTCAGCCATCAGCAAAAAAAGAACTGCTAAATAAAGTTTTTGGTAGCGATATTGAAAAATCAGTGCATAATTTTATGTTATTATTGATTGACAAACGTCGCATAGCATTAATTGAAGAGATAGTCGGTGAATATGAAGCTCTGTCTAATGAAGTTCGTAATATTGTAGTAGCACATGTTACTACAGCAGTTGCTATGGAAAAGCCACAAGAAAAAGCTTTAACTGCGAAATTAGAAGCTATTACCGGCAAGCATATTCAGCTAAAAACACATATTGATAAATCCATCATTGGTGGTGTCGTTGTAAAAATGGGCGACAAATTAATCGATGGTAGTGTAACTAGCAAAATTAAATCTTTAGGAAAGCAGTTAATGGCAAATTAAGTTATTTAAGTGGGGTGACAGAGTCGTTATGAAAATGAATCCAGAAGAAATAACAGCCATTATCAAGGATCAAATTAAAAATTATAATGTTGATTTAAATGTTGATGATGTAGGTACTGTTATTGAAATCGGTGATGGTATTGCACATATTCATGGCTTAGACAAAGCGATGTCAGGGGAACTGCTCGACTTTGGTAATGATATATATGGTATGGTCCTAAACCTTGAACAGGACAATGTCGGTGCCGTTTTATTAGGTGGCGACACAAAAATTAAAGAAGGAGATATCGTAAAACGTACTGGTAAAATCATGCAAGTACCTGTTGGGGAAAGTATGATTGGTCGTGTTGTTGACGCACTTGGTCGTCCAATTGATGGCAAAGGCCCTATCCATACAACACAGAGCCGTCCAATTGAATATCCAGCTCCTGGTATTGCTGATAGAAAATCAGTAAAAGAACCATTACAAACTGGTATTAAAGCAATTGATGCCTTAGTTCCAATTGGTCGTGTCAGCGTGAACTTATCATCGGTGACCGTGGTACAGGTAAAACAGCTATTGCTGTAGATACAATTCTCAATCAGAAAGGTCAAAACTGTATTTGTATTTATGTAGCTATTGGTCAGAAAGCTTCTACAATCGCTCGTGTTGTAAAAACTTTTGAAGATCATGGTGCTATGGATTATACAATTGTAGTAGCAGCTACTGCTTCTGATAGTGCACCACTTCAATATATGGCTCCATATTCTGGTGTTACTATGGGTGAACATTTCATGTATCAAGGCAAACATGTACTTTGTGTATATGATGACCTTTCTAAACATGCTACTGCTTATCGTGCAATGAGCTTGTTACTTCGCAGACCACCAGGACGTGAAGCATATCCAGGGGACGTATTCTACTTACATTCTCGTCTTTTAGAACGTGCTGCTAAATTAAGTGATGAACTTGGTGGAGGTTCTATTACAGCTTTACCTATCATCGAAACTTTAGCAGGTGACGTATCTGGTTATATTCCAACAAACGTTATTTCTATTACAGATGGTCAGATTATGCTTCAGACAGAAGCTTTCTATTCTGGTATTCGTCCAGCTATTGACGTAGGTCTTTCCGTATCTCGTGTAGGTGGTAGTGCTCAGATAAAAGCTATGAAACAGATTGCTGGTCGTATGCGTCTTGACCTTGCTCAGTATCGTGAACTTGCAGCATTCGCTCAATTTGGTTCTGACCTTGATAAATCTACAAAAGAACAATTAGACCGTGGTGTACGTATGGTTGAAACATTAAAACAAGCACAGTATTCACCTTTAAAAGTAGATGAACAAATCCTTGTTATTTATACAGCTGTACGTGGTTTCTTAAGCGATATTCCTGTTAATCAGGTTGTTAACTTCCAACGTGATTTCTTGAAATTTATGAATTCAAATCACCCAGAAATTGGACAGACAATCGTTGAAAAACAAAAATTAGATGATGCTTTAGAAGCTTCTATCAATAGTGCTATTGAAGAATTTAAATCCACATATTCATATAATAAATAAGCAGTGAGGTGATTTAATTGGCTAGTTTACAGGACATACGCCGCAGAATAAAAAGCGTAAAAAGTACACAGCAAATCACTAAAGCAATGAAAATGGTTGCTGCTGCTCGTTTACGTCGTGCCCAAGAAGCGGCTGTATCCAACCAACCTTATGCTGAAAAAATGTATGAGGTTATTGCCGATGTAGCCTCTAATGCAGGAAGTTTTTCACATCCTCTGCTAGAAGTACGTGAAGAAGGTAAAACTTTATATGTTGTTTTAGCTTCCGATAAGGGTCTTGCAGGTGCTTATGCTAGTAATGTATTTAAAGAAACAGTTTCTCATATCAAAGATGCAAAAAATACATCTATTATCACTGTAGGTCGTCGTGGTAAAGAATATTTCGTTCCACGTAAATATGATGTATTAAATTCTTATATGGGATTTACAGAACGTCCAGAGTATCAAAATGCTCGTCAAATTGCTGTTGAAATTATGGAGCATTTTAGTAAAGGTGACTATAAAGAAGTATATCTTGTATATACAAAATTTGTGTCAGCTATTTCTGCTATACCTCAGACAATTAAATTATTACCATTTACAGCACCAGAGTCCTCCGATCATAAACCTACTGCTGAATATATTTATGAACCATCAGCACAATCAGTGCTTGGATATTTATTACCGCAATATATTATTACAACAATATATGCATCATTATTACAATCAGCAGCAAGTGAACTAAGTTCACGTATGAATGCGATGAGCAATGCAACAGATAATGCTGAAGAACTCATCTCTAAACTTGATTTGCATTATAATAAAGTACGTCAGGCTGGTATTACTCGCGAAATTACAGAAATCGTGGGCGGTGCAGAAGCTCTGAAGTAAGGAGGTTTCACCTAAGTGGCAAAAGGTAAAATTGTACAGGTTATTGGACCTGTTGTTGATATAGAGTTTCCGGCAGAATCTTTGCCAGAAATTTTAAATGCTGTAACTATTAAAGGTAAATCTGGTGACATTGATATCGATTTAGTTGTTGAAGTTATGCAACATTTGGGTGACAATGTTACTCGTTGTATCGCTATGAGTTCTACTGACGGTTTGACTCGTGGCATGGAAGCTGAAGATACTGGTGCTCCAATCAGAGTTCCAGTAGGGGAAGCAACTCTTGGTCGTGTATTTAACGTACTTGGAAAAACAGTTGACCATGATGATACTCCTGTAGGCAACAAAGAATTTTGGCCTATTCATCGTCCAGCTCCAAAATTTGATGAACAAGAAACATCTACACAGATTTTAGAAACTGGTATTAAAGTCGTTGACCTTATCGCACCATATTCCCGTGGTGGTAAAATCGGTTTGTTCGGCGGTGCTGGTGTAGGTAAAACAGTTCTTATCATGGAACTTATTCATAATATCGCAACTCAACATGGTGGATATTCTGTATTCTCTGGTGTTGGTGAACGTACTCGTGAAGGTAATGACCTTTGGTCTGAAATGAAAGAATCTGGCGTTATCGATAAAACTGCTTTAGTTTATGGTCAGATGAACGAACCACCTGGAGCACGTATGCGTGTTGCTTTAACTGGTCTTACAATGGCTGAATATTTCCGTGATGTTCAAAATCAGGACGTATTATTATTCATTGATAATATTTTCCGTTTCATTCAGGCTGGTTCTGAAGTATCCGCACTTTTAGGTCGTATGCCATCTGCCGTTGGTTATCAGCCAACACTTGGTACAGACGTAGGTGCTCTTCAAGAACGCATTACTTCTACTAAAAAAGGTTCTATCACATCTGTTCAGGCTGTATATGTTCCTGCCGATGACTTAACTGACCCTGCTCCAGCAGCAACATTTGCTCACTTGGATGCAACAACAGTATTGTCTCGTCAGATTGCAGAGCTTGGTATTTATCCAGCAGTAGACCCACTTGATTCTACTTCTCGTATTCTTGACCCACATGTAATCGGTGAAGACCATTATGAAGTAGCTCGTGGTGTACAGGCTATTTTACAGAAATATAATGAACTTCAAGATATTATCGCTATCTTAGGTATGGAAGAATTATCTGATGAAGATAAGCTTACTGTAGCTAGAGCACGTAAAATTCAAAGATTCTTATCTCAGCCATTCTTCGTTGCTGAACAGTTCACAGGTACACCAGGTAAATATGTACCATTAAAAGAAACTATTCGTGGCTTTAAAGAAATTTTAGCAGGTAAATATGATGACTTACCTGAAAGTGCTTTCTATATGGTTGGTAGCATTGACGAAGTTGTTGAGGCAGCAAATAAAATGAAGAAGGAGGGATAATTTATGGCTAAAATAAAGCTAGAAATTATTTCTCCAAATAAAGTTGTTTATAGTGCTGATATTGATATGTTAATCGTGCGTTCTATTGCTGGGGATTTAGGTATTATGCCAAAACATGCTCCGCTTCTTGCAGGACTTGTTCCTCATGCAATGAGAGCTATGATTGACGGCACTGAAAATCTTATTGCAGTTAGCGGTGGTTTTATTCAGGTTCAACCTGATAAAATTATTGTACTTGCAAGTGCAGCAGAACTTCCTATTGAAATTGATATCAATAGAGCGAAAAAAGCTTATGAACGTGCACAAAAACGTTTGGAAAGCTTTAAAGAAAATCCAGAAGTTAAGAGCGATGTTGATACACTTCGCGCTAGAGCTGCACTCGAACGTGCTAAAGCAAGACTTAAAGCAACTAAAACAGATATTGGTTAATATTTAATTAGTTTTATGTAAAAACGGTTGTAACTTAATTTAGCTACAACCGTTTTTATTTTAAAGGTGATAATATGATTTTTAGCAATATAAAAAATATAGATTTAACCACTATAGATGAACGAATTAAATTTTGTGTAGATTATTTTAATGAACATGATTTAATAAATTATAATGCAGGAACATATCAAACAGATAGAGATGATATTTGTTTTCGCATTGATGAATATGAAACACAAATTGCTCAGGAAAGATATTGGCAAGCACATGAAAAACATATAGATGTATATATTTTATTAAAGGGACAAGAACGCATAGATGTTAATATCTATGAAGGTGTAATTTATCATCGTGATAAGATAGATGATATGTTGATGTTAGAAGAAATGCCGTATACAAATATTAATTTTTTGAGCAATTTTGGTGATATTTTAGTTTGTAATCCAAATGAAGCGCACAAGACAGGAATTCATATGGATTTAAAAAACAAATTTAAAATAGCTTTATTTAAAATTAGAATTTAATTTGGGAAATAAAAAAAGAGCAATCATATGATTGCTCTTTTTTCTATTATTATTTTACAACAGTAACGTTTACTGCACGAAGTTTGCTAGCATCACGGCTGTCAGCTTCTGTATCAAAAGTAACTTTTTGACCTTCTTCTAAAGTTTTGAAGCCTTCAGAATTGATAGCGGAGAAATGAACGAATAAATCTCCAGATCCGTCATCATTAGTAATGAAGCCATAGCCTTTACCAGAATTAAACCATTTAACTGTACCTGTTCCCATTATAAAATCCTCCTTAGGATATAAAATATAATCAGTGCAGAGGTCAAACTAAAAAACACATAAGAATCTTCCACACTTATTAAGAGGAGGACTAAGACGTGACTTTAATTGTGTTCCAAAACAAGACTGAATATCCTAATAGTAGCATGGGAAGTATAATTTGTCAATTTACAAAATAACACATATCATAATTATTTTTTATAGTTGAATTGATTTTTAGATTTACATATTTACAATAAAATTTGACATAATAAATAGATGATGATATATTTATAAGTCGATAATAAATTTTATAAGTTAAAATCATTTATTTTTCGATATAAAATATAGACATATATATATTATCGAGAGATAAAAAATTTATTTATCCAGAAAGGGTGATTAGATGAATGGAATAATGTTAGTTGGTTGTGCTATTATAATTTTTTTTCTAGCCTATAGAATTTATGGTCGTTGGTTATTACATACTTGGGGTGTTGATGAAAATGCAAAAACACCTGCTTTTAAATATAATGACGGTCAAGATTTTACACCAGCATCTAAATTTACGGTATTTTCTCATCAATTTTCTTCAATAACAGGTGCAGGCCCTGTAACTGGCCCAATTATTGCAGCCATGTATGGCTGGCTTCCTGCTTTTTTATGGATTATTGTAGGTGGTATTTTCTTTGGAGCAGTACAGGATTTCACTGCATTATATGCTTCTGTGAAAAATGAAGGTAAATCCATGGGTATGTTAATTGAGCATTATATTGGTAAAACAGGCAGACGTTTTATTTTTGTTATTCTGTTGGTTATTTACTTTATTAGTAATAGCTGCTTTTGCTGATATAGTAGCGAATACTTTTAATGGATTTAGTAAAGATGGTGCATTAATAACACCAAACGCAGCAGCAGCTTCAATATCCATGTTATTTATTTTTGTAGCTATATTATTTGGTTTATTCATTAAGAAATTTAAACCGAATGAAAAAGTTCGTCTTGTTTTAGGTATTATTTTATTAATTGCTATGCTTGCTGTGGGTATTGCTTTTCCAATTTATTTAGATAGAATGATTTGGCTCTATGTAGTATTTGCCTATATATTTGCAGCTTCTGTAATGCCTATGTGGATTTTAAAACAGCCTCGCGATTATTTGAGTACATTTTTACTTTTAGCAATGATTGCTGGTGGCGTTATCGGTGTATTAGCGGTAAATCCAACAATTAATATGCCAGCTTTTGTAGGCTTTAATGTAAATGGAAAAGATTTATTCCCAATTTTATTTATAACTATTGCTTGTGGTGCCGTTTCTGGTTTCCATAGCTTAGTATCTTCAGGTACTTCTTCTAAAACTATTTCTAATGAAAAAGATACTTTATTTGTTGGTTATGGTTCTATGCTTGTAGAGTCTGTTTTAGGTGTTGTTTCTTTAGTAATTGTTTGCTCTGCTGCTACTAATGGTCAGTTGCCAGAAGGTACACCTTTCCAGATTTTCTCCACAGCTGTAGCTGGATTTTTTGCTATGTTTGGTATGCCACATGATATAGCAAATTGTATTTTGACTATGTGTGTATCAGCTTTAGCTCTTACTTCATTAGATGCAGTAGCTCGTATTGGCCGTATGTCTTTTCAAGAATTATTCAGTGTAGATGAAGGTCAAGAAATGAGTTTTGTACAAAAATTATGTACAAATAAATATTTTGCTACACTTATAACTTTATTTATTGGTTATTTATTATGCCTTGGTGGTTATATGAATATCTGGCCATTGTTTGGAGCGGCTAATCAGTTATTGTCTGCATTAGTACTTATTTCTTTGGCTGTATTCTTAAAAACAACCGGAAGAAAAGGTTTTATGCTTTATATTCCAATGGTAGTTATGTTCTGCGTTACTTTGACAGCTTTAGTAGAGGCTGTGTATGCAATTGTTGTAAAATTATCTATAGGACAATTTGTTTTTGCTGTAGATGGATTACAATTAATTATTGCACTTGCTTTGATGATACTTGCAGTTTCTGTAGCAATTCATTGTGGTAAAGAACTTGTTAGTGCTAAGAAAAATATAGAAACTAATATATAAATCAATAAATTTAATAAAAATCCCTATAATTAAGAAATGTGTCCAGGATTTTTGGGACATATCATTTCCATAATTATAGGGATTTTTTTAGATTTCTTTGTTATCAATAGCAGTTTCGAGAGCTATTTTAATCATATCATTAAAGGATTGTTCACGTTCTTTAGCTGTAGTTTCTTCACCTGTAAATAAGTGATTACTTACAGTAAATACACCAAGTGCTTGTACATTATAACGAGCAGCAAGCATATAAAGAGCAGATGTTTCCATTTCTACAGCAAGACAGCCATATTGGATTAATTTTTGCAAATCAATTTCTTCATCATAGAAACGGTCTTGGCAATATACATTCCCAATTTTTACAGGAATGTTTAATTTTTTAGCGTGGTGATATGCTTTGCCTAATAATTCAAAATCAGCAAGTGGAGCATAATGAAGTCCATCACCAAAAGTGCGAACAATAATGCCACTATCAGTAGTTGTTCCTTGAGCGATAACGACATCACGAACATGAACATCATCTTTTAAACCACCACAAGTACCAACGCGAATTAATTTTTTAGCATGGTAATCGCAGATTAATTCATGTGCATAGATAGAAATAGAAGGAATACCCATACCAGTTCCTTGGATAGAAACTTTATGGCCTTTATAAGTTCCAGTATAGCCAAACATATTGCGAATATGATTGTAGCAGACAGGATTTTCTAGAAATTTTTCAGCGATGTATTTTGCACGTAATGGGTCGCCAGGAAGTAAAACGACATCAGCAACTTCTCCAATTTTGGCTTCAATATGATTACTCATAACAATACCTTCTTTCATCAATAATTTTATGAGATATAAGAATATCTATAAAAATTTTATCATAATGAATGAAAAAATGCAGGGATTATCCTGCATTTTTAAATTAACAATGTTCGATTGTAGCACCGAGGTATTTATTGACGATTTCAACAGCACAATAATCGCCACACATAGAGCAAGCAGTTGTGCCTTCTGGATTGCGTGAAGCGCGTCTTTGACGTGCTGTCTGTGGGTCGATAGATAAATTCATTTGTTCTTCCCAATCAAGTTTTTTACGAGCCTTAGCCATATTTAAATCCCAATCTTTTGCACCTGGTACATTTTTTACAATATCAGCAGCATGAGCGGCAATTCTAGTTACAATAACACCATCTTTTACATCTTGAACATTTGGTAAAGCAAGATGTTCAGCAGGAGTTACATAGCAAAGAAAATCTGCACCACAAGATGCTGCCATAGTACCACCGATTGCAGCAGTGATATGGTCATATCCAGGAGCAATATCAGTAACAAGTGGGCCAAGAACATAAAATGGAGCATTATGACAAATGCTTTTTTGCAATTTCATATTTGTAGCTATTTGGTCAAATGGTACATGACCTGGACCTTCGACCATGACTTGTACACCTCTATCCCAAGCGCGTTTTACAAGTCCACCTAAATTTAAAAGTTCTTGAATTTGAGCATGGTCAGTAGCATCAGCAAGACAGCCAGGACGAAGACCATCGCCAAGACTCATAGTAACATCATATTTTGCACAGATATCTAAGATATCATCATAACGTTCATAGAGTGGATTATTTTTTTCATTATAGAGCATCCAGCCTGTGATGAATGAACCACCACGACTAACTACGTCCATATAACGACCTTCTGCTTTCATGCGATTGATTACATCCATAGTTACACCGCAGTGAATAGTCATGAAATCAGCGCCATCTTTGGCTTGTTTTTCAATGGCATGAAGTAAATCTTCTTCCGTCATTTTCACGACAGCACCATGAGCTTTGATGGCATCAACTGTTGCTTGATAAATTGGCACAGTTCCTACCATTACAGTGGAATGTTTTAAAATAGCTTGACGAGAAGCATCAATATTGTTTCCTGTGCTTAAATCCATTACAGAATGAGCACCAGATGCGATAGCGACATTTAATTTTTCAATTTCAGGAGCTGGGTCAGGAAAAGCACTAGATGTGCCGATATTAGCATTTACTTTAGTACAAAGTCCTTCGCCTACACCATAAGGGTGTAAATTTTGATGATTGATATTAGCACAAATAGCGATAGTACCATTGGCAACGCGTTCACGAAGTGTTTCAATATCCATTTTTTCTTCTTGAGCTACGATTTTCATTTCATCAGTGATTTTACCAGCTCTAGCTGATTGCATTTGTGTCATTGTCATAATTTTGCCTCCATAATATAAGTGATAAATGGCAAAAAAATAAGCAGATATGCAAAGAAAGTTGCAAATCTGCCTTGATAATCATTTATTTGCCACTTCCCTACGTTGGTCTTAACCAAATCAGGTTCTAAGGGTCGGAATATTTCCTCTCAGCTTCAAAAGCACCCCTAGTGGATTTTTTTCAATTTTTTTTATTATAAAATATTTAGTAAGAAAAAACAAGATTTAATTAAAATTTAGCATCATGAAGCCAAATATATCGTTCATCTTCATTACAATTTTGACGGAGCCAAGGATTATTATCAAAATGACGAATCATCCAACAAGTATACATTAAAAAACCTGGAGCTACAGCTTGTGGATGAGTTTTGCTGTCAGCGATAGCGGCAAAACTACCATCAATGCTTTTAAATACATCATTTCCGATAAAACTAGCACCAAAACCTTCTGGTCTATCAAATTTGAAATAGTAAACTTCAGGTTGTGGGTGATAATGTGGTAAGTAGCCAGACCAATTACCTCTATCATTAATTACTTCACCTAAAACCATATTAGAATAAGGTGCTGTGTCATAATCAAAAATAGTATTAACTTGACGTTGAGCAGTGTTACCGAATTTTCCTGCACAAGAATATCCCCAAGGAACATCTTTTGGAGCATATAATTTAGCAGGGAATTGTTTTTCGTTTTTTGTGCATTGAACAAGAATTTCTGCATCGCTGTTTGCTTTAACAATTACTTTTGTATTACTGCAAACGTGAACGCACCAGGGACCTTCAGTAAAAACATCTTTTCTAGATACAGTTTTTTCTTGTCCATCAAAAATATAAGTGATTTTACCAGCTAAGAGTAGTATGGCAATTTCTTCACCTTCACGGCAGAAAATTCTTTCTTCATCAGCTTTAATTTTATAGACACGAATATCCATTAGCATATTACTATATTCATTATTGTAAGTAGTAAGAATTTGTTCGCCAGAAGCATTGAATTCTGGATAACCAAATGATTTATACATGAAAATATCTCCTTTATAATAAATTTATCAATAAGTGATGATTATTTTATGGTTATATTATAAATGTTTTAAAGTTCAATATCAACAATATATAATCAATATATAATCAATATATAATAAGATTAATAAACTTATTAATAAAAAGTTTCTATAATAAATATTGAAGTAAAAGAATTTTTTTATCTTGATATTTTTGATAAAGGGCAATAAAAAAGGATATTAATCATAATTATTATGATTAATATCCGTTATTTTTATAAATGGTGCGACTGGCGTGAGTCGAACACGCGACCCTTCGCTTAGGAGGCGAATGCTCTATCCGTCTGAGCTACAGCCGCAATTTCAATCTAAATTAGTTAGATGAATTTAATAAGCTAAATTTTAGCATAACTAAAACTAAGTCGCAAATTTTAATTTATAGGAGCTCCAATAGGACCTACAGAACCAATAGGATTTGTAACACCACTAGCAGCTGGTGATGTTGTAGTAGAGTTTACAGGTGTAGTAGGTGTTGGAGTTGTAGTAGTTGCTGTTGTGTTTGTTGGAACAGTAGCTGTTTTATTGATTTGATAACGTGTTGCCCATTCAGGATATTTATTAGCATAATATCTTATTTTCTTGAATTCTACATCTTCTGTGCTTTCAGGAATGATAGAATGCATATTTTTGTCGAGATTAGGTGTTTTATCAATCCAATTTGTATCAGGAGACCAGAAATTATATTTTAATGTTCTAGCTGTTAAATTTTTGACGTTATATTCTTTTTTCATGAATTGGATAGAGGAAACATTACCAGCAGAGTCTTTGTTTTCTTGCCAAATCCAAACAATGATATTGTTATCTATCTGACGAAGTGTTGCTGTATCAGCACTGCTTTCTCCAGATTCATTGCTCCATAAGCCAAGCCAACGAGCATTAGAAATAAGACGACCGCCTTCACCTTTATTAAATACACGGTCTACAATCATAGCATAGAATTTTTCATCAAAAGATTGAGAGTTGATATCTTTATTTACAGGATTATCATATTTGAGTGTATAAAGAGCCTTGCCATCTTTATCATAGAAGATTTCTTCCATATAGCGTAAGGTTCTTTCTTGAGGATTGATTTGAACGCGAGCTAAGCTATAAACTAATTGATTAGGGTCATTGATAGGAAGTTTCATATTAGCTATAGTTTCAGCTGCTCCACCTGGAGCGTAACCTGTTTTTATCCAGTCTTCAATACAAGTAGGAATGTTATTTTGACTAGAAACAGTAGTAATTCTTGTCATAGAAAAATATTTACTATATTTATCATCTGAGCTAATCCAATACCATTCAGAATCAGCCGCAAAACTAATTTGAGTATGGAATAATGTGAAAACCATTAATACAGTAAGACAAATAATATTTTTTATTAATCGCATAAGCATGCACCCTCATTATATATATTATAAAATTTGTTACTCTACTTATTATACCAAAAATTTTAGCTTAAACAATAAGAAAACCCCTAAAATAGGGGTTTAAAAAATTTTTTAATCTGATTTAAAGAAAAGTGAATTTTGATACAAGTTCCTTCATTAGGTTTACTTTGAATTGTTAAATTAGCATGATGGAATTCAGCAATATGTTTAACGATAGCAAGACCTAAGCCTGTACCTTCTACATTGATTTGAGAACGGGATTTATCTGCACGATAAAATCTTTCAAATACGTGTGGTAAATCATCTGATGCTATACCTATTCCTGTATCTTTTACTTCTAAGATAAGTTGATTTTTTCTTCGTTTAATAAAGAAATAAAGACAGAACCATTGGTTTTATTGTATTTTATAGCATTTTCGATGAGATTATAAATTAATTCTTCAATTAATTGACGAACACCAATAATTTCACTATTTGGATTTTCTTTAAAGATGACTTTTACTTGTTTTGTTAAAGCTTTATCATTTAGGCGTAAAATAATTTGTTTACAGATAGCAGAAAGATTAAGAGGTTCTTTCATAAAAGTGCTATTTTTTTCATCAAGTTGAGAAAGTTTGATTATATCTTGAATTAAACTGATTAAACGTTGAGCTTCTTTGTAGATTTTGCCAGCAAATAAAGGAATGTCATTTGGTCGAACCATATTATTTTGTAAAAGTTCAGCAAATCCAGAAATAGAAGTGAGTGGTGTTTTTAATTCATGAGATACATTAGCGGAAAATTCTTGACGCATTTTTTCTGCCATGCGTTTTTCTGTGATATCTACAAAGAGAATTAAAGCACCTTTTACCGTATTATGCTTAGTTACAGGGCTAGCGATGATTTGATAAGTTTTTTTATCAAGTGGCAAGTAAAATTCTTGTCGTTCTCCACTCATTACATTTTGTGCTGCCTGATATAGTGTTTCATTATTGATAAGTGTAAAGAGATTTTTATCAATATAGTCTATTTTTTCGGCGTTTAAAATATTTAATACGCTATGATTTATAGCTAATATTTTATAAGAATGATTGATTAAGATTAAACCTTCTTCGATATTATTGATAATCATAGTAAATTCACGCTGTTGATTTTTTAAAGTCTTCATTTGTTGGTGAATTTGCTCATTTTGATTTTCTAAACGAATTAACATAGGATTTAATTCTTCATATAAGTCATTCATAATAGGATGTTCAAGATTGATAGAATTTATAGGTGCAATGATATTTCTAGCCATACGGCGAGCAGCCAATAGAGAAGTTAAATAGATTAATAACATCATAGCTAACAATATCGGCAAGGCTTCTTGAACCATATCGTATGCACTGACATTATTGCGAGAAAGACGTAAAACAGAATTATCATCTAATCTCACAGCGTAATAATACGTATTAGTTCCAAGCGTAGTTGAGATGCGATAAGATTCACCTGTTCCTACTTTTTGGGCAATTTGTACTTCTTGACGCAAAAGATGATTTTCCATTTTATCTAGTTCAGCACTATTATCAAAGATAACATTGCCTTCAGGGTCAATCCAGGTAATGCGTGTTTGTGTCTGTGCATCTTTTAGTAATTCTTTAGGGTCTGTTAAATGATGATTAAAACATAAGTTAAATAAGTAGCCTCATCTTTAACTTCTTGTTTTGTATGTTCAAAAATAATGGATAACATAAGGTCAAAGTTAAAATAAAAGTACAAATAACAGCCATAGATACTAAAAAGCACATATAATTGAAGATTTTTTGCTTCATACTCATATTAATCAATGATTTTATAACCGACTCCACGGATAGTTTCGATTAATTTGCTGGCTACTCCTAATTTATGGCGAAGTGTTTTTATATGCACATCGACAGTACGAGTTTCAGATGCATAATTATAATCCCATACTTTGTCCATAATTTTATCGCGGGAAATAACGATATTTTTATTTTTAATAGATAGTATAAAAGTTCAAATTCTTTTAATGTCAAAATGACTTCTTCATTATTTACATAGACTTTATGGAAATCATGATTTAATACAAGAAGACCATTACCAGCAGATAAATCATTAGTAGCTTTATCTTGTGCTACATTGATTTTTGCACTGCGACGTAAAACTGCTTTTATGCGTGCGATTAATTCCATTACACCGAATGGTTTAGTTACATAATCATCAGCGCCATTATCAAGACCAGTTATTTTATCATATTCACTACCACGAGCCGTGAGCATGATGATAGGAGTATGTTGTGTTTTAGGATTTTTACGAACTTCTTTGAGAATTTCAATGCCATCAATGCCAGGAAGCATAATGTCTAAAAGAATTAAATCAGGCACATTATTTTTTAGTACAGGAAAAAATTCTTCAGCATTGACAAAGCCTTGAGCTTCAAATCCAGAAGATTGTAATGCATAGATGACAAGTTCGCGAACACTTTCGTCATCTTCAACACAGTAAATTTTTTGCATAAGAACACCTCATAGATATAGATTAAATGTAAATTATATTTTATAAAAAAATAAGAAATATTATATTAATATGTAATCAGTATAAAATTTTTGATAGCTACTACAAGAGAAGATTTTATATTTTACATAGTTTTTA
>ENA-OPZD01000148-OPZD01000148.1-human-gut-metagenome-genome-assembly--contig:-NODE-148-length-23658-cov-3.108198_pt1 | contig 23658 bp, 30 predicted proteins | sample MGYA00242479_ERZ504495 | MGnify/ENA primary metagenome ERZ504495 (study PRJEB26092, sample SAMD00036286) | human gut metagenome | host: Homo sapiens | study: EMG produced TPA metagenomics assembly of... | reverse complement strand
GAACGAAGCGAACGTGTTTGAGGCGAACGCCGAGTTTGAGCGTAGTTCCTTTGCTTTTAGGTGATTCTGACTCTCTTAGTGTTTCTTATGGTATGGAACCTGAACAAGAAGCCTTATCTATTGTTTCTTCAAGGACTGAGAGGCCGCTTCCCCAGTTAATAAATTAAATCCCAATTGCGCTACGGTGATCAGCTTTCAATGAATGGATCTAGCTCTGCCCTACAGCATCTCTATAAATGCCGCAATACGGGTATTCAGCTGTCCGATATCAGCCTGTGAGTAGTCTGTCTCTACATTGATATACGGGATTCCTTTCTTCTCATTTACAAATTTGCGGATAGAGAGTGACTCAACATTATATGTATGACAGGCCTGAAGTGTCATCTCTACAACTCCGTCTACCTTGAATTCATCGATCAGGCGGTCAAGAAGATCAAGTCTGTTTGGATTCGGTGTCATAACAGAACATCCAATATTCAGGTAACGTCTTGCCAGTGCATCGTATACATCCGGATTCTCTTCGTCGACTAATTTATCGAAAGATTTTGCTCCGTTACAATTCTCGAACGCTACTACAACTCCGCCGTTATCTTCTACTGCACGGATCACTTTCTCAGTTGCTCCTCCGATCGGACATCCGGTGATCAGAATACGAGGCATCTTATCAAGTCTCTTTCCTTCTTCATATTCTTTTTCAATCTTCTCTCTCATTGCTTCGATCTCTGCCGGAATTGCTTTACGGTCAAACTTGAATCCGCTTCCGTATAATACTTTGAACAGGTCACCGCCTTTGATCGGTGCAGGGTCAAGTGTCATAACGTGATACAGCTCTTTCATAGCTTTTCTTACTTTATTTTCTTCTTTTACAGCCTCTAATACAGCTTCATCTGTAATCTCTACGTCGAATTTCTTTTCCAAATATTTTTTGAAACGGATCAGCTCACTCTTCCACAGCTGTAATGCCATCTCACTCTGTGTATTTGGCAGTTCCATTACAAATACATCTTTGAAATCTGACATATACTCATACATTTTCTTCTTTCCGTCACAGGTTGTCTCCCCAACAACTACATCTGAGAAATAGAAGAATGGACATTTATCAGTCTTGGCAAATCCATAGCTTGATTTGATCAATGGACATAAGTTCTTTGGCAGGTCTTTCTCTGCATCCGGAATGGTCTCATCGGATACAGAACATAAGCCTACCGTAACTGCTCCCATTGCTCTTGCGATCTCTGCCGGGAAATAAGTACAATATGCTCCGACAACCGGAACTCCCTGATCCTTTAATCCTTTCATTGCCATAAATGATTTCTGACGCTGCTCGGCAAATTCTTCGAACACTTCCGGCAGTTCTTTAATTAACTCCATATTAAAATTCCATCCGTATTTTCCTTAATTTTTTGATAAATTTTTCATAAGACTATCATACCACTCACACTTCATTTTACCTAATAGGAAATATTAATAAATCGGTTCATTCTATCATTTTTATCTATAATCATCATTTGTTTTCTCTATGATAACGTACAAAGCTATATTATTTTTGATAATCCTCTGTATTTTCCATCCGGTAATCTGTTACAATATCGATAAATGCTACACGAACTATATAATGTCTTATGGAGGTTTTCGATATGAATCAAAAAATATATTTTGACAATGGCAGCACATCCTGGCCGAAAGCACCCCAAGTTGCCTCTTCTATGTCAGAACTTTTAGAATCCGGCGCCTTCAATATCAACCGGGGAAATTATGAAGGTGCGTATGAGCTGGAAAGTCTGGTGCTTCTCACACGTATGCAGCTTGCCAGACTTTTTCATGCACCGGATTCCAGACATGTCATATTCACACCGGGAATCACTTATTCCCTGAATTATCTGATCAAAGGTCTCCTGAGACCCGGAGATCACGTACTGGTCAGCAGCCTGGAACATAATGCCGTGATGCGTCCGCTCTGCCAGCTTGCTTCACAGGACATTCATTACACGATGATCCCTGCTGAAACAGATGGTACAACGCAACCGGAATCTGTCGAAGCACTGATCCGCCCGGAGACAAAAGCAGTCATCATGCTTCATGTTTCCAATGTATGCGGAACCATTCTGCCGATCCGGGAGATTGGTGATATCTGCCGGCGTCATCATCTGTTCTTTGCCGTAGACACTGCACAGAGTGCCGGTTCTGTCGATATCGATATGCAGGAATGCAATATTGATTTTCTTGCTTTTACCGGACACAAGGGTCTGCTTGGTCCTCAGGGTATCGGCGGCTTTCTGATATCGGAAGCACTGGATCATGAACTGACGCCTCTGATCGCAGGCGGAACCGGAAGCCAGTCAGATTCACTCCTTATGCCGGACTATCTCCCGGACAAGTACGAAAGCGGTACCATGAATCTTCCGGGTATCATCGGACTTCACGCTGCCCTGACTTATCTGGAAGAAGCAGGCATTCCGGCTATCCATCAGAAGAAAATGGAACTGACCGGATATTTTCTTAAAAGAATACAGGAAATCCCACAGGCACATATTGCGGGAAAACAGACGATTCAGGACCGGCTTGCTGTCGTCTCTCTTGATTTTCCGGAGTATGATAATGCCGAGATTGCATTTTCTCTGGAACAGGATTACGGGATCATGACAAGAGTCGGTCTTCATTGTGCTCCGATGGCACATCAGGCCCTGCATACCATGCCACATGGAACCATCCGTTTTGCCTTCAGCCACTTCAATACCACAGAAGAAATTGACTGCTGCATCGACGGGTTGCGAGAATTATTCTCAGTATAGAATTTATAAATATATCTTATTGAACTTGTGAATTATCTATAACCAATTCCTCCGGTATGCATTGCCCTGGCCTTCCAAACGTGTTACGGTTATTTTATCGATAACATCGGATCAATTACACTATAAGGAGGTATTTTAAAATGGCTGATTATCGTAAAATGTGGGAAGAACTTGGGATGGATGTAGACCTGCATGACCAGCTCTGCGCAGTACTGCCGCAGGCATTCGGGGATGTATTTTTATCACAGGAAAACCGTCCGGATTCTATGGACTATTATAATATGGTGGTTGCCGATATTCATGGTATCCGTCCTGCGGAACTGATCGAACATCAGAAAAAAGGCGGGAAAGTATTCGGTACATTCTGTGTATATGTACCGGATGAAATCGTATTCGCAGCAGATGCCATTGCTACCGGATTATGTGGCGGATCCCAGTTCTGGGTTCCTGGCGGAGAGAAAGTCCTGCCTGCCAATACCTGTCCACTGATCAAGGCATCTGTCGGTGCACGTCTTGACCGTACCTGTCCATTCTTCCGTATCGCAGATATGTTCATTGGGGAAACAACCTGCGATGGTAAGAAGAAAGCATGGGAGATTCTTTCTAAAGATGTACCGTTACATGTCATGGATCTTCCACAAATGAAGCGTGCCAAAGATATCAGGGCCTGGGCAGAAGAAATCGAGACATTTAAGAATGTTGTGGAAGAATTTACCGGAAATGAAGTAACTGCTGAAAAACTGGCAGAAAGCATTACCTTAATTAATAACAAACGGAAAGCCCTGGAACGTCTTTACAACCTGCGCAAGAATGAGAATCTTCCGATCAGCGGATGTGATGTTCTTCTGATCTCTCAGATTGCATTCTATGATGATCCTGCAAGATTTACACAGATGACAAACAAGTTATGCGACGAGCTGGATCAGAGAGTGAAAGACGGTGTGAGTGTTGTTCCTGCCGGAACCAAACGTATCATGCTGACCGGAACTCCTCTTGCAATTCCAAACTGGAAGCTTCATAATATTGTAGAGACCAGCGGAGCAGCGATTGTCTGCGAAGAGATGTGTACCGGAACCAGATATTTCGAAAATCTTGTTGATGAAAGCAAGACAACCCTGGAAGACCAGTACATGGCTCTGGCCGAAAGATACATGAAGATCAACTGTGCATGCTTTACACCGAATGAAGGACGTATTGATGACATCTTACGTCTTGCAAGAGAGTACAAAGTTGATGGTATCATCGATGTGAACCTTAAGTTCTGTAACCTGTATGATACCGAGGGATATTTCGTAGAGAAAGCAATGAAAGAAGCCGGTATCCCTGTTCTTGGAATCGAAACGGATTACACCGACAGCGATGCCGGACAGCTTCGTACCCGAATCAGTGCATTTATCGAAATGTTAGATAACAAATAAGTAACCGAGGTAACAGATCATGCAAAAGATACAGCATTATGTATTATTTCCCAACCATGACAATGGGATGCGTCTGTACGGGATATTAAAAGAAGCCGGTATCAAGGCCACCATCGCTCCTACGCCGCGCGTAGCCAGTAAGTGCTGCGGTATCTCACTGCTCGTCAGAGAAGAGGATCTGGACGCGATCCGGAAATTCATCGACGAGAATCATATTGAGATTTTGAAAATTGCCGCCATTGAACGGGATATTAATCCACGGCGGGACAAATATTGTTAAAAAATTAGTGTTAAGCGAGGAAAGTATTTATGAATTATATTGGAATTGATATCGGATCCACCGCATCCAAAGTTGCTGTAAAAGGAGATCACGATCTACATTTTGTGCTGCCGACCGGATGGAGCAGTAAAGAAACCTGCCAGACGATCAAGGACCGTTTACTGGAAGATGGTATCGATGTGTTATCGGACGATTCGAAAGTTGTCGCAACCGGATATGGCCGTGTTGCCGTAGATTTTGCTGATCATGTTATCACAGAGATTACCTGCCACGCAAGAGGCGGCCGTGAGATGGCCGGTGATGAATGTGCAATTATCGATGTCGGTGGACAGGATACCAAGATCATCCTGGTGTCCGGCGGTATGGTGCAGGACTTCCAGATGAATGATAAGTGCTCTGCCGGAACCGGTAAATTCCTGGAGATTATGGCAAATCGCCTGGGTGTTACACTGCAGGAACTGTTTGATATGGCGGATAAAGGAACTGTTCTTCCGATCAGTTCCCTGTGTACGGTATTTGCCGAATCTGAGGTCATCAACTATATCGGTGAGGGACAGAAGCGGGAAGATATCGCAGCCGGTGTTGTAGATTCAGTTGCAAACAAGGTGGCTCAGCTTGCCATGAAGAAAAACCTGCCGGAGAAAGTGATCCTGACAGGCGGACTCAGTAACAGCACCTATTTTACAAAGATTCTCTCACAGAAACTCGGACAGACAGTATCTCCTACCGAACATGGAAGATATGCAGGTGCTCTTGGTGCCGCACTCCTTGCAAAGGAAAAGAAAAAAGAATAATAAAAATAAACGCAGAACCGGATTTATGATTTTAGAAAATCCGGTTCTGGTTTTTTTGTATACATAGATTGACATACCTTTTCTGTCTTTTTATAATGAACAGCGGAGACGGTATCTGTCCCTGGCAGAACCATACTCGGAACTGAAGCACTGGAATCTCATAATTTTCAACAAAAATGAGCTTATATTTTCAGGAAATAAGACTCAGGACCAGATGTATTCTGGCTGAATTTTTTTCCTTAAAAGGAAAGGATATATGAGATGACACTTGAATTATTAAAAGGAAAGATCCACCGCGCTACTGTCGTTCAGGCAGAACTTGATTATGTAGGAAGCATTACGGTGGATGAAGCATTACTGGAGGCTGCTGGAATTCTCGAATATGAGAAAGTCCAGATCGTTGATGTAAACAACGGAAGCCGTTTCGAAACGTACACCATCAGCGGACAGCGTGGGAGTGGAATGATCTGCTTAAACGGAGCTGCTGCAAGATGTGTCAGTACCGGAGATAAGATCATCATCATGGCTTACGGACAGTATACGCCGGATGAAGCAAAAGAACACAAACCTGCGGTTGTATTCGTAGATGAGGAGAACAAGGTAAGCCGCGTGACCAATTATGAACGTCACGGACTGTTAAAAGACATGGAATAAAAAGATACTCAATTATCATAACGTATTTTTTACATGCAATCACCTGAGATCACAGTGTATTCAGAAGAGAACTCTCCGAATTATAACGAATAAAGGAGAATACCAATGCAGGTAACTAACACAATTGAAAAAACAAGAGAACTCGTAAATAACTGGAAAAAAGAAGGTAAGACCATCGGTCTTGTCCCTACTATGGGATATCTCCATGAGGGGCATGCCAGTCTGATCCGTCGCTGCCGCGAGGAAAATGATATCGTTGTTGTATCTGATTTCGTCAATCCGACACAGTTTGGACCGAATGAAGATCTGGAAGCTTATCCAAGAGACTTTGACCGCGACAGTGCACTTTGTGAAAGCATCGGAGCAGATCTGATCTTCTGTCCGTCACCGGTGGAAATGTATCATGATCCACACGCATTTGTCAGTATCGATACTTTATCTGATACGCTGTGCGGCAAGACGCGTCCGATCCATTTCAAAGGGGTGTGTACCGTTGTATCAAAGTTATTTAACATCGTAAAACCGGACCGTGCTTACTTTGGACAGAAAGATGCACAGCAGCTTGCTATCATCCGCAAAATGGTTCTGGATCTGAACTTTGATATCCAGATTGTCGGATGCCCGATCGTACGTGAAGAAGACGGACTTGCCAAATCTTCCCGTAATACATACTTAAGCTGCGAAGAACGCAAAGCTGCCCTCTGCCTTTCAAAAGCTGTAAAGAAAGGTCAGGAACTGATCCGGAATGGTATCACCGCATCTGAAGTATTAGAACCGATGTGTGAAATCATAAACAGTGAACCGCTGGCACGTATTGATTACGTATCCATGGTCGATGCACTCAGCATGCAGCCTGTTGACTCCGTAAATGCTGATGTCCTGGTTGCTATGGCAGTTTACATCGGAAAGACACGACTCATCGACAATTTCAGTTACGAGGTATAAGATATGGAGCATGTTACAAAGGTATTATCACGGCTCAGCTCTGTTCTTACCAAATATATCGGAATGATTATTATCTGCTTTTCTGTCATTGCCTTCTTCTGGCGTGATGGATTTGCATGGACTACAAACTATACTTCGATCTTTCTCGGCGTTGCCATGTTCGGCATGGGACTGACTATTCATATCGGAGATTTTAAAGTAGTATTTACCAGACCCAAAGAGATCATTATCGGATTTATCGCACAATATACGATTATGCCGCTGATCGCATGGGGACTCTCGGTCCTCCTTCATCTGCCAACGGATATCGCACTTGGTGTCATCCTGGTCGGATGCTGTCCTGGCGGAACTGCCAGCAATGTGATCACTTATATCGCAGGTGGTGATGTTGCACTTTCTGTTGGCATGACGATCACTTCCACTCTGGCAGCACCGGTTATGACACCGCTTCTGGTATATCTACTTGCCGGTGCATGGGTTCAGGTATCTTTTCCTGGGATGGTGATCTCGGTTGTAAAGGTCGTACTGATCCCGGTTCTTCTGGGTATCCTTCTCCGTAGACTGATCGGCAGACATATTGAGAAATTATCCGGCATCCTTCCGCTGATCTCCGTTGTATCCATCGTCATGATCATCAGCGGAATCGTCGCAGTAAATGCGGAAAAAATCATGACATCCGGATTCCTCGTACTCTGTATCGTTATCTTACATAATCTTGCAGGTATGGGACTTGGATTACTTGCCGGACGCATCTTCCATGTGGAATATGATAAATCAACTGCCCTTGCGATTGAAGTCGGTATGCAGAACAGCGGTCTTGCTATCACACTTGCCACCGCAAACTTTGCTGCAAACCCATTTGCCACACTGCCTGGGGCAATCTTCAGTGTATGGCACAATATTTCAGGCTCTTTATTCGCAAGTCTCCGGCGCAGCGGAAGGTATAAGATAAAGGAACAAATAGCCAAAGCAGAGCATGTAATTTAATATATACAGCAAAAACCTCCTGTGAATGGAACATATCTAATCCCATCCACAGGAGGTTTTTTATGCCTCTTTACATTACCAACGTACCAATCAGATGCACGATAAATGCTGCGATCCACGCAACCATACATTGTCCCAGCACCACATATGCCGCCCATTTTGCGCCAAGTTCTCTCTTGATCGATGCAATAGCCGCAACACATGGTGTATACAACAGACAGAAGACCAAAAGGCTTGCTGCTGCCACCGGCGTAATTGCTCCCGTCAGTTCTGCCGTACTTCCAAAGAGTACCGAAAGCGTAGATACCACACTTTCCTTTGCCATAAAGCCTGTGATCAGTGCAGTAGAAATCTTCCAGTTTCCGAAACCAAGCGGAAGGAATACCGGTGCAATGATTCCTGCCACAACTGCCAGGATACTGTCCTTGGAATCTGCCACCACATTCATGTGTAAGTTAAATGTCTGCAGGAACCAGATGATAATTGTTGCAAAGAAGATTACGGTAAATGCTCTCTGCAAAAAGTCCTTTGCTTTTTCCCACAGAAGCTGCCCTACATTCTTTGCTCCCGGCATACGGTAATTCGGAAGTTCCATGACAACGGTACAGCCTCACCTTTGAACATCGTTCCTCTTAAAAGCAGCGCCATCAGAATTCCCATCAGTATTCCACCAAAATATAACGCTACCATCACTACTGCTCCTTGTTTTGGGAAAATGCTGCCGTAAAAAATGCATAAATCGGGAGTTTCGCCGAGCAGCTCATAAATGGTGTCAGAAGGATCGTCATCTTACGGTCTCTCTCCGAAGGCAGTGTCCTGCTCGCCATAACACCGGGAACCGTACATCCGAATCCTACCAGCATCGGTACGATACTCCGTCCGGAAAGTCCGATCTTACGGAGTAATTTATCCATCACAAATGCAACTCTTGCCATATATCCGCTGTCTTCCAGAATGGACAGGAAAAAGAATAAGGTAACGATAACCGGAAGGAAACTTAACACACTTCCCACACCGTTAAAGATTCCATCGATCACCAGCGAATGAATAACGGAATTGACATTCCAGGATGTCAACGCACCATCTACCAGATTCGTAAGTGCAGAGATTCCCATATCCAGCAGATTCGACAACGCAGCTCCGATCACATTAAATGTCAGCCAGAATACAGCCGCCATAATTGCAACAAAGCATGGAATAGCTGTATATTTTCCCGTCAGGATCTTATCCATCTTCGCACTTCGCAGATGTTCCTTGCTTTCTTTCGGCTTCACAACTGTAGCATCACAGATCTTCTCAATAAATGTAAAACGCATATCTGCAATTGCTGCGGACCGGTCAAGTCCACGTTCTGTTCCATCTGCTTTACAATATGTTCCAGGAGCTGTTTTTCATTCTCATCCAGCTTGAGCTGTTCCAGGATCAGTTCATCCCCTTCTGCCAGTTTGCATGCCGCAAATCTTACCGGAATGTCTGCCTTCTTTGCATGATCCTCGATCAGATGCATGATCCCGTGCAGGCATCTGTGTACTGCCCCGCCATGGTCATCTGCATCACAGAAATCCTGTCTCCCCGGACTTTCCTGATATTTTGCCACATGCACGGCATGCTCGATCAGTTCGCCAATTCCTTCATTCTTCGCAGCCGAGATTGGAATAACCGGTATTCCAAGTTCCTGCTCCATCTCATTTACCAGGATCGAACCGCCGTTGTCCCGCACCTCATCCATCATATTCAGTGCCAGAACCATAGGAATATCCAGCTCCATCAGCTGCATGGTCAGATACAGGTTCCGCTCAATATTGGTTGCATCCACGATATTGATGATTCCCTTTGGATGCTCATTTAACACAAAGTTCCTGGTCACGATCTCTTCACTGGAATACGGCGACATAGAGTAGATTCCCGGCAGATCTGTCACCAGGGTATCACTGTGTTCCTTGATCACTCCATCTTTACGGTCAACTGTCACTCCCGGGAAATTTCCCACATGCTGATTAGAGCCGGTCAGCTGGTTGAACAGTGTCGTCTTTCCGCAATTCTGATTTCCTGCCAGTGCAAATGTCAGTGTTGTTCCATCCGGCAGTGGATTCTCATCTGCTTTTTCATGATATTTTCCACCTTCTCCAGTCCCGGATGATCAATCTTCTCTTTCGGAATCTGATTCTTAATCTTAATCTCATCACGGACATCTGTAATCTCTATCTTTTCCGCATCTGCAAGCCTGAGTGTCAGTTCATAACTATGGATACGAAGTTCCACCGGATCACCCATTGGTGCGTATTTTACCATAGTAACGTCTGCCCCCGGAATAAGTCCCATATCCAGAAAATGCTGTCTCAATGCACCTTCTCCACCTACGACTGTCAATGTTGCACTTTTGCCGATTGGTAATTCTTTTAATGTCATCGTCTGTACTTCCTTCCAAATTTATCTACAGGCAGTGGTATTATTTCCACTGTTACTGATAATTTTTCTCAACTCGTAAGGTTAGTATAGATTTATCGATAATTTTTGTCAATAACCACGGGGACAGGAAATTTGGCTTTTTATCTGTCCCTCATGGATCTTTCTGATACTAGTTACCTCGTTTTTCTAACATTGACAAATATGAATCCCTTACTGTCTCTGTCTTTTCGCATCCCAACATTCTCATTAGCTCATATATCATATCCAATCCACCTGCTCGTTCTTCTTCTTTTGCAACAATTATTTCCAATTCCAGAAAGTTACCCAGATTCTCTACCTTATCTGCAGCCGCTGTCATATGATCTTTTATATAATAACCTCTTGTCTTCTTCACTCTGCAAGACGCTGGATAAAATTCAAGTTCTTTAAGAATGTCTTCCATCTTTTCCGGCTCATAGATATCAATCTCTGTTTCTTTCCTGGTCATGGATACCTGGTCTAATTTCGGTCCTTTGCAGTTAAGCTGTGCTTTTACTTCTCCCGTATCCAGATTCTCCGTCTTACGGATGCGCAGTGCCTTGTCCTTCTTCCGCATATCATAGTGATCGCTGATAAAATAAGTATCCGTCTCCACAACGGTTTTCTGATATATGAACCCTGTTTCAAGCAATTTTTGCTTTATCTTTTCTATATTTTCAATGGGTATTTTTACCTCTACTTCTATCATCTTTTCAATGCCTCCGATGATCCTGTTTTCCGCGCTTAGACGATTTCCAGAAATACATCCACTTCCCCGCCACAGACCATACCTTCTTCTTCGGCTTCATTTCCGGTCATGTCTACATGGCAGATCCTTGCCTGTTCTCCTTCTCCTGCTGCCATAAGTCTGGCAATCTGGATGACTCTTGCTTCCATACATCCGCCGCCGATCGTCCCAACGCAGCGGCCATCTCTGTATATCAGCATTTTGGTTCCCAGCCCCTGTGGTGCGGAACCATGTCTGGTAATGATCGTTGCCATTATCTTCTTTTCCGGATACGGTTCCTGAGCAGTCAGCGCACGCATAATTTCTTTGGAATATCCATAAGTCCGTTTCTTCCTGTTCTTTACTTCAATAATCTCTGCAATAATTGCCACTCCGATCTCTGCCGGTGTCTGCGCTCCGATATCCAGACCGATCGGTGTATACACTGCATCCAGTACCTCCTGATCCACGCCTTTTTCCGCCAGACTTTGTTTTACCAGTGCTGTTCTTCTGCGGCTTCCGATCATACCGATATAGGCATGCTCTTTTGCGGCTATTTTCTCCAGACAGATCTGGTCATACCGGTGTCCTCTCGTCAGGATCACAAAATATGTATCTGCACTTCCCTGTACCTTATCCAGTGCTTCTTCGAATGGTTCGCAAATAACCTGTGATGCTCCGGCCAGTCTTGCATGATCCGCATACATCGGACGGTCTTCCAGTACAATCACCTCACAATCCATCATCACTGCCATTTTAATCACCGGAATCGACACATGACCGGCACCACAGATCACAATCTGTTTTTCCTGCCCCAATGTATCGCAGAATACTTTCTCATTTCCAATATAGGTGATTCCACTTTCTGTAATATTCTTTATCTCATCTATATATCCATGAAAATAACCATTTTTCCTGCTTTCCCAGACAATTTTTCCATCTATGACCAGTGCCTTTTCAGAAATGTATCTGCCTCCCAGCAAAGTAAGCACCCTGCGTTCTGCCTGTCCTTCACTTTCCTGAATTGCTTCCATTAATTCCGCCATTCTACTTTCCATAATAGTTTCCTTTCCCACTATCTTTCTTCTGCATTCTATTGTAAAATTGAATGTACAATAAGTCAATGAACGGAAATGTTCTGAAAGGAGGGATTTTATGAATCCCACAAAAGAATTCAGAGATTATCTAATCTCGCAGGGTGCTGCTTTGGTCGGAATTGGGGATCTGACCGCAGTTCCATCTTCTGACTATCCGGTCGGAATTGCAGTCGCAGTTCCTCTACCGAAGCATATCATCAAAGATCTTCAGCTTGCTCCGACCAGAGAATACTACGAGCTTTATACTACTTTGAACGACAAGCTAAATGCCATCGTAACTGCCGGTGAGGAATATCTGATCTCCAGAGGCTATCATGCTTATGCCCTGACAACCGATCGGATAATGGTAGATTCGGACAACCATAGTTCCCTGCCACACAAGACTGTCGCCACCAGAGCCGGCCTTGGCTGGATCGGCAAAAACTGTCTGCTGGTAACACCACAATATGGATCTGCCGTAAGGATTTCTTCTCTTCTGACCGATGCCCCGTTAACCTGCGATGCTCCGATCACACGCTCTCAGTGTGGTGCCTGTCATGCCTGCGTCCGGTATTGCCCTGCACATGCACTGAAAAATACATTGTGGCGTCCGGGTATGCCACGCGAAGATATCGTATCTGTCTCTGCATGTTATAAAAAGCAGCGTCAGATCATGAGAAAAAGCACCGGGATTGATACGGATCTGTGTGGAAAATGCTTTGCAGTCTGTACTTATACGAAGCAATATTTAAAGCAGAAACAAAACATAATCAGCCAATGATAATGAATGTGATAGCGGAATCTTAACCTTTGTGTGTAACTCAGAATTTCAATATCGCAATGGTTAAGATTCCGCTTTTTAATTATTATGGCATGCGAAAGCACAGCAATAAAACTCCCCCGTATATCTTAACGCATATCATCCGTCTTGTTAAATGTGATCTCTACCGGATATTTTTCACTGCTGCTTCCACCGGAAGCTTCTGACGATACACTCGTGATCGTACCTTCAAATTCTTCTCCTTCGATAGCATCCAATGTAATTTTTGCTGTCTGCCCGGTCTTAACCGAGGTGATATCCAGTTCATCTACATTAATAACTTCTTGTTGTCCCTGATCCATTTCCACTTTCACCTGATGCATTTTCTGTTACGCCTGATGTATTTCCTGTTCTCCCTGATTCGCTGCTTCCGGATGTATTTTCACTGTTGCTGCTGTTGTTATTATTGTTGCTATTTTCTGTCTTGCATTTTACCAGAAAAACTTTAAATGTAACTAAAAAAGCCAATGCTTTATGCATCAGCTATTTTTTCGTTTCTCTATTTCCATTGTCATCAGAATTCTCTCACATTCCAATCCATCTTTATCATCCAGATCCATTAGTTCATTGATTCTGGCTATTCTTGGAAGCAGGGTATTACGGTGGATTTTCAGTTTGGCTGCAGTCTGTGCAACATTTCGTTTCATTCTCAGATACCAGTACAAAGTCTCATATAATTCTCTTCCTTTATTCCGGTCCTCTTCTTTGATCTTTTCAAGTTCGTCCAGATATAAAGAGTCTTCTCCCAGCCTGTCACTGATATAAGATACTGCGAGTTCATGATAATAATTTTCTACAAGCAGAACGGATTCTCTCGAATTTTTCCTCTTAGCGATTTCAAATACGTATTGTTGAAGTTTTCTGTTTTCTTCTTTCTGATTCAGATCCTGAAAGCCATTCCCGATTAAGATTCTTTCCTCTGCCGTCTCCATACAACGCTTGCATATGGTAATCACATTTTTTCTGACTTCTTTCCCCTGGATCCCTGAAATAAATATTTCATTTCCTTCATAATAATGCACTTTCACATCTGAAAGATTCTCCTTTTCTTTCATTAACTCTTTCTCGATATATGCGGCATCTTTTGATTCTTCTGCTATGATCCATAAGAAATCCGGAATTTCTTTTTCATCTGTACGTTTTGCCTGCATTTTCATGGAATAGCTTCTGACCAGAATTTCTAATAGTTTTGTGACATCTTCTTTCCGGACCTCTTCCGGAACGATTGCCATTACGGCACCCCCGCCTTCCGGAAATGCTCTTTCCAGCCTCTGTTCCTCTCTTTTATCAATTGTTTCTTTTTCTGTCCCGAACCATTCTTCGCTACCCTCTATATCCACTCTGATTCCTAATGGAATTCCTGTATATTTCCAGGTTTCTTCCAATATCTCTTTTGCCGTTTTTTTCTGTGTGATTCCGTTCAATACTATTTTATAGCAATAATTAATATCTACTCTGCTTTCTTCTCCTGGCTGTATCATCTCCAGAAAAGCTTCAAGCCTCGTAGAGATCTGTGCCTGATCCGCAGTCGAATAATCCGTATCAATTGCCATGTACGGCAAATGCTTTTCCTCCGTAACAAACTTTCTGATATAGATAGATTCCGCTCCCGTTGAATGACATCCTGTCAGAATCATCTCTACGACACCATCCACATGATATTCATCAATGATTTCTCCGATCAAATCTATTCTGTTGTCGTTCGGTGTCATGATCGAACACCCGGTAGAAAGGTATTTTCTTGCGATTGCTTCGTAGATATCGTCCGTATCTTCCTCCACCGGATTCGCCAGTGTCCTTACTCCGCTGCAGTTTTCAATAGCAACAACGACACCACCGTTATTCTCTATCGCACGGATGACTTTCAAACTGTCCCCACCGATCGGGCATCCTGTTACCAAGATTCTCGGCCTTTTTCCCAGATGCTTTCCCTCTTCATATTCCCGCAGGATCCTCTCCCTGACTTCTTTTACAATTGCTGGTGTCGTTGCAAAATCAAACCGATATTTACTTCCCTGCACCATCTTCTGAATATCCTCACCAAGTACCGGTGCCGGATCCAGTTTCATCAGCTCACACAGACTTTTCAAAGACATACGGATCTGATTATTTAGATGCACCGCATCACGAATCATCTCCTCCGTAATCACCTTGTGGAAAAATTCTTCAAAATATTCTTTTGTGCGGATAATTTCATTTTTCCAAAAGGCCAGTCCTCTTTCTGACTGGCTGTTTGGCAGTTCCATCACGTGTACCGGTTTAAACTCCGACATCAGCTCATACATTTTCTTCTTTCCATCACAGGTAGTCTCACCGATTACCAGGTCTGCAAAGTGAAAGAACGGGCATCTGTCACTGATCGCAAATCCATAACTTGATTTTACCAGAGGACACATACTCTTTGGAAGGTCTCTCTCTGCCGCCGGAATCGTCTCATTTGCAAATGAACACAATCCTACCGGAATCGCACCAACTGCCATAGCAAGTTCTGTTGGAAAATATGCACAGTACATTCCTATCACTGGAATGCCTTTATCTTTATACTCTTTTATTTCAAGAAATGCCTCTCTTTTTTCTCTCCAAATTCTTCAAATATCTCCGGTAAATCCTGTATCAGCTTCATTATTTATGTCTCCTTGCAATGTCATACATCATCATAAATGACAGTAATTCTCTTGCTGTCCCATTGTCATTAATATCGATTTCCATGCACTCTTTTATCTGTTTTAATCTGTATACCAGCGTATTGCGGTGAATATGCAGGTTCTCTGCTGCCGCTGTCACATTATTTCCATTCAAAAGATACATTTTTAAAGTATGATAAAGATCTGTATTATTTTCTTCATCTTCCTGAATCAGTCTTAGAATCCTGTAATCGCTGAGTCCTGCAGATTCAAGTAACGGTAACGTATATGTATATAAGCCCTGCACCGACCATTCCTTCTCTCGTTTCATAGTTGGATCAATCATGGTACCGCCAGCCAGTGACATTCTCTTCAGCAATCTATACTTTGCCGCACACCACGTTAACTCTCCAAATGGTTCACTGACACTGCATGGTATTTTCTGTTCCCTTATTCTATCATAAATCTCTGCAAGATTCTTCCCACTCACTCCGGAAAATAATAAAAAGAGTTCATTTTGATCCTCATACACACAATAAATCTCTGCAAGACTTTCTATGCATAAAAGCTCCCTCTCCTGTAATCTCTTGTTTTTGAAGTAACAGACCTATTATACCGAGGCTCTGGTCTTTCTTCCATATTCTCAGGCAGTGTCTCTTCATGCAACAGACTCCATGCGGTAACCGACTTTCCAAAAGGCTGCGCATATAGATAACCTTTCTGTTCTTCTTCCAGATATTCTTTTACCGCCTGTCCAATTACCTGTACCAGTTCTCTGTAAAAAATCTGTTCATTTTTTTCTTTATATATAACAGCAATATATCCCTTGAATCTTCCGGAAAGCTCCACTTCTTCTACCATCAGCTGTCCTTCTCCGTCATACCCATATTTCCTGTAATGTTCATATTCTTTCTGCGTAATATGCTTTTGCTGTATACACTCTCTTTTCCCATTTTCACAGGCATGCGAATATGCCAGGATCTTTCCAGCCCCTGACACAAATATTACTTCTGCAGCTGTATATTTACTGATTCTATCTGCTATCTTTTCCAGTGCATTTTCTTCCAGCATTGCTTCAAAAATAATCTTATAACAGACATCTATTTCATACATATCCATTCACTCCCTATATAAAGATATTTTCTCGTAGAAAATTCTTTCTGTCAAATAGAAAATCAGGACTATGTACTTTGTTCTTATTGATAATCTCTATAACTATTTTTTCATTAAGTTCTGAATCAGCGCATTCACACCGATTTCTACATTCTCTCTAGATGTCGCCAGATTCATTCTTATAAAGGTTCCAAAATGTTCTCCACCAAACCAGTCCCCAAAATCTACTGCCAGATGGCATTTTTTTCTGTATTATTTTCTTTCATATCTTCTGCTTTCACATATGCTCCGAGATTGATCCAGCAAAGATATGTACCTTCCAGCGGTGTAACAACTGCCTCTGGCAGATTCTGTTCTAATTCTGTTTTCAAATAGTGATAATTCTCATTAATCTGCGTTAACACACTTTGCAGCCATTCTCCTCCACCTGCATATGCAGCCTCAGCTGCCACGTATCCAAATGCATTTCCTCCCAGCACCCGGTTTCCTTTTACATAAGTATCCCATTTTTCCTGAAGTTCTTCATCCGGAATAATGACCATAGAATTCTGTGCTCCCGCTATATTAAATGTTTTAGATGCCGCAACAATCGATACCATGATCTTGTCATAATCTCCTACTGACAAAGATGGAATATGCTTATGTTCCCCGAACACCAGATCCTGATGAATCTCATCTGATATGATATATACCTGATGTTCTTTACAGATTTCAAATAATCTCTTAAGCTCTTCTTTTTTCCACACCCTTCCTGCCGGGTTATGTGGGGAACACAATATGAACAGCTTTACATTGTTTTCTTCTATTTTCCGCTCAAAGTCTTCAAAATCTATACTATATACCCCATCCTGTTCTTTCAGATCCGAACAGATCAATCTTCTGTGATTATTTTTACAGCATCCAGGAACGGATAATAAACCGGTGTATTTACGATCACAGCATCTTTCTCTTCTGTCAGCATCTGCACCAGCCAGTGAAATCCTGCTACAACCCCCGGAGAAAAACGAATCCATTCTTTTTCACTTCATATCCATGGTGTTCCTTTCCCAGTTTATAAATGCCTGATAATAAGCATCCGGTATTTTATAATATCCGTAAACGCCGGATTCTACATATTTTTCAAGGCTTCAACGACGCATTCTGGTACACGGAAATCCATATCTGCCACCCACATCGCATGCAGCCCTTCTTCTCCGAACATCTTGTACTGTCCATCCCACTTATTACAATTTGTATTCTTCTGTCTACGTATATTAATTTTTCCATATCTTTTTTTCCTCTCTTCTTTTTCAGTTTTCCGTTCTATTCTTCTTCAAGTTCTCCCTGGCATCCTTTGATTCCAATACTTGCAAATGCTGCAGCTGCTCCTGAAAGTACAGAATCATCAAAACGATATTCCGGACTGTGCAATCCAGGTATCTCTGCTCTGCCTTCTGGTTTTATTCCTATGAACATATATACAGATGGAACTCTGCTACTATATTCTGCAAAATTTTCTCCTCCAAGATTATCTTCTTCAATGATATATACATTGTCTTTTCCGAGTACATCTGCTGCTGCATTCTTTACCCCATTTAACAATCCCGGGGCATTCTTCACACTGCCACCATGTATTTCAATCTTTGCTTCATAAGCAGCTCCATACACCTGACACACTGCCTTTATTTCTTTTTCCAGTTCCTGTCCCATTTTTTCAAGTACTTCTTTTTTGGCAGCTCGCATGGTACCGCCGAATTCGCATTCCTGAGGAATAATATTTCTTACGCCATTCTCTCCTGCCAGCATATATGTAACAGAAAGGATCTTAGGTTCCGTTCCACTAATTGTACGTGTCAGTATAGACGGTATATGCTGATAGATTTCATTTGCCACAGCAATTGGGTCTACCGTCTGTTCCGGCCATGATGCATGTCCCTTTTTTCCTGTGATCTTAACCTGAAATCCGCCTACACATCCGAACGCATATCTTCTTACGATTCCAATCTTACCACTTTGTACCGAAGGCCATCCATGTGCCGCAAAAGCCATATCTATCTTCGGTTCTTCCAGTACCTTATCTTCCAAGATCATCGTATCTGCTCCAAGTCCGACCTCTTCTCCCGGCTGAAATGCGAACCTGATACATCCTCCGAATTCACCTGTGAGCCTTGCCAGTATCTTTGCAGCACCGATCAACCAGGTGGCATGTCCGTCGTGCCCACATGCATGCATCTTCCCCGGATGGGTGGATTTATAATCACAGTCCACCTGTTCTTCCAGCGGCAGTGCGTCAATATCTGCACGCAGAAGGATATTCTTCCCCTGCGCTTTCTTTCCCTGTAGCTCCGCAATAATTCCATATCCGCCTGCCATGTGTTCACGAACCTTCAGGTTTGGAATCTTTTTTAACTCTCTGCTGATGATCTCATGCGTTTTCGGAAGATTGATTCCAAGCTCCGGATACTGATGCAGTTCTCTTCGGATACTGATAAGTTCCGGTTCTGCCTCTTTTGCGATTTGTTTGATTCTGTCACTTATGTCCTGCATTCTTCTACTCCTTTTACTAACATTCTTTGCTCTTTAAAAAAGACCTGCACCAAACTCGTGCAGGTCTTTCAGACATTCTATTTTCGATTAACAAAATTCAGGAACTGCTGAAGTCTTGGATTCTCCGGATGATCAATGATCTCCTCCGGTGTACCATCCGCTGCAATCTTTCCGCCATCCATAAATAAGATTCTCGTTGCAACTTCTCTGGCAAATCCGATCTCATGTGTTACCAGAATCATTGTCGTTCCTTCTTCTGCAAGAGATTTGATCGTATTTAATACTTCCCCTACCAGTTCCGGATCAAGTGCAGACGTCGGTTCATCAAATAACACAACATTTGGATTAACAGCAAGTGCCCTTGCAATTCCAACCCTCTGTTGCTGCCCGCCCGATAATTTAGACGGGTAGAAATCTTTTCTCTCACTCATTCCGACCTTATCCAGTAATTCCAAAGCGATTTTCTCTGCATCTGCTTTCGACTTCTTCTGTACCACGGTCAACGCTTCCATTACATTTTCCAGAGCTGTCTTATTCTTAAATAAATTGTATCCCTGAAATACCATTGATGAATGTTTACGGAGCTCAATCACATCTTTTTTCGAATGATTTTCCGCATCAACTGCTATATCACCAATCGTAATCTTTCCTTTGTCGGTACAGTCAAATAGTTCAGACATCTGAGTAACGTCGATTTTCCGGTACCAGAAGGTCCCAAAATAGCAATTACTTCATTCTTATTGATCGTCAGATTGATGTCACTTAATACTTTTGTATTTTCATCAAATTCCTTATATAAATGTTCAATCTTAACCAGCTGTGTTTCTGTTCCCATATTTTTTCAATCTTCCTGACTTATGCTTATTTCTGAATTAATTTTGTCATGTCAGCATACATCCACTTTTCAGTGATCTTTGCTACAGTTCCGTCATCCAGCATCTCCTGAATTACATCGTTAAGTTCTTTTGTAAGTTTCTCTCCGTCATCTGTCTTCGGAAGGAAGTAAGCTACATTGTTAGCAAGGAGCTGCTCATCAAAGAAACGGAATTTTGCATCTGAGTTGTTGTGTGTAAATGCGTTTACATTTGTTGTTGTATTTGCATATGCATCGATTCTTCCAAGCTTCAGATCGTTCATACCTACTGCACTGTCTTCATAAAGCTTTACAGTAAATCCTTTTTCTGCAGCCATATCTTCAATAATTGTCTGTGCTGCCTGTCCATTTGTACATCCGACTGTTTTTCCTTTTAAGTCATCAGCTGTCTTGTAATCTGAATCATCATTAACGATAATACACTGAGAATCTCCATAGTATGGAATTGTTGCATTGTATTTATCTGTTCTTTCTGGTTTTACAGCAAGACAGTTCGCAACTACATCTACACGGTTTGTATCCAGTTCACCCCACATAGCGTCAAATGATGCCTGCTTTACTTCTACTTCCCATCCAGTACGCTTTTCAATCTCATCCCACATGTCTGCATCGATACCTGTCCATTTTCCATCGTCTGACAGAAGGCTGTATGGCTCTCCTGTTCCAGAAGTAACTACAGTTACTTTCTTTCCAGAATCTTTTTTATCATCACTTTTTGCATCTGAAGTTGTCTTCTTATCTGAATCATCAGATTTCGAACTGCTTCCACATCCGGCAACTGTTCCTACAGTCATCATAGTAACTAATAAAGCTGCTAATACACGTTTTTCATTAATACTTATTCTCCTCTTTTTCCTTATTAATAATAAATCTATCTCAATGGTTTCCCATTTAAGATCCTAATTAGTACATATTTGCACATTTTTTTTCTAACAATTTTATGTAAAATTCCAAGTACAAATATGATCAGCCAGTAAACTAACATTACAGCTGCATATATTTCAAAGTATCTGAACGTTCTTGCACCTTCTATCTTGGCAGCTCCCATAATATCCGGCACCCCAAGCATAAATGCAAGTGAAGTCATCTTGATCAGATTGATAATGTCATTAAATAATGGCGGTAATGCCACACGTACAGCCTGCGGAATTACAATTCTCGTAACCAGCTGAAAATTAGTCATTCCCAAAGAATATGCGGCCTCTTTCTGTCCTTCATCTACAGATAAAAGTGCTCCTCTGATACTTTCCGACATAAAAGCTCCCATATTCAGACTCATAACAACCGCTACTGCGATGAGTGGTGTCATATTTCTTACAATTGCACTATATAACGCTATTCCATAATAGAAGAAATATAGTTGCGCAACAACCGGAGTTCCCCTCATGATAGAAACATATACCCTGGTTAACTGATATAACCCCGGAATTTTGTAGTATCCAATAATTGCAATAATTACACCTACAACCAATGCAAAGATAGTTGCCGCTATCGTCAGTTCAAACGTAACGTTCACCTTACTTGCAATGATCGGCAGGACTTCTAAAAAATAACTTACTTTAAACATTTCACCTACTCCAGACCTCTTATTTCTATTCCTAACAGATTAACATTCTAACATATTAAAAAAATATTTCATCGTCATTGCATGACAAAGCCTTTGTTTATTTTGTATTTTTCGCACAAATTCTATAAATGTTTTAATTTATTACAAATCTCTATATATCCAAGCTTTATGATTCTATATGATATTCCCTCAATTTCGCACGACGTTCTTTATAATCTGGCATATATTTTTCTACAACATCCCAAAATGCTTTCGAATGATTCATTTCTTTTCGATGTGCCAGTTCATGTACGACTACGTAATCCACCAGTTCCTCCGGGACAAATAGCAATCTGTTATTGAAATTCAAATTTCCCTGACTGCTGCAGCTCCCCCAGCGTGTCTTCTGATTCCGCATGGAAATTCTCTGATACGTCACTCCCATTATCCTGGCGTAATATGCCACACGTTCTTCTATTAATTTTTTGATCTTTTGCTTTCCCTCTTTTCTCCCCACTGCCGGTAGAATCTTAGATGAATCTACCGCTTTATTCATCCCCCATTCGCATCTCTTCTTCAATATCCATTCTTTATGTTCTTCGATAAAGCGCTCCACAATTTCTCTTGGTGCTCTCATTGGCACTCTGGCATTTACGGTTCCGTCACCTTTTACTTCCAGACCTAATGTTCTCCGTCTGGATCTGATAATTGTTATTTCAATTCTTTCACTATCTGTTTGTAATATATATTTCATCTGTTTTCCCTTTCTCTTTTCTTACAGCGATGAATTTTTTTCATTATTTTGGTATACAAAAAAACAGAGATTAAATCAATCTCTGTTTTAAAACTCCCCGAGTTGGGTTCGAACCACGACCCTTCGGTTAACAGCCGAATGCTCTACCACTGAGCTATCGAGGAATACTATAAAATTGTCTCAGCTCTTATCACTGAGTAAATGGAGAATACGAGATTCGAACTCGTGACCTCCTGCTTGCAAGGCAGGCGCTCTCCCCAACTGAGCTAATCCCCCGTTCAAGCTGTTCAGTTATCACCGACAGCTATTAAAATATACCATATCGCACAGTACCTGTCAATAGATTTTTTTCAATTTTTTGTAAAATATATATTTTATTCTTCAAAACCGACTTTTCAAGATCGAAAAATCCCCTCTTAAAAATGACAACAGCTTCGTAATCAATATATTGTTTATCATACAAAAAAATGTCAGAATACTGCTTTTTCTCAATCATCTCAAAGCAAGACTGTCCAATCGCATTATTATACAATAATGTTATGATCAAAAACAAGAGCCAGACAATCACCAGTGCCGCCGCTGCTCCGACAACCGCTCCGCCCAGGTGATTGAAAAATCCCAGAATCGGAAGCTCGCCGATCAGATCTACTGCAGCCATCAGTGCCCTGACAAGAAATCCAAACAAGGAATAAATGTAACAAGAAACGCCACAACCTTGAGGATCATCCTTGCAATATACGATGCCGCATACTCAGGAAATGACTTAACTCCCAGTTCTGATAAATTGTGCTGTTATTGTTTTCCAGCACGTCCGTTTTCAAAAACTCCGGCAACGCTGCATTTTCAATCTCCTGAATCTGCACTTCTTTTGGAATCTCTCCAATGATATTCAAAATATCCTGAATGTTGATCCCCAACTGGTTCCAGTCCAGATTGTTGATATCCGCCAGCTGATCCTGATTCAATTCTCCAAGTGAAGTACCGCTTAAATCTGCATTTTTCAATGTATCTGCAGAAATCTGAGGCATGAACATCTCCATACATTTTTCTTCAATCATCTCATCCGCAGGTGTCCATTTAATAAGCGCATCACTGACATAAGGCGCCAGAAACATAACCAGCACGATCGACAGAACCGTAGCCAGCAACGAAATTCCGATTTTGAGCAGTCCTCTGACATAGCCTGCCACGATACTGATCAAAAATATCACTCCTACAATAATCAATAACCAATTATCCATATTTTCTCCTAATTTGTCAGGTAAACAAGCCGCAGTTCATCTTCACCGGCGATCAGGTAT
>ENA-OPZD01000147-OPZD01000147.1-human-gut-metagenome-genome-assembly--contig:-NODE-147-length-23691-cov-3.199117_pt1 | contig 23691 bp, 28 predicted proteins | sample MGYA00242479_ERZ504495 | MGnify/ENA primary metagenome ERZ504495 (study PRJEB26092, sample SAMD00036286) | human gut metagenome | host: Homo sapiens | study: EMG produced TPA metagenomics assembly of... | reverse complement strand
TTTTTGGATAATGCTTTAAGGTAATCTCTGTCTTCATCTGACAGAGGAAGATATGTTTTCTCATAGTGTTCATCCTTTCTTAGATAACACTATTTTACCATACATTATCCTCAAAATATATAGTAGAAATTTAATTTATTCTATACTAGAGTATCCACCGGTAAAAACCAACGAACAGATTCGGAAAACTTTTGATTCCAGAAAAGCTGAATTATTAAATCGATTTTGTGTTTAATCCCCGGTTCTTATTATACACAAACATCCAAAGCGCCATCGCACATATGATCACATACCCCAGCACGCTATACCTATCCGGTACCTGTCCGAACAGAAAGAAGCCCAGAATCGTCGAAAAGATGATCTGCGAATAATCATAAATGGATATCTCTTTCGCCGGTGCATGATAATAAGCCGCCGTGATTCCGAACTGGCCGCCTGCAGCCGCAAGTCCCGCTCCCAGAAGCGTTAAGATCTGCAGGCCGCTCATCGGATGAAAATCCAGAAGCAGATATGGCAGTGTAACCACACACGAGAATCCTGAAAAGAAGATTACAACCGAAGAACCTTTCTGTCCTCTCTGCCCCAGGATACGCACCATCGCATAAGCAATACCTGCGCAGATCCCGCCGCACAGTCCGATCAGTGACGGTACCAGTGCCATATTCGTAAATGTCGGTTTGATTACAAATAAGCTTCCGATAAATGCACCCGCAACCGCCAGTGCCTGTGCCGGACTCATCTTTTCTTTCAGCAATAAAAATGAAAAGATAATTACAAAGAACGGCGACATCTTATTCAGCATCGATGCATCTGACAGTACCAGATGATCCACCGCATAGAAATTACACAAGATTCCCACCGTACCGAATGTCGCACGCAGAATCATATATTTCAGATTTCCTTTTTCGATTTTAAATCCGTCCTTACTTCTTATGATCATGATCAGCGCAATAAAAAAAGCTACCAGATTTCTGAAAAAGCTCTTCTGTACCGAAGGCAGATCACCGGATAACCTTACGAAAGCATTCATGAATGCAAATGATAACGCCGATAATGTAATGAAAAATATTCCTTTGTATCTGGAATTCATAAACTTACACTTCCTTATGATTTATTTCTTTATATCTTATGTTATGTCATTTATCTTACCACGAAAACTTTTGCATGTGAACATATCCGACTGTTGGACTTGATTTTGTGCAACCAATACACTTCTTTCACATTGTCGCATTCCCCCATAAAAGCCTCCATCTGTTGATAGAATTTTAACTACAAATATGCTAAAATATTTTTGGATAACGAAAGGAGAATGCAACATGAGACCCCTTGAGACATTTATCGAACAACGCAAAGAACGCTTCGTCAGAAACAGTCTGATGTCTGACGAATTTCTGGATTTTGTTAATAAAAATATGAAACCAATAGAGAAACAGATGTCCTATTATCAATGTGCCATCATGGAAGTAGAGACGAAATTCAAAGTATTAAACGAACAGTATTCTCTGGAATATGACCGCAATCCGATTGAGGATATCAAATCCCGTGTCAAATCCATGGAAAGCCTGATTAAAAAGATCCGTAAAAAGACATACCTCTCACCCTTTCTTCTATTGAAGAAAATATCCATGATATTGCCGGTGTCCGTGTCATCTGCTCTTTTCCGGATGATATCTATATGCTTGCGGACTGCCTGCTTTCCCAGGACGACATCACACTTCTTGAGAAGAAAGACTATATCAAAAATCCAAAACCGGGCGGATACCGCAGCCTTCATCTGATCGTCAGTGTACCAATCTTTTTACAAGACGGGAAACGTAACATGACTGTAGAAGTCCAGCTTCGTACGATTGCCATGGATTTCTGGGCAAGCCTGGAACATAAGCTGCGTTACAAGAAAGATATCCCGGCTGACAAAGCAAAATATCTGGAGGATGAGATGCTTGCCTGCGCACAGATCAGTGCCGGCCTGGACATGCGTATGCAGAACGTCCGTGATGTAATTGCTGAGAATGCTAAACCAGACGAACAGTCTTTATTATTAAAAGATTTGTCATAAAAAGACATATTGAAAATGCGCCAAAAAAGCACTGCGAAATTTGGTAATATTTCACAGTGCTTTGCCATTACGATATTCTGAAATGACCGACAATATCCGTTCTCTCCTGTAGGATATCTTCCTCATAATTCTTCTGATACGGATCATTATGATGAATCACATATGGTACACCTTCCACATTCCGTCTGTCAGAAATTACCCCGATATGATTCTTGAACACTACAATGTCGCCGCCCTGCCATTGTTCAATGTCATTTACATCCGTGGTCAGACTGACCGCTGTATGTTCAAAATATATTCTCAGGTTCTTTACTCTTCGGAAATCAATATTTTTATCCGGCTCATCGATATCATAATCCTTCGAATTCTTTCTGATATCTTCGTCTACCAGTCCCGCAGGTCATATCCGCTCTTCTTAAGCGCATATCCGACAACATCTGTACAGACACCATATCTGTCATCCGGATAACCTGTCTGATAATATCTGCTCTTGTAAACCGGCCGCTTCTTCACATAAACCAATGCATTCTTCAAAATATCGGTCTGATCATCCGTACCGTCACCATCTTTATCCACACTGCTATGATACGGTGTGATCTCTGTGCCGTTGTATTCATTCTTTGGCCGGTCTGTCTTCGTCAGTCCTACCACATCACGTTCTGCCAAAAATCCGCCAAGGGTCAGCCAGATGATAATAGCGATTGGAACTAAGATTCGGAATTTCATCTTTCTTGTCTTATGATGAAATACAATCATTCCTGCAAACGCACCAAATGCACCGCCGGCAAACGCAATCCCTATCAGCACTGCCTCTTTGATCCTCCACTGATGATGCATTGCTTTCGCTTTATCCGTTCCATATAAAATAAATGCAATAATATTTACTGCAACGAGATAATAGGATATCGGTGTCGCCGCTGTAAGTAATTCTGCCATCTTCTGCTCCCCTCCTTCATATCTCCATTGTATCTTCCTTTGGTTCGCTTTCAATCAGAAAACAGATAATTTTCTTCATCAACTATATACAAATACACGCCTTTCATCTATACTCTCTTCTACATCACAGTCTGATACAAGAGCACCATGAGCGGCATTGTCACAATGGATAATAATGTCGTCATAACATTGATCGCACTGGCATATTTCGAATCATTTCCATACACCTGACACATCTGTGTGATCGTTGAAGCAGACGGTGTGATCACCGCAAGAAATACGATAAGCAGTAATTTCTTTCCGTCCGAATGTATGTTCACAAGCCCGCTTATCTTTAAAATCATCAATGATATCACAGGTATCACAACCAGTCTCAGAAATGAAATAAAATACACTTTCACATTTTCAAATATACTCTTCAGATTCATCTCTGCGATCAGCATCCCCGTTACGATCATACTTGCCGGACCGATCATACTGCCCACAGAACTTAAGGTCTGATTTACAATTTCCGGCAGCCTGATCCTGGTAAAAAACAGCACAACTCCGGCAAATACCGAGATCATATTGATATTGAATACAATCTTTTTCCAGTCCCACTTTCCTTCCCGGCTGATCGTATTCTTGCCATGCGTCCACAGAAATACCAATTGGACACTCATGAACACACAACCGTATAATACCCATTCTTTTCCCAGAATAAAAGTCACCAGCGGTACGATCAAATTGCCCGAATTCGAATAATAGATGGATGTCGTCTCTACTTCATTTAGTTTCACTACCTTTCCAACACCCCACACTGCTGCCAGTAATATAACCTGTAATAATACCGACGCTGCAAATACCAGCAAAAGTTCCTTCACTTTTTCACTCGTATAATCCACCTGAAATGCATTGATGATCACACACGGGATAACAAGATATAATACAATTTTAGAAATGACTTTGCTGTCTTCTCCCTTTAACAATCCTGTCTTTACAATAATATATCCCATCAGAATCATAAGAAACAGTTCTACGATCTGTTCCATTAAAAGTATACTGATTTCCATAATAATCTCTCTTTCCTTTTACAGTCCTACCGAAAATCATATACACTTTCCTGATGATTGTCAATCTCACAAAAACCTGACATTCTTCTATTAATCATACTTATATTGACATGTTATTTATCATTCGTATATTGATTCCTTCTATCTATAAGGCTATAATAATGTTTATAAAAATATAAAACAGGCAGTATAAAATACAGGGAGGAACTTAAGATGAGATACAAGAATATTATTTTTGACTTTGGAAATGTAATCGGAAAATTTAAAGGAGACTATATCCTGGGGAAATTTGCTTCTACACCGGAAGATTATAATATTCTTGCTGATGCCATTTTTAAAAACTGGGTAGCTTTAGATGCCGGAACTATCGACTATGACCAGAATGCCGAAGATACGATTGCAGAACTTCCGGACCGTCTAAAAGATACTGCCCGCGATTTTTTCGAGAACTGGTTCCAGTATGTCGATCCACTTCCTGAAACATGGGAATTCATCAAAGAGTTAAAAGCCCGGGGAGTTCCGATCTATCTGCTTTCCAACGCTTCTACCAGGTTTGCAGAACGTGCACCGGAAGATTATCCGATCCTGAAAGAATTCGATGGCATCGTCTTCTCTGCACCTCTAAAGATGGCAAAGCCGGGACACGATATTTATTACCATCTGTTCAATAAATATGACCTTCTACCAAGTGAATGCTTCTTCATCGATGATACGGTGGAAAATGTCATTGCAAGTAAAGAACTTGGAATGGAGAGCATCTTATTTACGGGAGATATTGAGGCCGTTAAAAGGGCAATTGAATTTTGATCAATTGCCCTTTCTTTAATAAATGCTTGATTTTTAGCTTTTCATTCGGTATAATTCATATTCGGACAAAAAATAAGATGATTTTGGTTTAATTGGAAACGACACAAGTGTATGCTTGACTAACGAACAACACAAGTGTCTTTTTTGTACCCATTTTTAAATATTCACATAAAAGGAGAACAAAAATTATGCCAAAAACTTTATTTCAAAATGTTATTTTTACACTGATGATGTCTTTTCTGATGGTTTACATCATGATCTGTTACAATATTTGCCTGAATGTCGGAGGAATGAGCAACGAAGTATTCCTGATGGCTTTCGGCGAACTGAAGATCATGTGGCCGGTTGCTTTCGTTCTGGAATTTGTCTTCGTTGACAAGCTTGCACATATACTTGCATTCCGTATCGTTACACCACAGGACAGACCAATCTTCATCACTCTTGCAATCTCTTCTATGATCGTATGTATCATGTGCCCTTGCATGAGTCTTGTTGCAACCATCCTGTTCAAGAACGCAGGAAGCAATGTGATCGCTACCTGGTGTCAGACAACATTCATGAACTTCCCGGTTGCGTTCTTCTGGCAGATCTTCTACTGCGGACCATTCATCCGTCTGATCTTCAGAAAGATGTTCCCTGAGAAGGAAAACGTTGCCGCTTCCGCTGTAACCGAATAATTGATACAAAAAACCGAGCCTGTTTCTATACAGTGCCCGGTTTTTCTTTCTTCTTATTCTGTTCTTCCTGTCTATACAAAAAGCAATGCTATATTCAGCCCTGTTACAATCACAGCAATCACCAGAAGCAAAAATTCAAAACGTCTGCTGTTCACATATTTTCCCATTACTTTTTCAGATGAGGTCAGATATATCTGTGTAAATATTGTAATCGGAAGCTGAATCGCAAGCAGCATCTGGGAATATATCAGACCTTTAAACGGCTGGCTGATAAACAGGATGACAACCGCTGCCAGAATCATCGTCAATAAAATGCCAGCTTTCGTCTCTTTTGTCTTCGTGTCATATGGCTGATTAAAGATCCCGGAAAAAATCGTTCCACCTGCCATTCCAGCAGTGATACTCGATGAGATACCGGCCAATAACAGTGCCAGTGCAAAGACTACCGTCGCCGCATTTCCCATCAAAGGCGACAACATCTTTCCTGCAACTGTCAAATCATCAATCTGCCTCCCATTTCCGCCCTGATAAAGCGTAGCTGCTGCCATCAGAATCATGGCACTGTTGATCGCCCATCCTATGATCATGGAAAATAATGTATCTTTAAATTCATATTTCAGCTGCTGTTTGATCACGGAATCATCTTCCAGGTTCCACTGTCTGCTCTGGATGATCTCCGAATGTAAGAACAGATTGTGCGGCATTACCACCGCTCCTAATACACTTAAGATCACCGGCATACTTCCCGCTGGAAACGAAGGTTTCACCCATCCGACTGCGGCTGCTCCCCAGTCGATCTTCGCAATTCCTATTTCAAATAAGAAAGAAAATCCAATCAGCGATACAAATATGATGATCAGCTTCTCAATCCTTTTATAAGCATTCGTAAATGCACATAAAAGAGAAACTGCAAGAATCAGCATACTCCCTATTTTTATTGGTATCCGAAACAGCATCTGCAATGCGATTGCACCACCTAGCATCTCTGCCATCGCAGTTGCTACTGCCGCAAGCATTGCCGACAGAAGAATAATATTCTTTAACAGCCTTTGGATATATCTGCTTGCCGCCTCCGAAAGGCAAAGTCCCGTTGCAATTCCTAAATGTGCTGCATTGTGCTGCAATATGATCAGCATGATGGTCGATAACGTCACCATGCACAATAGCTCATATCCGAATCCGGAGCCCGCCGCAATATTCGAAGCCCAGTTTCCAGGGTCTATGAATCCTACTGTTACCAAAAGGCCCGGTCCCAGATAACGTAAAAAATCAAATGTCTTATTCTTTGATTGATTTCGGAATTTTTTTCTTCATATATAAAGAACTCCTTTACTAAAAAGAATCTAGGTTAGTTACAGCTAACCTAGATTCTACTTAGTATTTATTTCTTTGTCAATTCATTATATGAATATCATTTCTCATTTAGAAGCAGAGATTCAAAACTTCCGTTCAATCTCGCTGCTTAGACAGCTCTTGTATATTTCTTCAGCCACTCCTGCTCTTCCTCGTTCAGGTAAGGAGCAATCACTTCGTATACTTTTGCATGATAATCATTCAGCAGTTTCTTGTCTTCCTGTGTCATAATATCCGGATTGATCGCATCCAGATCCATTGGAATCAGGGTGATTGCTTCGAAGTACATGAACTGACCATATTCATTCAATGTTCCTTTGCAGGTCAACAGTTCGTTCTCCAGGCGGATTCCGTGAGATCCTTCAATATAGATTCCAGGCTCATCTGTGATGACCATGCCTTCCTGTAATACTTCTGTCTCACCCTTACGATATTTCCAGCGGAAACCTGCAGGTCCTCGTGGATGTTCAGAAGGTATCCGACTCCGTGTCCTGTACCATGGTTGAAGTTTAAGTCTCTGTCCCAGAATGGTTTTCTTGCAAGGATGTCAAGAATCATACCGGTAGAACCTTCCAGGAATTTTGCACTGCCAAGCTGTAAGTTACTAATCGCAACCAATGTGAAGTGATCTTTCATGATCTGCGGAACTTCGCCGAGTGCGTAAGTTCTGGTTACATCTGTGGAACCTTCATAGAATCCAGCTCCTGTATCCGTTAAGAATAACTGTCCTTCTTTTAACTCTACATCTGTCTCCGGAGAAGATGTGTAGTGTACGATTGCACCATGCTCTCCAAATGAAGAGATTGGCTCGAAGCTTGGACGGATGAAGTTTCCCATCTCAGCACGGAACTCATCCAGTTTGTCAGAGGCACTCATCTCTGTGATCTTCATCTTGCCGACATTTTCTTTCAGCCATTTCATGAATCTTACATGCGCAACACTGTCTTTGATCTGTGCTTTGCGGATGTTCTCGATCTCAACCGGGTTCTTGACCGCTTTCATGAGAATTGCCGGATTTCTCTTTTTTACTGTCTTAACATTTTCAGGAATATTGTTGAACAATGCATAATTCAGTTTTCCAGGATCGATCATTGCAACCACATCACTGCCAAATTTCTTCACGTCTTCGTAAATGTCGTTGTATGGGTGTAAGTTTACGCCATCTTTTGCAAGTTTGGCTTTTAACTTGTCATCTAATTTTCTCTCATCGATATACAGCTCGAAACTGTCCATTTTGATGATTCCGTAAGATAATACCAGTGGGAAGAAGTCGATATCATTTCCACGGATATTTAACGTCCAGCAGATGTCGTCGATCGTAGATACAACGTGCACATTGGTTCCTGCTTCTTTCATCTCTTCACGGATTCTTGCAAGTTTGCTTGCAACATTCTCTCCAGCATACTTTACATCCAGGTCAAATGCAGGCTCCTCAGATAATACCGGACGGTCTTCCCAGATCTCATCAATTAAGTCTACCTGGTAATTTACTTTCGCATTCTTCTTCCGGGCGATGGCTGCATAGCCTTCTCCTTCACCGACAGATACGACTCTTCCGTCGAATCCAAGTGTCTCGCCTTCCTTTAATACCTCTTCAATGTATGCATTCATCTCCGGCACACCAGGCTCACCCATTTTCATGAGTTCTACAGTTGTCCCCTCCAACTGTGCTGCTGCCTGGATGAAGTAACGTCCGTCTGTCCAGAGTCTTGCTTCTGTCTTTGTGATCACAGCGGTTCCTGCTGATCCTGAGAACCCTGTAATGAACTTTCTCGCTTTGAAATGTTCCCCAACATATTCACTCTGATGAAAGTCGGCAGTCGGTACTACATACACATCAATGTTCTTTTCTTCCATACACTTTCGAAGTGCGGAAAGTCTTTCTGGTACTGTCATGTTTTTGTTCCTCCTTGATATATACAATGTATGAATATTATACCGCATTTTTCCCGATTAATCTTCGGGTAATGTAGATAATTTTTCTTATCTTTCATAAGTAATACTTCTTACATTTCAAAGCCTTTTTTGTTATTTATTGTATTGATTCTTTACATCCGTCCGGCTTTTCCAAGCTCCATCAGCACCGGTGTAAGCCCTGCAACATCCCAGCCTTCAAAACTGATCATACGTAACGCACGGAATAATAATTTCACTGTCTCAGATTCTTCTGTCTGATCTGTATGATATAATTGTGCTGCAACCTGACAGATCACCATCAGGATTGCATTCTTGAAAGCTCCGATTTCTTCGGATTCTTTCCATAGATTCTCCATATCATAATCATCTGTATTCCCGCATGGTGCGGCACAGGTCACACATCCCGGTGAGACTGTGTACTTTTCATTTCTGACTTTTTCTAACATCTCACTCATGTCAAAGATACTTGCCGACCAGTCTCCGGCCATTGTCAGCGCTTCTAAGAATACCCGGTTGGTGCTCTCTGTCTTTTCGTTATTCTCACAGGTTCTTGCAAGCCCTATGACTGCACCTGTCAGTTTCTGTCTGATCTCTTCTGTCATGATTTACCTCTCCTTCTTAGACGGTATCAAAATATAAATATCATAGAACTCACAAACAACAAAATGGATAAAAGAGCTTCGGCATGATCTGAAATGCCGACACACGATATCCCAGTTCACTTGCCGCCGAAATCGCTACCAACATCTGCGCTCCGTAAGGAATAATCCCCTGAAAAATACAGGAAAAATGTATCCAGTATCGAAGCTGTCTTTTTCGGTGTGATCCCGTATTCTTTTGCCATATCCTTTGCAATCGGATTCGCCATGACAATCGCTACGGTGTTGTTCGCAGTCGCAATGTCCATCGCTCCGACCAGGAGTCCCATGCCAAGCTGACCGCCTTTGCGGCCTTTGAATACTTTGTGGATTCCTGCCAGCAATGCATCAAAACCTCCATATTCACGGATCAGTGCACACATCGCTGCTACCAGGATTGCCACCATACTCGTCTCGAACATCCCGGAAGCCCCGGAACCCATATTGGCAAGCAGATCTGTCGCCGCAATGTGACCGCCGGCCAGCATAATAATAGAACCAGATACAATCCCGATCAGAAGTACCACGAATACATTGATCCCTATAATTCCTCCTATGAGAACCAGTACATATGGAATAATCTGCACTAAGTTATAACTCTTACTTACCCGTCCTGCAATATCCGTCTGAAATGAAAGAAGCAGGATCAATACCAGCGTTGCAATAGCTGCCGGAAGTGCAATTCCAAAGTTCTCCCGGAATTTATCCTTCATCTGACATCCCTGTCCGTTACATGCTGCGATCGTTGTATCTGAAATAAAAGAAAGGTTATCTCCGAACATTGATCCTCCCATAACCGAACCGATGCAAAGTGCCATGTCAAATCCCGAAGCCTTGGATACGGACACTGCGATCGGCGTGATCAATGTAATTGTCCCAACCGACGTTCCCATGGCAACCGACACAAAACAGGCTACCACAAATAATACCGCAACTGAAAATCTTGCCGGAATCAGTGACAACATGAAATATGCCACACTTTCTGCACTGCTTCTTCCTACCACTCCGACAAACGCCCCAGCCGTCAGGAAGATCAGAAGCATTGTAATAATATTCTTATCAGCAAGCCCCTGCGCCATGATTTCCAGCTTTCCGTCAAAACTTATCTTGCGGTTCTGCAGGCATGCCACCAGAATCGCTGCAAGAAATGCGATTATGATCGGAACATTATAGAATCCCATCGGAATCTTCATTACATATTCAAATGCGATTCCAAGCCCCAGATAGATACACAAAAATACGCCTATCGGCAGTAATGCTGCCACATTTCCTTTTTTCATTCTTCTTTATCCTCTCATTCCTTTTTTCTTCTAACCGATTCCTCCGAGAACAATTCCAAGGATCAGTACAATAAAACATACCGGTACATAAAAATATTTACATATTGTATAATACTGTTTCGTAAATGGTGTCTCTCTTCCTGTATTAACCTGTTTTTCCACGAATGCCTTACCGCATACCCAAAAGAACATGATTCCTGCAAGCCCGGCTCCAAGCGGACAGATATAGATAGACAGCACATCCATCCAGTCTGACACGATGCCCTGGATCAGCAGGGACACGATCACTCCCACAATTCCCGTAAATGCACATGCCGGCACTCTTCCAAGCTTGAATTTTTCCTGCACCGTAGCGATCGGAGCCTCATACAAGTTGATCAACGATGTCATACCCGCAAGTAATACCGCAACAAAGAAGATGATTGCGATCAGCCATCCTCCCGGCATTCCTTTGATCAGATTCGGGAGAAAGATGAACAATAGTCCGGGACCACCCTGATCCAACTGCGCTCCCGTTGTTGCCATCGCCGGAATGATAACAAGTGCGGCAAGAATTGCTGCAATCGTATCAAACAATGCAACTCTTCCTGCAGAAGCCGGAATGTCCTCTTCATCCGAAAGATAAGATCCATAGATCAATGTTCCATTTCCTGCTACCGACAGGGAAAAGAATGCCTGACCAAGTGCAAAGATCCACGTTGCCGGATCTTTGAATGCCTCTGGATCTACTCTGAAAATATAACGGTATCCTTCACTTGCTCCCGGCTGGAATCCGACATAGATTCCCAGAATCACGAACAATGCGAAGAATATCGGCATCATGATCTTATTTGCTTTTTCAATGCCGCTTCCGACACCTAACATCAGAATCAGCATACAGGCCACAAGCGCAAGTATCTGCCATATATTATTACCAAATGCTGACGCCATCTTACCAAATGCCGCCCCGAATTCATCCACATTTTCAGGCGAAAGTGTTGCTCCTGTAAATGTTCCAACGGCATATCTTAGGATCCACCCCATTACAACCGTATATCCGATCGCCATGGCAAGTGATCCGAATACAGGGATCATCCCCAGTGCTTCTCCGACTTTTCTCTTTCCTTTTTTCTCACAGGCAATTCCAAATGCATCGATTGGACCGGCCTTTGCCGCACGCCCAAAGCTCATCTCCCCGATCACTCCCGTCGAACCGATCAGTATTACAAATATAAAATATGGTATCAGAAATGAACCGCCTCCATACAATGATACTCTTGTTGGGAACATCCAGATATTTCCCATACCGACCGCTGAACCGATACAGGCACAGATAAATCCCCATCTGCTGCTAAATGATTCTTCTTTTATTCATCTAATTTTCCCTCTCCAGGCCAGTTTGGGACGGGGTTTTGGTCTTTTTACTGTCCCTGCCGGCTCAAAATATTCCATACACATGGTAGATTTCTCTATTTTAGCATGATTGCTATAAAAACGTCAAAAAGGGGATATAAACTTATCCCCTTAATGTCGCCACCATCCTTTTCGGCATTGCAAGCACATCCAGTGCTTCCTCTATCGATCTGGTACAGATATCAACGTTTTGCAATCAGTCTTCCATACGCACCTTCCGCCTCTATAATTCCAACACTGAGTTCTGCTATCCTGCACATAGGCAGGTCATTCCGTCCGTTTCCTACTGCAATACACCGTTTCCCACCCAGTTGCTCTATGATTTTTCTTTTTTCTTCTGCTGCCGCATTACCAGCAAATGTCTGTATCTTTAACGGTAGTCCTTCACATATCTTTTTCGCAGTTCCATGTGTATCTGCTGTCAGAACATAAATCTCATATATTCCACTCAGCTTTTTCAGCCGTTCCTTTACACTTTCGGGTATTATGCCATCTTTCGCAATAGTTCCGTTATAATCCAGAATCAGATATTTCAGATCCATCGTTTTATATCCGGGAATTTCTATTCTCATACGTTCTCCTTTACTCTTACATATACTGTATCTGCTCTCTTGCAGGTTCGGATGACGGATGCTCAAAGAATGACTTTGTGTCTGTCACTTCCAGTACTCTTCCCTGATCCATAAAGATAATCTGATCTGCAATTCTTTTTGCTTGTGCCAGATTATGTGTTACGATCACAAATGTATATTTTCCCTTTAATTCCAGAAGTGTCTCTTCTATCGCAATGGTATTCTTCATATCAAGCGCAGAACACGGCTCATCCAACAGCAGAATTTCCGGATTCACACACAAACTTCTTGCTATGGCAAGACGCTGTTTCTGTCCACCGGATAATTTTTTTGCAGACTTCTTCAGTTGGTCTTTTATTTCATCATATAGTCTTGCTTTCTGCAGACACTCTCTGGTGATCCGCTCTATTTCTCCGGCTTCTCTAATTCCATGATATTTCAGGACGTATGACAGATTCTTCTCTATACTGTACGGAAATGCGATCGGCTGTTGAAATACCATTCCGATTCTGGTTCTTAATACTTCCGTTGAAAGTCCTTTAATGTCTTCGCCGTCAAGAATGATCTTTCCTTTATAAAAGCCGCCCTCCTCTTCTATCATTCGGTTTAATGTCTTTAAAAATGTTGTTTTTCCACAACCGGATTGTCCTACGATTGCCGTAATCTTTCCTTCCGGTATCGTAAGACTGATATCATGCAATATCTCCTGTCTGCCAAATCCACAACTTATCTGTTCTATCGTTAACATATCAGTAATCCTTTCGTATATAAGTAATACATTTACATATGATCTGTATGAGCAGTAAGAATAACATCAGTACGAACGCCGTTCCATATGCATAATCCAGAGAAAATCCATTATTTACCAGCATATACAGATGATACGGCAATGACATAAATGGATCCGTAAGTTTTCCCGGAACATCTGCGACCATAACCGCACCCGTATACAAAATCGGTGCAACCGCTCCCATTCCGTATGCCATTCCAAGCGCCACCGTTCCAAGCAATTCCACTGCACAGACCGGAAGAATTAATCGTATGACCGCATATTCTCTGGACATTCCAAGTGCCAGTGAATTCTTCATGTATTCTGTTCCCTTTTCTTTCAGTATCTTTTCTGCACGGATTGCAATAAACGGCACGATCATAACAGCCACACAAATAGCTGAACACAAGAGACTTCTTCCCAGACCAAACTGATAGATCAGCAACGTATAGCCGACCAGTCCGAACAAAATAGAAGGAATTCCGGACAGTCCTGTAATGCAGGCACTGATTACATGGTAAAATATACTTTTCCTTGTATAAAACACAAGATAAACAGCCACACCGATTCCGATGATTCCCCCCATGAGTGCCGAAAGTGCTCCAAGATAGATCGATCCCATCAGTGCAGGATAGATTCCACCTGCTGTTCCAAGCGGTACCCCCGCCGGCTTATCCAGAATAAACGAAAGACTCATCACATTCTTTCCCTTCCAGAAGATATACAGGAATAAGAACAACGTCACTGCAATTGTAAGAATTCCAAGGAGCCCTGCCAGGATGCGTATCACATACTTTGTCAGTTTATTTTTCATGTTCTGCAAACCTCCTCTTCAACAACTGCCCTGCCAGGATCACTACAACAAGTATCACAAGCAGCACAAGATTTGCCACATAAAGCACCGACAGATGTATACTTCCGTATTCAATGCTTCCCATCTCAAGAGCTGTCAGCGCCGGAAGCGTCTGCCCGCGTCCCAACAGCTTCGGGAAAATTGCAGAATTACCGATCACCATCATTACTGCCATCGTCTCCCCAAGCGCACGTCCGAATGCCATCATCGCACTTGCTACAATTCCCGGCCGGATTGCCGGAAGTATCACTTTGATCAACACATATTCTCTTGATAAGCCAAGTGCCAGTCCGGATTTTTCATATGTCCGTTTTGCATTTACTAGTGATTCCTGACATGTCGATACAACATACGGCAGAAGCATGATTCCCAGTACAATACCTGCCACCAGTACACACTGTCCCGCTGCCATCTTCAGATATTTTACAAATGCTTTTACCAGTACGGTTAATCCGATAAAACCAAAGATTACCGATGGAATACCTGCCACCAGATCTATAAAAGCCAGGCAGACAGATGCAAGTTTCTTTGGCATGAAAAAGGTAAGAAAGCAGGCACATGCCACTCCCAATATCATCGCAAACAGTACTGCCAGTCCGGACACATACAAAGTACCTGTAACAGCCGGGAGAAGACCATACTGCGGGGCCGCACTTACCGGACGCCATTCCGATGACGGCAGAAACATTTTGATTCCTACTTCTCTTAATGCCGGAATACTTTCCTTCAAAATATGTATCAGCATAATCCCCATCAGTGCCGCTACCACAAAAGCAATCATATATATCAAGACTTTACAAAATGTATTTGCTATTTTTCTGTACATAACAAAGTCCTTTCTTGCATACTTTGGTAAAAAAAGGATGTATCTATACGACACACCCTTTTCATATTTTTCTATTTCATTGGAATGAATCCCATATCTTCTACAGTCTTTTGTCCTGTCTCTCCAAGGATAACATCCAGGAATGCCTGCTGAACATCTGTCGGATCCCCTGAACCAACGATCAAAAGTGGTCTCTGGATAATGTAAGAACCATCAATGATATTTTTCTTTTGTCGGCTCTACACCATTTACCTTCAGAGTAACTACTTTACCGGCGTTCTGATTTGCAACACCAAATGATGCATATCCGATTGCATATTTGTTATCAATGATATCCTGTACCAGTTCTCCCATAGAAGATGCCTGAATTGCTTCGCTGGATACTTCTGTATCACCCATGATGTTCTTCTGGAATACTTCATGTGCCCCACCATTGATATCACGTGTGATCACTACAACCTTTTCATCAGGAAGAGAAGGATCAAGATCCTTCCATGTTGCATATTTACCTGAGAATAATGAAACGATCTGTTCTGTTGAAAGATCATCCAGAACACCTGTTACAGGGTTTTCAGGATTAACAGCGATTGTTAATGCATCAATACCTACCTGATATTCTTTTTCGTCTTTAATTGCTTCTTTTTCCTCATCTTTTACACTTCTTGCCACCATACCAAATGTAGAAGTTCCATCGATGACTGCTTTTGTTCCCTGTCCGGATCCACCTGCTGATACATAGATTGCAATGTCTTCTTTTGGAAGTGATGAATCATATGCATCCCATGTTCCATATGTGTCGAAGAAATTTGTCGCAATCGATGTAATAACCGGTGCTAATGTAGATGATCCGTTAAATAAGATCTGGTTACTCTCTGTTTTCTTCTCTGTGCTCTCTGTCTTCTTTGTATCCCCAGAGTCAGAAGATGCCTTTTGTCTGATCCACATCCTACAGCCATTGATGCAACCATGGCTGCCGCAAGAAGGACAGACATCAATTTCTTTTTCATAGATATTTTTCCTCCCATTAATAAATTTTATCTATATTGAATAGTATAGACTTGAATCCAATTATTTTCAAATTGATAATGCCTATAAGTGCATCCACTTATAGGCATTATCAATATATTTATGTAAGTTTTTTCGGAATTTTGCCTTACTCTTTCAATTCTACCTTAGATTGCATCCAACGCATTCGAAATATCTGCGATCAGATCCTCTTTATCTTCCAGGCCAAGACTGATACGAATCAGTTCAGCCGGTACTCCTGCCTCTTTTAACTGTTCATCCGTCATCTGTCTGTGTGTAGACGTTGCCGGATTCAGGCAACAGGTTCTTGCATCTGCTACATGCGTCTCGATCGCACCAAGCTTTAATGTCTTCATGAATGTAGACGCAGCTTTCCTTCCACCTTTTAATCCGAACGATACAACACCGCATCCTCCGTTTGGAAGATATTTCTGTGCTCTTTCATAATATTTATCAGACGGAAGTCCGGAATAGTTCACATATGCTACCTTTGGATGTGCTTCCAGGAATTCCGCAACTGCCTGCCCATTCTCTACGTGCTTCGGCATACGCACATGCAGTGACTCCAGGCCAAGATTCAGGATGAATGCATTCTGCGGTGACTGGATCGATCCGAAGTCACGCATCAGCTGTGCTGTACATTTGGTAATGAATGCACCTTCTTTACCGAATTTCTCTGCATATGTAATTCCATGATAGCTTTCATCCGGTGTGCAAAGTCCCGGATATTTATCTGCGTGTGCCATCCAGTCAAACTTTCCGCTGTCTACGATTGCTCCGCCAAGTGCCGCTCCGTGTCCGTCCATATATTTTGTAGTCGAATGAGTTACGATATCTGCTCCCCATTCAAACGGCCTGCAGTTGACCGGTGTCGGGAATGTGTTATCTACGATAAGCGGCACACCATGTGCATGTGCCACTTTGGCAAATAATTCGATATCCAGTACGGTCAGTGCCGGATTCGCAATCGTCTCTCCGAACATTACTTTCGTATTTGGCTTAAATGCTGCATTTAACTCTTCTTCTGTTGCATCCGGTGAAACAAATGTTACATCAATTCCCATCTTTCTCATCGTTACATCGATCAGGTTAAATGTTCCACCGTAAATGGATGAAGATGCTACAATGTGATCTCCACATTCACAGATATTGAACAGTGCGAAGAAGTTGGCTGCCTGTCCGGATGAAGTCAGCATCGCTGCCGTTCCGCCTTCCATCTCTGCGATCTTGGCTGCTACTGTATCATTTGTCGGGTTCTGAAGTCTGGAATAAAAATATCCTGACGCTTCCAGGTCAAATAATTTTCCCATATCTTCACTGGTTGCATATTTGAATGTTGTTGACTGCACGATCGGGATCTGTCTTGGTTCTCCGTTCCCCGGAGTATATCCGCCCTGTACACATTTGGTTCCTATCTTGTATTCACTCATGAATTTTCCTCCTTCATGCATGTTTTTCATGCACTCGCTAAAGCATACTTTTTTAGTATACTTTTAGCACTATAAGGAGGGTTTTTCAATAAAGGATTGTAAGATTCTAAATTTATCGTCTTCTCAAATTTATCATCCTCCGGTTGTCGCAGTAATTGTCACTTCTTTTTCTGATTTATTATCTGCTTTTGCTGCTGATACTCTATGCCTGTTCCAACTCCGACAATTCTTTCTCCTTCAGATCAAGGTAGTTTTTCCATGCTTCAGAATCAATAAAAGGATTTTCCCCTGGATGCTCTGTCATATATTTTCTCTTATTTAACAAATCCACATTCACTGTATGATTTCCCATAAAGATATCTACCTTCTGCTCTCTTACACTTGCAAGCGAGTGATGATATTGTTTTCTTGCTTCTAAAGTCTCATCGCCAATCTCTCTCAGATACTCTTCTTGCAATGTATTAAATCCAAAGCCTCCATAATATCCTACACGTTTCTTTTCTGCTCCATCCGTCACATCAAAAAAACAGGCAATACATCCTGAGTATGACCCGGAACCAGATGAAATTCTATCTCCGTATTTCCAAATGTCAGAACATCTCCTTCTTTGATTGATACGTCTATGTCAAATAACTTCTCCGTACAATTTCCACTCTCCTGGATCATCGCAAGTTCCGGATTCTCTTGAAACATCTTTACGTCTGGTTCTCCCATATATATCTTTGTATCAAACATTCTCTTAAAAAAAATTAACTGCCCCAAAATGGTCTACATGTCCATGCGATAAAATCATCCATTTTACATCAGCCGGATTGAGTCCCATCTCCCAGATCGACTGGATCAGCATTGCAGTGGCACCACAGTTACCTGCATCAAACATAAGAAGTCCTTTTCCTGTATCTACAATATGTACACATACCCAGCTATCACCTACATAATAAAGATTTCCATAAATCTGAAATGGCTTCACATATCTGTTTTCCTGTTCAAACCAAAATCTTCCCGTTCTTTTCTCAGATAGTACTCTTTGGTTATTTAAATATTGCCCGTAATCTGTTTTTATTGACACGTCTCTTTCCTCCATATTTTCACTTATCTCTGTCAAATTGTTTTCATATTATTTTCGTTTCATATTCTATCAAAAAAACTGTAAAATCGTGGGGTATTTTACAGTTTTTAAACGGCTTCTTATAACGCACAACTGGAAGTATAAGAACTCTTATACTTCCGTGTGATACTATATATTAACTTTAAAAGAGGAATGCCAAAGAACTGGCTGTTACTACTGCAATCAGTATAATAAGTAATGGTCCACCTATCTTAACAAAATCAGAGAATTTGTATCCCGCCGGTAAAATCTGCATATTAACGGCTGTTCCGTAAGAAGTTGCAATTGCAAGATTTGAACAAGCTGCAATCACAATTACCCATGGAAGCGGACTGATTCCAAGAGATAATGCCATAGCAATACAGATTGGACTTAACATAGCTGCTGTTGCATTATTGGACATGAAGTTAGTAAGTACACTTGTAAGTACAGCAATTACAATTGTCAGAACTACTACGGATGCGTTCTTTCCACCAAACAGGTTCAATACTGCATTTGCAATAAGTGCTCCACCGCCAGATACATCAAGACCTGTTCCAAGTCCACCGATACCACCGATTGTGATCAGTACATCCCAAGGAAGTTCAGAATATGCTTTTTTTACAGGAAGACATTTTGTTCCAAGTACAATGGCTGCACCAAGCATTCCGATTACACCGATATTAAAATGATTCTTAAATGGTTCAAATCCACTTACCACAAAAAGGAAGATGCAAAGAAGCATTGTAAATGCTGCGATATTACCTTTTCTTTTTGTCACTGCATCATCTTCATTTTTTTCTTCAACAACAGGTGCATCTGCATACATATTTCCAACATTTGAAGTCCGGACTTTTCCGGTTTTAACACCTTGGTCAACAATGTATATCCGATTGTTCCCCAGAAAATAATCTGTACGATTGCTGCTGGGAGCATGATCTTTGTCATGTCAAACATTCCAAGACCTTCTTTGTATCCATCATATCCCTGAAGAACTGCATTTGCTGCAAGCTGAGATGTAGATCCAACCAGTGTACATGCACCACCGATGATGGCCGCAGTACCTGCCGGGAAGATTACCATCTTAGAACGGATACGTCCATTCGAACCAGCGGCAACAACAGCAATCAACGGCATCCAGATAGCAACTGTTCCATTGTTGCTCATAAATGCTGACATCAGACAGCACACCGCACTCACTGTTACAATAAATCTTCTCTCTGTCTTAGCCAGAAAGGAATTACCGATCTTTTCACCGATTCTCTGTGCAACTCCTGTTTCAAAAAGAGCAGCACTTACAATACACATACCTACTACCATTGCCCATCCAGGAGCACTAAATCCGGCATATACTGCTGAAAGATCCATCTCCGGGATCAAAATTCCCATTGCTACGGAACTTCCCATTGCTACAACACTCATTGGCAATTTGTTCCACATAAATAATACAATTGTAATCGCCGCAATTATAATTGCAATAATACTTGAACTCATAATTTTTTCTCCATTTCCCCACGTATTTTATCTTCTCTTATAGCTCTTTTATTTACACTTCAGCCCACTTTGCATCTTTCCATTTCTCATGATCATATACAGACTTTATCTGCTACAAATGGCCACTTTTTACCTTCTGCTACTGCCAGGCATCCTTTTACACACATCTGAGCCATCTTGATAACGGCTTCTCTGGTCTGTGCAGCAGAATGAGGACTCACAATCAGATTCGGACAATTCAACAATGGATTGTCTGTCTTTGGTGGTTCACTACAGAATACATCCGTTCCTGCACCAGCAATCTCACCCGCTTTTAATGCCTCTACCAAATCTGTTTCATTGATAATTCCGCCACGGCTACAGTTAATAATAAGCGATGTCTTCTTCATCTCTGTGAGCTGCTTTTTGCTGATCATATTCTTTGTCTCATCTGTCAGAGGGACATGGATCGATACCACATCACTGACTTTCAGCAAATCTTCATAATTTTCATAGTACACAGCTCCATAACCTTCTACCTGTTCTTTTGAAAGGAACGGATCGTAAGCTGCCACTTTCATTCCACATCCTTCACAAATTTTTGCTGTCTCACGCCCAATTGCACCAAGTCCAAGGATTCCAATCGTCTTTCCTTCCAGTTCAAATGCTTTCTTGGCTCCACGGATTTCCCAATTTCCTTTACACATTTCCTGCTGCGCTTCTACAAGGTTCTTAGAAAGTGCAAACATCATTGCTACTGCATGCTCTGCAACACTTCTATTATTTGCTCCTGGTGTGATGACTACCGGAATTCCATGTGAAGTTGCTGTTTTTACATCCACAGAATCATATCCCACACCGGTACGTCCGATTACTTTCAGATTCGGACTATTCTCAATTGCGTGTCCATCACATTTTGCAATTCTTACGATCAGTGCATCTGCATCTTTCATCTCATCCAGATAATTATTTGGATCCTGATTGTCTGCCACATAGACATCAGCTACTCCGTCCAGCATCTGAAGACCTTCCGGGCATACTGCCTGTGTCATTACAAATTTCATGTTCATTTCCTCCATTTTATATAAGGTACATGATAATTAATTCATGCCCTTTGCTTTATTTTCTTCCAGTACTTTTGCTAATGCTTCTACACCTTCCTCACACAGATAGTTGAATGGTCTGCGGCAGTCTCCGACCGGATATCCAAGCATCTTAACGGCTTTTTTTACTACGGTGTTCGGATTACCGTATTTGAAAACTGCACGGAAGCTTGCAATGGATTCCTGAGCTGCTTCTGCTTCTTCCATTTTCCTTCTTTGAAAAGATCATAAATAGAAGATAATACATGTGGATACACATTAGAGCATCCTGCGATTCCACCGAATCCACCTTCCTTCAGAGACGGAAGAATCAGAGAATCGTTTCCTGATAATACATAGAAGTCTTTCTCAAGATCCTGTGTCTGATGAATATATGCTTTTAAGTTCTCCCAGTCTCCACTTGAGTCTTTTGCTCCAACAATGATATCTACATCTTTTGCAAGTTTTGCAACAGTTTCCGGAAGAAGCTTATTTCCTGTACGTGCCGGAATATTGTAAAGCACAATCGGAGTATCTACATGTTTTGCCACTTCTACATAGTGATCATATAATTCTTTCTGAGATGCTACAGCAAAGCTAGGTGTAATGATTGACAGAACATCTGCTCCAAAGTTCTTCTGCTTTTTTACTCATTCGGATAGTATCAGCTGTTGAGATACATCCAGAACCAGCATATACAGGAACTCTTCCTTTTACCTCATCATGGTTGTCTCCAAAACCTCAACCTTCTCCGCCTCACTTAAGATATAACCCTCACCATTGTTCCAAATGGGAAATTCCATGTACTCCGCCATCCAATCAAACGCTCGATCTGGTTACGGAGTTCCTCTGTGTTGATACTCTCATCTTCTTTCATAGGCGTTAAAATAGGTGTAATAATTCCTTTCAGTTCTACTTTTTCATAATAAATTCTCCTTTCAGTTCTTTCATTTATGATTCTTTTCTTATTACTTTTTCTGCAATAATGCACATAACATCCTCGGTTCCGAATCCCCCGGATTTTGAAATAACCTGTACCGTATGATCATGACATATAATATTTGATGCCACTATTCCTTGTTCTATCTCACACAAAGGTTCTATTTGTGTACAGCCAATTTTCTTCATATATCCCATCAGGGTATCTCCACCTGTCATAAGAATTGTAACATCTATATTGCTTTTCAGAATTTCATCTACAATACATCCATGCGAATCTGAAATTCTAAATCTTACAGATTGCTTTTGGAATTCTTATTGTTTCTCTAAAAACATTTCTTTTTTTATCATCCTGATCAAATGTATCGACAATCAGTTTTCTCCTTGTCTCGCACAGTTTCACAAGCCATTCCGTGAATTCTTTTCCCTGTCTGCTCTGATAATATTCCGGCATCAGTTTCTGTTCCATGTTAGATGGATTCTTTCAAATCCTCCTGTTTTTTCTGCATATTCAACCTGTTTTTCCGTAATTTTATTCAGACTTCCACAGGCAACATACAAGGCTTTTGTCTGTCTGAACATCTGTCCGTCCTTTTTTTCAAAAGGAAGTTTCCAAACCAGTCTGGCCGCAAGTCCGGCACATCCGGCAATAAATTTCAAGCATTTTTTTCCTGAAGTTCTTCTAAACGTTTATCTATATCTTCTGTTGTAACCGTATCACACACAATAATACTTGAATCCTCTTTCCGGCTTTCCGATATTTTTTCTCCTGACTGAACACATCTGACTGTAATACAACTCTGTTCATTTATAATATCCGGAATATAAGATCTTTTAACCGGCTCAAATGGATCTTTTCCAAACACACTGTTTTCCAACAACTCTCCATCTATGTAATGTATTCCATTCTTAGTAATTCTATGGATTTCAGGATATCCCGGCAGAAAATACAGACTTTCCTCTCCAGCTGCATCCGCTACAGCCTCTAATTCTGCCCCGATGTTACCCCTAAGCGCTGAATCTGTTTTTTGAAAATAATCTCAATTCCTTTTGAAATGGCCCATTTTGTAATGTTCAGGACTCCCAGATATGCCTCTTCCTTTGTTAGCGGTCTTGATTCACTGTCAATCACAAGCACCTCTGTATCTGGATTAATTTCATTATCCTCTATCCTTGTTTTTGTAAAAACCTGTGTACAAATTCCATATTTTTTAAATTGAATTCCTGTATCCAAAGCACCGGTAAAATCATCTGCTATGATCAGCAATTTTACCATATTATTTTCCTCCCTTGCTTTTTACATAATCTCTCGGAATCTCTAAGCCAGTAAATATAAGGCTTTCAGATTTCCTTTTTTTAATTAAAATCCCCCACTTTTTTTGCCAAAAAACACTTGACAAAATCCATCGAAAAAATGCGGCGCTTCGCGCCTATTGATTAATAAGAACCGTCGCTCGCGGCGGCAGATATTTTTCGATTGGAGGCGATTTTTATGTTACCTGTTAACTGTGGCAGTCATGCAGACT
>ENA-OPZD01000146-OPZD01000146.1-human-gut-metagenome-genome-assembly--contig:-NODE-146-length-23693-cov-6.509123_pt1 | contig 23693 bp, 27 predicted proteins | sample MGYA00242479_ERZ504495 | MGnify/ENA primary metagenome ERZ504495 (study PRJEB26092, sample SAMD00036286) | human gut metagenome | host: Homo sapiens | study: EMG produced TPA metagenomics assembly of... | reverse complement strand
AAGTTCAATACATGCCATATTTTGAAACTTTTTTATATGCTAAATAATATTTTAAATTGGTTAGACTCTATATCATCACTAGAGATCTATATAATTACAAATAGAATCATATAATATATTTATTTTTCTGGAACAGTTTTTAATTTTTCTACATGAGTTTTATAATTATTATTTTCCTACTAATCAAATCTTTTTGATGAACAATATTTTCTACTTTTGGTGAATTTAAATGCTCAAATAAAATCAAATCATTACTATATTTCTTATACTTTACTAATTTTATATTTTTTTGCATTTGATTAATAGCATGTATATCGTATCGTGTAAAATTACTCGCAATACAAATAACACATGGTGCAGACCAATCAATATTTTTCACATATTCATAACCATATTTTTCGGCAACTAACATATGAAAAGCATCTTTATGGTCTAAAAGCCAATCTAAATAAAACAATCCTTGATTTATAATATTTTCATTACTACTACGCTTATACTCTACAATTACAGGACAATTATTTTCATCAATTCCTATGCTATCCATTTTTCCATTAGTTATAACATATTCGCTTTTTAAAAATCGAACACCAAAGAATTTTTCCATATTATCTTCTATTAAATTTTGCAACTCTTTTTCTAATAAAACTTCTGATGGTATTAATTGTTTTACATCATTCTTTATACTAAATAACTTTATTTCTGACATTATAATCACCTACAAAATATTATCAAATCATCTATAATTATACCAATATTTATTAATATAAAACATTAAATCATTTATGAAAAAATACCTATATATATTAAATAAACCATTACAAAAGGCTTGACTTAATAATCTTATTAACTATTAAATCAAGCCTTTTTCTTAATATATTAATTTAAAAATTAATGTTGAACTATTCCGTAATCTTTATAGCCGAACCAATTGCTATTTTCGTCCCAGAAGAAATGATATTCTTGTGCTTTTGGATGTAGGGACATCACTCTATATGCTAAAATAAGTTCTCCATTTTCTACATATATATTTGCTTCAGCATATTTTCCTAAAGGATTATAATAATTTATTGGATTTACATATAGTTGCCATGCCTCTTTTTGTTCATCATAACCCATCAAAAGCGACAAATCTGAATCACCCATACTATTTGTACTTCCCGATATAATATAAGCATATTTTCCTGTTTCTGTATCATATACTTGCTTTACTCTTACATATTTTACATTTGGTATTTTTGCAGCATAAATAGGTTCTCCATCTTTACCTGCAATTAAATATCTTTCATTATCTTTTGTTAAGAATGCAATTTGAATGGTTTTATTATTTTCTGGAAAACTAAATTCTATGCCATTGCCTTCTACTTTTCCATATTTATCTGCAGAAACAGAAAATGAACTTGCATATGTTACTCCGACAAAGGCTAACATTAAGCCACAAACTAATAAACAAATACGCATAAATTTCATGATTATGCCTCCCTTATAATTTATAATTTCTGCTTTTACTATACTATATATCTCTAAAAAATCCTTATCCTCAAAGGACAATTTATATATTTTTTTATACTATTATGTACTAAATAAATATTATTAGTCCTGCTTTATTCTCAAAACAAAACCACTATTTAAATATTAAAATAGTGGTTTTATCTTTCATTTATCCAACTCTAACATAATCTGCTGAATATCCTGTAGATACATTATTTAACATCATATAATTAGGATTGTTATTGTCAAAAATTAAAGTATTTATACTACGTCCACCATTTACACTAATAGTAACAACTGTATAATTGCCATCATTAGATACACTTCTTACACTATATGGAGCTTTGCCAAAATCTCTATCTGTTATACTCATTATACTGCCATCTCTACCTTGCCATGTTCCTTCAATTAATTCATACCCACGAGAAATATTTTCTTGATAAGCATAAGCGGATTGCATAGGTATTATCGCTTCACAAAATATTACTGAAAATGCACATAAACCTATTAAACAAAATTTTTTCAATATATTCATTTTTATTCCTCCTTTATCAACTATTATGCTACTAAAAATATTAAAACTCCATAATCCTTAAAGATGAAAAATTTCACTATTAGAAATAAATAAAAAAACCACCGCATAAAACGGTGGTTAATTTTTATCTCATATTGATGAATTGTAAATCAATACCAAAATCGCCAGCTTTTAAAGTCTGTATAACTGCTTGTAAATCATCTTTTTTCGCACCAGAAACACGAACTTGTTCACCTTGCATTTGTGTATTAACTTTTAATTTTGTAGCTTTTATCGCAGCGATAATTTTCTTTGCATTTTCTTTAGAAATACCCTGTTTAATAGTGAGCATTTGACGAACAGAACCTTTTGCTGCATCTTCGATTTTGCCGAGTTCTAAAGAACGTAAAGATAAACCTCTTTTTGCCATGCGTGCACGTAAAATATCAATGATAGCATTTAATTTATAATCATCTTCTGCTGCAATTTTAATTGCTTTATCTTCTAATTCAATGCTTGCAATACTACCACGGAAATCATAACGCTGAGAAATTTCTTTTTCTGTTTGGTTAACAGCATTGCTCATTTCTTGCATATCAACTTGAGATACAATGTCGAATGAACTATCTTTTGCCATTTATATCACTCCATTTTTAAAATTCGTGCTTATATTTTATCATATCGCCAAATATAAAAAAAGGCTTTAAAGACTAACTTTAAAACCTTCTTTTTTCACTATTACTTTTAATAAATTCATTATCATTATTTACAATTATAGATTAGCAAATATCACGATTAAATACGTTTATATATTTTCTCTACCAATGAAAAATCAACCTATTTAGTTCATGGAATTTACTCTTTTAGTAGCATAATAATTCTATAATAAGTATTTTTATAAAAAATTTATCCATCATTTAAATTTATTTTATAAAAAGGAGTTTTTTATATGTATAAATTCTGTACTCATTGTGGAGCTAAAATGCCTAATGAAAATGCTTTTTGCACTAATTGCGGAGCTAAATTTTCACAAATTCCTACCCCACAACAAAATATGGCTCCAACAAATATCAATTATAATACTTCAAATTCTAATACTATGCCACCTTATATGCATAATCAACAAACTCAACAAATTAATAATATGCCAAATCCTAATAATATGCAAATGGCTTCACAAGAATTTGCCATTGGTCAACAATACATGGATATAAACAATCCTCAACATAATTATATTAAAGCAATCAATCACTTTCAAAAATCTTCTTTACTCGGCAATCAAAATGCTAAATTTTATATGGCTATGGCTTATTTGTATCAGGCTATGGATATATTAAAACAAAGTGCGCCTCTACAAAATAATCCTTCGCCATCTGTTAATAATTTTTCTCCTCAAGCACCATTTTTCCCTCAAAATCCTAATAATCATGTCAATCAACAATTTGCTTCTAACCCAAATAATCAAGCCAATCAAAATAATGACAATAGCACCTTAAAAAATGTAGGTAAATATGCAGCATCTGCCGCTGTTGGTGCTGTAGCTAGTTCTATGCTTCATTCCGCTTCTACAGCTAGTGCTGCACCACATAATACGGATACAAGTCCTCTTCCTGACCTCAATGCACCAATCAATCCTACGGATACAATTAATCAAACAGTAGATTCTGCTAGTGACTATATCCAAACACCAGAAGAATTTGTTACCAATGTCGTTGACCCACTAAGTACAGCTAGCGAACAAATAACTCCTGCTAATACAAGTGATGATGGTACAAACCATATTTCTAATCTGGATAATAATTCAGAACTTACTGCAACAGAACAAATTGAACCTTCAGCAGATGCTGATATTTCTTCAGATAGTGGTGAAGAAGATTCCAGTATTTCCGATAGCGTAGGCAGTCTTTTTGATGATTTATTCGGCGAATAATTATAAATTTTAAAGGAGTTTTAATATGAATAAACAGTTAAAATCCCCAAGATTAATAATATTAGTAATGATATTATCTTTAATGAGTGTATTAGTCGCAGGTTGTGGTGATGATAAATATGTACAATCCGTAAAAAATGGAACAATGTATATGGCTCCTAATGCACCTGTAGGCAAAGCTTTTGACCAATTCTTCAAAAATGGCAAATGGAAATCTTTCGTTTCCGATAAAAATGATCGTATTGTAGAATTCACAGGCGAATGTAATTGGAATAATAGACCTGCAAAATTAACTGCTCAATTTAAATTATATAAAGATAATAGTTTTGAACTAGCATATTTAGATATAAATGGCAATCCTACAACTGTTTTAGACGGACTAGATATCATGCAAAAAATTCTACACCAATATAGAGCAAAATAAACTATAAATACTGTAGGTGTAAACAATGGAAAGTGTATTAAAATCATTATTTAAACGTGAATTAAAAGCTATTTTAGCACCTTATGCTGATATTATTTGTGCATTATTTATCATAGCAATTATTGGTTATATCATCTATTATCTTTATAATAAATTCAATGAAAACAAAACTAAAAACAATGTTAATTCTATTGTAAATAATTCCTTAAAATGCCCTAATTGTGGTTTAGAAATAGCACCAGAAGATAGATTTTGTCTGAAATGTGGAACAGCTTTAACGCCCCAAACAGTAAATCCATCACCATCAGAAAAAACCTTTTTAGATACATTACTTCAAATTCTAAAATATACTATTATATACGCTCTTATTGGTTTTGCGATTTTATTTATTTTACTTATTCTCATTGGTGTTATGGCAGAATAAATATATACTTAACATAAAAAATAACCCCAAATAGCCAAAAATAGTATCCGCATCGCCTCGTTACTAAATTAATGGCACTTTTTGAAGCGTCCATATTCAAGCCCTTAAATTTATTTTCAGTCTAATAACGATACGATTCTCAAAACACTACTTTTAAAAACCTCATATATTTGAAAACAATAATATTTGAAAGTAAAATTATTTTAATTAGCCTTATATTATAAATAATGATTATTATAAGAGGTGATTTATAATGTTTATAGTTGGATTTGTACTATTTATTATAGCTATTGAAATACTTTTTCCTGATTCCAACTAGGAATATTGATAAAAAATCAAAAGTAGTATATTACCATAATATCAAAGAATAAATCTTCGTAAAGCTATAACAATTTGAGTTTTAACTTTTTTTGTTATAGCTTCTTTATTTCTACTTATAAAGAAAAATCAAACCAATTTTTACTTCTAAATCTTTAAAAATTTTATTATAACCTATATATAAATTTTTTATAATTGACTTTATCTTTCCTGTCATAACCTCTTATTATTCAATAGAATTATTTAAAAGTTTATATACTCAAATTTAGACAACAAAAAGGCTTTACGGAAACCCGTAAAGCCTTAAATTTACTAGTGGTGCCGAGGCGGACTCGAACCGGCACGTAGGGGACTACGCTTGATTTTGAGTCAAGTGCGTCTGCCAATTCCGCCACTTCGGCATATTGTGCTAAACAACAGTAATATTATATCATTCTATAATTATACTGTCAATATAAATAATTATCTTAACTTAATTAAATATATCTATTATAATGTTAATATATTTTTTAATATGAAAGGAATTTTTTATGTCACCAAAATCTGTTTTTCTTACTTTACTAATTATTTTATCTTGTATTATTTACTTACCTTCTATAACATATGCTCAAAATAATACAAATATCCAAAATACCACAACTAATACTACTACTTATTTACATTTACCAGAAAAAACTACTATGCAAATAATAAATATAGATAATTTAGACAGTAAAACTAATCATAAATACGATTTAATCAACTTCCGTCTTTACCAAGATTTAACTGTTAACAACGAAATCATTTTGCCTAAAGATACAAAACTTCAAGGTATGATTACTAAAATCCACGGCAGTAGATTGCTTGGGGAAAGTGCTATTATCCGCATAAAATTAAATAATATCACCTTAGCTGATGGCAGTATTTTAGAATTTCCTTGCGATTTAAAATTAAAAGGTGGCAAAAATTATGCCAATATAGCAAGCAGTATTATCGTTCCTTTTTCAGGATTATTATTTAAAGGAAAAGAAGTTTCTTGTCCATCTGGTAGCATAATTGAATACAGTTTTGAAGAATAAAAAATGGCAATAGGCTTATCATGAAATAAAGTCTATTGCCATTTTATTTAAATATCTAATTCCAAACTAACTGGACAATGGTCACTACCAAAAAATTCATTGTGAATGCCAGCTTCTTTTATATTTGCTTCAATATCTTTAGATACGATAAAATAGTCAATTCTCCACCCAGCATTATTTTCACGAGCTTTTCGCATATATGACCACCATGAATAAATGCTTGTTTTATCCGGATAAAGATAGCGGAAAGTATCTACAAAACCTGCTTGTAATAATTCAGTCATTTTACTGCGTTCTTCATCAGTAAAACCTGCACTACGGCGATTCGTCTTAGGATTTTTTAAATCAATCTCTTTATGAGCAACATTTAAATCTCCACACATCACAACAGGTTTTTGCTTATTTAATTCAACTAAATAATTGCGAAAAGCATCTTCCCACTGCATACGGTAATCCAAGCGTTCTAATTCTCGCTTAGAATTTGGTGTATATACGCAAACCATAAAGAATTTATCAAATTCTAAAGTAATCACACGACCTTCATGGTCATGTTCTTCTATACCTAAACCATAACTTACATTTAATGGCTCTACTTTAGTAAAAATAGCTGTACCTGAATAACCCTTTTTTTCTGCACTATTCCAATACTGCTTATATCCAGGTAAATCTAATTCTAATTGATGAGGTTGCATTTTTGTTTCTTGTAAACAAAAAATATCTGCATCTAAAGTTTGAAAAGTCTCCATGAAACCCTTATTCATACAAGCACGAAGACCATTTACATTCCAAGAAACAAATTTCATAAATCATGCCTCCTGTTTTGCCATTTGTGCCAAAATATTAGCAATAGCTCCAAACTCTTCCATAGTCAAAGTTTCTCCACGACGAGTTGCTTCTATTCCAGCTTTATCTAATACATCAGCGATGATATTTTTATCTACGCCCATGGATTTTAAAGCATTATTTAAAGTCTTACGACGTTGACCAAAAGCTGCTTTTACCACTCTAAAGAACATCTTTTCATCAATAAGCTCTACGGCAGGAGTCTGTCTAACTTTACAATTAACCACTACAGAATCCACTTCTGGAGGTGGCATAAAAGAACGTGGTGGTACATATAAAGCGATTTCAGGAACTGTATAATACTGCACTGCTACAGATAAAGCACCATATGTTTTACCGCCTGGCTGTGCTGCCATACGTTCTGCTACTTCTTTTTGTACCATTACTACGATATCTGTTATGGGCAAATGTTTTTCGAGCAAAGCCATGATAATTGGTGTAGTAATATAATACGGCAAATTAGCTACTACTTTAAATGGTTTATCGCCCATGATTTCTGGAATATTTACTTTTAAAATATCCCCTTGAATAACACGCACATTGTCATAAGCGTCTAAAGTATGTGCTAAAACTTCTGGTAATCTTTTATCTAATTCTACACAAGTAACCTCTGCTCCAGTTTCAGCTAAAGCTTGAGTCAAAGTACCGATACCAGGACCGATTTCTAATACTCTATCATTTTCCTGTACATTTGCTGCATCTACAATTCCCTGTACAATACTAGCATCTATTAAAAAGTTTTGACCTAAGCGTTTGCTCATATGAATGCCAAAACGCTGTAAAATATATCTTGTAACCTTCTTATTAGCAATAGTAGGTTGCTTCATTAATTAAAATTCCTCCAATTTATTATTTATTTTCAACTTCATTAATATCATTTTCTGAATTTAATTTTGCTAAAGCTTGATTAAATTCATCTCTAGTAATTCCATAATTATTTAATCTACGTAAAAAAGTTTTAGCATTGGCAAAACCAATTCCTAAAATAGCACCTAATTTTGCCCTGCGAATACCAGAATTTGCAAAACCATTTAAGCGATTTAAAATTAAATCAGTAGCACTAAATTCATCACTAGGTTTCCAATTCATTGTACGCACTTTAGCCAATGCTTTGCGAATAGCTTCAGGACTTGCTTGCTCTATACCTATATCATCATTTGCAGTAGCTTCTTCACAAGGTACAAAAGCATGCTTTGCATTAGGAAATCTTCTTGTTAAATATGTGCGAATTCGCTCTCCAGCTGAATCTGGATCAGTTAAAATAATAATGCCACGTTTTTTCATAAGCAGCTCTAATATTTTTTATAGTCTTAGGCAATAAATTAAAACCTTCTGTGATAATACAATCAGCTTCAACTGCTTTATTAATGGCTACAACGTCCATTTTTCCTTCTACAACTAAAACTTCTTTTATCATTAAAAACCTTCTCACTTATTTTTCAACTAAACTAAAATATTACAAATAAACTCATATTTTTTTAGTATAACAAAAATATATCAAAAAACGCAAGTAAAAAGCCATATACTCTAGACAAAAAGAGCCTGTAAACTTACAGACTCTTTTTCATCTTTATATATAATTTTCTATCTATCCTACTATTTTAAATCAATTTATACAAATATCAATCTAAAATATAAACTTCTACACCACGACGACCAAAAGCTATAGCTTGAGTATAATCTTCCATACATAAATCAATCATATAGCCATTAATCGCACCGCCAGTATCTGCTGCAATAGCTTCACCATAACCTGGAATATATACACGCGTTCCAAGTGGAATAATATCTGGGTCTACAGCTACTACACCATAACGAGCAGGAATACCAAGCGCCGTATATCCAGCACCGCCACCATCATAAGGTAAATATGCACTAGCTTCCATATACAATACTTGAGAATATGATCTCAAACCAATAGTATTCATCGGTTCTGCTGTGCCTTCACGAACAACCTGATTTACAGGACGAACTAATTGAGAAGTTTGTACTACTTCTTCTCCCACTTTAATACCTTTATGATATTTTTCTCTAACTAATAATCTATTTAAACCATTTCTTCCAGCTTGAATTACTTCTTCATTACCACGGATCATAGAGCTATCTGGCTCTTTTATCACCTGATAATTTTGTACTTCATCTCTTAATACTAATTTACTAGAAACATTTAAAACTTTTACTTTTGCATCAGTATGTAGTTGAGTATCTTTACCGCCCTCAACAAAATACTTATCTTCATCTAAATTCATTGAAGATATCAATTCTCCCACAGTTTTCTTTGTGGTTTTTACTACTTTTGTATCTCCATCAATTTCTACAGTTACTGGCATTGCACGATTGATTGTAATTACAGCATTATCAGTTATATTACCTGTAGATACTGTATAATCATCTCCATTATCTAACTTTATACCAGCTTGCTTCAATATATTCTTTGGATTATCATAGACCGTATTGACTACCATTTTATTACCATCTGCTACAATTGTGACATTTTTATTTGCTGTTACAAATCCAGTTAATGTAGCCATTGCAAAACATAAAACCACTACTGCTGTTAGTTTACATTTTGTTAAATTGTGGCTTAATAGGTTTTTAAAATCCATTGAATTCCTCCTTTACGAAAAGATATTATACCAAGTATTTACACTTGTGTCAAATTTCTTCATAAATATGTAACATTTGTACTTGTAAAATTGTAAATTGTAATCTAGTAAAAAACCTTATAAATAAAGGATTTTTCTATGTGTTTACACCTAAAATATGATGTATTTCATGTAAATAAATAAGGCATTTAAATGCAAACGGCTCATAAAAATAGATACAGAAATTTTACTTATAATTAATCTATTTCACATATATATCATTATCGTGTTTTTTTGTATAATTATTAATTACATATATAATTTCATTCTATAAAAATTAATATTATTTTATAAAAACAAGACAAAAAAGCTTTTCTTTAAAGGAATTTTACTTCCACTTAAAGAAAAGCTTTTATTTTATAAATTAAATACTTCTATAGCATTTTTAGTTGTTTGATTTGCTACTTCTTCTAAAGAAATATTTCTAATCTCTGCTACTTTTTCTGCTATATATTTTACATATGCTGGTTCATTACGTCTGCCACGTTTAGGAACAGGTGCTAAATATGGACAATCTGTTTCTAAAAGCAATCTTTCCAAAGGAATTTTTGCCACTATTTCTGGCAATTTTGCTGAATTTTTAAAAGTAAGTGGTCCATCAACACCTAAGAACCAACCCATTTTTAATAATTCTTTTGCCATCTCATAGCTACCAGAAAAACAATGTATTGAACCTGTAAGCCCCTTTCCTTCTTTTTTCAAGATTGCCATAGTATCACCATGAGCATCACGGTCATGTATGCTAACTGGCATATGCATTTGTCTTGCTACATCTAATTGACGAATAAATACTTCACGCTGAACTTCACGAGGAGCATTTTCATAATAATAATCTAAGCCAATTTCACCTAAAACTTTAACCTTTGGTAAAGTCATAAGTTCTGCCAAAGTATCATAATCTTTATTGCTTTGTATGCTCAAAGCTTCTTGTGGATGTACTCCAGCTCCTGCAAAAACACCATCAAAATTATCTGCAATTTTAATAGCATTAAATGAAGACTCCATAGTATCACCCATAGTGATAATTCTTGTTGTGCCTTCAGCTTTTGCTCTAGCTATTACTTCTTGTCTATCTTCTTCGTATTTTAAATCATCAAGATGTGCATGTGTATCTACTAACATTATTTCACCTTACTACCTACAGGCATTGTAGTTTCTACTATTTGAAGTTCATCACCTTTAGAAGCAGCTAAAAGCATACCATGGCTCATTACTCCACGAAGTTTTGCAGGTTTTAAATTAGCAACTAAAACTACATGTTTGCCAATTAAGTCTTCTGGTTTGTAGTGTTTAGCAATACCAGATACTACTGTTCTTTCTTCATCGCCTAAAGAAACTTGTATTTTCATAAGTTTATCTGTTTTTGGCACAGGTTCGGCAGCTAAAATTTCTACTACACGTAAATCAATTTTACTAAAATCTTCTATGCCAATCATACCATCTTCATTTTCTTTAGCTTTTTCTGGAGCTTTTTGTTCTTCTTTTTTAGCTTTTTTATTTTCTTTTACTTCTTTTTTAGCTTCTGGTTTTTCTTCTTCGATTTCAATACGAGGGAAGAGCTGTTCTGGTTTATTGATTTGAATACCTACAGGAGTTTTGCCCCAACCTTCGATATCGCTGATGCGAATTTCATCAAAGTTTTGTGGTAAATTCAATTGAGCCCAAATACGACGAGCTGTAGTAGGAATGAATGGCTCAATCATTACACTGATTGCACGTAAGCTTTCTACTAAATCATAAAGTACACGATTTAATTCAGCTTTTCTAGCTTCATCTTTACCTAAAACCCATGGAGTAGTTTCATCAATATATTTATTTGTACGACTGATAAATGACCATACAAGTTTGATGCTATCGCTGAGTTTCATATTATCCATGTAGTTTTTATATTCAGCAATAGTTTTTGTAGCATCATTGATTAATGCTTGGTCTACTTCACGAATATCGCCAGGCTGTTCAATAATGCCTTTATTATATTTATTAATCATACTGAGTGTACGATGTAATAAGTTTCCAAGGTCATTTGCAAGGTCAGAGTTAATACGAGAAATCAAAGCATCACGAGAGAAGTTACCGTCTTGACCTAAATTGATTTCACGAAGTAAGAAATAACGGATAGCATCTGCGCCAAATTCGTCAATTAAGCCGATTGGATCAATTACATTTCCTTTAGATTTACTCATTTTATCGCCATCAACTACAAGCCAACCATGACCATATACTTTTTTAGGAAGTGGTAAATCCAGTGCCATCAAGATTATTGGCCAAATAATTGTATGGAAGCGAACAATTTCTTTACCTACAAGGTGAAGGTCTGCTGGCCAGAATTTGTTGAATTTTTCTGGGTCATCTAAGTATCCAATTGGTGTTAAATAGTTTGTAAGTGCATCAAACCATACATAAATTACATGTTTTTCATCAATTGGTACAGGAATACCCCAATCAAAAGATGTACGAGAAATACATAAATCTTCTAAGCCTTGTTTAATGAAGTTAATCATTTCATTTCTGCGAGATACTGGCTGAATGAAATCTGGATTTGCTTCAATGTATTCAAGTAAGCGATCAGCATATTTAGAAATCTTGAAGAAATATGCTTCTTCTGCTACTTCTTTTACTTCACGACCGCAATCTGGGCATTTACCATCAACTAATTGACGTTCGAGCCAGAAGCTTTCGCAAGGTGTGCAATATAAGCCTTTATATGCACCTTTATAAATATCGCCTTTTTCATAAATGCGTTTGAAAACTTCTTGTACTACTTTTTCATGGCGTTTTTGTGTAGTACGAATGAAATCGTCATTAGAGATATTTAATCTTTTCCATAAATTTTGGAAGCCTGCAACTATTTTATCTACATATTCAATAGGTGTAACACCTTGTTCTTCGGCTTTCTGTTCAATTTTTTGACCGTGTTCATCAGAACCAGTTAAGAAAAATACATCAAAATCGGATAAAACGTTTATAACGAGCAATACTATCTGCAATTGTTGTACAATATGCATGACCGATATGAAGTTTTGCACTAGGATAATAAATTGGCGTAGTTATATAAAAAGATTGTTTAGCCAACAATAATTCCTCCTTTAAAAATTTGTATCTAATTTATTATACAACAAATACAAAAAATCCATAATAAAAATATTAACCTACTAATAATCTATGGTATAATTAAAGAAAAAGTATAAAGGTGGCGATACTATGAATACTATGAAATCGAAGCATTTATTAATTTTACTATTATCTTTATTTGTATTTTGTTTTAGTAGCACAGTTTTTGCTAATAAAGCACAAGATGAAGCCATTGATTACCTCAAACAAGCTGTAGAAAATACTGCTAATGCTAAAAATTTGACTTATAAAATCAATTTATCTATGACAAGTCCACTTGCTGATGGTGATATCATTGTCGATGGTAAATACTCTGAATTAATGAATACATCTGGTAATATGAATATTTCTTTTAATAGCTGGATAGATACTATTAAATTTGAAGCTACAACTCAATTTTATACTGAGATTGCTGATAATAATTTAAATCAATATTTAAAGATGAAAACAACTCCTCTCATCAATGATATAAATCCTGACCAATGGTATATATCTAGTACAACACTTGCTGATAATGCCAATGAATTATTCTCCCAAAAAACAATTTAATTTAGATAAATTCACTCAAAATATCACTAATATATTTATGTATGATGTGAATAAAAATACTGCTAAATCTATGTAACTTATACTAGACCAATTTTAGATGAAGGTATGAAAGCAGAATTAAAAACGCTTTATTCTAAAGATGATAAACAAAAGCAAAATTTAGAAAAACTAGATAATTTACTAGCCAAAAATCCTCAATTAGTAGAAAGTCTTGCTAAACCTAGAAAGATTTCTTATGAATTGACCATTGATAAAAAATCTCAATCTATAACTAATTTAAAAACAGATTTCTCCAATAATATTCAAGAATTTGGTAATGAAGTTTTAGATAGTATTCCTGATGAAGAATTTTCTGATGTGAATGGTTATGTATTGCGCAATACTTTCAAAAATTATCTAAATCTCAGCAAATTCAATTTAAATATTAGAATTTCTCATCTAAACAACACTACAGTTGATGAAATTCCTCAAGAAGTAAAATCTTCTGCGCTTCCACTTCCTGAAACAGATTTACCTCAACCAACACAAACAACTCTATTATCTAAGCTTTAATAAAAAAACTCTGTTATATCCAAAATATTAATTTAGATATAGCAGAGTTTTTATTTTATATCAAATACATAAAATATCAATCATCTTTTAACAATGCTTGATAAATATCTCGTCTACTCATATTTAAAGCTTTTGCAGCCATACGCATAGCTTCTTTTTTGTTTATACCCTTTTCCATTAAGTCCTGCACATATTTCACAGGAGAGATATCTTCTTTTGTATCTTCTTGTTCATTTAACATTTCTTCAGTAATTCCAGATACAATAACTACAAATTCACCACGAGGTTCATTTTCATGGAAGAAATTTACCAATTCTTCTAAAGTGCCACGATTAAATTCTTCAAATTTTTTCGTAAGCTCTCTACAAGTTGAAGCCTGTCTATCTTTGCCTAAAACATTCATTAATTCTTTCAACATATCTTTTAGATGATATGGTGTTTCATAAAAAATCAATGTTTCTTCTCTAAGTTTTATAGCCTCTAATAATTCTTTGCGCTTTTTGCTTGTCTTGGGCAAAAATCCTATGAAAGTGAATTTTCTTGTATCTATACCAGAACAAATAAGTGCCGATAGTGCTGCATTTGCTCCAGGAATAGGCGTTACTTTTATACCTTCCTGTATTGCTAGTTGTGCTAAATGCGTACCAGGGTCAGCAATTCCTGGAAGACCTGCATCACTTACTACAGCGATATTTAATCCTTCTTGAAGTTTTGTTATAAGCTGTGGCCCTTTTTCAAATTTATTATGTTCATGATAGCTTGTAAGCGCTGTATGAATATCATAATGTGATAATAATTTTCGTGTATTTCTTGTATCTTCAGCTGCAATTAAATCTACTTCATTTAAAATCCTAACTCCACGATAAGTCATATCTTCTAAATTTCCAATAGGAGTAGCTACTAAATATAAACAGCCATTTTTATTTTCTACCATATATATTCACCTCGCCTCTTACAATCTATCTGGATAATAATATTCCATTAATTTTCTTGTATAATCACCATTATCTTCATGAACAATAAGCGCTGGCTCTACACTCAATCCACCTGGAGCCCCTTCTTTGACACCTTCAATCAAGACTATATTCGGTGCTTTATCTCGTTTTGGTTGCACTAATTGCAGTCTTTTCGCTTCAATATTATATTTGTGAAAAGCCACCATGATTTCACCTAATCGCTCTGGTAAATGTACCATGGCAAAACGACCTTTTCGCTTCAATACAAAACTACCTGCACGCACTACATCATCAAGCGTAGCTGTTATTTCATGTCTAGCTCTTGCCACTCCATCTAAAATATTTAAATGACCTTGATTTATTTGACGATAAGGTGGATTGGATACGACAAAATCCATAGATTGAGGTTTATAATATTCTTTTATCTTGCATAAATCGCCTTCTTGAACGCAAATCTTGTCTTGAAGTTTATTCATGACCATATTGCGTTTGGCAATTTCACAAGTTACAGGATTTATCTCCAAAGCGTCCATTTTCATTGCTCTATTGGATAATAATAAGGGGATAACACCTGTTCCTGTGCCTAAATCTAATCCTTTAGCATTTTTACGTACAGTTACAAAATGTGCTAATAATACAGCATCAATGGAAAAACAAAATTCTTTATTGTTTTGAATTATTTTCAATCCGCCAGCTAATAAATCATCTATACGTTCATTTTCTTTTAAATTTAAATTCCAATCAGATATCATCGTCATCTTTTTCTACAACATCTTCCCATGAAGCCACAATAGTTTTTTTAGAGTCTAATAATACAGTTACAGTGCGTTTTTGCATATTGATAGAAATAGCTTTTCCTTCGCCTTCCATAGATACTACACGACTACCTTGTTTTGGCGGAGCAATAATACTATTTTGTTTGCAACAACCTTGGTATAAATCATTTTCATATTTTAAGCAACACATCAAAACGACCGCAAATACCAGATATTTTTGTTGGATTTAAAGATAAACTCTGGTCTTTTGCCATGCGAATGGATACTGGCTCAAAATCACCTAAGAAAGTAGCACAGCAAAGTGGTCTACCACAGCAACCTATTCCACCTAATAATTTTGCTTCATCACGTACACCAATTTGACGAAGCTCAATGCGAGTATGGAATACTGCTGCCAAATCTTTTACTAATTCTCTAAAGTCAATTCTACCTTCAGCAGTAAAATAAAAAATTATCTTATTCACATCAAGAGTATATTCTACGCTGATGAGTTTCATTGGCAATTCACGCAAGCGAATTTTTTCTTCACAAATAGCATAAGCCTCTTTTTCCTTTTCGCTGTTTTCTGCCAATTTATCAATATCTTCTTGTGTTGCTTTTCTTTGTACATCTTTTAATGGCTGTACAACTTCTGAATCTGGTACATCACGAGGTCCTATAACAACTGTTCCAAATTCAACACCACGAGCAGTTTTTACTACTACGCCATCACCTTGGACTAATTCCAATCCACCTAACCCAAAATAATATATTTTACAAGCTTTTTTAAATCTTACACCTACAACGGTCTGCACAAAGTGCCCTCCTGTCTATTTCTCATTTATTTATTTTGCCAATCTAAAATAAATTTCTGCAAGATGAGTTTTATATCTGCATTAGAATTTAACCGTTTTAAAATCTCTTCTACTAAGGTCAATTTAGTTAATAGATTAACTTCATCATACTTGTTTTGTATATTCAATAAATCATCTTTTATATCCTGATTATAAATAATATCACTATCTTTATTAACCTTCATCAGTAATAAGTCTCTCAATAGCATTTGTAAATGACTCATTATATCATTTATCTTATTTCGCTCAAAACTTGATAATTCATCAATAAATGACCATATATCTTTTATGGAAAAATTGTCTTGAAGACAAGATAATGCCTTTTGTCTTAAGGCTAAAGCATCATCATCAATAAATTGCATAGCTTTTAATATACTGCCACCAGACAATCTAGCAATGATTTTAGCTTTATCTTCTTCAATCTGTATTTTTTGTTGTAAAACCTTCGCCACATCTAGATAAGAAAGAGGCGCAAAATATATCTTCATACAACGCGATAATATAGTAGGCAGTATCATATCTTTATTAGAAGTGATTAAAATAAAAAACACTTCGCCTATTGGCTCTTCTAGAGTCTTAAGCAAACTGTTTCCTGCTGTATCATTTAAATATTGAGCATCATTTATAATCACCACTTGTTTATCTGACAGATATGGCGATAAAGCTATTTTTGCTTGTATTTGACGAATTTGCTCAATCTTAATCAATTTTCTTGTTTTACCTTCTGGCTCCAAATAATAAAAATCAGGGTGATTTTGTTCATCAAACATCTTGCAAGAATTACAATAACCACAAGCCATATTGCCTTGTTGCGAATTAAAGCAAAGTAGCGATTTAGCTAACATCTTAGCCGTCAATAATTTACCAATACCATCAATTCCTGAAAATAATAAGGCATGAGGCAATTTATTTTCTTGCAATAATAATTGTAAATCCGCTTTTATTTGCTCATGCCCATAAATATTTTGCCAACTAATCATCTTAATTTATGTAGATAAACTTATCTAAAAGTTCATCTATTTGCTTATGATATTGTGTCAAAGATACTGTATCTTCATTTTCAATACATTGATTGATATTTAATAATAAATCATCTACTTTATTTGCATAATCGTATAAATTATATTGTGGTAATTCTTCTTTAGCAGAACTCATTACTACAATATAAAATTGTTTTACAGCCATAGTTACAAAATCTTTAATGAGTGTTTGATATACTTGCATCTGTTCATTATTAGGATTTTGCAATAACAATTTATATTCATCATCTACTTTTACGCGTTGCATCTGTATCATGGAATAGAAATCATCTTTCAATATGCTATTCTTCTCTTGACTCATACTGAACATCCTTTACTCTTACATATATTTAGATAGCAAAATTTTCATTAATAAAAAGTTTTAGCCATAATTTATTTTTTATGACTAAAACTTAGTATATCATAAAGCTATTTAATTATAAAGTTTATAGACTTTTATCTACTATTTTTATTTAATCAGACCTTGAATTTTTTGCCAAACATCTTCATGAATTTCTTCTATAGTTCTTAACTGATTATCCTTTGCACATTCTACGATATCCCAATCATAGCGATTTGCCATTTCTTGATAAACTTCATGACATTTTTCTAAATAATTTTTATCCTGTTCATGAATATCTTTTTTGCGATTATCTTTTTTTGCTCTATTATCAATCAATTTATTGCTGATATCTGGTGGCATATTCAAGAAAATAACTTTATCCGGCACAGGAAGCCCCATTTTCGTAAATTCTGTATCCCAAAGCCATGATAAAAATTCATCACGCATTTTGCTATCTTCTATTTTTACAGCTTGATGAACCATATTAGAAGTAGTATATCTATCCGCTAAAATAATAGTGCCTTCTTCATAATCTTTTTTCCATTTCATGCGATATGAAGCATATCTATCCACAGCAAATAATACAGAGGCAGCATAGGCATTTACATCATCTACATGACCGCCAAACTCACCTTGTAAATACATTTTTACCGGTGTACATGCTGGACTTTCATAATCTGGATACTCTACTTTTTTTACTTTGTAACCTGCTTGATTTAATCTATCATATAAAAGCTTAGTCTGTGTAGCTTTACCACAACCATCACCAGCTTCAATGATTATGAGCTTTCCTTTCACCATTATTCCTCCACTATATTAATATTTTCTAAATTCATATCTTCTGGGCCTATTATATTGCCCCCATTTTGTTTTTGCAACAATACATAATCAATAATTTCTTGACTTATTTCTTCCCCTGGATAAATCACAGGTATTCCCGGTGGATAAAATGTAATCAATTCTCCAGCTATTTTACCTACACTTTGCGCAAATTTTACTTTCTTCGTCTTAGCAAACATCGCTTGTCTTGGTGATAAAACATAACGAGGAATGCTTGGCAAATTAATCTGTACTAAAGGATTTGTTTCTTTATCCTGAAAAGATTTTGCTAATTCTTGCAAAGTATTTAATAAATACTCACATTCTTTTTCACTATCAGCGTAGGAAATAATGAATAATAAATTATACATATCGGATAATTCACATTGAATTTTATATTTATGTCGCAAAATCTGTTCTGCCTGAGCTCCACTTATCCCCAATTTACGCACACAAACAGTTATTTTTGTTACATCTAAATCATATTTGCCTTCACTGTTCATATACTCACGACCAAAACAGCTTAGATTTGGAATTTTATTGATTTGCTCACGTAAATCTTCCGCTAATTGCACAGCTCTACCGACTAAATCTTTACCTTCCATTGCCATCTGTTTGCGTGCTATATCAAGTGAAGCTAATAATAAATAATTAGGGCTTGTCGACTGCACTAAACTGCACATTTTATTAAAACGCTCTACATCTACGCGTTGTTTTTTCATATGCAATAAAGAAGTTTGTGTCATTGAACCAACTATTTTATGCGTACTTTGTGCAACAATATCTGCTCCTGCTGATAATGCTTGTATTGGCAATTTATCACAAAAAGCTAAATGTGGCCCATGTGCTTCATCAACTAATAATAACATATTATTTTCATGCACTAAATTAGCTATGCTTTGTATATCCCCTGCCACTCCATAATATGTAGGATAAACCATTACTACAGCTTTAGCATCTTGATTTTCACGTATTACTTTTTCTAATTCAGTTTTTGTAATGCTCATAGCAATACCTAAATTTTCATCTATTTCTGGTTGAATAAATACAGGTATTGCCCCAGCCAAAACTAAACCGCCAAGTACAGAACGATGTGCATTTCTAGGTATTATTATCTTATCTTCAGGATTTACAGCTGTTAAAATCATTGCATGAATAGCACCTGTTGTTCCATTGATAAAAAATCTAGTTTCATCTGCACCATATAAATCACTTGCCAAATCTTGTGCCTGTTTTATACAAGTAGAAGCTCCATGTATATCATCTAATTCTTCCATCAAAGATACTTCCATCTTAAGACCTGTATCTGTTATCATTTCATGAAGTTCATTTGCAGCACCTTTGCCTTGTTTATGTCCTGGTGTATGAAAAGCCATTGCTTTATCTTCAATATATTTTTTCATTGCTGTATACAAAGGTGTATTATTTTGCTCCATTAGAAAACCTCCTTTTAAAACTAAATCTAGTATATCATAAAAAAAATTCCTATATAAAAATATAGGAATTTTAATCTCAATATTAAATAAATTAATTTTAACTATTTTACTTTATTTATTTCTTTATTTGCCACTATCATTCTAACGACAGTTACAACTACAAATACTCCTACTAAACCTAACATTATTTCCATAAAAGAACTATATCCTTCTTGGCTTTCAGGAGACATTGTAAAAAATATACCACATAAAACTAAAACAATCACTAATAAATTGGCAATAGATGCTTTATTTATGGTATTTCCTCCTCTCAAAAATACTATTCTAATGCCACTGTTTTTGGTAAAGAAAAGCCATTAAAAGTTGTAGCTGATACTTTACTATAAGCCCCAGCATTTAAGGCTATTAATAAATCGCCCTCATCTAATTTAGGGCAATACATTTCTTTTTTTACTATATCCAATGAATCACAACTTGGACCTGCTATAGTGGCTTTTTCATAAGTATTATCTTCATCTTTCAATGATATTATATCATAATCCCAATGGTCAAATAAAATTCCCGAAAAAGAACCATATATACCATCATCTATATAATACCATTGTTTTTCATCACGCATTTGTTTACCAATTATAGAAGTAATCACATTTACTGCACTACCGCAAATATATCGACCAGGTTCAGCCCAAACTTCTACATCTTCAAAATCAACTAAACAATCATTTATACTTTTCATGATTTTTTCTGCATCAACATCTTTATCTAAACATGCTACAGGTAAACCGCCACCGATATCCATATATTTTATATCAAGCCCACTAGCTTTTAATCTATCTATTAAACCTCGTGCTAATGAAAATGCCCTTTCATATGATTTTGTAGATAAAACCTGACTACCTACATGAAAACATATCCCATTTGCTTTTAAACCATTAGCTTTTGCATAATTTAATAAATCTAAAATTTTAGTTTCATCTGCACCAAATTTTATATTTAAATTCACAATAGCATCAGATTGTTTAATCTTCACACGAGCTAAAACTTCTGCATCTGGTACATATTTTTTTATTTTATCAATTTCATTTTCACTGTCAAAAGTAAATCGCTTTATACCTACCTTACTAGCTTCAATCAGCCCTTCTATCGTCTTTACAGGATTAGCATAAATCATTTTCTCCCCTGATACACCCATTTTAGACAATAGCCTTATCTCTCCGGCTGAAGCGACATCAAAATTAGAGCCTAATTTTATCAGCTTTTCCAAAATACATTTCGCTGAATTAGCTTTGATTGCATAAAAAACCTTCAACCTCGGTATATGTTTGCACAATAAATTATAATTTTCCTCAATATGCTCTAAAGAAATCACCTCTAATGGTGTAGCATATTTTTGTGCTAACATTGTAGCTTCTTCTTTTGTCAGTTTAAAACTTTTCATAACACTCCCCTTATTCTTCGCACAGTATCTTTGATGTGCATTAACAAATGATGTTTATAAAACGCATTTTATAAACTTACAACATTATACTACTTTTTAACTAAAATTGTTATAAAATTTTATTATTTTATGTAAAAATACAAAAAGACGATTGCCATAGACAATCGTCTTTTTCTATAAAAATATTTACTGTTTATTAAAGAACAGATTTAACAGTATTTACTACATTTTCAGTAGTGAAGCCGAATTTTTTGAATAAGATACCAGCAGGAGCAGAAGCACCGAAACCATGCATAGTTACTACAGCACCATCTAAACCTACATATTTACCCCAACCAAAATCAGTACCAGCTTCTACAGCTACACGAGCACGGATAGCTTTTGGAAGAACTGCTTCTTTGTATTCAGCGGATTGTTGTTCAAATAAGTCTACGCAAGGCATACTTACTACACGAACATCAATATCTTCTTTTGCTAATTCTGCTTTAGCATCTAAAGCTAAAGATACTTCAGAACCAGTTGCGATAATGATTGCATCTGGAGTTTCTTTAGTGGAATCAGCAATTACATAACCACCTTTTAATGCTTCTTTGGAGCTACCAGAAAGCTGTGGTAAATTCTGACGAGTTAATACAAGACCTGTTGGAGTAGTTTTGCTTGTTACAGCTAAATACCAACCAGCAGCTGTTTCTGTAGCATCAGCTGGACGGAATAAGTTGAAGTTTGGTAAAGAACGAAGCATAGCATATTGTTCAATAGGTTCATGTGTAGGACCATCTTCACCAACACCGATACTATCATGAGTGAATACCATTGTTACAGGTAAATTCATCAAGGAAGCTAAGCGAAGCATTGGTTTTGTATAATCGCTAAATACGAAGAATGTAGCACCATAAGAGATTAAGCCACCATGTAATTGAATACCATTTACGATAGCTGCCATAGCGAATTCACGAACACCAAAGTGTAAGTTTCTGCCAAGATAATCATCTTTGCTGAAATCACCAGCATCATTCATATGAGTTTTGTTAGAAGGTGCAAGGTCAGCACTACCACCGAAGAGATTTGGTAATCTATCTTTTAAGCGGTTGATCATTGTACCAGAAAGAGCACGAGTTGCTACTGCTTTATCTTCATAAGCCCAGAATTCTTCATCTTCAAGAAGACCTTTAGCATCAACTTCACCGAAGTATTTATCCCAAAGAGCTTTTAATTCAGGGTATTTTGCACAATAATCAGCAAAGAGTGTATTCCAAGCTTCTTCAGCTTTAGCACCATTTTCAGCTAATTTATTGTAGTTATCATAAACTTCTTGTGGAACATAGAAAGCTTCTCCACTTTCCCAGCCTAAGAATTCTCTCATAGCTTTTACATTGTCTACACCAAGAGGTTCACCATGAGCGGAAGCTTTACCTTGTTTTGCAGGGCAACCATAACCAATTTGAGTTCTAACAGTGATGAAAGAAGGACGAGTTTTATCAGCTTTTGCTTCTTCAATAGCTTTGCCGATAGCTTCTAAATCGTTACCATCTTCAACAGTGATAGTTTGGAAACCAAATGCTTCCATACGTTTTTGTACATTTTCAGTGAAAGCAATATCTGTGCTACCTTCAATGGAGATTTTGTTGCTATCATAAATAACGATTAATTTGCTAAGACCTAATGTACCAGCTAAAGAAAATGCTTCAGAAGAAATACCTTCCATCATGCAGCCATCTCCACCTAATACATAAGTGTAGTGGTCTACAACAGGGAATTCTGGTTTATTGAAAGTTGCAGCTAAATGAGCTTCAGCCATAGCCATACCAACAGCCATACCCATACCAGCACCAAGTGGACCAGTAGTAGCTTCAACACCAACAGTATGACCATATTCTGGATGACCTGGAGTTAAAGAACCATCTTGACGGAAATTTTTAAGATCTTCTACAGTTAAGCCATAACCAAATAAATGTAAAAGAGCATAAAGCATAGAAGAACCATGTCCACCAGATAAAATGAAACGGTCACGATTAACCCATTTAGGATTTTTAGGATTATGGTTCATATGTTTGCCCCAAAGTTCATAAGCAACTGGTGCACAGCCAAGTGGAAGACCTGGATGTCCAGAATTTGCTTTCTGTACTTCATCTGCTGCTAATACACGAATGGCATTAACTGATAAATTATTAATGTCTGTCATTTTTTACTACCCCCTTTTTTAATTTTAGGATTTAT
>ENA-OPZD01000145-OPZD01000145.1-human-gut-metagenome-genome-assembly--contig:-NODE-145-length-23811-cov-5.145119_pt1 | contig 23811 bp, 22 predicted proteins | sample MGYA00242479_ERZ504495 | MGnify/ENA primary metagenome ERZ504495 (study PRJEB26092, sample SAMD00036286) | human gut metagenome | host: Homo sapiens | study: EMG produced TPA metagenomics assembly of... | reverse complement strand
TCTTATATAAAATATTATAATACAAAACGGATAAAGATAAAACTAAAAGGACTTAGTCCCGTAGAATACAGAACTAAGTCTCAATTAGTAGCTTAATTAATATGTCCAATATTTTGGGTGCATATCAGCGATTGAAAGATGTCTTTTTGAATTAGATATTGATACTTCAAAATTATAATGTTATTTATATATTCCCAAATGGATAATTATCTATTTGGGAATATAATTAATATAGTAAAATTTTAATGAATATTTTTGTCCATTGATAAAAATTTAACAGATGATAATATAATTGTCAATAGAAAATTAAGAATATTTAAAAGATAATTAAGTTGTAATAGATATAACTAAATAAAATATATAAAAAGGATATATTACACTTGTTACAGAATTATAATGAGTAGTGATTTTTCTATATAAAAAGGAGTGATTCGATGGATTCACTATTACGAAGATTATTACTCATTTTATTAGGTATTGTAATAGCTTTTTCGTTTTTAGCATTTTTTTCAGCAAAATAAGTTTTGAAATTAAGAAATATTATGGATAAATGAAAAAGTAAAATGAGGATTAGTGGTGTTTTATATAACACCACTTTTTATTTTATAAGAAGAAATGGTGATTATTATGCGAAAAATTTTGGGGCTATTTATATTTATATGTTTGATATTTTCAGGAATTTGTTTTGCTATGCAGTTCTCTCAGCCAGTAAAAATTGGGGGAATATCTACACCTAAAGGAGGAGTAAGTATAGTAAATGCTTCATATAATGATGGTAATTATTGGAGAAAATATGATAAGAATAATACGAAAAGTTATGAAAAAGGTATTGCTGGCTTCGGTAATGGGAAAGATATTATATATGTTCATTATAATTACAATGTATATGAGGGATTTTATTTTGGTGGAAAAGATAAAAATAATACAATAAAAGATGATTTTCCTTGTTATGATATTTATAAAATGAATACAAATGAAAATATTACAATATATATATTATCTAAAATTTATGGACCAGAATTTGATTATCTTATTATTGGTAAAAGAGCAGATGGTAAATTCGTAAAATATATTGATACAAGAGAAATTACAAAAAGATATTTTGGTTGGAATATGCAAGGTGCTTCTACAGCAATGTATAAAGATTTAAATGTTCAAGGAGATACTTTAGTTATGAAATATCATGATTGGAAAACTGCAACAGAAGGAAAATTTATTTTTAAATGGGATGATAATGCACAATGGTTTAGTGTTGATAGAACAGTAGACAAGGTAAGGAGTGGATATTGATGAAGAAATTATTTAGTATTTTATTATTATGGAAATAGTTATGTTATATTTTTTATGAAAAATAATAGATAGGGTAGGTTGATTTTTAAATAGGAAGTGAATTTATTATGATGTTTAAATTGAAAATATGGCTATTGATGACTAGTCTATGTATAGTATTTTCCGGTAATGTTTTTGCTGCAGAGTATAATGGTGAATATACGGTAGAAGTAGGTAGTGTTTGGAGATTGGAACAAGAAGCTTTGTATGATGTAAATGATTTTTCTATGGCAGAATTAGCTAATCCTGGTTTAAAATTTGTAAAAAACTGGTGATGTGGTAGTAGGTGCATTTATTCGGGAAGGTGGACAGTTATATCGATTGCAGTTTTTATTTCATGTTGTACCGAGAGGACAAAGTGTGTCTGTTTCAAAAGATGTTTTAACTCAAAATTATGCTCAAGCTGTTTTAGATTTAGTTAATAAAGAAAGAGTTAAAAGAGGGGTTAATCCTCTTGTTTTAAGTGAAGATATATGTCAAAAAGCTGACATTAGAGCAAAAGAATTAACAGTATTATTCTCGCATACGCGTCCTGACGGCAGAGACTGCTTCAGTATATTCGGCAGCAAACAGGGTAAGATATACGGCGGCGAGAATATAGCAGCCGGTTCGTCTACGCCGGAAGCTGTAGTAAATCAGTGGATGAGTTCTCCGGGACATCGCGAAAATATTCTAAATGGAAAGTATCGTTATCTGGGTGTAGGCTATGCTTATGATGGGAGTAGTGAATATGCTCATTACTGGGTACAGCTGTTTGAAGGATAAAACTGTTTATAACGCGAATATTATTTGTAATAAATATTAATGAAGGGAGTTTTCCGTATGTTGAAGGACAAAATTAGAAAATCTGTCGGTATTTTGACTATGGCGTGTTTTCTGGCAACGCCAATCGGTTATGTAATAAGCACTAGCACGACGGAAGCAGCACCGCCTCCGCCGCCACCTAGACACAGAATGGCACCGCCGCCTCCGCCGCATCATAAAGCGCCCGGCTGGAAAAAAACACCACCACCTCCACAGCATAGATGGAAAGATGATCATAGAAGACCAGATGCACCACCGCCACTACCTAGACCTCATCGTTATAGATAATAAAATAAAACCTCTGACAAAATATAGTCAGAGGTTTTTGTTTGCTGTTTTAATATAAATAAAATTATAAGCCAGCTTGTTTTCTTAATGTTTCAGCTTTATCAGTATGTTCCCAAGGAAGATCTACATCTGTACGACCGAAATGACCATAAGCTGCTGTTTGAGCATAAATTGGACGACGTAAGTCTAATTCTTTGATGATACCTGCTGGACGAAGGTCAAAGTTATCATTTACAAGTTTTGTGATAACATCTTCAGCTACTTTATTAGTGCCAAAAGTATTGATGCTGATAGATACAGGTTTTGCAACACCAATAGCGTATGCTAATTGGATTTCACATTTATCAGCAAGACCAGCAGCTACGATATTTTTAGCTACATAACGAGCGGCATATGCTGCAGAACGGTCTACTTTTGTTGGATCTTTACCGGAGAAAGCTCCGCCACCATGACGAGCCATACCACCATAAGTATCAACAATGATTTTGCGACCAGTAAGACCAGTATCACCTTGTGGACCACCGATAACGAATTTACCAGTAGGATTGATGAAATATTTTGTTTCAGCTGTTAAAAGTTCAGCAGGAACAACAGGTTTAATTACTTTTTCCATGAGGTCTTGTTTAATTTGTTCTAAAGTAACATCTGGGTCATGTTGAGTGGAGATAACAATAGTATCTACAGCAACAGGTTTACCATCTTCATAAACAACTGTTACTTGAGTTTTACCATCTGGACGAAGATAAGAGAGTTCACCAGATTTTCTAACTTCAGTAAGACGACGAGCGAGTTTATGAGCTAAAGCGATAGGAAGAGGCATATATTCAGGAGTTTCATTTGTAGCATAACCGAACATCATACCTTGGTCACCAGCACCGAGATCTGTTTCGTCTGCTTCGCCTTCTTTTGCTTCTAAAGATTTATCTACACCCATAGCAATATCAGGGGACTGTTCATCAATAGATAAAGAAATACCACAAGTATCGCAGTCTAAACCGAATTTTGCACGAGTATAACCGATATTGCGGATAGTTTCACGAACGATAGATGGAATATCTACATAGCAATCAGTGGATATTTCACCAGCTACATGGATTTGACCAGTCATAGCGAAAGTTTCACAAGCTACACGACCATTTGGATCTTTGGCTAAAATTGCATCTAAAATGCTATCAGAAATTTGGTCTGCTACTTTATCAGGATGACCTTCAGTAACAGATTCAGAAGTAAATAATACTCTGTTGGACATTTAGGAACCTCCTAGTATATTTTTTTATATCTTAACAATTAAAAATAACATAAAAAAACTCTCTAAACTTAAACGCGAGAGAGTTTATATCCATCTCTCATCTTCTAAGTGAAACTTAAAGGATTTGGCACCGTTTGATAAATGCTCAATGGTTGCCGCAACGTCATTGGGCCAGTCCCTCAGTTGCTCTTGATGAGTTATTCTATATAATTGCTAATCATTATCATATAGAAAAATAGATTTTTGTCAATATCTTTGTTATAAAAATAATTTATTATTCTAATCTAAAATATAAATAAGAAGGCTCCTAAAAATAGAAGCCTTCTTGGAGAATTTTATTAAATCATATTGTTTCTATAAGTTGCATAGAGTTCTTTTAATTCTTCCATTTTATCATACATTTCTACCTGTAAACTAGAAGCTGTAGCAAAATCTCCAGAATTTAAAGCATTGATTAACTGAGTGAATAAGGATTTATTATCGATGCTGTCTTTAGCAAGATAATAACGAATGCGGTTGAGTTTATTCCAGTTGTAAGAATCTTCATCAGTTACATATGCAGATTTAATTTCTTTAAATTTGCTGATAAGCATACGATTTTCAGGAATAATACGGCTGATAAGTTCAGTTTTCCAACGAATTAATTCACCTTCAACAAATGCATCGATAATTTTATCGCTGAATGCTTTACCTTCAGTTAAAACTGCACGTTTTTCAGGATATTTTTTCAAGTTAGAGAAGTTTTCCCAAACTGTTGCAGGATGTACACCAAAACGTTGATGACGTTCTTCTTCAGTATAATCTTCAAATACATCATCTTCAGCACGATAAGCACGGTCTTTTTCTAAGTAACCAGCATCATCACCTACATCTTTGGAGATTTCAGCAAGTAATTCAGCAGTAGTTTTAGTAACAGCGTATTTAACACCATCAAGGATAGATGTATAAATAGCAGCAAGTACAAGGTAAGTGTTTGTATATGGATTACAAGCACGAAGTTCAAAACGAGTAGCTTTTGGATTATTGATATCACGAATAAGACCAGCTAAAATTGTACGGTTACGAGATGGAACTTCTGGGTTATGACCTAAAGAAGTAACGATACATACAGGAGCTTCAAAACCTGGTTTTAAACGATTTAAAGAGTCATTAGTTGCGGATACAAATGGGTTGATAACTTCATAGTTTTTAAGTAAGCCCATGATAGCACCATAACCTACAGCACTCATATAATCTTTTTTCATATCAGTTGGTGCGAATAAGTTTACAAAAGAACCATCATTCATAATAGCACCCATACCGAAATGAGTATGTTCACCATTACCAGCAAGACCGATCATAGGTTTTGCTTTGAAGTTTACTTCAAGACCATTTTCACGGAAGATTTCTTTTACAAGGATACGAACAACAAGTTCATTATCAGCAGCTTGAAGTGCATCAGCGAATTTCCAGTCAATTTCTACCTGTTCGCAAACATGAGTCATATTACCATCAGTATCCATATGACCTTTCATACCACCAACTTCTTTATGACCCATTTCAGGGGAAAGACCATAAGCTTCAAGAGCTAACATGCACTGTTCAAGAGCTGTACGAACAGCACCGCGTGTACGTTGCCAATATTGTTCTTGCATAACCTGAGATGCGGACATTTCAGGGATATCTGCTTCACTAAGTGGAGTTTTTACCCAGAATTCAAGTTCAGTAGCGGAAGTAAATACGATATCTTTTACATCTGCGCCATTGATATGTTCTAAGCCGGAGATTTTAGCATTATTTTTAAAGAGGTCTAATAAACCTTTTTTTACATAAGTTAAAGTGTTAGCTAAGATGGAACGGGAGTCTACAGCTTTGCCATCATGAATAAGAGCTGCAGGAATGCGGAGAGTACCAACTGGTTTACCGAGTTCATCATCATAGCTTTCGATATTGTAATCAACAAACCAATTAACAGTAGGATCAATTGGCATATCTACTTTAGCATTATTTAATGTAGCAATACCTGTTAATACTACAGAAGAACCATCTGTTTGAACAGCAGAGCCATTATAGAAAGAGTCAATATCTTCAAGAAAAACTCTCATAGGAATTTTTTCATCAGTATCATTACCAGCTAAATCGATACCTACTAAAGAAACAAATTTAATTTCAGGATGTTGTTTCAATGTAGCAATAATATCTTCTTTTTTAGAATTTGCAGGAATAACATATAATAAATCGTTCATTAAAAGACCCACCTTTTATTTATTAACAAAAATTTATGTAGCAACTAAAAAAGCCGTATGAAAACAATTCTGACTACATTAATAATATAATATCCCCTAAAAATATAAAATTAAATAAACTAATAAGTTAATTTATATATTTTTAGACTGAAACAATTACAATACTAATGTACAGATGTCTCATATGGCCCATTGCCTTTGCTGTTCTGTTTTACGTGATTTATAATATCATATTCAAAAGTGTTTGTCTAGTAGTTATTTTTATTTTAATTGTAACATTGTATTTTTGTAAAAGTTGTTAAATATTTAAAATAGCTTAATATTTTTATAAAAAAATACACCCTAAAGATATACAATAAATACCTTTTAGGGTGTATAGATTAATTTTATTTAAAGATTATTTATTTAAATATTATGCTTCCATTTTACGAATTGGATTAAATGTGAATTCTTCACCGTTTACATTAATATCTACAGTGTCGCCTTCTTTGATATTACCTTTGATGATTTCTTTACTTAGTTGAGTTTCTACAGTATGAGATAATAATCTACGAAGTGGACGAGCACCAAAGTTTGGTTCAAAACCTTCGTCTGCAAGTTTTTCTAAAGCCTCATCAGACCAAGAAAGTGAGATATTAACTTGATGTTGTAGACGTTTATTGAGATTTTCAAGCATAATGCGAGCAATTTGACGTTACTTGTTCTTTAGCTAAGCTTTGAATACGATGATATCATCAACACGATTTAAAAATTCAGGACGGAAATAATCTTTTAAGATATCACGTACTAATTTTTCAGCTGTAGCAAAATCTTTTTGATTTAAGATTTCATGGCTACCTAAGTTTGAAGTCATGATGATAACTGTATTTTTGAAGTTTACAACTCTACCTTTACCATCAGTTAAACGACCATCATCTAAGATTTGTAATAATACATTGAATACATCACGATGAGCTTTTTCGATTTCATCAAGTAAAATTACGCTATATGGACGACGGCGAACTGCTTCAGTGAGTTGACCACCTTCATCATAGCCAACATATCCTGGAGGAGCCCGATCAAACGAGCTACAGAATGTTTTTCCATATATTCGCTCATATCGATACGAATAATACTGCGTTCATCATCAAATAGACTTTCAGCTAAAGTTTTTGCAAGTTCAGTTTTACCTACACCAGTAGGGCCGAGGAAAATGAAAGAACCGATTGGACGATTAGGGTCTTTGATACCAGCACGAGCACGGATGATAGCTTCACTTACGGCTTTTACAGCTTCATCTTGACCGACAACACGTTCATGAAGAACATCTTCTAGATGTACGAGTTTTTCTCTTTCACCTGTGAGCATTTTAGTAACAGGAATACCAGTCCAACGACTTACTACTTGAGCGATATCTTCTTCAGATACTTCTTCTTTTAAGAGACGATTGCCTTCTTCATCATGAACAGCTTTTTCCATTTCTTCAAGTTCTTTTTGAAGTTGTGGTAATTTACCGTATTTGATTTCAGAAGCTTTGGCATAATCGCCACTGCGTTGAGCTTTTTCCATTTCAGTATTGGCACTATCCATTTCTTTTTTGATAGCACGTACACGAACAATACCTTGTTTTTCTTTATCCCATTTTGCTTTTAATTCATTTTCTTCATTTTGTAATTTAGTTTTTTCATCAATGAGTTTAGCAAGTTTTTCTTTAGATGCTTCATCAGTTTCTTTATTTAATGCTTCTTCTTCTATTTGTAATTGCATGATTTTACGACGCAATTTTTCAATAGGTTCTGGCATAGATTCGATTTCAGTACGAAGTTTAGCAGCAGCTTCATCAACTAAGTCGATAGCTTTATCTGGTAAAAATCTATCAGAGATATATCTATCAGATAATACAGCTGCAGAAACAAGGGCATTATCACGAATTCTTACACCGTGATGAACTTCATAACGTTCTTTTAAGCCACGCAAGATAGAAATAGTATCTTCTACAGATGGCTGACCTACCATTACAGGTTGGAAACGACGTTCAAGAGCTGTATCTTTTTCAATATATTTACGGTATTCATTTAAAGTAGTGGCACCAATACAACGGAGTTGTCCACGTGCTAACATTGGTTTTAATAAGTTACCAGCGTCCATAGCACCTTCAGTTGCGCCAGCACCTACTACAGTATGAATTTCATCGATGAATAATAAAATCTGTCCATCAGATTTAGAGATTTCATTTAATACAGATTTTAGACGTTCTTCAAATTCACCACGATATTTAGCACCAGCGATTAATGAACCCATATCGAGAGAATACAATGTTTTATTTTTTAGAGATTCTGGAACATCACCTGCTACGATACGGCGAGCTAGACCTTCAACGATAGCAGTTTTACCAACACCAGGTTCACCGATTAATACTGGGTTATTTTTAGTACGACGAGATAAGATTTCGATAGTACGGCGGATTTCTTCATCACGGCCAATAACAGGGTCGAGTTTACCAACTCTTGCCATAGCTGTTAAATCACGACCGTATTTTTCAAGTGATTTATAACCACTTTCAGGATTATCACTATTTACATTTTGTTTACGTTCTGATTTGATTACAGATTGAATTTTATTTTGATGTAGATTAAATTCTCTACATAATGCTTGCATTTCGTCATCACTATCGCTGACAATAGCTAATAATAAATGTTCTGTGCTTATATATTCATCGTTCATGTTTTCAGCTAGTTTTGCTGCTCTACCTAATACACGAACCATTTCTGTACTCATACCTAAACGACTTTGACCTTTTACGCTAGGAATTTTTTGAGTATTTGTTCTAATTTTGCTTTGAGCATAGGTAAATCTACTCTACATTCAGCAAAATAGTAGCGAGTAAACCTTCTGGTTCTTTAATCAAAGCAGAAAGAACATGAGCAGATGTAATTTCTTGATGATAGCGAAGTGCTGCTTCTTGCTGTGCAGATTGCATAGCTTCTAAAACTTTTTGTGTATATTTTTCTTCACCCATGATTTATACCTCCAAGTCATGATGAGTAACATTTCGATTAATAATATTATAAAAACAATAATATAGTAAACATAAATACTAAAGTAATAATTTATATTATACTTTAGTTTCATATTTGCTTACAAAACATATTATAAAAGCTAAAAGTCAAATTGTCAAACATTATTTTGACTTTTGACATTTATTTTAAAAATTTTTATCTACACTAAAAATCTTTATATTATAATAGAATAGAGGTGATTTTATTTATGGAAAGACTCATAGGATTTGCCCCATCCATTGATGAAAATTGTACAACTATTATCTTAGGTTCAATGCCAAGTGTGAAATCTTTGGAACAGCAACAATATTATGCTCATCCTCAAAATAGATTTTGGAAATTAATGGCTATATTTTTTAATGAAGGAATAATACCAACTATTTATCAAGAGCGATTAGAATTATTGAGAAAAAATCATATTGCTCTTTGGGACTCCATAGATTCTTGTATTCGAGAAGGTAGTTTAGATAGTGCTATTTGCGATGAAGTGCCAAATGATTTTAAAACTTTATTTGCTAAATATCCCAAGATAAAAACTATTTGTTTTAATGGTGGGAAATCTTTTCAGTGCTTTAAGAAATATAATAAAGATATTTTAAAAGATGAAACATATACTTTTTATACTTTACCATCTACAAGTCCAGCAAATGCTAAATTTCGTTTGCCGATGCTTCAAGAAGTTTGGCAACAAGCTTTAACTAGACATATAAATAAATAGATTTTATAAAATAAAAAAGGTACCTACAAAATAATTTCATAGGTACCTTTTCGTTATTATCATGGTAATGTTCTTAATTTATCAAGTGGCCAGAAGATGAGTATTGCTTTACCTTTGATTAAATCAAATGGTACCATGCCTACATCAGCAAAACGACTATCTTCGGAATTATTGCGGTTATCGCCCATTACGAAAATATGTCCTTCTGGTACAGTAGCCAGTGGATAATCTCCTCTAGTTGTGCTTAAGATATATGGTTCATTTTTTAATTCCCCATTTACATAAACATGACCATCTTTGATTTCAATAGTATCTCCAGGAATTGCAATTACACGTTTGATAAAATCACGGCTAGGGTCTTTTGGATATTGGAATACCAAGATATCACCGCGTTCAGGGTCATGTAAATTATAAATAAATTTATTAACGACTAAACGCTCTTGATTTTGTAATGTCGGACGCATAGAAGGTCCATCAACTAAATATAATTCTACTACAAAATGACGAATGAATAAGGCTAAGACAACAGCGATAGCTATAGAAATAACCCAATCTTTAATTTCACTACCTAAAGATGACTCTTTTTTATCAGCCATGATAATCCTCCCTCTACTAGAACATACTAATAAAACAAAAGGGACTTGCCATAGGCAGTCCCTCTTATGAAGATATTAGCGTCTTTCTTTAATACGAGCAGCTTTACCAGTAAGGTTACGAAGATAATAAAGTTTTGCTCTACGAACAATACCTCTACGAGTAACTTCGATTTTTGCAAGGCGTGGGGAATGTACTGGGAAAGTACGTTCAATACCAACACCATAAGAAATTCTTCTTACTGTGAAGTTTTCACGAACGCCAGAACCTTGGCGAGCGATTACAACACCTTCGAACATCTGAATACGTTCGTTGGATCCTTCAACTACTTTTACATGTACGCGAACGCTATCGCCAGGGATAAATTTAGGGATATCGTTACGTAATTGTTCCTGTTCTAAAGCCTGAATAATATTCATTATTTTTCCTCCTTAATTCAAACGTTCATATAAGAATATCTCACAGCGGACCGTTTGTTGCATACTAGGCTATTTTATCATATAAAAATGGGCTATGCAATATATTTTTGGAGATTTTTCGAGAATTTGACAAATATTTTAGGATAATTTATATTAAAGGCAGAATATGAAAAAGGGAGCTTGTAGACAGGCTGAGAGGAAGTTGTGAACTTCGACCTATGACCTGATTTGGATAATGCCAACGTAGGGAAATATTAGTTTGATTACGTATTTTCAAGGAAATGGCATGGCTATTTCCTTTTTATTTTAAATATTTTTATGAGGTGATTTTTGTCTACATTTTTACATCAACAAATAATTCTAGTTTTAATGTATCATTGATTTGGTTTGGTACAGCAGTTTCTGTGGCTGAAATCATGACAGGAACTTTTTTAGCACCACTTGGCATGAAAGATGGATTTTTAGCTATTTTAGTAGGTCATGTAATTGGTGGAATTATTCTTTATTTAGCAGGGATTATCGGTGCTAATAAACGTTGCAGTGCTTCTGAAAGTATTAATTTATCTTTTGGTAAGTTGGGTTCTGTTAGTTTCTCTCTATTAAATACTATTCAATTAATAGGTTGGACTTCTATAATGACCATCATTGGGGCACAAGCTTTCAATAAAATAATGGCATCTTTATGGAATATGGGAGAAAATACTATTTTATGGACAATTATTATAGGTCTTTTTCCTTGCATTTGGATTTTTAGTACAATGGATTTTGTAAGTAAGATAAATAAAGTAGTAATGCTTTGTTTATTGCTTGCTTCTTTATATTTAGGTTTTGGGGCTGTAGTTTCTGCAAATGAAGTGGTAACTTCTTTAGATGAAAGTATGAGTTTTGGCATGGCGGTAGAATTAAATATTGCTATGTGTTTATCATGGATGCCAGTTATTTCAGATTATACAAGAACACTTAAAAATCAATCTACAGGTACATTGAGCTGTGTAGTGGCATATTGTTTTGGCAGTATTTTAATGTATACAATTGGCTTAGGTAGTGCTGTTCATTATGGGATAACAGATATTTGTGATATTTTTATGTTATCTGGATTGGGTGTTATTTCTTTAGTTGTTATTTTATTATCTACAGTAACAACAAATTTCATTACGATAAATTCTTCAAGTATTTGTTTAAATTATATTAGTAATCAATTAGATGTAAAATATACAGCGTTTTTTGTATGTATAATTTCTACATTGCTTGCTATTTTCTTATCCATGGAACAATATGAAACTTTCCTTTATTTTATAGCAGCAACTTTTGCACCGTTATTTGCTATTGCTTTTTCTGAATATTTCTTTAGTCATAATATTTATCATCAAAATTCATTTATCACTGGTAAAAATTGTCTTTTATGGTTAATTGGTTTTATAGCTTATGAATTGTTGATTGATTATAGCACTTTTATTGGGATTACTGTGCCAGTTATGTTAGCTATAGCCATTATTAATATTTTGTTAATCAATTGATTGGGGCAAAAAAATTTAGTTTGAATAAGAGATATTAAAAGTATTTTATTATTTAGCCATAAATCTAAAAGTAAACAACATAAATATATTGACAAGGATTTTTTCTTTTGCTAGACTTTATGTACAGCAATGAACTAGAAAAGTAACTTTAATCAGCGAGTAGTGATGGTGTAAGACTACAAAAAGTGAATGGCACTAGGGAGCTTTATAATAATAAATAACATTCTAAAGAGGACTTAAATATATTTAAGTCAATCAGGGTGGAACCGCGGGAATACATCTCGTCCCTGTAACATTTTGTTGTTACATGGGCGAGATTTTTTATTTTGTCGCCCATGAATATCAAGGAGGTATATTTATGACATTTCAGGAAATTATCCTGACTTTGCAGGAATTTTGGTCTAAGCAAGGCTGTATTTTAGCTCAACCTTATGACGTGGAAAAAGGTGCAGGTACTATGAACCCTTCTACATTTTTACGTGTACTTGGCCCTGAACCTTGGCATGTAGCATATGTAGAACCATCTCGTCGTCCAGCTGATGGTCGTTATGGTGAAAATCCTAACCGTTTATTCCAACATCATCAATTCCAGGTAATTATGAAACCATCTCCTGATAATATTCAGGAACTTTATTTACAGAGCTTAGCAAAACTCGGTATCAATGAAAAAGAACATGATATCCGTTTTGTTGAAGATAACTGGGAATCTCCAACACTTGGTGCTTGGGGACTTGGTTGGGAAGTTTGGCTTGATGGTATGGAAATCACACAGTTTACTTATTTCCAACAAGTAGGTAGTGTTGATGTAAAACCTGTAGCTTCTGAAATCACTTATGGTCTTGAACGTATTGCAATGTATATTCAAGAAAAAGAAAATGTTTATGATATTGATTGGAATGGCACATACACTTATGGTGATGTATTCCATCAAAATGAATTTGAACAATCCACTTATAACTTTGAACTTGCAGATACTGCTCTTTTATTTGACCTTTTCGATAAATACGAAAAAGAAGCTGTTCGCGTAATTGAGCTTGGCTATGTTCATCCAGCATATGATTATGTATTGAAATGTTCTCATACATTTAACTTGCTTGATTCTCGTGGAGCAATCAGCGTATCTGAACGTACAGCGTTTATTTCTCGTGTACGTAATCTTGCTCGTCTTTGTGCTCAATGTTATTTAAAACAGCGTGAAGAACTCGGCTATCCTCTCTTGAAGAAAGGAGCAAAATAATAATGGCTAAAGATTTATTATTAGAAATTGGTACAGAAGAAGTTCCTGCTCATTTTATGCCAGGAATTTTAGCTCAATTAAAAGAAAAAGCAACTGCAAAATTTCAAGAAATGCGTCTTGATTTTGATGAAGTAACAACTCTTGGTACACCTCGCAGAACTGCACTTTTAGTAAAAAATCTTGCAGAAACTCAACAAGGTGCATCTAGTGAATATAAAGGCCCATCTACTGCTATCGCTTTTGATAAAGATGGCAATCCTACAAAAGCAGCTATCGGTTTTGCTCGTGGTAAAAAAGTAGATGTTGCTGATTTAGTAGTAAAAGATGGTTATGTATATGCTGTTTCCAGCGAAGAAGGCAAACAGACTGTAGAACTTTTACCTACTTTATTAAAAGAATTGGTAGAAGGTTTAAACTTCCCTAAAAATATGCGTTGGGGCGATTTAGATTTCCGCTTTGTACGTCCACTTCGTTGGCTCGTAGCTTTGTATGATGAAGAAGTAATTGATTTTACAGTAGCTAATGTAAAATCTGGTCGCGTATCTCGTGGTCATCGTTTCTTAAGTGAAGGCGATTTCACAATCAATAAAGCAAGTGATTATGAACAAGCTTGTAAAGATGCATTTATTATTGTAGACCAAGAAAAACGTCGCGATATCATCAAAGCACAGATTGAAGAAATTGCAAAAGCTCATAATGGTCATGCAGAAATCACGGAAGATTTATTAGAAGAAGTAATTTATCTTGTAGAATATCCAACAGCACTTTGTGGAACTTTTGAAGATAAATATCTTAAATTACCAAAAGAAGCAGTAATGACTCCAATGAGAGATCATCAGCGTTATTTCCCTGTTTTAGATGATAATAACAATTTATTACCATTATTTATCACAGTTCGTAACGGTGGCGATTATTGCTTAGATAAAGTACAGCATGGTAATGAACGTGTACTTCGTGCAAGACTTGCTGATGCTCAATTCTTCTTTGATGAAGATAGAAAACATAGTCTCTATGATTATGTAAAAAAATTAAAAACTGTAGTATTCCAAGAAGGTCTTGGTACAATTTATGATAAAGCTAATCGTTTAGCAGAACTTTCTGCTTTCATTGGCGAAAAAGTAAATGCTACAGAAGCTGAAATAAAAACAACTAAACGTGCTGCAATCTTAGCAAAAGCTGACCTTGTATCTGCTATGGTTTGTGAATTCACTGAACTTCAAGGTATCATGGGTCGTGAATATGCACTTTTAGATGGTGAAGGTCAAGAAGTAGCAACTGCTATTTATGAACATTATATGCCACGTTTTGCAGGTGATGCAGAACCAGCTAGCGTTGCAGGTCGTCTTGTTTCTTTAGCTGATAAAATGGATAATATCGTAGCTACATTCAGTCGTGGACTTGTGCCAACAGGTTCTCAAGATCCATTTGCACTTCGCCGTCAAGCTCTTGGTATTGTGCATACAATTATTGAAGCAAACTACACTATTTCCATCAGTGAAATTGCAGATAAAGCAATGGATTTACTCAATATCACTGATAGTGAAAAACGTGCTGAAATCCAGAAAAATGTAGCAGAATTCTTCACTTTACGTCTTAAAAATGTACTTGGCGATAATGATGTTCGCTATGATATTAATTGATGCTGTACTTGAAAATGCAGATGAAGTTGCAGGCACTTATGCTAAAGCTTGTGTAACAGCTCAAGAAATCGCTTCTGGCGTATTAAATGATGCAATTCAAGCTTTTGTACGTGTAGGTAACATCAGCAAAAAAGCAGAAAATAATGTTATTAATGAAGCATTATTTACATTAGATGAAGAAAAAGCTCTTTATAATACTTATGTAGCAGTAGCTAAAGATGTAGAAACTGCTTTAAATAATAAAGATTATAAAACAGCTATTGATAAAATGCAGGAACTTACTGCACCAATCAATAATTTCTTTGATAATGTAATGGTTATGGATAAAGACGAACAAATTAAAAATAATCGTCTTGCACTTCTTAAAAATATTGATACACTTATTAAATCTATTGCAGATTTCGGTAAAATTGTATTATAAGAATGATTGATAAAAGGCTAGGTAGTTAAATGTTAGGTTTAACTATCTAGCTTTTTTGTTATAATTATTGATATATAAATATTAAAAAAGATGAATATATAATTTGGTAAATTCAAAGAAAGGGGCATTTTGATGAAAGTTTATCAAATACGCATAAAATTATATTTATTAAAGGATATCATTGCACAAGATGTGCAAATCATGTTGACTAGATTTATTGATAAAAGCTTATTTGAAAAAGAAAATCTAGGAAAATTACATAATACAAATACATATAAAAATTATTGCTATGATTTATTATCGCCATTGGAAAAAGACAAAATCTATAAAAAAGGCAAGATATATACTTTGACCATTAGAACTATTGATGAGGATATGGCAGAATTTTTTTATGAAGTTTGTCCAAATATAAATACTAGAGAATTTAAAGGTCTGACAGCAGAAAAAAGAGTTTTACCACAAAAGATAATAGAGTTTATCTATACTTTGACACCAATGATAATCAAGGCAGAAAATGGTTATTGGAAAAATTGTATGAGTCAAGAAGAATTTGAACAGCGATTTATCATTAATTTAACTAAGAAAATAAATAATTTCAAAGGCGATATAAATGATAAAGATGAAATAAATATGGAAAAATTTTATTCCACTATAGAATTTTTAAATAAAACACCTGTGCCAATGAAATATAAAAATATAAAACTTCTCGGCGATAAAGTGCGTCTTGCTGTCTTAGATGATGAAAAATCTCAAGAAATGGCATATTTATCTTTAGGCGTGGGCTTAGGTGAGATGAATTCACGAGGAGCAGGTTTTGTGAATTATCGTTGGCTATAAATTTAAACTAGATGATTGAGGAAAAAACTTGATTGTCTAGTTTTTTTATAGAAAGATTTATATATATAATTAGGAAAAAACTTTATTATAATAATGGTTTTGAAGTTGCTTTATCTAAGATTTATGCCTATAATAAAGTATTGATATATCTTTGATGAGGTGGTCAAATGGCAAGTAAAGCTTTTTTAGTAGCACTACAGTATGGAATGCTTCTTTGTATCTGTGGTTATATTTTTGTAACTGTAAAATCCATGTTCAAAGATTTGAAAAGCACTTCCAGCTTAAAGCCAGTGAAAGAAGAATCTGCACAAAATGAAGTGGCTTTAATAGTGCTAGAAGCAGCAGATCCTAAATTGGCTAATAAGAAAATATCTTTTTCTGGTCAAATCTCTATCGGTAGAGGTAAAGAAAATGATATTGTATTAGATGATATTTATGTATCACATCATCATGCTGTTATTAGTCCAGTTCGCAATCTTTATCAGATTGAGGATTTACAAAGTCGAAATCACACCTATATAAATGGTAATATTCTTAATGGCAAAGAATTTTTACAAAATGGTGATGTTATAAAAATAGGTTGTGTATCATTCCGTTTTGAGAGGTGAGAGCTATGATAATTACTCATGCTACTGATATTGGTTGTGTACGTACTACAAATGAAGATAGTTATCTTTGTATTGAACCACATATTTATGCAGTTGCAGATGGCATGGGAGGACATGCAGCTGGAGAGATTGCCAGTCGCATAATGGTGGATACTATAAAATTTCATTTGGAGAATAAAAATCCTGATGAATGTAGTGAAGAATGTTTAAAATCTGTTGTCTTAGAAGCGAATAAACAAATTATGAAAGCTTCTAGTGAAAATCCTGATTATAATGGCATGGGGACTACGATTAGTCTATTTTATGTTCATTATGGCTATGCCACATGGGCTCATGTAGGTGATAGTAGGATTTACTTATTGCGCAATGGTCAAATTTATCAATTGACAAATGACCATTCTTTGGTGAATGAATTATTAAAACAAAATAAAATCACAGCACAGGAAGCTGAAAATTATCCACATAAGAATATTTTAACAAGAGCAGCTGGTGTTTCTGTGAATTTAAATGTAGATACAGGTTATTGTGATATTTTACAAGCGGATAAATTCCTTATTTGCTCTGATGGTCTTACAAATATGGTGGATAATGAGGAGCTAAAAAATATCTGTTATGATAGTAATATAAAAGATAAAGCTCAACATTTAGTACAAAGAGCAATTAATTATGGTGGAAAAGACAATATTACATGTATCGTGGTGGAAATATCATGATAAAAAAGGGATATATTACATTAGTATTTTCAATTTATTATTATTTTTGGGTACATTATTAATCAATATCAAAAATAATACTTTGACTAATGAAGCATTTATTCCAGCTGGAATATTATCTGTTATTTTTATCGTAGTACAGATAATAAGCGTCAGATTGCGAAAAATGCGGATAATTATTTATTATCATTGGTCATGTTTATGTCGAGTATCAGTGCTATCATGATTTTGCGATTAAAGCCAGATTTATATACACATCAGATAGTATGGATATGTATAGGGCTTATTGTATTTTTGATAATTGTAGCAGTATCTGATAGGTTGTTAGAATTATTGGATTTTCCTTATGTACTAGGATTTGGGGCTTTGATAATTATTTGTTCTGTACTTATATTTGGTACAGATATCGGTGGTAATCGTAACTGGATTATCTTAGGGCCTATTCAAGTACAGCCTTCAGAATTTGCGAAATTATTGATTATAGCCTTTTTATCTTCGTTTTTATCCGAAAATAAAAATGTTTTAGTATTGCCTAGCCGTGGCTGGAAATTCATTCATTTACCGCCATTTAGATTTTTGGCTCCATTGTTATTGATATGGAGTGCATCAAATTTTGATGTTTGTAAGTCTTCGAGATTTAGGCTCAGCATTATTATTTTTTGGTATAGTTGTCATCATGACTTATGTGGCTACAGGTAAAAAATTATATGTAGCGATAGCATTATTTTTCTTTTCATTATCTTCATATATAAGTTATTTATTGTTTGCTCACGTGCAAACTCGTGTAGCTATTTGGTTACATCCTTGGGACGATCCGATGGGCAGTGCTTATCAAATAGTACAATCATTATTTGCTTTTGGTTATGGCGGAGTTTTCGGCACAGGATATACATCTGGCTTTCCTCGTTTAATACCAGAAGTTCATACTGATTTTATTTTTGCTGCTATTGGAGAAGAATTTGGTTTAATAGGTGTAACCTTTTTATTGTTGGCATATTTATTATTATTTATGCGAGGCATAAAAGCTGCTTTACTTTTGACTAATGAAAAATATAAATTGATGGCATTTGGCTTAGCTATAACTTTATTATTACAGACATTTATCATATTAGCTGGTGTAACTAAGCTGTTACCACTCACAGGTATTACTTTACCTTTTATTAGTTATGGTGGTAGTTCTATGGTTTCATCTTTCATTTCACTAGGGCTATTATATGCTCTCAGTAGTAAGGAGAGATAAGTTTGCATAGACAAAATAGTATAGATAAACATATATATACAATCGTAAAAGTATTTATTGGCTTATTTGCAATAATCTTTATAAATCTAGCATATATTCAAATATATCAAGCTGAAGATTTATTAAAAGATAGTCATAATTCACATGTAGCAGAAAAAGCATTACAAGTACAACGCGGTAAAATTTTAGATAGAAATGGCGTGGTGCTTGCAGATACTACAGTGGAAAAAGATGGATTTAAAAGGGTATATCCTTATGGCGAGATTTTCGCTTCGCCAATTGGTTATGTAAGTGATAAATTAGGTTATGCTGGCATAGAAAGTACGCAAAATACTTATCTTGCTGGTAATAATTTAGTATTACATGCATTAGGGCCTATTTCTCAAATTTTTGAACAAAATGTGGGCAATGATGTTCATTTAACACTCAATGCAGATTATCAACAAGCAGCTTATGAAGCTTTAGGTAATCGTAAAGGAGCAGTTGTAGTTTTAAATCGTAAAACTGGTGAAGTATTAGCAATGGTTAGTAGACCAATGTTTAATCCAAATACGATTGATGAAGACTGGGATAATCTTCGTGTAGATGAAAATAGTCCTTTATTAAATCGTGCCAGTCAAGGTTTATATCCACCAGGTTCAGTAATCAAGCCTATGATAGGTGATGGTGTATTGACAAGTGGAGTAGCAACTACAGATACTGTGGTTAATTGTACAGGGGCTTTACAATTAAGCGGAGGATATTCTCTATCAGATAGTAGTGGAGAAGTTCACGGTGGTGTGAATTTAGCCAAAGCTATAGAAGAATCTTGTAATAGTTATTTTGGTACAATGGGTATACGTTTAGGTAGTGATGGTTTAAAAGAAACTTTCTCTCGTTTTGGTTATGACCAAGAACTTGATACAGATTTCATCAATAATAAACCACAATTACCTGATTTTGATAATTTAAGTGATGGAGAACTTGCTCAAGTAGGTATTGGGCAATCTACTTTACTCGTAACACCGCTTCGCATGGCTATGTTAGCTGGAAGTATAGGGAATGAAGGTATCATGATGAAACCTTTCGTAGTAAATGCCATTACAGCTCCAGATAATAGTATTTTAGAACAACATCAACCAATGACTTGGCGACAAGTATCTTCACCAGAAACAATAAATATCATCTATGAAGATATGAAAAATGTTATTAATCATGGTACAGGTACAAGAGCCAAAGTTCCTGGTATTGAAATGATAGGTAAAACAGGTACTGCTGAAAATTCTACAGGCAAAGACCACGCTTGGTTTATTGGTTGTGCAAATATGCCAAATGAAGATATTGCATTTGCTGTTATCGTAGAAAATAGCGGATTTGGTGGTAGTGAGGCTGCACCTATTATAAAAAATATACTCACAAGTATTTTAGCAAAGGAAGGGAAGTAAAATGTCTACGCTCTTAGACAATCGTTATGAATTAATTGAACGTATAGGCGACGGTGGTATGGCAGAAGTTTATCGAGCTCATGATAAGATGTTAGACCGTTTCGTGGCTGTTAAAATTTTACATCCGCAATTTACAAGTGATGAATCATTTGTAACAAGATTTCGTCGTGAAGCTCAAGGAGCTGCTAAATTATCACATCCGAATATTGTTAGTATTTATGATGTAGGCTCTTGTGATGGTAAATACTATATAGTAATGGAATATATAAAAGGAGAAACTTTAAAAGATAAAATAAATCGTGAAGCTCCTTTGCCAATAGATGTAACACTTAAAATTGTACAGGAAATAGCAGAAGCTTTAGAAAATGCCCATGCAAACCATCTTGTACATTGTGATATTAAACCGCATAATATTTTAATCAATGAAGCAGGTCATGTAAAAGTAGCTGATTTTGGTATAGCTAGAGCTACATCATCATCAACAATAACATATACAGGTACAATTGTAGGTTCTGTGCATTATTTTTCTCCAGAACAAGCAAAAGGTCATACTATTAGCCCTAAATCAGATATTTATTCTTTAGGTGTAGTAATGTATGAAATGCTTACAGGTAAAGTTCCTTTTACAGGAGAAACTGCTGTCAGTATTGCGATAAAACATCTTCAAGAACCACCAATTCCACCACATGAATTGCGTCCAGATATACCAGCAATTGTTGAAGCTATAGTATTAAAAGCAATGGATAAAAATCCAGATAATCGTTTCTCTAGTACAGAAATGATCAAAGAAATTGAGCAGGCAAAAAGAAAACCATTTGCAAAGGTTAATGTACCAACAGAAGATCCTTTTGCAACAAGAGTGCTTACTAGTGAAGAAATAGAACAATTACAAAATATTGAACCTAAGAAAACTACAGTAACACCAAATTATAGTCAGCCTGTATATCAAGAAAATAAGGCAGAGCCTCAGAGAAAATCAAAGAATTCCTTTAATAAAACATTTATTATGGGCTTGATTTTTATTCTAGTATTAGGTTTTGGTGTAGGTGCATTTTTATCCTATGGTGATTTTTGGAGCAGTAAAACTGTAGAAGTTCCAAATGTAGTAGGTATGAGTCAAGCACAGGCTGAAGAAACTTTGAAAGCAGAAAACTTGCGTGTAGAAATAGCAGAAACTTTTGATGAATCAGTGCCAGTAGGAAAAGTTGCTTCACAAACTCCAGAAGCTGGTAAGACTGTGAAAGAATCCCGTTTAGTTACTATTTATATAAGTAAAGGCGGAGAAGAAATCAATATGATTAATTTAGTAGGTTTGAGCCAAAGTGAAGCAGAAAACCAACTTGCTAAATTAAAATTGAAAATAGGTCAAGTTACAGCAGAGTATTCAGATAAACCAAGTGGAACAATATTAAAACAATCTATATCTGCTAATAATAAAGTAAAAAAAGGTGCTGATATAGATATTGTAGTAAGTAAAGGTAAAGAAGTTAAAAAAGTATCTGTACCAAATGTAGTTGGACAATCTGTGGATTCTGCAAAAGCTAGTCTAGAAGCACAAGGATTTAACGTAAGTGCAAGTGCTTTATCTGGTAGTGTAACAGCACAAAGTGTAACAGCTGGTTCTCAAGTAGAAACAGGTACTACTATTGAATTGACTGTATCTTCTGGTAGTGCAGATAGATATGAAAATAGCACAAATACAAATGTACCAGATAAAAATGAACAAACAAATACTACTAATACGGGAACAACTAATACAACAACGCCAGAAAAACCAGCGATAGAAGTTCCACAAAGACAAAGAGATTAGTATAATAGAATTAAATTAGTTTTATGAAATAAATATTAAAGGAGGATTTTTAATGAATGCTGTTATTTTATTATCAGGTGGATTAGATTCTACAACTTGTATGGCAGTGGCAAAACAACAAGGATATGATTTATATCCTATAAGTTTTAACTATCATCAACGTAATAAAATTGAATTAGAAGGTGCTAAGGAAATTGCTAAATTCTTTGGTGCTAAAAGACATTTAATTATTGATACAAATATGAATGCTATTGGCGGTTCAGCTCTAACTGATGAAAATATAAAAGTTCCAGAAGGTAATGTTGAGAGAAAAGATAATGATGTTCCAGTAACATATGTACCATCAAGAAATTTGATTTTCTTAAGCTATGCTTTAGGTTATGCTGAAGTAGTAAAAGCTGATGCTATCTTTATCGGTGTAAATGCAGTTGATTTTTCTGGATATCCTGATTGTAGACCAGAATTTATCCAAAAATTCCAGGATATGGCAGATTATGCTTGTAAAACTACAGCTGTTGATGGTAAAAAAATAAAGATTGTAACACCTCTACAATCTTTATCTAAAAAAGAAATCATTCAATTGGGTACAAAATTAGGAGCACCATATCATTTAACTCGCAGTTGTTATAATGGTAGAGAAAAAGCTTGTGGTGTTTGTGATAGCTGTAAACTTCGTTTAAGAGGTTTTGCAGAAGCTGGAATAAAAGATCCTATAGCATATGAAAAAAACTATAATGATGTAACTAAAAATCATATTGCTTATGAAAACGGAGAGTGAAAATTTGCAAGATGTACAAAATAGAGTAGATAAACGAGGTATTGCCATTCAACGAGTGGGCATTAGTGATGTTTATTTACCTTTACAAATAAAGCAAGAACAGCATAGCCAGCCAGTTATGGCTAGATTGAAATTTACTGTGGATTTGCCCATGGAATATAAAGGTACACATATGAGCCGTTTTCAAGAAATTTTGACAAAATGGCATACCAATCCTATTGGGCAAGCTGAAATAGGCAATATTTTAGATGAAGCTATCACTAAATTAAGTTCTAATTCAGCACATTTGTCCATGAGTTTTAAATATTTTATAGAAAAAACTGCTCCTGTTAGTGGCAAAAAATCTTTATTAGATTTAGATTGCAAAGTAAGTGCTGTAAAAACAGCTAGTAAAAACTCTATGCCATTTACACTAGCTATAAAAATACCAGTAACATCTCTTTGCCCATGCAGTAAAGAAATTTCAGCATATGGGGCACATAATCAACGCAGTATTATTTCTGTAAAAATAAATTATGATGGCAAAAAAACAGCTATAAATATTAAAGATATTGTAAGCTTGATAGAAGCACAAGCTTCTTGTCCATTATATCCATTGTTAAAACGTGAAGATGAAAAATATGTAACAGAAAAAGCATATGAAAATCCGAAGTTTGTAGAAGATATTTTACGTGATTGTGTTTTAGCACTTAGAACATTAGATGATATACATTACTTCTCTGTGGAATGTGAAAACTTTGAGTCCATTCATAATCATAATGCTTATGCTAGTCATGTAGAATATTTAAAATAAAAATCAAAGCCTAGATTATAGTTTTATAGTCTAGGCTATTTTTTTAAGACATTTAGCAATGTTTATAATTTATGTAATCATGGTATTTTTGGTTTTTAAAGTATATAATTTTCTCATAATTAATAATAA
>ENA-OPZD01000144-OPZD01000144.1-human-gut-metagenome-genome-assembly--contig:-NODE-144-length-23864-cov-3.942326_pt1 | contig 23864 bp, 34 predicted proteins | sample MGYA00242479_ERZ504495 | MGnify/ENA primary metagenome ERZ504495 (study PRJEB26092, sample SAMD00036286) | human gut metagenome | host: Homo sapiens | study: EMG produced TPA metagenomics assembly of... | reverse complement strand
GTTGGTCCATCATACTGATAAATAGAAATCCAATTTCGAATACTATGATGATCAACTCCCAATTCTTTTCCTGCTTGCTGTATGCCAATTTCTCCTGCAAGGTAGCGTTCGACTATTTTTACTTTTTCTACTGGTTCTATCTTACTCTTTCTGAACATGAAAATACCCCCATATAGGACTTTTATATTTCATTGTCCTATATGAGGGTAGCATATCATGGTGCCATGCCAGAAACTCCGGGGGAGTTTTTTTATCTTTATATTTTCTTTTGCTTTCAATTCAGTCCGGCTTAATTGCCTGAGTCTGAACTACTTGAACTTGATGAATCACTCGAGCTTGATGAACTGCTTGAACTTGATGAACTGCTTGAGCTTGTCTCAACCTGAATGCACTGGTTAGCCAGCCATTCTTTTACAAGATCATTCAGTGCGATCTCTTTCAGCTCTGACTTGGATGCGGCTTTCTTCAGAGCCTTCACACTGTCGTATCCGTATGCATCCGCAATCTTCTTAAGCTCTGTCTTATAAGTCTCATCATCTAACTTAATGTTCTCTTTATCTGCAATTGCCTTTGTTACCAATGTCTGCTTTACACTGGATTTTGCAGCTTTTGTTACCTGCTTTTCGAATTTCTCAACAGTTGTTCCCATCTGCTGTTCGATCAGATCATCATATGACATATTGTAAGCTTCTGCAACAGATTTGTACTGAGAGATCAGGGAATCTTCAATCTTCTTTACATCTTTCTCAGGGTATTTCTTAACTTTTGTATTATCAAGAACCTTCTGCCATGCTGCCTGCTGTAAAGAATCATTATATGTCTTCTCGTTATCCTCCTCGAGAGACTTCTTCACTTCTTCTTTATATTCTTTTACTGTCTTAGATTCCTTTGACACCTTCTTCACAAACTTGTCCGTAAGCTTCGGTGTCTTCTTTTTGGAAATAGATTTTACTGTAATTGTAAATGTAACATCTTTTCCTGCCAGGTCAGAGCTTCCGTAATTCTCCGGAAACTTTCCGTTCCAGTCAAAGGTATCGCCTGCATTATGTCCGATGATACTGTCTTCAAATCCATCGATGAAAGAGTTTGAACCTATCTCCAATGGATAATCTGTGGATGATCCGCCGTCAAATGCTTCTCCGTTCATCTTTCCGACAAAATCAATTGTCGCTGTATCACCTTTCTTTACTGCACGGCCTGTTACTTCTTCTGTTGTTGAATTTTCATCCAGTACTGATTGAATCTGTGTATTCACATCATCATCCGTTACTTCACTTGGTTTGTCAACCTTATCTACTTCAACGCCTTTATAAACAGAAATCTTAACATTCTCTGTTTCCAGACCTTTGGCAGACTGGCAACCAGTCATCATAAGAGAGACTGCCATAACACCTGTTAATAACATTGCCACTTTCTTTTTCATAGTGCACCTCGTTTTATTATTCATTTTAAGGTGGGCATCATAATCCCATCTGATTTCTTGGTATACGTTTACGCATACTACTCTGTTATATCACATTTAGAAAAACTTTCATAGCATTTTCACATATATTTCATTCTTTTATCAAATTTTTCATTTTGAAATCGTCTACTTTTCCCGTATACTTCTTGCACTCCCACCAAAACAATGTTAGAATATTTGTTATGGAATATAGAATATAGGAGGTTTATTGTGAAGACATTTACAATTGTATTATTGGTAATCCTTGTGATTTTGATTGTTGCATGTGTTGTATTATATTTCGTTGGAAAGAAAGCCGAGAAGAAAACAGGCAGATCAGCAGGCACAACTTGATGCAGTTGCACAGACTGTTTCCATCCTGGTTATCGATAAAGGGCGTATGAAATTAAAAGAAGCCGGCTTACCGGATATCGTAATCGAAAATACACCAAAGTATCTTCGTCGTTCTAAAGTACCGGTAGTAAAAGCCAAAGTCGGACCAAAGATCATGACACTTATGTGCGATGCACAGGTTTATCCTTTGATCCCGGTTAAAAAAGAAGTAAAAGCTACTATCAGCGGTATTTACATCACAGCAGTAAAAGGTGTAAGAGGTCCGCTGGACGTACCGGAAAAGAAAAAGGGATTTTTGCAAGATTAAGAAACAAATAAGTACTTAATAAATAACAGCATTGGAACTTACTGACCCAATGCTGTTATTTTTATGTCTATATTACAGTCTGCAACCGGATCTCCGTTGATGTCCAGCGCATAGTTCACATGTACCGTGATCTTTTCATCCTGTTCTTCGAACCGGATGTCTTTTGTAAAGACCCCGATCATCATCTCACCATATGGTGTCTCATACTGTGTCATATTGATCTTGTCTTTCTCGAATACCATATGCGTATTTGTAATTCCACTCTTAATGATCTCAACCTTCCGGTCATCCATAATTCTGACCTTGTTCTTGATCGTTCCCGGAATTCCTTCTACCAGTCATCATAAATCACATAGTGTTTTCCGTTTTTTTCATAATAATTCGCAGGTGCGATCACTTCGATCGGTTCATTTCCCGGCTCATCACCCTGCGCTTCTATCCCGGTCACATCCTGATGCAGACCGGATATACTTAATAATACGTCTTTTGTCATATATTCTCCTAATAATCTTCAATATCAATTGCCTGTGTCTTATCTACATCATATGGCAGGATTGAATTGGCAAATTTCTTAAACTTTTCTGCTGCATCACTGACATAAAAATCATATGCCGCCGGTTCTCCGGATGTATTGGCAATTTTCTGCTCTTCCAGTATCTGCTTCAAATCCATCGCTGTCTCGTACGCCGGATTTACAATATGTACGGACTCTCCAAAATATGCCATAATTCTTGATCTGAGAAGCGGATAGTGGGTACATCCCAGAATCAGTGTATCGATCTCCGACTTTCGCATATCGGACAGATAGATATCGATCACTTCTTCTGTGATCTTATGCTTTGCAAATCCTTCTTCTACCAGCGGAACAAATAACGGACATGGTTTTCCTATAACTTCCGCTTCCGGCATAAGTTTTCTGATCTCTTTGGTATATGTCTCGCTCTTGATCGTTGCCTCTGTACCAAGTACACCGATCTGACCGTTTTTCGTCTCTCTTACAGCAGCTCTTGCTCCAGGTACGATCACACCGATGATCGGAATATCAAATTCTTCCTGCACCGTATCCAGTGCCAGTGCACTGGCCGTGTTGCATGCGATCACGATTGCCTTTACATTCTTTGTCTTCAGGAAACGGATGATCTGTCTGGAAAAACGGATAATGTTATTCTTTGACTTACTTCCGTATGGAACTCTTGCTGTATCCCCAAAATATACTACATTTTCATTCGGCAGCTGACGCATGATCTCTCTTGTGACGGTCAGACCGCCGACTCCCGAATCAAACACACCGATTGCTGCCGTGTTCCTGTTTTTATTTTCCACGATATTAAATCTCCTTTTATGAATACTCCACCATATTTTACTATTGTACCGTCTTGGACGTGCATTTTCAAGAGATTTTATGTCGAAACCTCCCTTGTATACTTTGCTATAAAAAAAGTTACCTGTCATAAAACAGATAACTTTTTATTCTTTATTCCGATTCTAATTACAGAGCCAACTGTTTCGCGATCTCATACTGATAATCCGGAATCTTCTTTGTCATTCCGAGTGCTTCATCAATATCAAAGTCTACATACTCTCCATGTTTGTAACCTACAACACGGTTTGTCTTTCCTTCAAGCAGAAGATCTACGGCTTTTGCTCCCATGATAGAAGCGTATACTCTGTCTTTACATGTCGGGCTTCCACCACGCTGCATGTGTCCGAGAATAGTTGCTCTTGTCTCCATACCGGTTGCTTCTTCAATTCTCTTAGCCATGTTCATAGAATCTCCAACACCCTCTGCATTGATGATGATGTAGTTCTTCTTTCCACGTTTTCTTGATTCCTGAATATCTTCAATGATCTTCTCTTCGTCATAATCATGTTCTTCAGGCATCAGGATCTTCTCTGCTCCATTTGCAATACCGCACCACAGTGCAAGGTATCCAGCATCTCTACCCATAACCTCGATGATAGAGCATCTCTCATGAGAAGTTGATGTATCACGTACTTTGTCAATAGCCTGCATAGCTGTATTAACGGCTGTATCAAATCCAATTGTATATTCCGTACAGGCAATATCGAGATCGATCGTTCCCGGAAGTCCAATTGTGTTGATTCCAAAGTTAGCAAGTTTCTGAGCTCCGGCAAATGATCCGTCACCACCGATGACTACCAGACCATCAATACCATATTTTTTACAGATAGCTGCTGCTTTCTGCTGACCTTCCTCTGTACGCATCTCTGCACAACGGGCTGTCTGAAGAATTGTACCTCCGCGCTCAATTGTATCGGATACGTCTCTGGCTGACAGATCGATAATTTCCTCGTTTAAAAGTCCCTGATATCCTCTTCTGATACCTCTTACTTCAGTCCTTTACCCAGTGCTGTACGAACAACGGCACGGATTGCTGCGTTCATTCCAGGAGCATCTCCACCACTTGTCAATACACCTATTGTACGAATTACTTTTTGTCTGCCATGATTCATTCCTCCATTGTATTAGTTTGTTCCAATTATCTTCTAACCATTATCATTTCTCTCCGATGATATTGTACATGAATTAATGCACGCTTTCAATGGGTTTTTCTATAACTTTTACACAACTTTCACCAAGATAATTCGTCAATCTGCTCAACAACACCTCATCTGCTGTCACATTCCAGCCTTTCGGCAGGCGTTTTACTGCTTTTTCTTTTTGCAATAAATGATAACTTCATCCATTCCTTCAGAGACTTTCAAAATATCCTGCAACATTCCTTCCTGCTGAAGATATGTCTCTTTATCTGGATACTGCAGCCATAATTCCTTTCGCGTCTGAGCAAATGGAATCACCTGTTCGCAGATCAGTTTGCTCGGTGCATCATCTTCCTCTGATACACGGCCCTTGATGAATACCTTGGCTTCCTCATTCAGATACATCTGATTCTTTTCAAAATCTCTCGGGAAGATCACAACTTCTACCGATCCAACCAGATCTTCCAGTGTGATAAATGCCATCACTTTATTTGTCTTGGTATACTTGATCGTCTTATTCGTAATCATACCTCCGACAATCTCTTTTGCACCGTCATGCACCTTCGTTCTTCCGGTTTCATCATCCAGCTGGAAATCCAACGTTGTCCTGGATATATTTTTTCTCCATTTTTCTTCATAGTCTTCCAGTGGGTGTCCGCTCAGATATACTCCGAGCACTTCTTTTTCAAATGCAAGCTTTGTCTCTTTTTCATACTCACCAACATCCGGAAGTGGTATATCGAATTCTGATTTCTGATCATCACTTACGATATCGAACAGTGAAAGCTGTCCCGTCATAGAGTATTTCCGCTCCCGGTTCACCTGATCCAGAATCTGCACATAGACCACCATGAACTGCTTTCTTGTACCACCCAGACTGTCAAATGCTCCGGACTTGATAAAGCTTTCTATCGTACGCTTATTGACCTCTTTTCCGGACAGCCGCTCGATAAAGTCTTTCAGGTTGCTGAATGGCCCTCCGTTTTTTCTTTTCTTTGATGATCGATTCTATCACCGGCTTTCCGATACTCTTGATCGCCGCCAGACCATAACGGATGTTACCGCTGTCAACGGAGAAGCTTCCCTCTCCTTTATTGATATCCGGCGGAAGGATCTTAATTCCCATCTGCCGGCAGCTGTAAATATACTCTGACACTTTCCCCGGATTATCGATCACGGAAGTCATAAGTGCTGCCATAAATTCTACCGGATAATAATATTTTAACCAGGCTGTCTGATAAGATACCACCGCATATGCCGCAGCATGCGACTTGTTAAATGCATATTTGGCAAAATCAATCATTCATCATAGATCTTATTTGCCGTCTTCTCGTCGATTCCATTGGCAATACAGCCTGGTACGCCCTCATCCGGATTCCCATACACAAAGTTCTGACGTTCTTTCTGCATGACGTCGCCCTTCTTCTTGGACATTGCTCTTCGCAGGAGGTCACTTCGTCCGAGTGTATAACCTGCCAGATCACGCACGATCTGCATAACCTGCTCCTGATATACGATACAGCCGTAAGTCGGCGCAAGGATCGGCTCCAGCTGCGGGCAGTCATAAGTAATGCTTTCCGGGTTATTCTTGCCTTTGATATACTGCGGGATGAAGTCCATCGGACCCGGACGGTATAATGAAATACCGGCGATAATATCTTCCAGATTCTGTGGCTTCAGTTCTTTCATGAAGTTCTTCATACCGGCGCTTTCAAGCTGGAATACTCCGTCCGTCTTTCCTGTTCCGATGGATGCAAGGACTGCTTTATCATCATAATCTATCTTATTGATATCAATCGTCTTTCCACTGCTGATACCTGCCAGGCGTTCTGCATCCTGGATAACTGTTAATGTACGAAGTCCCAGGAAATCCATCTTCAAAAGTCCCAGTTCTTCCAGGGTTGTCATGGTAAACTGTGTTGTCACAGAGCCATCGGATCCAAGTGAAAGAGGCACAAACTCCTCTATTGCCCTCTGACCGATCACGACACCTGCCGCATGCATGGATGTATGTCTCGGAAGACCTTCCAGTCTTCTCGACATATCGATCAGTTCCTTTACCTGTTCATCTTCCTGATACAGTTTTTTGAATTCCGGATTCATCTTCAGCGCTTTATCTAACGTAATATTCAGCTCTGTCGGCACCATCTTCGCAATGCTGTCTACAAATGCATATGGAAGATCCATCACACGTCCCACATCACGGATGACTCCGCGGGCCGCCATCGTACCAAAAGTTACGATCTGTACCACCCGGTCTGCACCGTACTTTCTTCCTACATAGTCGATAACTTCCTGCCGCCTTTCGAAACAGAAGTCCACGTCAATATCCGGCATGGATACTCGTTCCGGGTTCAGGAACCGCTCGAACAGCAGCTGATACTTGATCGGATCAATACTTGTGATTCCCAGACAGTACGATACGATACTTCCTGCCGCCGAACCTCGTCCCGGTCCGACCTTGATTCCCTGTGTTCTTGCATAATTGATAAAATCCCACACGATCAGAAAATAATCCACATATCCCATAGATTGAATGACCGACAACTCATACTCCAGACGTTCTTTCAGCGAATGATCCCCGTCCGGATAACGTTCTTTCAGGCCATCAAGCAAAGCTTATTCAGATATTCCCAGGAAGTATATCCCTCCGGCACATCATATTTCGGCAATTTGGTAACACCGAATTCAATCTCCACATTACAACGGTCCGCAATCTTCTGTGTATTCTCAAGCGCCTGCAGTGCATATGGAAACAGCTGCCGCATCTCTTCCTCAGACTTAATATAATACTGACCGCCTTCATACCGCATACGGTCTTCATCTTCCAGTTTCTTTCCAGTCTGGATACACAACAGAATATCATGAGGCTTTACATCTTCGGCATAGGTATAATGTACATCATTCGTCGCAACAAGCTCAATCCCCGTCTCCTGAGCCATACGAAGGAGCGACTGATTCACGATCTGCTGCTCCTGCATCCCATGATCCTGCAGTTCCAGGAAAAAATTCCCTTTTCCGAAAATGTCCTGATACCTAAGTGCTGCTGCCTTTCCTTCTTCATACATCCCACGCAGGATATTCTTCTGTACCTCACCGGCCAGACATGCACTGAGCGCAATGATCCCTTCATGAAATTCCTGCAGTACTTCGATATCTACCCTCGGTTTATAATAATAGCCTTCCGTAAATCCTCTGGATACGATCTTCATCAGATTGTGATATCCGATATCATTTTCTGCCAGAAGTACCAGATGGTAGTAACGGTCATCACCGCTTCCGACAGCCTCTTTATCAAATCGAGATCCCGGTGCAACATAGACCTCGCACCCGAGAACCGGTTTGATTCCTGCTGCTTTTGCCGCACGATAAAAATCAATAACACCATACATCACACCATGGTCCGTAATCGCCACACTGTTCATCCCGAGTTCTTTTACCCTGGCTACACATTCTTTAATTTTATTTGAGCCATCCAACAGGCTGTACTCTGTATGGACGTGAAGATGTGCAAAGCTCATAGCTTTCTCCCTTCCTGTTAAATATATTGAAAAAAGGTGCTCCCTTCAGGGAACACCCTCTCAAACATTCATGTTTGCCTTAGTCTTCTTTTCCAGTTCCAAGAAGCATGAATTTTACAAGTTTATCGATATCCTGTGGCTCATGAGCAACGATTTCCAATTCCGGAATTTCTCCGTTAGAGAAGATATTTGCCATAGATACATACTGAGATAATTTTGACTTTAAGTTCAGTCTGTCACCTTCACCTGTTACAAGTTCAACTTTTCCTTCACAAGAATCAACTACTTTGAAAAATCCTTCGATATCTGTAATATTCTGTACTTTCATTTCTCATTCTCCTTTTTATTCATTTTATTATTAACAATCTTAATGCTTTTATTATACCTTATTTCTTTTTCATTTCAATATTCTTTTCTGAAATTTTTATACGACCTTCTTTAAGAAGTCTTCCGACAGCACGTTTGAACGCATTTTTACTCAATCCGAATTCCTGTTTGATCAGTTCCGGATCCGCCTTGTCATTAAACGGAAGCTTCCCGCCATATTCTTCCATGCGTTTCATGATCAGCGCTGCATCCTCATCCATCTGAAGAAATGCTTTTCTCTGACACTTAAGTCTAATTTTCCGTCCTCTCTTACTTTCAGGACTCTGGCAGATACACGATCACCGACTTTTAACCTGCCAAAAGCTTCTCTCTTTGGAATTAATGCACTGTAACAGTTATCCACTGCCACAAACACGCCAAAGTTATCACTCGTCTCGTAAATGATTCCTTCTACATGATCATCCTTTTTATATGGAGAATCTGTACGAAGCTTCTCATATACTTTCATCGTTGCACAAAGTCTTCCGGACTTGTCCACGTAAAGTGCAACCAGAACTTCATCACCTTTTTTCACTTTCGCAGTCTGCTCTTTGAATGGAAGAAGAAGATCTTTCTCCAGTCCCCAGTCAAGGAATGCACCGATTCTTCCTGCGTCTGCAACCTTCAGTACAGCCAGTTTATCCAGCGTGATCTTCGGTTCCTGTGTGGTTGCGATCAGACGGTCGGAGGAATCTTTGTATAAGAATACTTCTACCGGATCTCCGACTTCTACATCTTTCGGCACCTGTTTTTTCGGAAGCAGAACTTTGTCATCTTTGTTTCCCAGATATACTCCGAACTCCACTTCTTTGACGATCATCAATCTTCTTTTCTTTCCCAAATAATCTGTTAATCCCATATATTTCCTCTCTGTTTCCTTCTCTTTTTAATGTATCTGTTACCTGCTTACGCAAATCTGAATTCGATCACTGCATACGGCTTTGCATTTTCATCACATAATTCAACGACTGTTCTGTCATCTTCTGCTGCAATCCGCGGATAGATCATATCACCATATACTGCAGATTTCTTATATTCCACTCGCATCTGGTGTACTTCTTTGTCTTTCGGAAGCGACTCCAGTGCCATCTGCACATACTGGCAGTTATTAACATGCTCATTCGTGTCGATATGATATCTGCGCACCGGAAAGCTTTCCAGTTCTTCCGATTCTGTTGGAAGAGGAATCTTTCTGGATTCGTATGTCATCTCATATGGCTCTCCGGTTCCATATGGGGCAATCTCTGATTCATCCGGTCTTGCCGGACGTCCTCTCTCTATATCCATGTATACCCACAGGGAATTGGCATATGCGACATCGTTTCCATTCTCATCTGTCATGCAGAAATTACGCTCCCCGAACAATCCCTTGAAATCTGTCGCCCAGGTACTGGTCTGTATCTTCTCTCCTATCTCCGGATACCGTTCTACGACTACCTGCCACGACGACAGGATCCAGGCTCTTTTCCGCTCGCTGCAATGCATGATTCCCAGTCCGAGATCTTCCGATTGAAATGTGCTGCAGTCCTGAAAATAATTCACGATCCCCGGCAGTGTGATTCTTCTGGTATGATCCACTTCACTGAACCGGATTCTTCCCTCTGTAGTATATTGATTGTCTCTCATAGTTAGTCTGACTCCTTTATATGCTCTTCTTCCGTATTCTTATCGGAATTCCCGAAGAAAAACCATTTTATCTTGAATTCCGAAGCAGCAGTTACCATCTCATATTCTTCTGCACTGAGTGCTTCTTTCAGTTCTTTTTTTTCCGTCTTCATCAACCACCGCACAGGTCGCATTGGTAAAGCACAGGCTCGGGTACAGCACGCACCACCAGTTATGTCCTTTTCCGCTTCCGAGAGTGATCCTCAGCGCCTCATACTCTCCTTCCGGAAATATGATATCACCATACCGTTTATCCGGGAAATAGCAGCTCGTCACCTTTGCCTGTGCCCGGTATGACACGCCTTCTTTTTTTAACACTTCATCAGCAGTCTTCACCAGTTCCTTCTGATGCTTTTTCACCCAGTCTTTCGTTAACTGTGCGCTTTTACGCTCCGTTTCCGGCATCTGTGATTTCATATAGCTAAGTACCGTATCCCGGACGTGCAATTTAATCCGCTGATCCTTCACACTGTTGCTTTCTGCGATCACATGAAAGCGGAACACTTCCTCTGCCAGCGTCTTCTGCGTCTGTGCAATCTCCGCATGAACAACTTCCATACGCCGTTCCATAATCCCGGTTGTCAGCGCAAATGACAGCAGACATGCTATAATCAGGCAAATTCTTTCCCGTTTCATCTATGTATCTCCTTCCTGCCTCTTACCGTTCACGGATACTGCATGAACGGTAATTCTTACTGATACAGGAAGTCTTGACACAATGGTTCTTATCTATACACTCCTGGCATACTTTCTGAATTTTTGTTTTCTAGTTCTGCTTTGTACGGATCACATCGATCACGGTCGTTACCTGATTATCGATATGTTTACACATAACATCTGTTGCAGCTTTCTTCTCCCCTTTGCTGATATACTCGATAATTGCCGCATGTTCTGCAATGAGCTGTGGATATGCTTCTTCACGCTTCAGATATTCCACACGATAACGGTACATCTGCTCACGCAGGTTATTCAGAAGCAGAATCAGTTTCTGATTATCCGTTGCCATGTAAATGATATCATGAAAACGTACATCGGCTTCCGCAATCTCTGTGATATCCTTGCTTTTTAAGATCATCTTGAACTCTTCGGCCGCTTTCTTCATCTCTTCGATCTCTTCATCTGTGATCTTCTCACATGCAAGCTGAACCGCCAGTTCTTCCAAAGCCTTTCTTACTTCCAGGACATCCCGCATATTCTTCTCTGTGATCTCTGCGACTTCCGCTCCCTTTCTCGGGATCATCAGCACAAGACCTTCCAGCTCCAGCTTACGGATAGCTTCACGGATCGGAGTACGGCTGACTCCCAGTTTATTGGCAAGCTGGATCTCCATCAGTCTTTCTCCCGGTTTAACTCACCTCGAAGAATCGCCTGTCTCAAAGTATTGAACACGACGTCTCTAAGTGGCAGATACTCATTCATGTTTACTTTAAAATTCGGTTCCATGCCTATTTCCTCCTTGCATTATGTATGCCGGTCACATACACCTGCTTTGCTAATTGCTTTTCTCTTATCTTTGCTGCTGCTTTTCTTGCTTTCTCTTTTGTCTCATAAAGGCCGAATACCGTTGGACCACTTCCGCTCATCATCGCATTCAGTGCCCCCTGCTCCTTCATGACATTTTTAATCTGTTCAATAACCGGATATTCTTCGATTGTTACTTTCTCCAGTACATTTCCCATCCGGGATGCTACTTTTGTAATATCCTGGTCATACAGCCCATCGATGATTCCGTCAATATCCGGATGATTCTCAATCTCATGGGAATCCAGCTTCTCATAGACCAGTTTTGTCGACACACTGATCGGCGGTTTTGCGATCAGCACATGGCATTTCGGACATGCCGGAAGTGGTGTGAGGATCTCTCCTATCCCTTCTGCAAGAACGGTTCCGCGCATAACACAATAAGGAACATCTGCTCCCAGTGTCACGCCTCTTTCCATCAGTTCTTTCTGTGAAAGTCCAAGCGAAAACATACGGTTGATCCCGAACAGTACTGCTGCTGCGTTCGAACTTCCGCCTGCCATTCCTGCCGCTACCGGTATATGTTTATCTAATGTGATCTTCACGCCTTCCTTTACATGAAACTCCTTCATCAGAAGGTCTGCTGCCTGATACGCCAGGTTATTCTCATTCACGGGCAGATAAAAAAGATTCGTCAACAATTCTATACCCGGTTTTTTCGTCTTTTCCTACTCCGGATCTGGTCATACAGGTATACCGTCTGCATCACCATCCGCACATCGTGATAACCGTTCTCTCTCCGTCCCAGAACATCCAGACCCAGATTAATCTTTCCAAGTGCTTTCAATTCCATTTTATCCATCTTATTTATCTCCTTACATTTTGTATACAATGTTCTTACAGTATACCCAAATTTTGCTTAAAAATCAATATTTTATCGCCTTTATTTATACCTTCTTTTTCCATATAATTAACTTCTTTTATATTTTCCACCGTTGTGTTATATTTTTTCGCAAGATTCCATAATGTATCCCCCTGTTGTACGAAATATCCGACAATTCCGGGACGGCTTTCCAACTCTTCGGTATCCATCGGGCGGAATTCCGCAGATTCAATATTCTGTATCTGCACCGGTTCTTTCTGAAAACAGTTGAATGCCAGAACGGCTTTCACTTCTACTTCACCGCTTCCCATGAGATTTACCGAAAGCTGCTCGACCGTACAATCCATATCTTCCATATCCGGTTCGCCACCCCCGTTTTCCAGGAGATAACTGAACGGAACCATTCCATTCCATACGCCAAACGGCGTCTGATCATCTTCCCGCACATATAAAAACTGCAAGTGCAGCACACCGTCGATATGTACACCATCCGTCTCTGCTTTTACTGTTTCCATCTGAATCTTTCCTTTACAGTGACAGATCTGCAAGATATCCTCTTTCAGTTCCGGCAGTGTTAATTCCTCACTGATCCTGCATTTGGAATGATTCTGGAGTTTTAATCGGAAGAACCTCTTTTCTTTCACCTCCGGAATACAGATATGATCCAGCATATACAGATCTTCCAGTATCTGGATCTTCTCTTCCTCGTAGACAATCAGACGGACTTGCAGCGTTGCTTCTATGCCAAGAATACGCATCTCGCCGTTCTCATCCATCCGCGGCTCTACATTGATATCCGTAAGATGTAATTCTGACTGATGATACATTCCGGGCATCACACCCATACATTCGATCTGCCCCTCATACGGAACTGTCCGGCTTATCCAATCCGTCTTTCCTTCTGCCGTTTCGTACAGGCAGAACATGTTAAGTTCACCACTAATCAGCAGTTCATCTGTTCCTAACTGTGTATCCGCTTTTCCACCTGTCACATCCGTCCACAAAAGTGTGCCGATATGCTCCTTTGTACCGCTCAATGTGACCTCTTCTTTAATCCTGTAAGTATCTTTTCCGGTAGCAAATACTTTTAGAATCTCTTCTTCTTTCATTTTCTTAAAAACCGGAACTTTCTCTTCTACATCGGTTGTAATCTCTTCACCGGTACACTTTTCGGTTCCGATGGAAATCTCTGCCAGTGTCTTGATGTTCAGTTTTCTTGAGTGGATCATCGTTACAGTAACCTCGGTGTCAGACGTCTGAAGCACCAGGTTTCCTTCCGGTTCCTGCTCTAGATAGATCATCTCTTCAAATGGGATCCGCCCTTCCAGGCTTGCCGGTACCGGAACCATCTCATCTGCCATATAGAGAACTTTGAACTCCAGTTTTCCCGATACTTTCAGATAGCTTTCTACCTGTTTCATCTCCTCTACCCGCAACATCCCATTGCTTAATATAATCTTTCCCACATCCCGTTTTGCCTCCGGAACATTATAATCCCCGTCAATATAGAACTGGTCATTTACTGTCCTTCCATTTTGAAATATACGGATCTCTTTTTTCTGATATTCCATTGTTCCTGCCTCCTTTTACAACATCTTTTATTCATATATAATCTGCTTTTCCGTGTACGGAATCTTTATGACAATGTATGGATATGTCTTTTTCTTGTGTATTTTTTCCTTTTTCTCCGGGCCCTGAAGCGTTGTACGGATAACCACTGTATCCACTGTCTCATAACATGCATTTACTTCAATGCTGTAGCCGGTCGTCTGCTGTGTCCCGTACCCCCGCACTACATACAGGTATGTTTCTTCCTTTCCTGTATCTGCATAACTGATCCACATTTCCTTTTTTCCAGCTTCTTTTATCTCTTCTTTCAGTTGTTCCGGAATCTCTTCTTTCTTTACAATCTCATATGTAACATCTCCTGTTTTCTGTTCTTCTATCGTGCCGAAACTACAACCGGAAAGCAGCGTTGTCACTGCGATCACGGTTAAGAGCATTTTTATTCTCTTCAATACAGCCTTCTTCTATTTTCTCTCTACTATCTTACACACTATGGGTGTAAAAAATGCGGATTTTATGCTATGATAAAATAACTAGAATGAAAAGGAGTATTCATTATGAGAATTATACCAGTTGCCTTATTCGTGATCTTATTCCTGATTATCGGCATTCCGGTTCTTGGAATTGAATGGCTGATTGGGAAAATCAGCAAAAAGACAATGGATTATTCCAGTCTGCGGATCGTCCAGTGGGCATTTAAAGTGATTGTCCGCCTTGCCGGGATCGAGCTCACTGTCATCGGTGAGGAGAATGTTCCGGACGAGCCGGTTCTTTTTTTTTTATCGGAAACCACAGAAGTTATTTTGATATCGTGATCACATATGCAAGATGCAAAAACCTGACCGGTTACATTGCCAAAAAAGAGATGCTCTCTATCCCGCTTCTCCGCACCTGGATGAAGCTGTCTCTACTGCCTCTTCCTTGACAGGGAGAATCCGAAAGAAGGCTTAAAGACTATCCTTCAGGCAATCGATTATGTAAAACACGGTGTATCTATCTGTATCTTTCCGGAAGGTACCAGGAACAACGGCGAAGAATTATCTTTACTTCCGTTCCACAACGGTTCCTTTAAGATTGCAGAGAAGACCGGATGTCCGATCGTACCGATGAGTCTGAATAATACCTGTGATATTTTTGAAGGTCATATACCTTTCATTAAGAAAACACACGTTATTTTGGAATATGGCAAACCAATCTATCCGAAAGAACTGGACAAAGACGAGAAAAAACGTATCGGCGAACATTGCAGTAAGATCATCCGCGAGACTATTCATAAGAATCAGGCACTTGTTTAGTGCCTGTTTTTTCTTTTACATTTATTCTCTTAAGTGCTATAATAAAACGGTATAACTAAAAAAGAAATGTACTGCAAACAGCAGTAAAAGGAGTTTGAAAATGAGCAAACGCAATCTTACCTTGCTGACCGATCTGTACGAGCTCACCATGATGCAAGGGTATTACGAAAAAGGGCAGAATGAAAAAGTTATTTTTGATGTATTTTTTCGTCAGAACCCTTGCAACAACGGATATTCTGTATGTGCCGGTCTTGATCAGGTAATTGATTATATAAAGAATCTGCATTTTACTTATGAAGATGTAGATTATTTAAGAGGTCTTGGGATTTTTAAAGAAGACTTCCTTCATTATCTGAGCGGTTTCCACTTCAGTGGTGATATCTATGCCATCCCTGAGGGAACCGTCATATTTCCGAAGGAGCCTCTTCTGAAAGTGATTGCTCCGATTATGGAAGCGCAGCTTGTTGAGACAGCGATCCTGAATATCATTAATCATCAGTCACTGATCGCAACCAAGACTTCCCGTATTGTATTTGCTGCTAACGGCGATGGTATTATGGAATTCGGTCTGCGCCGTGCACAGGGCCTGATGCGGGATATATGGTGCAAGAGCAGCGATGATCGGCGGATGTGTCGGCACATCCAATGTGCTTGCCGGACAGATGTTTGATGTCCCTGTTATGGGAACCCACGCACACAGCTGGATCATGAGTTTTCCGGATGAATACACTGCATTCAGGACTTACGCAGAGATGTATCCGGACAACTGCACACTCTTAGTTGACACATACGATACGTTAAAATCCGGTGTCCCGAATGCCATCCGTGTATTCCGGGAATTCAAAGATTCCGGAAAACCACTGAACAAATACGGAATCCGCCTGGACAGCGGTGATCTTGCATACCTTTCAAAAGAAGCACGGAAGATGCTGGACGATGCAGGCTTCCCTGAAGCTACCATCTGTGCTTCCAATGATCTGGATGAATTCCTTCTTCACGATCTGAAGATGCAGGGCGCAGCCATTGATTCCTGGGGTGTCGGTACCAACCTGATCACATCCAAGGACTGCCCTTCCTTCGGAGGTGTGTACAAGCTGGCTGCCATCCAGAATGAAGAAGGCGAATTCGTTCCGAAGATAAAAATATCTGAAAATACCGAGAAGATCACCAATCCTGGTAATAAAACGATCTACCGTATCTATGAAAAAGAGAGCGGTAAGATCAAGGCAGACCTTATCTGTTTTGCCGATGAAGTCATCGATACCGAACAGGATCTGCTTCTCTTCGACCCGATAGAGACATGGAAAAAGACGAAACTTTCCGGTGGCACCTATACAGTACGCGAGATTCTTGTACCTGTCTTCAAAAACGGCGAATGCATTTACAAATCTCCGACATTAAAAGAGATTGCCTCATATTGCTGCACGGAAAAAGACACTTTATGGGATGAGACCAAGCGTCTCTTCTATCCGCACAGAGTTTATGTGGATCTTTCCAAAAAACTCTACGATGTTAAAAAATCACTACTGGATCAGATGAATATGACAGATTAAAGGAGGACTTATTGATCATGAAAATTATAGTATTAGCAGGCGGACTCAGTCCGGAAAGAGATGTATCCTTACTTTCGGGAGCCGGAATCTGTAAAACTCTCCGGGAGATGGGACATCAGGCATTTCTTCTGGATGTGTTCTTCGGCCTTCCATACGATTCCGATAAATTAGAAGAAATATTCGACCGTCCGGACGGCGGGCTTGAGATTTCCAAGGGAATCTCAACATCTGTACCGGATCTGGGTGCACTTCGCAAATCACGCCCGGATCAGTCACCTTCCGAAATCGGACCAAATGTTATTGAACTCTGCCAGATGGCTGATATCACATTCATGGCTCTTCACGGTTCCATCGGTGAAAACGGAAAACTTCAGGCAACTTTTGATAACCTGGGAATCAAATACACCGGACCGAACTCTCTTGGATGTACATTATCCATGAACAAACTGGTCACAAAACAGATTTTCAAAACCAGCGGTGTCCCGACTCCAAGAGGAACTTCACTGACAGTAAAGACGAAAGATACCCGTCTGGATGAGCTTGGATACTACCTTCCACTGGTTGTAAAGCCATGCTCAAACGGGTCTAGTATCGGTGTATACATCTGTCACACAGAAGAAGACTATTATGATGCGATCCACAAATCTTTCGATGTAGACAACACAGATGAGGTTGTCATCGAACCATTTATCAAAGGCCGTGAATTTGCCTGCGGTATTCTTGCCGGAAAAGCACTTCCGCTCGTTGAAATTGTTCCAAAGGACGGACTCTTTGATTATGCGAACAAATATCAGGCAGGCGGTGCTTCCGAGATCTGCCCTCCTGTATCACTGGATACAGAGACACAAGAACTGATCCAGCGTGCCGGAGAACGTGCCTTTGAAGCACTCCGCATGGATGTATACTCCCGTGCAGACTTTATCGTATCCGATGCAGACGGTGAATTCTACTGTCTGGAAATGAATGCCCTTCCGGGAATGACCGCAGCAAGCCTTCTTCCGAAAGCTGCCAAAGCTGCCGGATATGAATACAGCGAACTTTGTGAGGCCATCATTCAGGAATCCATGAAAGCCCGCTATTAAGGAGGATGAAGATCCATGAAAAATCTTTCAATTGAAAATATAACCAGAGCCTGCGGAGGGACTTTCCACGGCGATGAGAGTATTCTCAACCAGGAAGTATCCGGTGTCGTGATCGACAGCCGGAAAGTCCAGCCTGGTTACTTATTCGTTGCCATTGACGGAGAACGTGTCAACGCACACAAATTCATCCCGGACACTGTAAAAGCCGGTGCTATGTGTGTTGTCTCCCATGAAGATCTCGGTGAGACGGATTTTCCTTATATTCTGGTAGAATCCACAGGACAGGCACTGCTTGACATTGCCAAGCTTTATCGTGATTCTTTTGATATGAAAGTTGTCGGAATTACCGGAAGCGTCGGAAAGACCAGTACCAAAGAGATGATTGCCTCTGTTCTGGCTCAGAAATATCATGTACATAAAAACACTTGGAAACTTCAATAACGAATGGGGACTTCCGATCACGATCTTCGATATGCCGGAAGATACAGAGGTTGCCGTACTTGAGATGGGTGTTAATCACTTCGGTGAAATGCGCCGCCTTTCGTCTGTATCCAGCCCTGATATCTGTGTGATCACCAATATCGGTATCGCACATCTGGAGTTCTTCAAGACAAGAGAAGGCATTCTTCAGGAAAAATCACAGATGATCCAGGATATGAAAAACGGCGGTTCCATCATCCTGAACGGCGATGACGACCTGCTTTGCAAGATGAGTCCTGTCAAATGTGTCGCTCCTGTGTTCTTCGGGACAGGAAGCAACTGTGCATTCCGTGCCGACAATATTGAACCTCAGGGACTCCGCGGAACTTCCTGCACGATCACATTAAAGGATGGGACTTCCTTCGACTGTCTGGTTCCTGTACCTGGCATCCACATGGTAAGCAATGCGGTTGCCGGTGCTGCTGTCGGATATACACTGGGACTGACTGCCAGCGAGATCAAAGCCGGCATCGAATCCCTGCCATCTATCCCAGGGCGTAACCATATCATAGAAACAGATCATATAATCATCTTAGACGATTGCTACAACGCCAATCCGATCTCTATGAAGGCTTCCATCGATGTCCTTAATATGGCGATCGGACGTAAGGTTGCAGTCCTTGGTAATATGGGAGAACTTGGTGATACTGCTGAAGTTCTTCATGCAGAAGTCGGTACTTACGCAGCACAACAGAATGTAGACCTTGTCTGCGGAATCGGAGACCTGACACACGCTCTGGTAGAAGAAGCATCCAGGGGCACACATACCCAGGCACTTTGGTTTGCTGATAATGAAAGCTTCATTCAGGCTATACCGGACATCATCAAAGATGGGGACAATGTTCTGGTAAAAGCCTCCCACGGAATGAATTTTCCACAGATTGTTCATGCTTTGGAAGAATTATAAAATAACAAAAAAGAACGAAACAAACGAGATATTTAAGGAGATTATTATATGGCTTATCAGATTCTCGCCCTTGATCTGGACGGAACTCTTACCAACTCCCAAAAAGAAATTACAAAGCCGACCCTGGATGCTCTGATCGAGATTCAGGAAGCCGGTAAAAAAGTTGTTCTCGCCAGCGGACGCCCGACAAAAGGTGTCGTTCCGCTGGCAGAGCAGCTTCATCTGGAAGATTATGGAAGTTACATCCTTTCTTTCAACGGTGGACGTATCACCGACTGCCGGACAAAAAAAGCAATCTACAATAAAATACTTCCGGCTGACTGTGCAAAAGGTGTCTACGAAACGGTGATAAAATATGCCGGACACGGCGTAGACATCCTCACTTACACATCCGAACATATTTATCCGGCATCCACTCCAATCAATACACAGAGCTGGAGTCCCGCATCAATCAGATGCCGATCATTGATGCCGGTGCTGACTTTCTGGATGTCATCCCTGATGATCCGAATAAATTCCTCGTAACCGGAGATCCCGATATCTTAGACCAGATACGCAAAGAACTCAGCAAACAGTTTCACTCTTATCTGTCCGTCTACTGTTCGGATCCTTTCTTTGTAGAGGTTATGCCGGCCGGAATCGACAAGGCACATTCTTTATTAAAATTACTGACAAGTATCGGTCTTACTGCTGATGAAATGATCTGCTGCGGAGATGGATACAACGATCTGACCATGATCGAAACCGCAGGACTTGGCGTAGCCATGGCAAATGCACAACCAGCCGTTCTTGATAAGGCGGATTATATTACGAAGTCTAATGATGAGGACGGGGTGCTGCATGTGATCAATGAGTTTATGCGGTAATTTAATTTATTAACTGGGAAGCGGCCTCTCAGTCCTTGAAGGAAACAATAGATAAGGATTATTGTTTCCTTCAAGTCGTGACTGGCTGCGGATGTTAATAAATGAAATGCCCAAAATGTAACCCGGTGGAGGCCACTACCGTTACGCAATTGCCATCTAATTCGTAAGGCATTTGATACACACGGAATAAAACTTGGAAAGGCGTTCCAGTGAATGTGAAAGAGGCGTTGGTAATTCTTAAGGGGCAAAATTCTGCGTTGGGTTTTCAAAATTTGACTGTCTGAGGCGTATGCCGAGTTTCAAATTTTGAAAGCCTGCTTTTAGCAGAATTTTACCCCTTTAGAATTGACCCGCCGATGGAACCTGAACAGGAACACCTTTCCAAGCTTTATTCCGGTTCGGGTATCCACAGCCTTCCTGAATTAAATCCCAATCCCCTCTAAATTAAATTCCGGTATAAAGCTTTCTTTTGCTGCTTCTCCTTCCTGGATAAATCCATCTTCCATTCCCAGTTCCAGTGCATAATCTATAACTTTTTCATATTCCCTTTTGTAACTTTACGGCTAAGAAGTGGATCTTCTGCGACCTGCGGCATAGGAGTATATTGATTCATAATGCTGATCAGAATCTGGTCTTTGTATGTTTCGAGCAGATATTTTATGACCGCTTTGGAATTTTTTACATGCCCCGGCAGAACCAGATGTCTTACGATCACTCCTTTTTGTATCATTCCTGTTTCTTTGTTGATCTGGATATTCCCCGTCTGACGAATCATTTCTTTTAAAGATGCTTTGGCATATTCGGGATAATCCGGAGCCTTCGAATATGCAGCTGCAAGTTCTGGTTCCATGTATTTAAAATCCGGAAGATAGACATCTACATATCCATCCAGCATCTGTATTGTCTCCGGCTTTTCATATCCGCTTGTATTATAGACAACCGGGAGATCCAGACCGGCTTTTCTTGCTATCTCTAATGCTTCTATAATCTGTGGAACATAGTGTGTCGGTGTCACAAGATTAATATTGGCAGCTCCTTCTCCCTGAAGTTCCAGGAATATCTGCGACAGCTTTTCAATCGTGATTATCTTTCCGGCTTTTGCTTCGGCTATATTATGGTTCTGACAGAAGATACAGCCCATCGAACAGCCGGAAAAGAATACCGCTCCGGAGCCTGCATCTCCTGATATACAGGGTTCTTCCCACATGTGGAGTGCTGCCCTTGCTGCCACGATCTCGGCCGTCTCATGACATCTTCCGCGCTGTCCCCCCAAACGGTCTGCATGACAGTTTCTTGGACATAATGTGCAATCCTTTAGAATATTCATGTTTTCTTTTATTCTTTCCATATCTTTATTCATATTTTCTTATTCCCCGTTATTTCCATTATCCCTATCTTCCTGCAGTACCTTTGATGTATGAATATTGTACCACGAAATCCGCAGGCAATTTCATCTTTTTCTTCCTGATTTTTCGTTATTATTGAATTTCCCCGAGAAAATGGTACAATTTTTACCACTTGGAGTATACATGAATATTCTAAATATAATAAAACAACAGGGAAGGAAGCATGCATTATGAGGGATTACATCATCAGCTGCTGCTCGACAGCAGATCTTACGGAGGAACATTTCAAAGCACGTGACATATCTTACATCTGTTTTCATTTCGAACTGGATGGCAGGGAATATGCCGATGATCTTGGAAAATCTATCCCATTTGATAAATTTTATGCTGCAATGGCCGCCGGAGCCGATACAAAGACTTCACAGGTCAATGCCGAGGAATTCGAAGAATATTTCGAGCCCTTCCTGAAAGCAGGAAAGGATATCCTGCATGTCACACTTTCTTCCGGACTCTCTGGAGTTATCAATTCCGCAATGATTGCAAAAGAAAGTCTTGAAGAACGTTATCCTGACCGCCGGATCCTGATCGTGGATTCTCTTGGCGCATCTTCCGGATATGGACTTTTGATGGATAAGCTGGCGGATCTGCGTGATGAAGGCAAGTCCCTGGACGAAGTCTTCCGCTTCGCTGAAAAGCACCGGCTGAACGTACATCACTGGTTCTTTTCCACCGATTTGAAATTCTACGTAAAAGGCGGGCGCATCTCGAAGACAGCAGGTGCGATCGGCGGTGTACTGAACATCTGCCCGCTCCTTAACATGGATAACCTGGGACGCCTGATTCCACGATATAAGATTCGCACAAAGCGAAAAGTTATCCGTGCCATTGTCGATAAGATGGCAGAATATGCCGATCATCAGACCGACTATACAGGGAAATGCTACATTTCTCATTCCGGCTGTTACGAAGATGCGAAGGCCGTTGCTGATCTGGTTCAATCCCGTTTTCCATATCTGAAAGAAAAAGTGGAGATCAACAATGTGGGAACAACAATCGGAAGCCATACAGGTCCGGGAACCGTTGCACTGTTCTTTTGGGGTGACACGCGAACAGAATAAAATATTTGCTATCAAGAATATTTATTCTGTAACTGATAGATAGTAAAGAGTACAAAAGGAGGTTTTCTCTTATGAAAACAGCTGTTATGACAGACACAAACAGCGGAATTATGAAAGCAGAAGCTGACTCGATGGGAATCTTTCTGATTCCTATGCCAGTCATTATCAATGATGAGACACACTATGAAGGAATCGATCTTACCGAAACTTCTTTCTATGAAAGCCTGACAGGCGGAAAGAATGTATCCACATCCCAGCCTTCGCCCGGTGATCTGATGGATCTTTGGGATGACATCTTCGAGCAGGGTTATGACGAGATCATCCATATCCCGATGTCCAGCGGACTGAGCGCTTCCTGTTCTTCAGCCATCAACCTTTCTACTGATTATGAAGGCAAAGTACAGATTGCAGACAATCACAGGATCTCTGTCACACAGAGAGAATCTGTCATGCATGCAAAAAAGCTTGCAGAAGCCGGAAAATCCGCAAAAGAGATCAAAGAAATATTAGAAGCCGAGGCTTACAATTCCAGCATCTATATCGCTGTTGATACGCTCGAATTTCTGAAAAAGGGCGGACGTGTCACTGCTGCCGGTGCCGCTCTTGGAAGCGTTCTGAACATCAAACCGATCTTGACAATTCAGGGTGACAAACTGGATGCTTTTGCCAAGACCCGCGGTATAAAGAAGTGTAAACAAAAAAATGGTCGAAGCATTAAAGAACGACCGTGAGACACGCTTTAAAGATGCAGATGACAGACATATCCTGATTGGTGCTGCCGGTTCCAACCTGACAGAAGAAGAGGCTGAGGAATGGAAACAGATGCTCGTAGACGCATTCCCAAACTCCTATGTATATTATGATCCGCTTTCATTCAGTATCGGATGTCATATCGGACCGAAGGGATATGGAATAGGTATCAGTGTTTGTTCGAAAGATTATGACAACTAATAATCGAGTATACAATAACCCCCGGGAGATGTCTGGTATGCTCCCCGTCAAGAGGACAATAAAAAATAATAAATTTTGTATCGTCAGCCATGCTATGGCTGGCGATATTTTATGCTGCTTTTGTATATTGCTCATGATATTTCATTGGTGTCATTACATGCAGTTTCCTTTGAAGTCGTTGGTTGTTGTAGTAATCTATG
>ENA-OPZD01000143-OPZD01000143.1-human-gut-metagenome-genome-assembly--contig:-NODE-143-length-23962-cov-2.455591_pt1 | contig 23962 bp, 33 predicted proteins | sample MGYA00242479_ERZ504495 | MGnify/ENA primary metagenome ERZ504495 (study PRJEB26092, sample SAMD00036286) | human gut metagenome | host: Homo sapiens | study: EMG produced TPA metagenomics assembly of... | reverse complement strand
TGTGCCAAACGAAAGACCACCCGGATCTCTGGTGCGGACTTTCCTCATGAAATTGTACGCTCCCGCTTTTTGAAGCTGGACAGCTCTCACATCGAGTTTGTCATGGACTGTCTGCAAAAGAACACCACCCAGGTACACAACATCAAGCAGTACCTGCTTGCAGTGCTGTTCAACGCTCCTACCACCATGAATAACCACTACACTTCACTGGTAAATCACGATATGCACGCAGGCGGCTGGTAATCAGCCGCTTTTGTATTACACCAAAGGAGGCACAGCATGAATCAGATTGAATTTTCAATAGTCCAGAGTTCGGAAGCATTCGCACTTTGGAACAGAATGGCAAAGTATTATTTTGCGGTACAGATGTGGCAACAGCGCTGGGATATACCAATCCACGCAAAGCCGTCCGCGACCATACCAGGGGTGGAACGAAATGTTCCATAGGGGTCCAGACTGGGAAAAAGGCAGATGGAAGCCCGCGGTACAAATGGTCGAAATGCTCTTTATCCCGAAGGTGATCTATATCGTCTGATCGCCATAGTAAACTGCCGTCAGCGGAACGGTTTGAACAATGGGTGTTTGATGAAGTTCTACCTGCCATTCGCAAGCACGGAGCCTATCTCACAAAAGAAAAGTTGTGGGAGATAGCCACTTCTCCGGAAGCTCTGATAAAGCTCTGCTCCGAGCTGCTTGCTGAGCGGGAAGAAAATGCGTCGCTACGAGAGGAAAATGCCCTGCTGGAGAGTAAGGCAGCCTTTTATGATTTGTTCATCGACCTCAATCACAGTACCAACCTCCGCACCACCGCCAAAGAGTTGCTTGTCCCGGAGCGTCGGTTTGTCCGTTTCCTTCTGGAAAAGCGTTTTGTGTACCGCACCGCATCCGGTAATGTACTGCCCTATGCAAAGCCAGCCAATGAAGGACTGTTTTGTGTCAAAGACTACTGCAATCACGGGCATATCGGCTCCTATACGCTGATAACCCCGCAAGGCAAACTCTACTTTGCTCAGCTGAGAGACATGATTTTGATGGTTGTATGAGAGTGGGAAAGGAAGTGAGTTTTATGCCAGAAGGCAAAACAATCGGTCAGCTGATGGAAGAAATGCGCCAGAAAGCTGGAGCGCAGAACTATCACGGCCATGACTACATGGATCTCCAGCGATTTGCGGAGAACACCCGGCACATGATTATTTTTGATGTACTGACGCATGACTCCCCGGTTGGCTGGAAAGGAGAACGAACCCGCCTGTTTTTGTCAGATATAGGCTATGAAAAAGCTCTGGACAGTCAGGCAAAGGGGCAGATCAAGATTCTCAGCCATGCAAAGGTCAGAAATGGAGATTTGTTTTATGACCACAAAGAACAGATACGATAGGAGGAATCTGATATGAATGAGGAAAAGAAAGTCCCCTTCAAGTGGGAATATGGGGAAGAAACCATATCGCTGCAACTTGGAATGTATGCGAATAATCAGCGGCTTTATATCGGCATGATTACCCATACAGAAGATGGAGCAGAACCGTTTGCAGATATGACGGTGAACCTACCGGGATATTCCCTGGACCCCGGAGAGGCGTTTATTTCCGGTGACATCAGCAAGGACCTGCTGCGATTCATCAAAGAGAACAAATTGGGGAAGGTGCTTCCCTATCAGGTGCAGTCCGGTTATGGAAAATATTCTGCCGTTGCCTTTGATCTGGAGAAGTTGAAGGTATTTGATCCCAAAGGTGTGGCAGAGTTTCGGGAAGAGTGGAATTTGCCGGATAAGAAGCCGGTAAAGAAAAAGAGCCGCGGGATGGAGCGATGAAGAAATATTTTCTCCGGCGGCTGGTGGTCCCGCCTTAGAAGAAAATGCACCACCCCTGCACATTTTGTGGAAAGGAGGCGATGAAAATGCAGGAAGAAGTGGAAAACAGAACTTTAACGCTGGTTGTCAGTGGAACAAAGTTCACCGGCAGGCTGCTCAAAGCCGCCATCAGCAAGTACATGGCCCACTGCAAGGAAAAGAAGCTGCAAAAGCAAAGAAGCCGTGACGCTCCTGTGACACCCCACGGAAAGCAGACCGTCAAGCAGCTCATTGGTCAGAATCAGGGGATCTCCAATATCGAGATCACAGACCCTTCCATCAAGGAATTTGAGAAGATCGCCCGGAAATATGGTGTGGACTATGCGGTGAAGAAAGACCGCAGTAGCTCCCCACCCAAGTACCTGATCTTTTTCAAAGGCCGTGACGCCGATGCGCTGACCGCTGCATTTACCGAGTACACCAGCAAAAAGGTCAAGAAGGCCGAGAAAATAGAACGCCCGTCTGTGCTGGCAAAACTCAGTCAGTTCAAAGAGATGGTCAAAAATGCCGTGGTGGACCGCACCAAGCGAAAGGAGCTGGAACGATGAAAAAGCAGTTTGACATCAAAAAGCTCGTTTTGCTGAACCTGCCCTATCTCCTGATGGGGCTGTTTACTACCAACTTCGGGGAGGCATGGCGACTGGCTCAGGGGGCAAATGCTTCAGAGAAATTCCTTTCTCTGTTTGCTGTCCTGCCTGGGGCGCTGCAAAGCTTCTGGCCCAGCCTGCACCCGTTGGATCTGCTGGTGGGGCTGTGCTGCGGTGCTGGCCTGCGTCTGGCGGTGTACCTCAAAAGTAAAAACGCCAAGAAGTACCGTCACGGTATGGAGTATGGCTCTGCCCGTTGGGGGACCCGTGAGGATATTGCTCCCTACATCGACCCGGTGTTCCAGAACAATGTCATTCTCACAAAAACCGAAAGCCTGACCATGAACAGCCGCCCCAAGGACCCAAAGACCGCCAGAAACAAAAATGTGCTGGTGATCGGCGGCTCCGGTTCCGGTAAGACCCGCTTCTGGCTCAAACCAAATCTGATGCAGATGCACAGTTCTTATGTGGTCACAGACCCGAAGGGAACCATTTTGGTGGAGTGCGGGAAAATGCTCCAAAGGGGCGCACCCAAACTGGGAAAGGACGGAAAGCCCATGAAGGATAAGCACGGCAAGGTCATTTATGAGCCTTACCGGATCAAGGTCCTCAATACCATCAACTTCAAGAAATCCATGCACTATAACCCTTTCGCCTATATCCATAGCGAAAAGGACATATTGAAGCTGGTCACGACGCTGATCGCCAATACCAAAGGCGAAGGCAAGGCCGGAGACGATTTCTGGGTCAAGGCAGAAACGCTTCTCTATTGTGCGCTCATTGGCTATATCCATTATGAGGCTCCGGTGGAGGAACAAAACTTCTCCACCCTCATTGAGTTCATCAACGCCATGGAAGTCCGTGAGGATGACGAGGAGTTCAAAAACCCCGTAGACCTGATGTTTGATGCACTGGAAGCCGAGAAGCCAAACCACTTTGCGGTGCGCCAGTATAAGAAATATAAGCTGGCCGCCGGAAAAAACAGCCAAGTCGATTTTGATTTCCTGCGGCGCTCGCCTTGCCGTGTTCGACATTGCAGAGTTGCGTGAGGTCACGGCTTATGATGAGCTGGAGCTGGATACTCTGGGAGACAGGAAAACTGCCCTGTTCCTCATCATGAGTGACACTGATGACAGCTTTAATTTCCTTATATCCATGTGTTATACCCAGCTGTTTAACCTGCTCTGCGAAAAGGCCGACGATGTGTATGGCGGCAGGCTTCCAGTTCATGTGCGCTGTCTGATCGACGAGTGCGCCAACATTGGCCAGATACCCAAGTTGGAAAGCTGGTGGCCACCATCCGAAGCCGTGAGATCTCCGCCTGTCTGGTGTTGCAGGCGCAGAGTCAGCTCAAGGCGATTTTATAAGGATAACGCAGATACCATTATCGGAAACATGGATACTTCCATCTTTCTGGGCGGTAAGGAGCCGACCACTCTCAAGGAGCTGGCCGCCGTGCTGGGTAAGGAAACCATCGACACCTACAATACCGGAGAGAGCCGTGGACGGGAAACCTCCCATTCACTCAACTATCAAAAATTGGGGAAAGAGCTGATGAGCCAGGATGAGCTTGCTGTTATGGATGGAGGCAAGTGTATCCTCCAGCTGCGCGGTGTGCGTCCTTTCCTTTCGGATAAGTACGACATCACCAAGCACCCCAATTTCAAGTACACTGCCGACGCGGATGACAAGAACGCTTTTGATATTGAAGCATTCTTGTCCGCAAGGCTGAAACTCAAGCCCAATGAGGTCTGCGATGTATATGAAGTAGACACAAAGGGCGCTTAATTTCGTTCCGCTTTAGAAGGGAGTGATCTTATCTATTCGCCGCACCTGCCTCTATGGGCCATTGGCGTACAAAGCGGACAATCGCAAGAAAAAATAATGAAAAGGAGGACAGCCGGAATCATGCCCCCCGGAAACCGGGCGGCAGATTGTTCCGGCTTTTGTATGCCTATGAAACATGACAAACCTATTTTTTAATCAGATTCCGGCTAACAAACTATATGGCATTTTTTGAACAGGCAATCACCGTTCTTCAGACCCTCGTTATCGCGCTCGGTGCCGGTCTCGGTATCTGGGGCGTTATCAACCTGCTGGAAGGTTACGGCAACGACAACCCCGGCGCCAATGCTCATGTGCCATAAAGTAACACACCGATAAATGCAGACAGCCAACCTCTATTCCGTATAAAATGGCGTATGTGGCATTTCAAATATGTGGTTTAGAAGTAGAAGAAAACTGAAAACCGTATTCCACGATTTGAAAGGATAGAGGTAAATGAGCATGAGAAAAACAGTATATATCACAGAGAAAGAACGGGAAATGTGCTACAAAGTAATTGGTGCGTTTGCGGAACTGTACGAAATGGAAGATGAAGATATTTTAGTGGTTGATGTTGGTAGGTACGGTTTTGTTAAATTGCAGTGCTATACATCGTCATATGGCTTTGAAGAACTTGACACCTATACAGACAGCCATAGTTTATTTGAAGGGCTTTGGGAGGAATGGCTTAGTCTAAATGTGTTTTTACTTGCTAGGGAAATGCAGTTAGACGATATTCTTTATGAGGATTTATTCAATAATCTGCCAAAGGAAAAACAGTCGGAACTTACCGGGAGAAAAGGCTATTTTGCAAAAAAGCGGGTATCATTCTGTAAAATGAATTTTGCAGAAAGAAAAACGCTCTATGTAGAGGGTAAAAAGATTAGAATGGCTCTGTATATGATAATATGCAGGGCTTTTCTTAATAACCAATATGCTCATTTTGATAAAGACCAAAAGACAAGCATTGTGGAAATGTGCATAACTGGCTATGGAATCATGGATAACTCTATTCACAGCACATGGAAAAGCTAAAGTGCAGCTTTCCCACGTCCTGCAAACAGAGTTACCCACAATTCCATGATACAGCCAGTTATACACATTACGCACAATGCCGACTACTACGGAATCCAAATCATTTTTTCACAGAACAAGATTTGCTTTTACAGAAAGAGATTATAGGTTGGAATGGAGATAAGGGAACCTGCATAGAGCACAGCGGAAAAGTTGAAGAAACTGATTGAGGAAGAATTTGCCGGGCTTGTGTTTCTGTCTGCTGAAGATATGGAGTAATAACAAATTGGGACATAATGGTATAACTCTTTGTCCCAATTTGTTTATTGTTTAAATTACCCGTATTAGAATTGATATGCTTGCAGAAATCAAATATCTAACATAATTCCTCCCACTGTAATAATACCATACAAATTTTATGAATACAAGACTGTTTATATAAGCTGACACATGCTAAACTAGCCTAGCAATGTTTCAGATAAACTTTCTTTCATTTTTCAAGGAGGTCATAATCATTATGGGGAATAATCAGACAGAAAAAGCGTTTGAAGAAAAAAGATTAGCACAAACAATCTCTTTAGCCGAGGAACAATTAAAGCAGGCAAAAGAAGCGGCAGACAAAAAAAAATCAGAAATTATCGAAGCCAAAAAAGATGTGCGTGAAAATACAGAACACGGCATTACATCACTGTACACATCAGACGGTTTCGAGGCACTTGTTGAATTAAGCCAATATATCAATCCTGTTACAGACAAAATTATAGATTATGAAGAAGAAGAACATAAAATACTTCTGTTAGAAAAGATGATAAAATCGCCCTATTTTGCCCGAATTGATTTTAAATTTGATGATGAGGACGAATTTGAAAAAATATACATTGGACGTTCTTCTCTACGAAAAAACAGCTATCAAGAGATGTATGTTTATGATTGGAGATCGCCGATTGCCAGTGTTTTCTATCGTTTTATGACAGGCGAAGCGTTTTATGACGCTCCATGTGGACGAGTAACAGGTGAACTCAATTTGAAACGCCAATATGAAATAAAAACGGAATACTGGAATATTTTTTTGATTCAGATGTTCAGATTGTTGATGAATTTTTAAGGCAATTACTGTCACAAAACACTACTGCTAAAATGAAAGCTATTGTTGAAACAATTCAGCATGAACAGGACGTGGTTATTAGAGATATGGAAAATGACCTGCTAATGGTACAGGGTGTAGCGGGAAGTGGAAAAACCTCTATTGCTCTCCACCGGGCTGCTTATCTTATGTATCAAGGTTTACAAACAAAGCTGTCCGCAAATAACATTATGATTATTTCCCCAAATTCTATATTTGAGCAATATATTTCAAATGTATTGCCCGAATTGGGAGAAGATAATGTTATTTCTTCCGTGTTTGAAGATATACTTAGTGAGTTATTAAATGGCAGGAAAATTCAGTCAAGAAATGATTTTTAGAAAACTTGATTGTCAATTCAAAATACAAGGAAATTTCAAGAAATAGTATAGAATTTAAAACGTCAAGTTTTTAGGGAAATTTTAGACCAATTTCTCATTGATATACCCCGCCAGTGATAGAATTTGAAGATGTTTATTATGAGGGAAAATGCGTTGTAAGCGGGCAAATTCTAAAAGACAAGATATTAGGAAGACCAGAAACACCATTAGGCATAAAATTAGAACATTAGAAGATTATATTTTAGAACAAATATTTGGAACAGGAAAAGGGCGGGGGCATAAAGAAGAAAAATCTAATCAAGCAGGAAATACAGAAATTTATAAAAATTGACATTTGTTGAATTATAATAAAATATTATTTAGCAATGAAGCCTATTTTTATAGCCTGCTGCAAAATAGCAATCCGTCACAAAACATAAAAAATATTTGGAAATATACTAAGGAAAATTTGGAAGCAGACAGCTTGTATTATGATGACGCAATAGCAATCGCTTATTTGTATTTAAAAATATACGGAACAAATAAATATAAAAATATTAAGCAGGTAGTCATTGATGAAGCACAGGACTACTACCCTCTCCAATATGAAATATTTAATTTGCTTTTTTCTAATGCCAAATTTACTATTTTAGGAGATATGAAACAGACTCTTGCCAAAAAAGAAGATATTTCTTTCTACGAACAAATTCAAAAAATATTGAACAAGAAAAAATCTTCTCTTATTATGTTGGATAAAAGTTTCCGTTGTACGAATGAAATTTTAAATTTTAGTTTAAAGTTCATTGAACAAAGTTCACAGATAAAAAGTTTTAATCGGAATGGCGATAGCCCAAAAGTATATATTGCTGATAATTCCGAAATCTTCATTGATGAAATTGTTAAGGAAATAAAATTATGCCAAGAGAAAGGGTTTCAGTCGATATGCTTAATTTGTAAAACCGAAAAAAATTCAACCTATCTATTTAATAAAATTAAACACAAACTTGATATTCAATTAATTAAAAATGGGAGCGTATCAGATTTACAAGGCGTGTTTATCTTACCAGTATATATGTCAAAGGGATTAGAATTTGATACTGTCTTAATTTGTGATGCAGATAGCCAAAACTACCATGATGAAGATGATAAAAACCTCTTATATGTTGCCTGCACAAGAGCGCTTCACAAACTTAGCTTATTTTGTGAAAATGAGGTTAGCCCGCTGATATAGATAAATTTACAATATATTGAATTGCCTAAATGCCAAACGCAGCGTAAGTGCATATGAACAAAATGAAAATAATTAGACAGACCATCTTTCTCTTTTAATGGCATTAAATTAACATTACGCTCTCTATCATATATATTTGTTGCTTACTGTCAAAAACACGACAGAAAAATATAGTTTAAATTCAACGGATAAAAGAGGTAATGAACATGGGGAAATTACTACTGCTGACACTTAACGAACAAGAGGAAACAGCGATTGACAAAATCATATCGGCAATATCTGATTATATACAGATTGAACCCATGCAGATCACAACCGCTTCCGTGTTATCTTTTCCGGGACTGGAAATAAAGCAGAACCAACGCCGGGTATTTCAAGACGGGGAGGAAGTAAGCCTTACCCGCCTTGAATACAGTACCCTTGTATATCTTGCTTCCAACCCCGGCATTGTCCTCACACGGACACAAATATTTGAAGCCGTTTGGAACATGGAAAGTGAAAGCTGCCAGTCAAGCGTTGCAAATGTGATTTACAACCTGCGGAAAAAAATAGAGCCGGACAGCCGCAAGCCCATTTACATAAAAACCGTTTTAGGTATGGGCTACAAGTTTGCTTCCGGGGAATGACAACAGAATAACCGCCGCCCGTTACAGCGGCATACCATGACAGGAAATCAGAAAAGGTTTCCTGTTTTTTGCGCCAAAAACCGCGCTGATTTTCCAGCTTTGTCGAAAAGTTTTATCAAAAAGTTTTTCAAAACTTTGCCATATTTGCATTTCTCTGCGTAGTAAGGAGTAAAGGGGGAGTTTCGCCGTTTTCTTAGAGCAAGATTCTACCACAGTACCAAATTTCGCCTACCGGCTCATTTTGTCCTATGGGAATCTTGTTGGGGTTGCCACCCCAAGCCCGCCTTTTGCGGCTTGCGCCGCTTGAAAAAATCCACCCACGAAAGGAGGTTCACAGCCATGAAAAGATACAACACGCCCCACCGAAGCCGGGTAATCAAGACACGCTTGACCGAGGAAGAATACGCCGAGTTTTCCGAGCGTGTCACCCTCTGCAAAATGAGCCAATACTCAATCTTGTTTTCGGTTAGGAAGTTCATGCTTTTAGCAGCCTGTTTCAGATTATGGATTTTTGCCCACCGTTCATAGCCCGCCGACTGTTGGGCTTTGATACTGTTTTCAAGATCGACGACAAGCCGGATTTTCTTATCTTCCCGCAGCGTTTTTGTTTTGGCAACATACACGCCCTTGATACGCTCCTTTATCGCTTCTTCCGTATAGGCCGCGCCGAGCGTCTTTGTGCGGGTAAACCGTTCCTGTCCGGCAGCGCGAAAGGAAATGTATTTGCCCTGTTTGATTTCATACCCCATTTCCTGCAAGCGGCGCAGCAGTTCGTCAAAATCTTTCACTTGGGGAATGAGAGTATCTATCGCCGTTTTCAGCTTTGCTTTGTAGCTTGTCCCTTGCTTTTCGGCGGTGTATTCTGCATAGCTTTTTCCCTTGTCCTGTCCCGGTACGACGACGGATAGCCCATGCTCTTTACATATCCTGTCGCTGGTGCGCCGGATAAAGTGATAGCTTTGCTTGTTGGAATGGTACTTTTTGTAGTCAACGAAGCTAACCGCGTTGAAAATCAAGTGATTATGCAGATGGTCTTTATCGACGTGAGTTGTCAAAACAAACTCATACTTGCCGCCTAATACCGCCCCGGCAAGTTCCATGCCGATTTTGTGCGCTTCTTCCGGTGTGGTTTCTCCCACCGCAAAGGATTGTATCAAGTGCCGCCCTAAATGTGTGCCGCGATCTCCGGCAGCTTCCCGCGTCCATGCAAACTCAATATCGGCGGTTTCCAGCCCGCAGCCGAAAGAGGACGCAAGCAGCTTCCCGTCTGTCTTTTCGGGATTTAAGATATAGTCTATCGCAGCCTTTAAGGTTGATTTAATAGGGTGCGTCTTTGTAACCGCCATATCTCGTCCACCGCCTTTTTAATGTCCTCTATATCCTGCCTGTAAACCGTCCCCGTCGCATTGGCGCGTTTTGCAATCTGGTTGATGTTCCGGCTCACCGCTTGCAGTTCCCGGATATATGCTTTTGTGTCGCTTCGGTCAACGACAAGAATATACCCGTCTATCGCCATTTTACGGAAGTATGCCCCATACTGCTTTATGGGAAGCTGCTTCATCTTCTCGTCGATCAGCCGCTTTTCTTCTTCCGTAACGTAAAACTTCATCTGTATATTTCTCTTTCGGTTTTCCATTTCCGCACCGCCTTTCGGTATAAGGGTTTGGGATTATCCCAACAAGCACTTTTCGCAAACGGGTACTCGTTTGCTGTGCTTGCTATCTACTCCTTATCCCGTTTCAAAGGCAGCGTTTGTTGCACTCTCTTTCTAATTTGGCGCAAAAAAAGATTGCAGCCCCTATGCGCTGCAATCTCCTGCTTCCCATATTGTGAGGTTAGTCCTCTGCTTGTTCGACTTCTGTTATCTCCCTTGCCGTTGCGGTTACAATCCGTATGCCTTTATCGCTCATACCGTCCAGCAGCGCGTCAAGCTGCCGCCGCCCGGTGGATTTCTCCGCATTGCTGTTCGGGAAGAAAAATTGATCTACCGAAATATGATACCGGGTTACAAGGTCATAGAATACCTGTAAACTCGGCTGTTGTCCCTTGTTCTCGATATTCGCAAGGTAGCGCGGGGAAATATATAACTCGTCGCTTACCTTTTTGCGGCTCTCGCCGTATTCATTTCTCGCGGCTTTTATAGCTGCCCCGAAAGCCTTAAAGTCGTACAATGGTACGGGTCTTTTTGCCATTTTCATTCACCCTGTTACATTTTACAGTTCACCTTTCTTTTTGGATATGTCCACACAATTCATATCATTAGGTTAAATACTTCCTGTTGTGTATTGACAGTAGACTGATTTTCTGATAAAATAAAATTTATGTAAAAGGAGGCGGCGTTTATGTTGCATAGCATGCGTATTAGATAAGCATTGAAAAAAAGGATTTTCCCATTTTCAACATGGGCTTTTTGTCATGCTTATTTTGCGGATGCTATACAAAAACTAACGACGTATAGATATAGTATAGACATAGTGCAAGCTATGCCTTAGTTTTGTTGTACTGCTCTGTGCATTATAAATGCAGGTCAATGCTCATGTTGAGGATTGACCTGCATTTTTTTGTGTAAAAAGGACGAGTGAAATATAATGCTTAAAAAATATTGGATAAAATGTCCGATTTGTAACGGAAAGACGAGAGTTCAAGTATTTCATAATACTGTATTAAAAGATTTTCCTCTTTTCTGCCCTAAATGCAAATTGACGCATATCATTGATGTAGAAAAATTAGAGATTGTAATCAAAAATACAGAAAAACAAACTTTTATTATTTAGAAGAAAGGATATAAAAATGAAACGTTTACCTAAATATACGCCTGCGGAAGTACGGAATGATCCATACGGATTTACTTACAAAGAAATGTCGGAAGTTATTGGCGAGAATGAAGCAAAAGCCTTATATGAAGAATTATATAAGCAATTACCACGCAAAAAAATCTATCAATGTTGGTAAAAAATATTTGCAAAAGCAGTGATACTGAAAAGTATGTTTACGAACTGAAAGACAACAAATACATTGAAACGGTTTTTATCAAGCGGCGAGATGGTGGAACTGTTTGCGTGAGCACACAAGTCGGTTGTCCTGTTGGTTGTATTTTTGTGAGTCCGGGCGAAATGGCTTTGTTCGTAATCTAACATCGTCAGAAATCGTACAACAGATTATATTGTTGCGTCGAAAAGTAAACCGTATCGTTTTTATGGGTATGGGAGAGCCTTTATTCAATTATGACAACTTGATAAAAGCAATCCATATTCTCCGAGATAGATATGGGCTCAACTTTCCAACCGACGGCATTACCATATCAACAGTTGGTCCGGTCGATCAATTAAAAAATTGCGCGAGGAACATCTTAAAATTCAGTTGACAATATCTTTACACGCAGCAACACAATCTGCAAGAAATCGTATTATTCCTCACATGCGCATATATGCTATTGAAGATGTTGTTAAGCAAGCCTTATCCTATTCTGAAAGGCATAATCGCAAAATTGTCTTTGCGTATTTGCTTTTACCGGGTATAAATGACCGGCCCTCAGATGTAAGACAACTTGCAAAATGGTTTCGGGGCAAAAAAGTTATGATTAACGTGTTACAATACAACCCAACAAGCAATTCAAGAATTAAAGCACCACAGAAACGGGAAATAGTTGCATTCAAACATCAATTAGAGCAAGCAGGACTTGAAGTTACTATGAGAGTTTCTCATGGCAGAGAGATTAACGCGGCTTGTGGACAGTTAGCTAACACATATAATAAATTCAAAAAAAATATTAAATAAGCGCAGCATAGACGCAGAGCCGATAACGCATTAGGTCAAAAAAACCTATGTGTTATCGGCTTTTTTATTTAATATTGCGCAAAAGCCGCTGTTCCCTATTATAGAATGGATTGCGGGTAGTGTATTAAAGTCGCCCTTTTTTAAGGATACGGCGGTATCGGGGAGGTATCGCCGTGTCCATTTTTATTTACTGTAACCCGCCTAATGCTTTGCGGTCAAAAAAAGCTATGCTCCGCAAGCGGGATATTCCGGCTATGAATGTGAACTGTCAATACATTTAGCTACTGCTTACATTTCCTTTGCGCCCGTCCGCGTCTTGCGGACGGGCGCATTTTGCTTTTTTCAACTTTTTTCTGAAAAACGCACTCAAGAGCCATCTCCCGAACGGGTACGGAGCGAAAGGGGCAGAGAGGACAAGCCCTTAACTCCCGTCCTCTACTCCACGCGGGAAGGAGGTGAACTCTATGGAGCTATCTTCTTCCGACAAGGAAAGAATACAACATCAGTACGACGCATTAGCAAAGAAAACTTTGGTTGGCGAAGCGAAAAGCCACCGCCGCACTCTTGCGAAACGCGCAGCACGCGAAGTACCTTTTTCGGATTTGAGCAGAAGCGACTCGCGCAGCTTTTCACAACGGACGAATACAAAAGCGATTATTTCCGTTTTCAAGTGTCCGGCTTTGATGTACTCGTCAAAAATGAACTGCTTGCCGAAGCCCTTAACGCTTTGCCCGAAAGGAAACGCGACATTATCCTTTTGTCCTACTTCTTGGACATGAGCGACGCGGAAATTGCTGAACTGCTGAATGTTGTACGCACGACGGTTTTCCGGCACAGGAAATCCGCGCTTGCGAAAATCAAACAGTATTTGGAGGGAAAAGCAGATGATGAATACCGTTAGGAAATCTGAAAATCTGTTGCCGTTCCCTGTCATTTCCGCAGCGGCAAACGGCGACACAACCGCCATGTGCGCGATCTTGAAGCATTACGAGGGTTACATAGCGAAACTTTGTACCCGCACGCTGAAAGACGACGCGGGCAATACCTATTCCTATGTGGACGAGGAAATGCGTAACAGGCTGCAAGTGCGCCTTATTACCCGCACCCTTGCTTTTCATGTAGGATAATCTTTTAGCCCATGCGGGGAGCGTGTCCCCTTTCCACGCTTCCCGTTATGGGCTATTTGTCGTTCCGTAACAGCACATCGGAAACGGTGTACTGTTACAGGCCGACAAAGCCTATTGTTCCTTGACAAAGAAAGCGGCCTTTGGTGCGCAGCATAACAGGCAACGGGTACATTCCGTCTGTACCGAGCCGGGCGGCGGGTACGCCATGACCGCTTTTCCCGTTGGGGAAAAGTCGAGCGAGAACTACCGCGCCGTAAAACAAGTTTAGCAGCTTGTGGGCGACGACATACAAGGCGGCACAATGATACTCCCGCGTTGAACACCCTCAAAGTATTGCGCGGCGCACCCATAAGCATGGGCCGGGGTGAAACTCCCGTGAGGTTGCAGCTAACAACCGCCCGTTTTGCCTTTTGACGAATATAGTTTATCCATACAGGAAAAGGAGGTTTTTCTAATGGATAAAAAAACAGACAATTACAACCGAACGCAAAATAGGGAAAATCACCTATCTTGTTCAAGCGTTGCCGAGTGAAAAGGCAACCGATACAATCCATAAAAAGATTGAAAAACTCATTGTAAAGGATTTGCAGAAAAAGCCCGGAAATCCGGGCTTTTTAGCGTCCGAGTAGTGCATTAGGCGGCGGGATATGGTATAATGATAGCAACACATTATACCTGTTTATTCGGCTGTCGGAAAGGAGGACTAATGTTACAGTCGAATAAAATCACCGCCCTTTACTGCCGTTTAAGTCAAGAGGATATGCAGGCCGGAGAAAGCGGAAGCATACAGCACCAAAAAATGATACTTCAACGCTATGCGGACGAACACCATTTTTTTGAACACAAAGTTTTTTGTTGGACGACGGATTTTCCGGCGTGAGTTTTGAGCGCGAGGGGCTGCAAGCGATGTTGCAGGAAGTGGAAGCCGGACGAGTGGCGACGGTTATTACCAAAGACCTCTCCCGTCTTGGCAGAAACTATCTGAAAACGGGCGAACTCATAGAGATTGTATTTCCCGAAAACGGAGTGCGCTATATCGCGATTAACGACGGAGTTGACACAGCGCGGGAGGATAACGAGTTTACCCCCTTGCGGAACTGGTTTAACGAGTTTTACGCCCGCGATACAAGCAAGAAAATCCGTGCAGTTAAACAGGCACAGGCGCAAAAAGGCGAGCGTGTCAACGGGGAATATCCATACGGCTATATCCCAGACCCGAACAACCGCCACCACCTTATACCCGACCCGGAAACCGCGCCGATTGTCAAACAGGTTTTCGCTATGTTTGTTAGCGGCGTGCGTATGTGCGAAATCCAAAAATGGCTTGCGGAAAACAAAGTCTTGACGATTGGAGCGTTGCGCTATCAGCGCACAGGACAGGCGCGGTATCAGCGGGCAATGACTCGCCCCTATACTTGGCCGGACAAACGCTCTATGACATATTAGCAAGGCAGGAATATTTAGGGCATACCATAACCGCGAAAACTCACAAGGTATCCTACAAGTCGAAAAAGACCCGGAAGAACGAAGAAGAACAACGCTATTTCTTCCCAAACACCCATGAGCCGCTTGTTGACGAGGAAACCTTTGAACTTGCGCAAAAGCGGATTGCTACCCGCCACCGCCCGACAAAAGCAGCGGAGATTGATATTTTTCCGGCTTGCTGTTTTGCGCTGGTTGCGGACATAAGATGTATTACCAACAGGGCGTAAATATCGAGCCGCGCAAGTTTTCCTATTCTTGCGGCGCATGGCGCAACAGGGCAAGGACAGGCAGCGAGTGTACCTCTCATTATATCCGCAAAACGTACTTCTTGATTTAGTGCTGGAAGATATGCGGCGGATTTTGCGGTATGTTAAGGAACACGAACAGGACTTTATCTGTAAAGCTACCGAGTACGGCGACATGGAAGCGAGAAAGGCATTAGCGCAGCAGCAAAAGGAACTTTCCAAAGCACAGGCGCGTATGACCGAACTTGACACGCTTTTCCGCAAGCTGTATGAGGACAACGCATTAGGCAGACTGACAGATGAACGGTTTGTGTTTCTAACTTCCGGCTATGAGGACGAAAAGAAATCCCTTGCCGCAAGGATAGACGAGTTACAACAGCAGATCGCAACCGTTACCGAGCGAAAAAGGGATATATCAAGGTTTATTCAGATTGTCGGGAAATACAGCGACATACAGGAATTGACCTATGAAAACGTCCATGAGTTTATCGACCGTATCTTGATACACGAATTGGATCGGGAAACCAACACCCGGAAAATCGAAATCCATTACAGCTTTGTCGGACAGGTTGATACCGAGCAGGAGCCGACGCAAGTTGTCAACCATGACCGCCGTAACATGGTTGATGTAAAAAGTATCGCTATCTACCTCAGCAAAATTCGTTCCACTATAGCCATCATCTTTGAATTCTAACACTTCCGTATTTTTGAACTCATTTTTACTGGCTATGTATTGCCCAATCACAATTCTCTGATTGGTAATACTATTGGATTCATCCAGCATATCCTCATCTTCCAGCGACAATCTTAAATACTTTACTATGCATTTACCATCTGACATCTGATCACCCCCTCCTCTAAAATTTCTGATAACGCCTGTATTTCATCTTGAAATTTAAATTCGATCTCTATACGTTTGTCTTCATATAAAGAGATTTTCTTTATATAAGAACGGACAACATCTTTTGTAAGGAATTCCAAATTCTTTCCTTTACTGAATTCAGCAAGCCACGAGAAGTTCTTTTTACACAATTTTTCTGTAATTTTTCTACTCTTCTCAATTTCTTTCTGTCTTGTAACCAGGTCTTTTTCGACCACGGTTATTCTTTCTGTCATACGATTATATGCATCCGTATCAATCTCGCCCGAAACATATTGCTCATATAATTCAAATCGTCTTGCTTCGTTCCTTTTATTGAGCTGAACAATTTTACTCTGTTCCCTGTTCAAATATTTTTGGAATGTTTCAAAATATTCACCATTAAAGCGTTTCAGTTGCGTTTTTAATTCACATACTGTTTTTAGCTGCATGATGAGTGCCCGATACACCAGTTCATCAATTACTTCTTCTTTCCAGCGATTACAGTTATATTTTTCCTTGGAAATTTTTGCATAATTACCACAAATGAAATAGTAATTGTAATACAAAACACCATTCTTTTCGCTGTAATAGTATCTCCGAACCATATTAGCGCCACAGTCACCACAGTATATCAATCCAACATACTTATTATCCTGTTTTCCATGAGTCTGCATATTCGATAAATCTTTTTGGGCAATGCTTCTCCTGCTTTAATTTGATTACATTTTGTACTTTTTCAAATAATTCAGCACTCACTATAGCCTTATGGGTATTCACATGTTCAATCCATTCTTCTTTATCCAACATTACATTTTTTTCTTTTGTAAGAAGTGAAGTTCTTGTTTTTATGTGAATAAGTATTTCCCCAAATAGTGCCTATTTTCCGCAATCTGTTTTAATTACAGATGATTGCCAATGCATATCCGTTTCGTCAATTCTATCCAAGAATAACTTCCCAGTTCTTGCGTATACCCTTGGCGAAGCCAGCAGCATGGTATTAAACTCTCTCGAAATTTTCAAATATGACTGCCCTGCAGCAAGTTTTTCAAATATTTCTACTACATACGGTGCAGTTAAAGGATCGGGAACAGTAGTAGATTTTCCTTTTTCATCTCTAGCTCTCTTATACCCATAAGGAGCATCTCCACCACAATATTCACCTGACTCCATCTTAATTTTCATGGCACTTGTCATTTTTACAGATGCATCTTTTGCATACATATCATTTGCCAGATTCGATATCATGATTCCCAGCATCTGATTGTCACATTCTGGACTGATACTGTCATAGTTATCATTGACTGATATAAAGCGCACTTGCATAAATGGAAATATTTTTTCCAGATATTTTGATACTTCTTCCAAATCTCGACCAAATCGTGATAAATCCTTTACTATGACCGTATTTATTTCTTTTGTTTTGATGTCACCAAGCATTCTCACAAAGTCATCTCGATCAAATTTCGTACCTGATATACCGTCATCCTTATAAAACTTTACAACTTCAATATCCGGATGAGATTCTGCGTAAGAAAGAGCGATCAGTTTCTGTGTCTCCAGCGATTCTCTCTTCTCACCATTGATATCTACAGATATTCTGGTATAAATACCGGCTTTCCAGATCTTCTTCGGTGATGCCTGCACAAATGCTTCAGCTTGTTTCATCTGGCGATTTCTTGTTCTTGCCATTATACAGCCACCTCCTGTTTTGTTTTTCCAATCTGTTCTGCCAGTCTTGCAGCTGTTACCAACTCATCTTGGAATCGGTAAACAATCTCTATTTTTTTCCTTCAAAGACATTTATTTTTTCCACATACTGAAGAAGCATATCTCTGTCAAGATCTCCCAGCGACGGTTTCTCAAGAAATGTGTTTACCCATTCTTCGCACAGCAGTTTATTTTCAAGGAGATTTTCCATATACTCTTCCTGCTTTTCAATATTGCTTTCCAGACTTTTAATTTCTGTCTGATACCGTTCTCTAAGCAAAGCGTAATCATCCCTAGAAATAACTCCTGACGCAAGATTTCCCGATAATGAATGTAACAACTTATAATATTTATTGACTTTGTTTCGTAACTCAAGTATCTGGTCATCATGCTGTATCAATGTCTGTGTATCCAAAGAATTCTCTTTCAAATACTCCATTGCACTCCGTATGGCATCCGTCATCTTACTGTATATTTTCAAAGAATCCATTACCAGCTGAATCAGCACATCTTCTCTGATACTATGTCTGGAACATTGATCCTTCTTTTTATTGTAAGAAGAACAGATATAAAAAACTGTCTTTTCTTCCTTTATAACTGTTATGTTCGCCGGATCAGATTACTTCCACAGTCTCCACAGGATAATAACCCACCAAACAAATAAAGTCTGTTTTCTCCGGGTGCTATCCTGGTATCCTTCGCAAGCAACATCTGAACTGTTTCATATTCTTCTTTTGTAACGATACCTTCATGATGATTTTCAAAAATCACCCATTCTTCCTTTGGTAATGCCCTCTGCACCTTAACTTTATAGTTAATTCTTTGGGATTTTCCCTGTTGAAGCACTCCATAGTAGATTGGATTCTTTAAGATACGGATAATTGCTACTGCTGACCACCTGGATGTCAGATGTGTCTGAAATGACGATTTGAAGTTTACTCCGGTCGCACGTTTGTAATCAGCCGGTGCAAGAACTCCCAGTTCATTCAGTTTATCTGCAATCAGCTGATTGCTCATGCCCTCCATCTTCCAGTTAAAAATATCTCTTACATGCTTTGCAGCAACCGGATCAATTTCTATCTGACTTTTATCAGCATCACACTTTTTATATCCATATGACACGTAATTTCCCACATATTCTCCAATATTTCTTTTTGCACTCAAGTGGCTTCTTACTTTTTGAGAATTCTGTCTGCAATACGTGTCATTAACAAAGGATTTCACCGGTAATACAAGATGCGTATCGGTAATGTTTGCTGTTTCAGAATCATAATTATCATTGATTGCTATAAATCGTACTCCCAGTTGTGGAAATACTTTTTGAATATACCGATCAACATCTATATGCTCTCTACCGAATCGAGACAAGTCTTTTACAATGATACAGTTTGATTTCCTTATTTTCGATTGCCTTGAGCATTGCCTGAAAACCAGGACGCTTAAAATCAGTACCTGAAAACCATCATCTTTAAATGTCTCAACAATAGTAATATCAGATGTCGATTTCATATAGTTATCAATCAAAATTGACTGATTTACAATAGATTCACTTTCAGCCTTATCTCCGTCCTCAATACTAAGACGAAGGTACTTGGCTGCTATCCAGATATTTTTTTGCATAAAAAAACACTCCTATCCAAAGATTCTGCCAAAACAGAACCCTTAAATAGAAGTGCTCTATTCAAAATTTAGTCCTGTTAGCATTATAGCACACTTCGTCTTCTGTGTGAATATGAAATTTTGTTGTTCCAGTTATTCCCTTATGCCAATCCAGCTTTCTTTGCTACAAGCTGTTTTGTACAGTCTATATAGGAAAGGGAAGCTGCTGCATTAAAAAACACTTTTTACGACATAGCCCATATCTTCATATACATATGGGTTATCAGAGTGATTAAGCAGCACTTCCATCTTATTGCTTTTCCTGCTATCCAGCTCTGAAATCAAATCCTTGTACTTGGGCAAACTATCTCGTTCAATCTCTTTGATATCAACTGTTTTCAACTCTTCTAATCTTTCAACTGTTGTCATGGACATCGCCTCCTTTTCCTATAGTTACCATTATCGAAAATAAATATTCGTAACAGTTATGTAGTCTTCTCTTCCATTCCCATCTGAATCCGTACTGCTTTCAGTACCCGATCTAGGCTCCACTTGTTCACTCTTCCGCATTTCTCAATAATACATTTCGTAGAAATGCTCATAACCTGTTCAGCCAGTGCCAGGCTTCCTTTTCGGATTCCCGTCATATCATATTTGCTGATAAATACATGCGTTGGCAAATACCGTTTCTTATAAATTCTTGATGTCAGCGGAACTACCGTTATGACTGAACTGTATGTATTGGCTTTATTATTGCTCACTACGATCACCGGTCTTACTCCACCCTGAACCGAAGTTGTCGGGAACATACCGAGATCTGCCCATAAGATATCTCCTCTTCGGATTGTCATTTGTCCTCTCTCCAATCTGTTATTTTTATTTGTAAAGCATCCATAGCGCTATATTGGCTCCACAGGAATACGGCAGAGTTTCTTTCCTATAAGGAAAGCTCTGCCGCATAACCTCTATAGCCAATTTGATTATTAAACAGTGCTCGCTCGATTCTATTTATCCTCGATACCCCGAATCGTTACTCCCGCATGTGCAGGAAGGGAATAATAACCTGCCCGGATGCACGCTCCGGACCACAACCCGGAAACTCTCGTTTCCAGGCTCCAGCAGTTCATAGGTTTACCAGTTACAGACTTCTCAGGGTCTGCAAGTGTATCGCATCTCATATATGTCATCGCATCACCAGCCTGCCAGCTAGCTTCGGTCAGTGCTTTTTCGCAGCATTACGGACTGAACTAAAATCTTTGTTTTGTCTTATAATCCTATAGCGGCATCTTCCTCGTGCTCACTGTATGAAATGTCACATCAGTTATTATTGAATATTCAGTTATCATGGTTCATTTTAGGAAGTCCTTTAACTTCCTCTAATTACTAAAGTCAAATGACTTTGGCAGATGCAAAAGATTTTGAAAAATTTTTAAAAAAATTTAATTCATATACATTTCACGCATCTTATTAAGAGTGGATTTCAGCTTGTATGACAGCATCTGTCTGGAAATCCCCATAATCTCCGCCATCTGTGTCTGTGTCTTGTTTTCAAAGAAAATGCCATAAATAATCATGCGTTCCTCTGAGTTCAGCTGATTGATCACTTTGTGAATATCCTGCTGTTCCATTTTTGTCAGTACACAGTGCTCCACATCACAGTTCAGATCTGGAAAATCCTCAATCATGAAGACTTCTCCATCAATGGACTGACCGCTGTAAGGTACCTCCCGCAGCATCTTATCCACGACCTCACCCAGTTCGTTCTTGATCTCAACTTTTTTTGCCTTGCTGCTTCTGTAAAAATTGTTCATCGCATACGCAACTTCTTTTGTAACTTCGATCATTTCTCCATCAATATTTGCGTAATACTTTCCTTCATAAAAATATGGGTGTTCAATATACATGTCCGTTCCTCCTGAATTTGAAATCTTGTTGCTCGTTTCAAATCCAGAAGGCGGACCTCTGTTTAGAATCATGCCTGCTCCGCCTTTATCCTGCCGGGATACGCCCGCAGTTATTGGCTGAAAAATTCAGGCACGAAAAAAAGCCCCAGTAGTTTTTTCTTAACTACTGAGGCTTTCGTCTCTTTCTTGTATTCAGTTATCTATGCCTTCTTTCATCAGCATAATCATTGTATCAGGATAAAGTTCACAAAGTATCCGCAATACGTTCCCATAAGTTCATGTCATTATTAGAATCGTACATATTTCAGTGTAAAAAGTTCACTATTCAAATTCTGATTATTTATAGTTAATATGTTCTATCAAAATGACTATTTTCTTTTTCATTATTTAATTTAACAAAACAATTCCTATGCCAAAAGGCGGAGTTCACTTTACATTTTCCCCACTAAAGCTGAACAAGTCGAACTCTGTATATGATATTATCGTATACAGGAATATGTTTTGTTTGGTGTATCGAAGAAAATAAAAGTAACGGCATTGTATGTTACGAAAGTGATATACAGTGTCGTTATTTTTATGCTATAATGCGGATATGAATTTAACAAATCGGAATTGTGCGCCCAGACAAGGGCGAGTAGTCTAGCAGGTGGAATGCCTGTCTGGTAAGGTCTAACCAACCGCCAGTAGCGAGTCTTGGGTGACTGCCAGTAATGGTAGTTGCTAAGCGTAGACAGCGAGAAAATAGAGAGTGTGATTGAGCCTCGAAATTTTGATATCTAGAAGGCTGACGTTTTAATTCCAGCGGAAAGCAACACAAACCAAATCGTCATGGTAATCTGTGTTTTCCACTTTCCCTGAAGCATCAGAAGCAGCGGCGTGACCGGGCTGTTGCCCAGATCGGTGACGATTCCCTTCTTGACATCGCGCAGATATTCCTCATATGTCATGATATGATCCATCTTGATTCCTCCTGTTTATAGCCTTGGTCAGTAGTTTGATACTATGTACGAACTTTCTGCGTACTTGCTTTCGTTTTCGGATACCGTACAATATTTATACAATGAATCGTCAAGAGAGGAGGCAACAAGGTGACTTCTTTAACCATAGAACAAAAAAGAGTGGACATATACCCAAGCGCAAAGCCGGGCAGCCCAGTTATCTATCTCAACACCTTTTCCAATGCCGTTAACAGTGTGTATAAAAACCTGATGGCGCTCGGCTGCCCAGATTTCTGTCTGGTGGCGGTCAGTAATCTGAAATGGGATCATGACATGACACCGTGGTATATGGGGCCGATCTCTAAACACGATACGCCCTGCACCGGGGGTGCGGATGATTACCTGAAACTGCTTCTGGATGAAATTATGCCGGAAGCGGAAGCGCTCCTTCCCGGTGCGCCCGCCTGGCGGGGCCTCGCCGGTTACTCGCTGGCTGGGCTGTTCGCCCTCTACGCTCTCTACCAAACGGATGTGTTTGCCCGCGCAGCGAGTATGTCAGGTTCCTTCTGGTTTGAGGGCATCATGGAATATGTGTGCTCCCATGAGATGAAGCGCAAACCTGACTGTCTGTATTTTTCTCTCGGAGACAAGGAGAGCTCCACCGATAATCCGATTTTGAACGTTGTGCAGCAGAATACGCAGGAGATAGAAACACTGTGCCACGGGAAAGGCATCGAAACCACCTTCGTACTGAACAGTGGCAGCCACTATCAGGCGTGCAACAAGCGCACAGCGGCTGGCATTCACTGGATATTAAATAGATAAACCGACAAGGAGATAAAACGATGGATACGATTTATTCGCTTTTTCAGAAAGTAGTTAAAGAACATGAAAATGCCCCGGCTATCATTGAAAACGACCGCGCCATGACTTTTGGAGAGCTGTCCAACATGGTAGATATGATCACGTGCAGCTTTCCGCAGGAAGTACACAGCATCGGCATCGTCATGCGTCACCGAACCGAGATGATTGCCTCGATTCTGGCGGTACTCAAATGCGGCGGCCAATATGTCCCAGCCGAGCCGGATTTTCCCACCGGGCGCATCCATGACATGATGACCGAGGCACAGGTGGATTTTGTGCTGACGGAACACGCCTTTGCGCCCAAACTGAGCAGTTTCCCCATCCGCTATACAGATTGTGAGATCTGCGGCGTGGAGACGCCCTCCTGGAAGCGCAACGCCATCGAAGACCCGGAACGCCCCGCCTATGTGCTGTATACGTCAGGTACCACCGGGCGGCCCAAAGGTGTCTGTGTCACCAACCGCAATGTTTGCCATTATGTCCGTGCCTTTGCCGAACGAGTTCCATCCCGGCCCCGGTGATGTCATGCTGCAATATTCCGTCTGTTCTTTTGACATCTTTGTGGAGGAAGTGTTCACCAGTCTGCTGAATGGTGCCGCTCTGGCCATCCCCGCTGACGAGGATAAGGCCGACATCCATGCGTTGATGGCTTTTGTGGAACGTCACCATGTGACTATGATCAGCGGCTTTCCGTACTCTGCTGGCAGAAATGAACCACCTGTCTGTCATTCCGTCCTCTCTGCGGCTGCTTATCAGCGGCGGCGATGTGTTGCGGGGCGTATGTGGATCACCTGCTGAACAAAGCAGAGGTTTACAACACCTACGGCCCTCCGAGACAACGGTCTGCGCCTCCTATTACCGTTGTAATAGTGGAACTGTG